>Ga0209698_10005761_pt1 | contig 13315 bp, 10 predicted proteins | sample LitLauG_LLR_2012_FD_187203 | JGI IMG/M metagenome (GOLD analysis project Ga0209698, IMG submission 187203) | Freshwater sediment microbial communities from Pennsylvania, USA - Little Laurel Run_MetaG_LLR_2012 (SPAdes) (version 2) | ecosystem: Environmental > Aquatic > Freshwater > Creek >... | reverse complement strand
TTCTGGGCGGGCTGCTCATCTGCATGTGGAACTACATGGGATGGGACAACGCCTCAACCATCGCCACGGAAGTAGAGCGCCCGCAGCGGACTTATCCGCGCGCCATGCTGGTCGCGGTCTGCATCGTGGCCCTGAGCTATGTGCTGCCCTTCGCCGCCATGTGGGCGACCGGTCTCAAGGCGACCGCTTGGGAGACCGGTTCCTGGGCTGACATTGCCGGGCTGATTGGCGGTCCTCTGCTCCGCATCGGCGTGGTGCTGGGTGGCATGATCAGCGCGTTCGGCATGTTCAACGCGCTGGTGATGAGCTACTCGCGCCTGCCGCTGGCCATGGCGCAAGACGGCATGCTGCCCGGATTCTTCGGGAAGCTGCAGAAGAAGTCGCGAGCCCCTTGGGTCGCGATCGTCGCGCTGGCGATCGGCTGGGCGATGTGCCTGGGCCTGGGCTTTGCCCGCCTGGTCACGCTTGACATCCTTCTGTACGGGGCCAGCCTCTTCCTGGAATTCGTGGCGCTGGCGGTGCTGCGCTTCCGGGAGCCGGACCTGGCGCGGCCATTCCGCGTGCCGGGCGGTCTGTTTGGAGCGATCGCCATTGGGATTCCTCCGATGCTGCTGCTCGGCTTTTCCGTGGTGCGCAGCGAGCATGAGCAGATCTGGAACATGAGCTCGTTCGCCTTCGGCATGATCCTGATCGCGGCTGGCTTCGTTGCCTACCTCGTGAACCACGCTCTCAAGCCGGCGGGATGGTCGGTTCCGCCGGAAAGCAAAGCGCAACCGGCTGCATAAGAAAAACTGGCCACGGATTGTGCGGATCAAACCGGATACCCATCCGGGATCCACGAGAATTCGTGGCCTTGGTTTTTTGGCTAAAACTTGTAGCCGAAGCCGACGGAAATAATCGGGTAGGCCTTGAAGAAGGACATGCTGTTGTTGATCTTGTTCTGCTCCGCCACGACGTTTGCCTGAGCCGTCGGATCGTTGGTCACAGAACGGCAGTTCGTTCCGGTCGCATCGCAGACGTTTCCGGCCAGGGCTAGCGTTGCCTTCGGTGAACCCTGGAACGCGACTCCGAGCTCGAAGGGTACGCTGAAGTGCTGCCTCTCGTTGCGCGAGATCAGATTGCCCCACCCCACGGTCAGCGTAGGTGCGGCACGGTTGAAATCGATCTTCCCGTTGCCGGTCAGAGGCACAGTCGAGTCCGCGTAGTAGGTCTGCCCCCCCAACGTGAAGCTCTGCCCGGGAGTAAAATTCGCCTTCGCTGTAATCGGATCGCCCGCATACACTAAGACTCCCGGGCTGATGTGAAAGCTCTTTGCCCAGGGGAAAATGTCGTAGTGTGCCTCGATGGTCTTGAAGCTCAGTTGGCCGCTGTAAGTGATGGAATCCTTAGTGAAGTTCCGGCTGTAATTGATCATGTTGAAACCAGCCCGAACGTTGGTGCGGTGCGTGACGCGGACTGCTGCTTCAGCGCCCACGCCCAGCAACGAAAGCTTCACGCCCATGCCGACGTTGCCTGGATTCAGGGGCTTGCTGGCAGCAGCTTGGGTCGGTGCGACGCCGGACCCGGACGGCGGTTCGGTAGCAAAGGTGGCCGATTGACAGAAACCGGGCAGGCAAGTGGCAGCGAGCAAGCCACCGTTGACGAGAGAGCGAAAAAATCCATTCATACTGCGTTTTCCTTCTCCTCGGGTGTCGAGGGATACGAACGTCCTAGCGTCACCTTACATCCATCGACAGGTTGTGAACGGTACGTGACTGCTCGAGCACGGTACGAAAGTCATCGTCAAACCGCTGCTTGTTGAAATTTGCAACCTGAGCCAGACCGCTGAGGAAGAAGTAGAGGAGAATTGGGCTCTGCTCTAGAATCGGGTGGAGGAGGTCTATGACCAAACGCAAGTCCAAGGGGGCGTACATGATCTCGGCGGTAGCCGAGATGTACGGGATTCATCCCCAGACGCTTCGGCTTTACGAGCGCGAAGGGTTGCTCAAACCCTCGCGCACCGAGGGCAACACCCGCCTCTACACCGACGAAGACCTGCAGCGCCTGGAGTTTGTTCTCTCGCTGGCCCGCGACCTGGGCGTGAACATCAGCGGCATGGCCATCATCCTGCAAATGCGCGAGCGCATGGAAGAGATGCAGCGCCAAATCCAAGAGTTTGTGCAGTACATCCAGCAGGAAGTGCTCACCCGCGCCAATGCCGTGGCTGATCCGGCCAAGGGCGCGATCGTACCGGTGCGACGGCCGATGGTGCCGATACAGGCCCAGAAAAAACGATAACTCCAAGCACAAACGGTATGATGTTGGGTCGGAGCCATGCTGCCCTTCAAGCTTGTTTATAGCGACGCCTACTTCCTGCCCATCGGGACTCATGTTTTCCCCGCCGAGAAATACCAGCGTATTCACCACCGGTTGATCGCCAGCGGAGTCGCCGAACCGGAAGACTTTTTGGAGCCAGAGCCCGCCACTGACCAGGACATCCTGCTCGTCCACAAGCCTGAATACGTGCAAAAGCTGAAGACGGGCACGCTCAGCCCGCGCGAAGAAATGGAGATGGAGATCCCCTATTCACGCGACTTGGTTGAGGCCTTCTGGCTGGCCGCCGGCGGATCAATTCTGGCCGCGCGTCAGTGTCTCGCCGACGGGATATCCATCAGCATCGGCGGCGGGTTTCATCATGCCTTCCCCGACCATGGCGAAGGATTCTGCATGATCCACGATGTGGCGGTCGCGATCCGACGCCTGCAGCGGGACGATAAGATTCGCACCGCAATGACGGTCGATTGCGACGTGCATCAAGGCAACGGCACGGCCTCGATCTTCGCCGGGACGCGCACGGCCAGCGCGCTGCTGCCCTCGGTATCAGCTTCAACCCTGGAACGCCCTGAGGGCACAGCTCGCGGAGGCAAGATGCGCGAGGCCCACGCCGGGGAAGTGTTCACGATCTCGCTGCACCAACATAACAATTACCCGTTGTGGAAGCCTCCCTCGTCGATTGACGTCGATCTGCCCGACGGCACCGGCGACGACGATTACCTGGCCTGGCTCGACAACGCGCTCAGTTCCGGCCTCCGTCAGTTCGAGCCTGATCTGCTCTGCTATATCGCCGGCGCCGATCCCTTCCGCGAAGACCAGCTGGGCGGACTTGATTTGACCATCGAAGGGCTGAAGAAGCGCGACCAACTCGTGTTCCAGGTCGCCCGCGCCAGAAATATCCCGGTGATGGTGACTTATGCTGGTGGCTACGCGCAGAACGTGGAAGATACCGTGACCATTCATGCCAACACGGTCGTCGCGGCGAAAGAGATTTTCCGGAAGTCGTAGGCTAGATCTCCCTCCGAAGAAAACGATCGAGTCCAACGCTTTTTTGCCGGCGTCGCATCCCGGGCGGACCGGTTCGCGATGATATGATGAGCGGCAGATCAGTTCATGCTCCCCGGGTTTCTATTCTGATGAAGACTGCGGAAGCCGGCTCTCGCCGCCATTTTTTGCTTCGCTCGGCCTCAGGACTGGGCGCCGCCTGGATGGTCGCCCAGTGGCCGGTGATCGTTGCGGCGCGCGAACACGCCCATCAGGTGGCCAACTCTGCGGCGCCAAAGCTGGAGTTTTTTTCCGCCGCCCAGGCCCAGGAAGTCGAAGCCATAGCCGCACAGGTTATTCCAGCGGACGACACTCCGGGCGCGCGCGAAGCCCACGTGGTTTACTTCATCGACCGCGCTCTCACCACGTTTGACCGCGATTCTCAATCCGTCTACCCGCCGGGCCTGCAGGAACTACAAACTAAGGTTCGGGCCATGTTCCCCGGGAAAGAACTGTTTTCGTCGCTGTCGAATGAGGACCAGATCAAGCTGCTGACTGCAATTGAGACCACGGACTTCTTCGAGCGCGTCCGCGTTCACACGATCATGGGCTTCCTCGCGGATCCTTCCTACGGAGGGAATTTCGACCAGGCCGGATGGAAGCTGATCGGCTTCGAAAATCTTCCTGTGCACCAGCCGCCCTTCGGTTATTACGATGGCGAGGCCGGGAAAGCAAAGTAGACGATGAGGAAATTCTCCAATTCCGCTGCGGTCGATTTCCTGATTGTCGGCGCGGGCGGCGCCGGTGGCGTGGTTGCCAAGGAACTCTCGACCAACGGATTCCAGGTCGTGGTGCTCGAGCAGGGCCCGTACCTGCACGAAGACGACTTCATCCACGACGAACTGAAGGCTCGCAACCTGTACGTGCGGCCCGCTTTCGGTGAGGCCGTGCTCACCAACGACCATCGTAAACAGCCCAACACTTTTCGCCGCAGCGAGAATGAAACCGCCGAGCCGCGGGCATCGGTTATGTACGGCCGCTGCGTTGGGGGTGGCACGGTTCACTTCACGGCCAACTACTGGCGCCTGCATGAGAACGACTTTGTCGAGCGCAGCCGTTGGGGCGCGATCGCGGGTACGGGTTTTTCGGATTGGCCCATCACATACGCGGACCTGGAGCCCTACTACACCAAGGCGGAGTGGGAGCTGGGGATTTCCGGGCTGGCCGGAGCGAGTCCCTTCGATCCACCGCGCTCGAAGCCTTATCCGTTGCCGCCCATGCCGGCGAAATCCTCCGGCATTCTGCTGGAACGGGCTGCCCGCCAACTCGGATTGCATCCCTTTCCAGCGCCGTTGGCAGTTCTGTCGCAGCCTTACCGCGGCCGCTCGGGATGCCAGAATTGCGGGTTCTGCGAATGGTTCGGATGCGAATGGGCCGCCAAATCCAGCTCGCTGGCTTCGGTGATTCCCCTGGCGGAGGAGACCGGGCGCTGCGAGATCCGGGGCAACTCCTACGTCAAGAAGATTGAAGCCGACGCGCGCGGCCGGGTCACCGGTGCGACGTACTTCGACGAAAAGCAGAATGTGCAGTTCCAGCGGGCCAAGGCAGTCGTCGTCTGCGCCAACGGTGCGGAAACACCGCGCCTGCTGCTTCTTTCCGATTCCAACCTTTTCCCCCACGGTCTGGGGAACTCGAACGGGATGGTGGGCAAGTTCCTGATGTTCGATCACGGGACTGTGGCGCGGGCAATTTTTGAGCATCCGCTGAACGATTACCAGGGAGTGCAGGTCACACGCATCATTCACGACTTCTACGAAGCCGATCCCAAGCGGGGATTCTTCGGCGGCGGCGGCATCGACGCGCGCTTTGACCAATACCCCATCGCCTACGCCTTGGGTGGCGGATTGCCGCCTGGTTCGCCCCGCTGGGGCGCCGCCTACAAACGTGCCCTGAGCGAAAACTTCCGGCGCGGCATGGCGATCTTCGGGCACACGACTTCGTTGCCCATCGAATCGAACAGCATCAGCCTTGATCCCATCCTTAAGGATTTCTGGGGACAACCGGCGATCCGCGTGACGTACAACTCGCATCCTGACGACGTCAAGACCATGCACTTCTTCAACGACAAGGCGATGGAACTGCTCGATGCCGCCGGGGCGCAGAAGAAATGGGCCTTTCCAGTGGAGGTTCCCAAGGGCGGAGTTCATCTGCTGGGAAGTTGCCGCATGGGCAATGATCCCAAGACGTCAGTGGTCAACAAATACCACCAGGTCCACGACGTGCCCAATCTCTTCCTGGTCGACGGCAGCAGCATGGTCAGTGCCGGACGCCACCAGCCCACCTGCACCATCCAGGCGTTGGCTTACCGCGCCGCCGATCATATGACGCAGATGGCCAAGAGCGGCAGCATTCCGACCTCGGCCTGAGACTCCTATCTGGTTCCGTCATCCTGAGAGTGGTGGAAGGATCCCCATGGTTGGATCGGACCTCGACGACTCAGGTCGCTGTCTTCAGATACGTCGTTGCTGCGAATGCTGGCCCTCAGCGGCTGAAGCCGCGATCTGCGTGGGTGCCTGGATGGTACGACTGGAAGTCGTACCCTTCCCGGGTGGCGCCAACGGGTTGTAAGAGTGCAAGCCGTGGGAACGGGTTCGACTTGCTAAAATGACTCATCCCTTATGTTCGAGAACTTACAGGAAAAACTGCAACGAGCATTCAAGTCGCTCCGCGGCCAGGCGAAACTGACTGAGGAGAACATTGACGAGGCGCTGCGCGAAATCCGGCTTGCGCTGCTCGAGGCCGACGTCAACTTCAAGGTCGTAAAACAACTCATCGATCAGATTCGCGCGAAGGCCGTCGGCCAGGAAGTCATGACCGCGCTCTCGCCCGGCGAGCAGGTCATCAAGATCGTTCGCGACGAACTGGTCGAGATGCTCGGCAAAGACACAGCGCGCGTGAAGTTCGCTTCGCAGCCGCCGACGGTCGTGCTCATGGCGGGATTGCAGGGCTCCGGCAAGACCACGACCTCCGGCAAGCTGGCCAACTGGTTCAAGAATGGCGGACACCGTCCCCTGCTGGTTTCGGTCGACGTCTACCGTCCCGCGGCGCGCGAGCAGTTGAAAGTGGTGGCACAGGCGGTGAAGGCGCAGATCTACGAAGGACACGTAGCCGCCGACGCCTACGCCGGCGGGGCGGACGAAGGCGTCCGCCGCTCCATGTCGGCCGAGGTGGAGCGCCTGGCAAAAGAGGCGCGCCGCGAGGCCGTAGTTTCCGGATGCGACGTGCTCATCGTCGATACCGCGGGCCGGTTGCACATCGACGAGCAGCTCATGGACGAGATGCAGTCGCTGAAGAAGCTGCTGAATCCGTCAGAGATTTTGTTCGTGGCCGACGCCATGACCGGGCAGGACGCGGTCAACTCCGCCGACGAATTTCACAAGAAGCTGACGCTCACCGGCGTGGTGCTCACCAAGATGGACGGCGACGCCCGCGGCGGCGCGGCCCTGTCGATCCGGCAAGTCACCGGTCAGCCGATCAAGTTCATCGGTGTGGGCGAAAAATATGATGCGCTGGAGCCATTCCATCCCGACCGCATCGTGTCGCGGATTCTCGGTATGGGCGACATCCTGTCGCTGATCGAGCGCGCCGAGCAGCAGATCGACAAGAAGAAAGCGGCGGAGATGGCGTCGAGGGCGCTCTCCGGCGGCGGCTTCTCGCTGGAGGATTTTCGCGACCAGTTGCGGCAGGTGAAGAAGATGGGATCGATGAAGAGCCTGATGGGGATGCTGCCGTCGATCGGGCCTTTTTCAGGCCTGCAGAAGGCCGCCGATCAGGTCGACGAGAAGCAGATCAACCGCGTCGAAGCCATCATCAACTCGATGACGGCTCACGAGCGCGTCCATCACGAAGTCATCAACGGCAGTCGCCGCAAGCGCATTGCCCGCGGGTCAGGGACGAGCGTGCAGGAAGTGAACAACCTGCTCCGCCAGTACACGCAGATGAAAAAGATGTTCAAGCAGATGGGCAAGGCCAGTTTCGCGCGGAGGCTGGCGGGCATGAAGTTCCCGGGCATGTAAGAGTTGTTGCCAGGGGTCTGAAACGGGGTGTCATCCTGAGCGGAGTTGCCGCGAGCGAAGCGAACGGCAATGTAGTCGAAGGATCCCCTCAGTTCGCCGAGCTCGATTATGAAATGGCGTTCTCTCGAAGAATCCGGTCTGCAACCTGACGTGCGTCCCCTGCGCGCAATCCTTGCCGAGCGCAAGCAACTGATCGCGAAGTACGTTCCACCCGAGACCCAGGCCGTTCACGCGCAGGCTGTCGCGGAACTCAAGGCGCGGCACCTTGCAGCCAAGGTTCTCCCCGTGGGCGCGAAGGCCCCTGCATTCGAACTCGCCGATCATGAGGGCAAAACCGCTGCCTCTTTTGACCTGCTCGCCAGGGGACGCCTGGTGCTCTGCTTCGTCCGCGGCCGCTGGTGCCCGTTTTGCGTGGGACAGGTGGAGGCGATGAACCTCATGCTGCCGCAGATCGAACAGGCTGGGGCCACGCTGGTCGCCATCTCGCCGCAGACCGTGAAGCAGTCGTTCTTCATGCACGATCAGCACAAACTGCGTTTTCCCCTGCTTTCGGACGCGGGAAGCCAAGTGGCGCGACAATTCCATCTGATTTATCGCGTGCCCGCATTGCAGCAGGCGGTGTACCGGCGAGCGTTTGTGAATCTTCCGTTCACGAATGGAGACGATAGCTGGGAGTTGCCGATTCCCGCGACGTACGTTATCGACCGCGATGGCACCGTGCTCCTCGCGAGCGCGGATGAAGATTACACGGAACGGCCGGAACCGGCGGAGATCGTTCGCGTTCTGGGTGTGACGGGGCCGGGAAACGGGATGGACGAAGGCGTCCGCCCCTCCATGGCTCGTGGAGCCCCGGACGCCCCGCCCGGGGGAACGCATCCGGTACACTGAATATTCATGCACTACATCTATGGCATCAACTCCGTGGCTGAAGCCCTGAAGGCGCGGGGGCGCGCGTTTGAGTGGGTGGGAATGGCGAAGGAGCGGCACGACATCCGCCTGCAGCGCCTGATCGAAGATTGCCGGCGGCTGAGCGTGCCCGTGCGATTTCTCCAGCGCTCCGAACTGGATCGCATGGCGGGGCACGTGGCCCACCAGGGAGTGGTGGCCGTCACCTCGGCGAAGCAATACAACGATCTCGAGGACGTGATTGCCGCCAAGCGCGGGCAGTACTCGCTGGTGGTTGTGCTCGACGGCGTGGAGGATCCCCACAACCTGGGCGCGATCCTGCGCACATCTGACGCCGCCGGGGCCGACGGCGTTGTGATTCCCGATCGCCGCGCCGCGGGCGTGACCGGCACCGTCACCAAGGTCTCGGCGGGTGCGAGCGAGCATCTACCGATCGCCAAGGTGGCCAACATTGCCCGTTCGGTGGAAGACCTGAAAGATCGCAACATCTGGACCGTCGGACTCGACGAGCACGGCAAGCAGAGCTACGATGCGCTCGATTACAAGATGGATTGCGCACTCGTGCTGGGCGCGGAGGGCAAGGGCCTTCATGACCTGGTGAAGAAGAAGTGCGATTTCCTGGTCTCGATCCCCATGCTGGGGAAGGTGTCGTCGCTGAATGTCTCGGTGGCAGCGGGAGTCGTTTTGTACGAAATCGTGCGGCAGCGGAACACAGGCGTGGCTGCATCCAAAGCGAAATGAAGTTTTGCGCGAAGAAGTCCGCTGGCAGCAGTCTTGGCCTTCTTTTCGGCATGCTCTTTGCCTCTGCGGTGAATTGCCTGGCGCTCGACCGCGAGGCCTTCAGCTTCACCAATTACGACCTCACGGTCCAGCTTGATCCGGAGCAACACCGGCTGGGCGTACGCGGAAAGGTCATGCTGCGGAATGACTCGCCGGCCCCGCAGAAAATTGCCGTGCTGCAGATTTCATCCTCGCTCAGCTGGCGCTCCATCAAGGCTGGCGACCAGGCGGTGCAATTCGTCACCCAACCTCACACCTCAGACATTGATCACACCGGCGGTCTATCCGAGGCGATCGTGACCTTGCCGGAAGCAATCGCACCCCAGGCCACGATCGACCTGCACATCGCTTACGAAGGCGTGATCCTGCTCGACGCCACCCGGCTGATGCGGATCGGTACGCCAGAGGACGTGGCGAAAAGCACGGACTGGGATCAGATCGATTCGAACTTTACCGCCGTCCGTGGCGCTGGATACGTGGCTTGGTATCCGATTGCCACCGAGACTGCGAATCTTTCCGAGGGTGACAGTTTGTTCGCCGTCCTGGCTCATTGGAAGCGTCGGGAAGCGGGAGCGAAGATGCAAATGGCTCTGGAAAATACGGCCCTGACCGGCGAGCAGACTCCAATGCTGCTGGTTTGCAGCGGGCGAGGCCTCGAAGGCGCGCCTCGCCAAGGCAGTTCCAAGCTACCCCTTGCGCAGTGTTTGTACGAAGACCTCTCCGATACCCCCTCCTTTGCGCTTGCCGCTTACGAAATCGTGGACCGCGCGTGGCTGACGGTCTTCAGCCTGCCGAGCCACGCGGTCGCCGCGGAAGCTTACACCGACGCGGCTGGGAAGGTGGCTCCGCTGGTGGCAGATTGGTTCGGAGAGTCGCGAAAGAAAGCGCGCATTGCGGACCTGGTCGATCCGCAGGCGGCGCCGTTTGAGAGCGGAGCGTTTCTGCTTACGCCCCTGGTCAATTCCGACTCCAACCGAAGTCTCGCGGCCGCTCATCAACTGGCCCACGCGGCATTCTCATCACCGCGGCCTTGGATCGAAGAAGGGCTCGCGCATTTTATGCAGGCGCTTTACGTGGAACAGCAGAAAGGACGGCAGGTTGCGATTAGCTACATGGGATCGCATCGCTCAGCGTTGGGAACGGCTGGGGACTGGTCGAAAGCGCCGAATGTCGATGAACCGGTTCCGTCGCTGATCGATACGACCGATGATGGTGTAATCCGCAGCAAGGCAATGTTCGTGTGGTGGATGCTGCGCGATATGGTTGGTGATGCGGCTCTCAAAAAGGCTTTCGCAGCTTATCGTCCCGAGGAAGATAAGGATCCAGCATACCTGGCTCGGTTGATTGCATCCCAGACGCAGCGTGACTTGGGATGGTTCTTCGACGACTGGATCTATCACGACCGCGGTCTGCCGGATTTCAAGGTCGAGTCGGCCTACGCGCGCAAGGCGACCGAAAATTCGTTCATGACGGCGGTCACGATCAGCAATGCAGGCGGAGCGGGTGCTGAAGTTCCCCTGAGGGTGAAGTTTGCGGGTGGAGAAGTTGCGCGACGGCTTGAAGTCCGTGCCCGGAGCAAAGCTGTGATTCGCGTGGAGACCCCCGCCGCGCCGCAGGAAATTGTGGTCAACGATGGCAGCGTGCCGGAAAGCGGTGCGGCGAATGACACTTACAAGGTTGAAATCGTTGATAAGTAACAGCGCGGCGAATTATTGAAGTCGCGGCGTTCCGGTGACGGCGCCTGTGGTAGCTTTTCCGGTGTTGTCAGGAGGGTGGCTTGGCCTATATCCAATTTCTCGGCGCGGCAGGTACGGTTACCGGTTCGAAGCATTTGATCAACACCGGCGATCCTTCAGGCAAAAGCGGGCTGAAGGTTCTGATTGACTGCGGCCTGTTTCAGGGCCAGAAGGATTGGCGCGAGCGGAACTGGCGAGACACTCCGATTCCGGCGCGGGAAATCGACGCGGTTATCCTGACCCACGCGCATCTCGATCACTGTGGCTGGATTCCGCGGCTCGTCAAAGAAGGATTCCGCGGACCGATCTACGCGACGCCTCCCACCATTGATCTGTGCGGCATCATTCTTCCCGACTCCGGGCACCTGCAGGAAGAAGACGCGAACTTCTACAACAAGACCAAGAAGTCGAAGCATGATCCGGCCCTGCCGCTCTACACCTTCGAGGAAGCGCAGGATTCGTTGCAGAACTTCAAGCCGGTGCGCGTCGGCGATGACGTCCGGCTCTCGGCGGAGCTTTCCTTCCGCTTCGTTCGCGCGGCGCACATCCTGGGATCGTGCATGGCGGAGATCACGCTCGCGACCAGCGGCCAGACGACGCGATTGCTCTTTACCGGCGACATTGGCCGGGTACGCGATCATAAGATCGCGCCGGGGAAGGTGGTGCACTCGGGTCCGAACGAGGGCGAGGTGGCCGACGTGGTGGTGATGGAGTCCACCTACGGCAACCGCACGCATCCCAGGGAAGATCCGATGCCGGAGCTGGCCGCGCTTATTACCGCCACGGTGAAACGCGGGGGCAGCGTGGTGGTTCCGGCGTTTGCCATCGAGCGCACCCAGAAGTTTGTGTTTATCCTGAAGCACCTGATCGAGTCGGGGCAGGTCCCGCGCCTGCCGGTTTTCTGCGATAGCCCCATGGCGATCAAGGCGGTCGAGATTTTTCTGAAGCATGACGAGGAGTACAGCGAAGAAACCCGCGACATGATTCGCACGTACGGCTCGCCGTTGGAGTGGCCGGGCTTTACTTTCGCCTCGACGCCGGAAGAATCGAAGAAGATCAACGCGGTTCTGAGTCCGTCCGTCATCATTTCGTCCAGCGGGATGGTGACCGGTGGGCGGATTCTGCATCACCTTGCTCAGCGGCTGCCTGAGCCGAAGAACCTGGTGCTGTTCATCGGATTTCAGGCGCCCGGGACCCGCGGGTTCGCCATCAAGAGCCAGTCCGACGAGGTGAAGATCTACGGAGACTTCGTGCCCATTCGCGCGCAGGTAGCAGCGCTCGAACAGTTCAGCGATCACGCCGATCCGCCGGAGTTGCTGCAATGGCTGCGGACATTTGGCAACCAGCCGGCAACGACGTACCTGGTGCATGGAGAGCCGGACGCTTCGGGGCAGTTGCGCGAGTTGATGGGGCGGGAGTTGGGATGGGATGTGCGGGTGGCGAAGTATCTGGAGAAGGTGGATGTGGGGTAGATGAGAAAAATCGCAGCTAACAATAACTAGTTCCCAGGCACCTCCTCTATGCTCTGCTCTTCTTTTAAGGCGCCGTTTGTATGCGTGATTTTGCCTCCCGCCATTGTCAGGACGGATTCGGTCTTCGGCAGATGCTGTGCTCATCTGTCGCTTTATATCCATTCATTCATCGACCGGGAAACGAGCGCCTTCACGGGTGGAGCCGAGGAGTCCATAGGTCCTTCGCTTCGCTCCGGACGACAAAGCGCGGGTAGTGTCAGGATGCAGATGTGAACCGCACCAGCGCATCCAGCTTTCCCGCGGCTGCGCCCGAATCCACGGATTGCGCGGCGAGCGGGATGGCCTCGGCGATGTGATCGCTCTTGCCGGCGGCCACCAGCGCGGCAGCGGCGTTGAGCAGCACCACATCGCGGCGCGGCGACTTTTCTCCTTCTAGGACGGCGCGGATGATCTCGGCGTTTTCGGCGGCGTCTCCGCCTGAAAGTTCCTGCAGCTGGGCGCGAGTCATCCCGAATTCTTCCGGCTCGATTTCGTAGGATCGCACTAATCCCTCGCGGGCCTCGGCGACGCGGGTCACCCCGGTGATGGTGATTTCGTCGAGGCCGTCGAGCCCGTGGACGACCAAGGCGCGGCGCAGGCCCAGCATGCTCAACGCCTCGGCCAGTTTCTCCACCAGATCGAGCGAATAGACTCCGACGACCTGACCGTTGGCACGCGCAGGATTGGTGAGCGGGCCGAGCAGGTTGAACATGGTGCGCATGCGCAATTCGCGGCGCACGCCCTGCACCTGTTTCATGGCCGGATGCAGATTCGGCGCATACAAGAAACAGATGCCGACCTCCCGCAGACATTGCGCCGCGCGCTCGGGCGAAAGCTGGATGTTTACGCCCAGGGCCTCGACTACATCGGCGGAACCGCATTTCGAACTGATGCTGCGGTTGCCGTGCTTGGCAACGCGGACGCCCGCCCCAGCGGTCACCAGGGCGGTTGCGGTGGAGATGTTGAAGGTGCCGCTGGCGTCGCCGCCGGTGCCGCTGGTGTCTACCAG
>Ga0209698_10005760_pt1 | contig 13316 bp, 10 predicted proteins | sample LitLauG_LLR_2012_FD_187203 | JGI IMG/M metagenome (GOLD analysis project Ga0209698, IMG submission 187203) | Freshwater sediment microbial communities from Pennsylvania, USA - Little Laurel Run_MetaG_LLR_2012 (SPAdes) (version 2) | ecosystem: Environmental > Aquatic > Freshwater > Creek >... | reverse complement strand
GAAGTTTTGGCGAGGAACAGTCATGAAAGCGTGAGGCAACGTCCCGGCAGGGACGATTGAGAGTAGCCCGGCGTTTTCAACGCCGGGTGGCGGCCGCGCGTTAGGTGAGTCGTCCCGGAGGGACGGTGGAAACGTCGGAATCGTGTTGGGGGTTCAGTCATGCCTCCGGCACGAGGTGGAGCCTTTAGCGGTCCCCGCCAGTGAACTGGCGGGCTACTTTCAGAAGTGCCTCCGGCACCGATTCGTGGAAGGAATTCTTAGGGCGATCAGGGCGGACTGAGAATCGAACGGAGCAACACGGCAGGGCGAATGCTGTCGCCGAGCTTCGCTTGGGGCAGCCGAGTCGGCTGCCCCCACATAAACAAGGTGATCGCGAAAACGAGGCGGCTGTCCCCACATAACCTGAGGTGGACATTAACTACGTGGTTGCCTTTTGGCCGCCTGATCCACCGAAGCCGTAGCCTTCGTCCATGGCGCGACGAAATCTTTCGCGTTCTTCGGGGCTCATGTCGCGGCAGCGGCCGCGGAAGCGGCGACCACCGTGGCGGCCTGGACCGCCGTGGCCGAGTCCGCCGAAGAGGATGCGGCACAGCAGCAGCAATCCGAGCGCTTGCCAGAACGTCAGCGTGCGCCAGCCGAACAGCGGAGGCAGCAGCCAGTTCCACAGGTGCATCACCACCTCGCCGCCGATAAAGATAAAAAGCGGAATGGCGACGATAGCCAGCGGTGCAATCCAAAACCATTTCTTTCTCATATCATCCTCATTTCGTAAATTCGTCGTGCACGTGTCGCAATCGTTCCCGCAGATGCAGCACGGCATATCGCTTGCGTGATAGCAGGGTGTTCACGCTTATGCCTTTCTCGGCGGACAGCTCTTTAAAGCTGCGTCTTTCGAACTCATGCGCCTCAAATACTTCACGCTGCTCCTCCGGCAACTCCTCGAGTGCCTGTTCCATCTCATCGAGCAGGACGTTGCGGATGTAAACCGCCTCCGGTCCTGCATCGGAGGAGGGCAGCAAGTCTTCGAAATCTGCGAGCTTGCCCTCCTCGTCGATAGCGGCGAGGTCGCTGAAATTCTCCGGTTCCTTCTTGCGAAATAAATCCGTGATGCGATTGCGCGCTACGCGAAACAGCCAGCCGGTGACGTGCTCGATCGGCATTAGCAGGCGGTTGGCTTCGACCAGTCGGTAAAAAACATCCTGCAGGACATCTTCTGCGTCGCCTGGATCTGGCACACGCCGGCGAATGAAGTTGAGCAGCCGAGACTGCTCCCGCTTCACGACGTCGGAGATGCGCTGATCTTCTTCGCGTACCATCCGTTCGCGTGCCATCCGGTCAAGAGTGGCCACATCGCTCATCCGATGGTGAAGACGAATGACGGGCGTGGATATTGTAGGTCCGCTCGAAGAAATAACTGGTGTCCTTCTACTGACTTGCAGGCACAACCGGCACGTACGTTGAAACCTTGAAACCCTGAAACTTTGAGACCTTGAAACTTTGCACCTCTCCTACTTCGCCGCCGCACTCCGCAGCGACGTTCCACAGTACGGGCAAAACTGATCGCTCACACTGACGCTGTGCTGGCACTGCGGACATGTCGGACTCAGCTTATAACTACAGTGCGGGCAGAAGCTGAATCCGGGCTGCACCATCGTTCCGCATTGCGGACAGGCGGTGCGTAGAGGCTGCCGCAGCACGAAGTAGAGGATAAAGCCGAGCGCGTTCGGGATCAGGAGAACGACGAGCGTCCATAGCAGGGAACTCATGCCGCGGCGCTTCGCGTCGCGATTCACGTAGCCGATAAACAACAGGAAGATGCCACCGCCGACTCCCGCCAAAAGACCAAACATCGCGCACGCCCACTGCGGCGGGGCATCCTTCTGATGAGGCAGGAAAGCGTTGAAGAAAATCTGCGCTGCGACGAAGCAGACGAGTGCCAGGACCCAGGCCCACGTGGGGACGATTCTGATCTCCCTGGTCAGGATGCTTTGGTTTTCGTTTTTGACTTCCATAAGGGTTCCCGCTTTCTTACTTCCCATGCCGATGCTGGCCGTTGCTCGCCAAGTGCGTGCCGCGAGCCAGCAGGATCACACTTACCACCAGCGCCGGAGTAAAGAAAAAGATCGCAAAACCTGCCTGCCAGACCGGCGCCGCAACCCCGACTGTGCCGCCGATCCAGGCAAAAAGCCGCCACAAGAGCGGTACGGTGAATGTCGTAGAAATTCCAACGCTCAGGCACGCCAGCGCGACCAGCCACATGCGTTCGCGAGTTTCGCGAACACGGGCAGCGTGGAAGCGCACCCGCATCTGCGTCGCACGCACCAGGCGGGCATCGGCAGCGAGGGGCAGGGAACGCACCGCCGTAACCACCCTGCCTGCGGCATCGGCATAAGCGCGGCAGGCAGCGCAGTCGTCGAGATGAGCGCGCAACCATTTCTGCTGGGCGCCTGACAGAGTTTCGCCGAGTGCAATCAACTCGCGCGCTTCGTCATGAGCGGTACGCGTCATGGCCGTACTCCTTCCAGCCGCGAAACCAGCAGGCTGAGCCCGCGATAGAGGCGCGACTTCACCGTGCCGAGTTTGGCGCCGGTGACGCTGGCGATTTCGTCTAATGCCAATCCCTCCTGAAAGCGCAGAACCACAGCCTCGCGATATTCGGCGGGAATACTGACGAGCGCAGCGTTAATGTGTTCGGCTTGCTCGTGCTGCGCGACTACTTCCCATGCCAGTGGCCGAGTATCGGCGGGTTCCAATGGAGCAGGCTCCTCGTCGTTATTTTTCAGCAGACCATCGAGGCTGACTGGACTTTTCTTGCGCAGGTAGTCGAGCGTCAGGTTCCGTGCTACCGCGTAGAGCCACATGCTGAATTCGTGCTTGCCGTCGTACTGGTGACCGCGCTCCAGCACGCGAATCCAGGTCTCCTGGAAGAGATCTTCGGCGAGTTCGCGATTGCCCGAGAGGTGTACGAGGTAGCGCAACAACCTATGCTGATACTGCTCGATCAAGCGATCGAGCAGATCCGGATCGCGCCGGCGAAGTCCGCGAGCGATGACGCTGGCCTCGGATTCCATGGCATTCACGAAATAGTAAGCAGCGGCGTTCATGCTACCGGATATACGGGCGAAGACATGAAAAAGATGCAGAGGTGTCCAAAACCCGCTAAGCCATTGGCAGGGAGGCAGATCGAAACAAGAATTATCTGGTGAATCCGGGCCATGTTGAGCCAACCCGGCTGTTCTTCTATGCTCACTCCGCCCCAACCGTATTTAACAGAGAAAAGAGAGCCACTTGGGCACGTGCCTCATCCAATGCGATAGACTCCCAGAGCGCGCTTTGGGCTTATGGAAACTTCGACCTTTCGCAGAATCTTCAAGGCATTTCATTACCGCGATTTCCGCTTAATGTGGATTGGCGCCTGCACGTCCAGCATTGGCACCTGGATGCAGATCGTCGCCCAGGGATGGCTGATTTACCGCCTGAGCCATTCGTCCTTTCTGCTCGGCCTCGATCAGTTTCTCGCCGGGCTGCCGATTTTTCTGTTCACGCTGATTGGCGGCGTGGTGGCGGACCGCACCGAACGGCGCAAGATTCTGCTGGTCTCGCAATACATCCAGATGGCGAGCGCCGCGATCCTCACCATCCTCGTTGCTACCGGACTGGTGCACGTGTGGCAGATTCTGTGCCTCTCGTTCGTCTCGGGTCTGGCGCAGGCCTTCGGCGGACCTGCATATCAGGCGCTGATCCCCACGCTGGTCGAGCGCGAGGACATGCCCAACGCCATCGCCCTGAATTCCATTCAATTCAATCTTGCCGTCACAGTCGGTCCCGCTCTGGCGGGGATCACATTGGCCAAGCTCGGAGAAAAATGGTGCTTCGGACTGAACGCGCTTTCGTTTCTCGCTCCCATCATTTCGCTCTCCATGATCTCCACGCGGTTCTTGCCCGAGAAATCCGCGCATTCGATGTACAAGAGCTTGACGCAGGGCATTGATTTCATCTGGCAAAGCACCGCCATGGTCGCGCTCATCGTGCTCGCCTTTTCCATGACCTTCCTGAGCATGCCCATGCGCACTTATATTCCGGTGTTCGTGAAAGACATCTTCCATCGTGGCCCGGAGACGTATGGGAACTTGCTGTCACTGATGGGAGTCGGCTCCATCTTGGGATCCCTCGGTGTCGCCAGCCTCGGTAACATCTCACACAAAGGCCGCTTCGCATTGACTGGACTGATTGTTCTCGGCGCGGGCATTGCCGGGTTCTCTCTTTCCAAACTCCTGCCCGTCTCCTACGTCATGCTGGTGCTGGTCGGCGCTTCCATGATGGCCGTATTCGCCACCGTGACTTCTCTCGTGCAGTTGATCACGACCAACGAGATGCGTGGGCGCGTGATGAGTGTCTACAACTTCGCGTTCCGCGGCGGTATGCCGATGGGCAATCTCGCCACTGGATGGCTCGTCCCCCGATTCACCGCGCCGCTGGTTCTCGGCGTAAACGGGTTGCTGCTGGTTGTCGTGGCTGTGTATTTTCTGTTCGTGCAGCGACGTGTAGCTGCGTTATAGCCGCGACATAAAGCTGTGCCTCTGCGGTGAAAGACGGAACCCAAGGTCCCTCGACTGCGCGCGTCAGTTCGCTGCGCTCTCTGACGCACTCCGCTCGGAATGACAGTGTGGCGCACCCGCACTTTCGTTTTCATGGTAAGGGTTCGTGGGCAGGAGTGCTCGCGCCGCACATTATTGGGACTGCAGGTCAACCGAGTACACGTCCTGGGTGCCGGTATCTTTCAGCAGGATCGGGGAATCGTCTGGGCTGAGGGCGAGGGCGCGGCCATAGCGTCCGGCAGACGGGAAGCCTTTTACATCAGCGATCGGATCGATTGCGCGATCGGCGATGCGAATGCGGACGATTGCTTCTTTTCCACGGTAATCCAGCACGTATACATATCGTCCGTCGTGCGACCAGTTGAGCCAGGCGAGCGATCCGGTGGCGAGTTCTGACCATTTCTGAGTCTGCGTGTCGAACAGGAGAAGAGTTTTCGAATCGGCGGAGAAGGCGGTGATGTAACGTCCGTCAGGGGACCAACGCGGAGAGTACAGGCCGTCGGAGGCGGGCAGCGTGGAAATTTTCTGCGTGGCCAAATCGAGGATGCGGATCGCCGAAGAGGGATCGTTGGACTCTCCGGCGAAGATGATTTTCGTTCCGTCGGGCGACCAGTTGGGATCGAGTTGCTGCGCGCGGTCGCTGGGCAACAGTGGCTCGGGAGTGCCGCCTTCGGGAGCGATCATATACATGCGCGCGGGTTTCTCGGCGGCGCTCGCGAATTCAAAGAAGACGATCTTTTTGCCATCGGGCGACCAGCGCGGAAGCACTGGGGACAGCGGAGGATTCGTCAGTTGCAGGCGCTCGCTGCCATCGACTCGGCTGCGCCACATCGCGCCATCCGGGTAGGAGACGTAGGCGACCCACTGTCCGTCTCTGGAGAAAGCAACGTACTCCGCCGAAATGCCGTTGAGAAATGGGACGAACTGGCGCGAGCTGGAGTCGTAGCGCATCAGTTCGCCGCGGAAGGTGCGTCCGATGACGAAAACCTTCTTGGCATCCTTGCTGGGTAGAGGCGAAGAGAGCGTCATGGGGCTCGAGGTCAATGCAACGGGCTGAGGGGCCGCATGCAGGAATTTCTTCTGCGGCAGCGCCCAGATCTGACCGGTAGATTCGAAAAGGAAGTTTCTGCCATCGGGCGTCCACTTCCCGCAGCATTCATTAGGCGGAGTGTGCCACCCGTCGAGCAGGCGGTGCAGGTCTTTTCCATCGGTGGAAACCTCCCACAACATCTGTTGGCCGATTGTGCCGGCGGTCTCGGACGAGTCGAAGCGAATGTGCTCGCTGTCGGGCGACCAGGTCAGGTGAAGAATGTCTCCGCGAACGCTGAGCAGCTTTCGCGGCTCGGTGCCGTTGGCTCTTGCAACCGAGAGGGTGCCAAGGTTAGTGAAGGCGAGAAGTTTGCCATCGGGAGACCACGCGGCAGTCTCGGCGACGATCTCGCCAATGCGGCGAGGCAGGCCGCCGAGAATCGGAATGCTGCGCAGGGGACCGCGCGGAGGAGCGCCCTGACCATCGACGACGAGAAGTTCGGTTCCGTCGGGCGAGAGATCGATGGGAACCATGTCGCTAGTGGGTAATCCGGCAATTTGTTTCGCCTCTCCGCCATTGACGGACATCTCGGCGATGCCACGCAAAGACAGGTTGGCGGAAGTGCCGCTGGCGAAGCCGAGGTAGAGTCGAGTGCCGTCGGTTCCGATGAGGGACTTGGGTTGGCCATCGTGCGTGAGCTGAACGTAGCTGCCGACCTGGGGTGCGGACGCGGGCCGCAGGAGCAGATAGGCGAGAACGAGGACGGCGCCGGCAGCGGCGACGACGATGGCGATCCAGCGATGGGACCGCGGCCTGGAATCGATCGGGGGAATACGGTGGGCGGCGGTGGGAGGCGAAGTGGAAACATCCGCCAATTCCTCCAAAGCGAAGGCGAGATCGGAGGCGGAATGAAATCGCTGCTCGGGATTCTTTTCGAGACAGCGGCGAACGACGCGGGCCAGGGCGACGGGAGTGTCGGGCGAGAGTTCGGTGAGGGACGGAGGCTCCTCGTTAAGGATGGCGCTGATGGTGTCGGCGTCGGTGGATTTCTGGAACGAGCGGCGGCCCATGACCATCTCGTAGATAATTGCGCCGAGAGCGAAGATGTCGGTGCGGGTGTCGGTGGCCTGTCCGCGAACCTGCTCGGGAGACATGTATCCGACGGTGCCCATGGCGACGCCGGGAAGCGTCATGGTGGGGGCCATCGGCTTGGCGGATTCTTTGGGCTGCATGACTTTGGCGAGGCCGAAGTCGAGGATCTTGATGCGGCCATCCTTGGTGACGAAAAGGTTGTCGGGCTTGAGGTCGCGGTGGACGATGCCTTTTCCGTGAGCGGCGGCGAGGCCGTGCGCGATCTGAATGCCGTAGTCGATGGCCTTGCGAAGAGGCAGAGGGCCGCGGCGGAGGGCTTCGGTGAGCGTCGTGCCCTCGAGAAGTTCGGTGACGATGTAGGGCACGCCGGCATAGGTGCCCATCTGGAAGACGGCGAGGATGTTGGGATGGTTGAGCGCGGCGGCGGCTTTGGCTTCGGTCTCGAAGCGAGAAAGGCGCTCGGGTTCGGAGGAGACAAGCTGCGGAAGAACTTTGATGGCAACGTCGCGGTCAAGGCGAGTGTCGCGGGCGCGGTAGACTTCGCCCATACTGCCGGCGCCTAATGGCGCGAGAATTTCGTATTGACTTAGCTTTGTGCCGGGGGGCAGGGGCATTGGAAGGAAGCATTATAGATGGCGAAATCCGGTCTGGATTTAATTAACCGCAAAGAACTAAGAAAATAAACAACCACAGGAACGAGACAAGAGCCGCAGAGCGCGGAAAAACGGCACTACACGCGCGTGCGCTCCAAAGCGGCAGTTTCGGCAGCCATGGTGGCTGGGGCGGTTGCGGGAGTGGGGGGCACCGGAGGAACCGCTGCAATTGTTGCAACTGGTGTAACCGGTGCGGGCTGTGCGGCGGCGGGGATGATAGGGCGTTTGATGGTGAAGCGCTGGATTTTGATCTCGCCGCGAGCGTAGACGGCGAGCAGGGCTTGGACGGCATCCGGATCGAGGCGCTTGCCGGCGAGATTCTGAATGATCTGCAACGCCTGCTCAGGCGTGTGCGCCTGCTGGTATGGACGATTGGTGGTGAGCGCGTCAAAGGTGTCGGCCACGGCGATGACGCGCGCGAGAAGGGGAATCTGGTCGCCCTGCAGTCCATAAGGATAGCCGCGGCCGTCGAGCGCTTCGTGATGCAGTTCGATGCCGGGGAGCATTTCGGCGAGCTGCGTGACCGGGCGCAGGATATTGGCGCCCTTGGTGGTATGCGTCTTCATCACTTCAAATTCTTCAGCGGTGAGGGCGCCCGGTTTCTTCAGGATGTGATCTTCGATGCCGATCTTGCCGACGTCGTGGAGTTGCGCGGAAATCTGCAGCGTCTCCATGAAGGTGTGGTCGAGCTTCAGTTCTTTGGCAATGAGCAGGGAATAGCGCGTGACGCGATCGGAGTGGCCGCGGGTGTAGGGATCTTTTTCGTCGACCGCTCCAGCGAGCATCTGGATCGATCCCATGAAGAGCGCACGATTTTCTTCGGCGGCGCGTTTGAGGTCTTCAACGAAGCGTTCGAGTTCTTCCGACATAGTGTTAAAAGTCTGCGCCAGTTCGCCGATTTCGGTGCGGCTCCAGAGATGGACGCGCTGGGAGAAATCTCCCTTGGCCAGAGCGCGGCTGGATTGCGTAAGCACCGAGAGCGGATTAGTAATGCGGCGGGCGGCGAAGATGCTGACGAGGATGCTCAAAAACACGGCCAACAAGGCCAGCAGACGGGAATTACGGCGCATGTCAGATACATCGCGGTAGGCCTCGCGCTGCGGTTTCTGAACGACAACGGCCCAATCCAGTGAAGGGACCGGACTGTAGGTGCCGAGCATTTCAATGCGTTCGTTTCCGCTGTCGATGGTGAAATCTTTGGTCGCGGCGAGCTGAGCTTTGTTGCCGCCATCCACGAAGTTACGGACGATTTCGAGTTTCTTCATGTCCTGCCCGGTGGCAAATTCGGGCGTGGCGGCGGCGACGAGACGTCCCTGGGCGTCAATCACGTAAGGCGTGAGGCCGCCACTGCTGGCTTCTTGTAAGCGCCGGATCAGGAAGTCGAGATCGACGACCGTGGCGATCATTCCCAGAAAACGTTCGCCGTATTTCACGGGAGAACTGACGACAAAGACAGTGCGTCCCGATTTTCCTTCGCCGACGACCAGGGCTTGTCCGTTATAAACGCGGCCATCGCGGGCGGCGGTGTAGGCGCGCTCCAACTCGCGATTGAGAAAGGCGTCAGGAGAGATGCGTCCCGCGCGGATTCCTTTGGCTTCGGAGTTGAGCAACGTGGCGTAGGCGATTTCGTCCGACGACGAAACGAAATTTTCCAACAGTGCGCGGAGTTCGGGAGCCTCGATGTTCTTGGCGCCGATGTCGCCACCGCTGGCCACCTGGATGGCGGACGAGAGATTGGCGAGCATCGTGCGCAGCGAGCGCTCGTGTTGCGCGAGGTCGTCGGCGAGCGAGCGCGTAACCGTATTCTGCAGCAGCATCTCGTTGGTCTTGAGGCGCTCGCGATTGCTGGCCTCGACCTGCGTCGAATAGAAGTACATCGGGACGGTGCTGATCACCAGGAGCACACCGAGGATTACATACAGAATGGGGATGCGTGCGTGGTTGGTGGCGCTAGTGGACAAATGTATCCCTTTAAGTCGAGCCGCAGGCGCCGGACGAAGTGGCCGCCGGACGCTGGTATCTTTAAGAATTTTATCGGGGAATCGGGCGGGTGGAGCGGGAAAGGCGGGGTGGGCGGCATTACCAAAGTACCTGTGAAAAGTACTGACTGGCGCGGTTTTGGCAAGGGAACGCGGCGCCACCGGGGGACTTCGGCCTCGGACTTCGGACCTCAGTACTTCGGCTAGGGCAGGTGCAGTCGCGAAACGGCAGCGTTCATTAGCCTCTCGCGTGAGCCCAGGGGCGGCGAAGTGGAACCATAACGCAAGTCCGCAAGGACGGCGCCACGGCGCAAGACTCGCGGCCGATCTCGTTCTTGTAGACAGTGATTGGTATGGTGAACACATTGAATGTGGCGAGATGCACAGTGCGGGCGCTCCTACTGGTCGCCGCCCTTGCTAGTGCCAGCGCGCAGGATGACGGTGTGCCAGTGCCAGCAGGGGTGTCTGGTCTGGGGACATTGAAGGCGGCACAACGGGAAACCGTCGATCGGTACGTGCTCGAAAACGAGCGGCCGACCGGGGAACTCAAGCGGCTGGCGGACCGCGGCTACATTGCCGTCCGATCCTCCGTTGCGCTGCGCCACCTTTTCCCGCGTTCTCGATTCGTAGTAGTCCCGTGGATCTTTCAACTCGATCCTGGCGCGCAGAACTTGTACTCGATTCCCTTCGGACTTTACGACGTGCTTGCCATCAGCGACGAAGGACGGCTGGAGTCCATCTTTCACAGCAGCGGCAATCAGGAAGAGTTTGGGATGTTTCTTCATAACCACCGCGTGAAGGTCAGAAACAAAACCATGCTGTGTGAAGTGGCACGGACGCGCGTCGACATCTATGGGGGTGGTGGACTGTCGCTTTGCAACGATGTGAGGCGTAGTTCATCAGAGTGGATTTTGGGTTATACGGAAATGCCGTTTCGGCCGGTCTCCTCGTATGAGGAGGAGCGGGATGCCTACTACTATCGCCTGCGGGTTGATTCCAGCGGTATCGTTCTCGATGGAAAGTACGTTTGTGACACTCTGGAGCGACGCAAGATTGATAATGCGGGGAGGTCTGTTGGCGGCCACTAACGCATTACAGCGTGCCCTCACCTTACGATGACCCGCGGCGGGGGCGCTACCTGCAGCGACTCCATCATGGGCGGGCCGAACTGTCGTCGAATCGTCGTGTCTTCTGCGAAGCGCTTTCAAGGCTATAATGACGCGCACATATGGCTTTGGCTGCCGGCACGAAACTGGGGCCGTACGAGATCGTCGCGTGGCTCGGCGCGGGCGGCATGGGCGAGGTGTACCGGGCGAGAGACCCGCGATTGAGCCGCGAGGTTGCGGTTAAGATTTTACCGACCTACTTCTGCCGTGATCCCGACCGGCTGCGGCGGTTCGAGCAGGAAGCGCGAACCGCCGGCGCGATGAATCATCCCAACATTGTTGCAGTCTACGACGTAGGCACGCACGCCGGCGCTCCCTACCTGGTGACTGAGTTGCTGGAGGGTGCGACCTTGCGCGAGCGTTTGAGCGGCGGAGCTACCTCTCCTCGCAAAGCAGTCGAGTACGCAGCTCAAATTGCGCATGGGCTGGCGGCGGCGCATGAGAAGGGGATTGTTCATCGCGATCTGAAACCGGAGAACATCTTCATCTGCCGCGACGGGCGCGCCAAGATCCTGGACTTCGGCCTGGCCAAGTTGACAGCGCCCGAAGCAGGGGATGCGACCGTCACGGAGCTCGACCTGAGGGACCAGACCGGCACAGGTGTGGTGCTGGGGACTGCCGGCTACATGTCGCCCGAACAGGTGCGCGGCGAAAAAGCAGACGAACGATCCGATATTTTCAGTTTTGGGGCTGTTCTCTACGAGACGCTCTCGGGACAACGAGCCTTTGTGGGACAAAGCTCGGCCGACCGAGCGAGCGCCATTCTGAAGGACGATCCCCAAGACTTGCGGGCTACCGGAAGAAATATTCCGGTGGCCCTCGACCTGATTGTGCGGCATTGCCTGGAGAAGGATCCGGAAGGACGGTTTCAGTCGGCGCGCGATCTGGCATTCCACTTGGAAACGGCTTTGTCGGACTCGGAGTCACGGGCAGCAGCGATCCAGAGAAAAAGAGCTGTCCCGATCGGGTGGCTGATCGCAGGCCTGGCAATCCTGGCGGCGGTGGGCGCAGCAGCGTGGTGGTACCGGGGACGACTGCAACCGGAGCAGAAGCAGGTATCGTTCCTTCGGCTGACTGATTTTTCAGGCTTGGAAGAGAGCCCGGCCTTCTCGCCCGATGGCAAGTCGGTAGCATTCGTCAGCGATTCGACAGGATCGCGGCAGATTTGGATTCGTTTGCTGGCGGGTGGACCACCGCTGCAGATCACCCATGATGCGGGGGACCACGTCGAGCCCCGGTGGTCGCAGGATTCCGGCGCAGTAATTTATTACACACCGCCGCCCGAAGGGGATGCGCAAGGAGCTCTTTGGGAGGTGTCTGCGTTGGGCGGCGTCCCCCGCCGCCTGATCTCCAGTATGAGTGGCGCAGATGTAAGCCACGACGGCAAGCGTCTGATATTTTTCCGGCTCAACGCCAACCAGATGGAACTGGTCGCATCCGACCGCAACGGAGCTAACGCGAGAGTTGTGATGCAGGCGGCGGTCAGCTTCAGTTACCGATACCCGCGTTGGTCGCCCGACGACAGCAGCATTGCATACCTGCACAGCCGCGAGAACTGGGCTGACGATGTCTATGTAGTACCGCCGGGGGGTGGCTCGCCGCGGCAGATTACGCAAGACAACACGCTCATGAGCGGCTTGGCGTGGACGCCAGACGGCTCGCATCTGCTCTACAGCTCTGCCCGTGGAAGCACCGTTCTCTACCTTCCTACCATGCATCTCTGGACCATCTCTTCAGCAGGCAAGAATCTGCAGCAGCTGACATTTGGCGAATCAGGGGACGAGAACCCAGACGTAGACCACGACGGACGAATCCTGGTGAGTCGCCGGCACATGCAATTCGACATCTGGAAGTTCCCGGTAGACGGAGATCCGGTGGAAAATGTGCGAAGAGCGGTACGAATCACACACCAGACCGGGCAGGTTCAGACCCCAACCGTCAGTCCTGATGACCGCAAGATCGCCTACCTGTCGGACAACGGTGGCCATGGCAATTTGTGGGTGATGGAACTGACCAGCGGCGAGACCCACCAAATTACTTACGAACAAGCGTCGAACACAATCATGGGAGTGCCGATCTGGTCACCGGACGGAGCTTTGATCACGTTTGCCACGAACCGGCCATCTGAACTGGGGCGAGGAATCGGATATTGGCTTATTCATCCGGATGGAAGCGGCCTGCGCCTGGGCGTTTCTGAAGGGGCGTGGGCAACCTGGTCCTGGGATAGTAAGTGGTTGTACTACGCGGAATCGTCGCCGGTGCGAGACACCGGAAGCTTCCGGCTGATGAAGGCTCCGGTGGAGGGTGGCGCCGCAGTTCTGGTGCGGTCGGACAACGCACGCGGGCCAGCCGTGGCGGTTGACGGCTCGGCGCTATATTACATCGTACCTCTGCAGAACTTGAACGGCTTGCTGGATTACGAACTGAGGGTGGCTCGACCCGAGGACGGCCCATCGAAACTGCTGGCGCGGATTTCCGGAGAGCGTGTCCCGATCTGGCAGGGACTGCATCCAGTGATTTCCAGGGATGGGAAGTGGCTGGTGGCGCCGCTGGATGACGGGCTGGGAACCAACATCTGGGTCGTATCGACCGCCGATGGAAAGCTGAAGCGGATTACCGATTTTGGTCAGAGGCGAACGTTTATCGCGCGTCGAGTCTCATGGTCGTCGGATGGGAAATGGTTATTTGCGGCCGTGGGCGAAGGCGATTCCGATATCGTGCAGATGGATGGACTTCTGAAATAAAGGCTGCGTGTGCCCGGACCAGAGGTTGCATGCAAGACCCTCATGGCCGATGCC
>Ga0209698_10005758_pt1 | contig 13318 bp, 13 predicted proteins | sample LitLauG_LLR_2012_FD_187203 | JGI IMG/M metagenome (GOLD analysis project Ga0209698, IMG submission 187203) | Freshwater sediment microbial communities from Pennsylvania, USA - Little Laurel Run_MetaG_LLR_2012 (SPAdes) (version 2) | ecosystem: Environmental > Aquatic > Freshwater > Creek >... | reverse complement strand
GTGCGCCACCATGCGGTAGGGATGCGCGAGCTTCCAGGAGGGGAAAGTGTTGGTGGAAAAGCGCTGATGCACCAACGCCATCCCGGAGGTAAAGCGCGGGTCCGTCAAGTCCTTGAAATAGGGCCCGAGCTGATCGGCGAGGAACATGCCCTTGTAGACGATGGTGCGGCAGCTCATCGACACGACATAGAAACCTATGTCCTTACCCTCATAGTCATTGTAAATGGCGTTTGAGATGACCTTGCGCAGAAGATAGAGCTTGCGCTCGAACGCCGTCTCGTCGGCGATCGCGTCGCCGCGACCGATGAACATCTGGCGATGAAATGGCTCTGTCGGCGTGATCGCCTTCGACAAGTGAGAGTTGTTCGTCACCACATCGCGCCATCCAAGGCAGGTCATGCCCTCATTGTTGGCGACTTTGGCGATCACTTCCTCGCAATAGCGGCGCATGACCGTGTCGCGCGGCATGAACAGTTGGCCGACGGCATAGTGTCCGGGCTCGGGCAACTTGACGCCACGATCGAGCATTTCGGCCTTGAGCAGATCATGCGGGATCTGGGTCAGCATGCCCGCGCCGTCACCCATCAGCGGATCGGCACCGACAGCGCCACGATGCGTGAGGTTGACGAGCATGGTCAGGCCATCGGCGATGACCTGATGGGATTTGCGGTTTTTGAGGTCGGCGATGAAACCCACGCCGCACGCGTCGCGCTCCAGGCGCGGATCATAAAGTCCTTGCGGGTTGCCTAGCCGCGCCATCGCGGCGGCGGATGACGGGCGAGCTCTGGTTGCATCAACCACGACTTTTCCCCTCGGTTGGCGGCAAGGCTGCCCACCCGCGACATTGGGTCCGCAAAGGTCAGCACATCTTACCTAATATGCCATATTTGCCAGAAATCAGGTTTGGCGGCAAGAGCAACTGTAAAGTTAGCGCCATGGCGGGGCGACTGTCGATCGGGCGCGGGGCGGACAAGGGCCGCCGACCTCAATCCTTATCAAACCGCTGTTACCCGCCCTCACGGACGTCACAATCCATTGTATGCTGTCGAGCGTACACCCACCCAACGTCTAGAAGGAACCGCCATGACCCCCTCGATGAAAAAGGCCTCGGCGCTCGCGCTCGCTGGTGCGTTCGCCGCCGCCTTGTCGATGACCGCCACCACGAGCTCGGCCAAGGCCGACGATTTCGAGAAGTGCTTCGGCGTTTCCAAGGCCGGCGGCAATGATTGCGCCAGCGCGGGCAACAATTCCTGTGCCGGCACCTCCAAGGCCGACTACGAGGGCAAGGCTTGGAAGCTGGTCAAGACCGGCACCTGCACGTCGATGGAAGTGGATGTGAAGAATGCCGACGGCTCGATGGCCAAGCGCAAGGGTTCGCTGACCCCGATCACCGGCTAATGGCAATCTGACTCGGCGGAGGTTCCCTTGCACGGTGGCCAAGCCAACGCGGTGATCGCCGCCAATTTCGCCGATGCGCCGGTCCCGGCCCGCGCCGGGGTCGGGCTCAAACCCGAACATTATGCCGATATTCTGGCCGCGCGGGCCGATGTCGGCTGGTTCGAGGTGCACGCCGAAAACTACATGGGGGACGGTGGACCGGCGCACCACTATTTGTCCGCCTTACGCGAGCTCTACCCGTTGTCGCTGCATGGAGTCGGCCTGTCCATCGGCTCGGACGGTCCGCTCGATCAGCGTCACCTCGAGCGGCTGAAGTCGCTCATCGAGCGCTATCGACCAGGCCTGTTCTCGGAGCATCTGGCCTGGTCCACGCACGACGGCACCTATCTCAACGATCTCTTGCCGGTGCCTTACAATGAGGAGACCTTGGCGCGAGTCGCTCGGCATATCGATGAGGTGCAACAGATCCTTGGGCGGAGGATGCTCCTGGAGAATCCGTCCACCTACCTGCAGTTCGATGAGAGCACGCTGACTGAGATCGATTTTCTCGCCGCGGTCGTTGCCAGGACCGGCTGCGGGCTGCTGTTGGATGTGAACAACGTGCAGGTCTCAGCGACCAATCACGGCCTGGATGCCGCCGCCTATATCGAAGCATTTCCGATCGAGCATGTCGGCGAAATTCACCTCGCCGGCTATGACAAGGTGACCGACGAGGCAGCCCAGCCGTTTCTCATCGATACCCACGACCGCCCGGTGCTGGCAGATGTGTGGGAGCTTTATCGCCTCGCCATTCGGCGGGCGGGGCCGCGACCGACGCTGATCGAATGGGACGCCAATGTGCCGGCTTGGCGCGAGCTCTTGGCCGAGGCCGAGAAGGCAGAGCACATCATCGCCCAGCGGCGGACAAATCGTGCGCTCGCTTAGGGAATTTCAAAAGCGCTTCGCCGCCGCCCTTGCCGATCCGGCGCTGGCCCCACCCGCAGGTTCTGTCCGACGTTTTGGCGTCCATCGCAACAATGCGCGCGCGGGGCTGCTCTGGGTGCTGGAGGCACGCTTTCCCGCGGTTAAGCGATTGGTGGGCGATGAGTTCTTTCGCGCGATGACGGAGGCGTACATCGCGAACGATCCGCCGACGTCGCCCATCCTCATGCTCTATGGCGCGGGATTTGCCAGCTTCATCGCCGGCTTCGCGCCAGCCGCCGACCTTCCCTATTTGGCGGACGTCGCCCGCCTGGAGTGGCTGCAGCACGAGGCCACCAACGCCGCCGACGCCAACCCAATCGGCGCCGCCGAACTCGCCGCCGTGCCGCCTGCTGACGTGCCCGGTCTGCGGCTGCGCCTTCACCCCTCGCTGCGGCTGTTCGCGTCCAACTATCCGGCATTGACGATTTGGGAGTTGAATGCATCGCCAGGCGAGGTCGAACCGCAAAAGCTGGCGCACGCGCCGGAGTGGGCGCTCTTGCTCCGCCCCGCGCTCACCGTGGAAATCCGACGGATACCGGAGGCGTTCCACGCGTTCGTCGTCGGGCTGCTTGCGGGCGAACCCTTGGCCATTGCCGTCGAAGCCGCCGCATCAACAGTTGATCACTTCGATGTGCAACAATGCCTTGCGATCTTGATCAGCATCGGCGCGGTGGCTGGTTATGATCTCTGCACGGATAGCGCATAGCGTCGCCGGGAGACGCTGGGGAAATCCACATGAAGTCCTTGGATAGGCTCTTCGAGCTCCTCCCGTACGGCTTCATCGGGCTGCTCGCCCGTATCATCGCCGGATTGATTTTCTTCCGCTCGGGGCTCACCAAGATCGATCTGGCGACCCTCTCTGTGAGACCAGCGACGTTCTTCTTGTTTGAGCAGGAGTATAAGTTCCGCCTCTTCCACTATTTCGGCTGGTCGGGCGTCGATCTCCCATTCCCGGCGCCTCATGTCCTCGCCCACACGGCAACCGGCCTGGAACTCCTGATGCCGCTGCTGCTTTGGGCGGGATTCGGCACCCGCATCGCGGCGACGCTCCTCGTCCTCCAGACATGCGTCATCGAGACCGTCTATCCGGAAGCTTATGTGGACCATGCCCTCTGGGCCATCGCGCTGCTGATGTTGATGCGTTTTGGCCCGGGTCCGATCTCGGTCGATCACTGGCTTTGGCGCGAACGCGAAGCTGCTTGACGAGATTTTTGGATTGCCGGGTCGGAAACAGTTTCCGCAAACCGAGCCAGCTCGCCTATAGTTGCGAATGTGCTTCTGAGTGAGGGTTATCCTCGGCTTCTGAACTTGGAGACCGTAATGAGTGACAATGATCCCTTTGGGATGCCCGATCAGCTGCGCGAATTGGCGGAGAGGAATGTCGAGCAGGGTCGAGCGGCCTATGCCAAGTTCATGGATGCGATGGTCAAGGCCTCGACCATGTGGCTAGGGGCACTGCCAGCAAACGAGATGACGAGCGGTTTCAAGGTTGTGCAGGAGCGCGCCGTCCGTTTCGCCAAGCAAAACGCCGAGGCAGGATTTTCGGTGGCAAGCGAGTTGGCCGCAGCCAAGGATATCCAGGACGTGATCTCGATCCAGAGCCGCTATGCCCAGACCCAGATGCAGTCCTATGCCCTGCAAGCCCAGGAGCTCGGCCGGCTGATGGCCGAGGCGGCCCAGACCATGCAGCCCAAATCCAGGTAAGGGCACCTGGGTCCGCATCCAGTTGAAATTGCCCAGTTCGGCGTTTCTGCCGGCTACCTGCGCGTTGTCCGCCGCCAGCAAGCCGACGTCCGGCCGTTGCAAATTTCTCCGAGTTGTCGTCAACTGGGCCCTTATCGGCTGGTCCCGGCGCGAGGCCCCTCGTCGCCTTGCGGTCCCAAGAGGGCCCTTGGGGATCAGTCAACACATTGGGGAGAACTAAATGTTGCGCATGTTGCTTGTTACCACCGCTGCCGTCGCACTGCTCGCTACCACGGCAATGGCCGACACGATCAAGCCCGCCGTTGTCTACGACAAGGCCGGTAAGCACGATAAGTCCTTCGGCCAAAGCGTGTTCGAGGGCGCCACGAAATTCACCAAGACCACGGGCATCAAGTTCGCCGACTTCGAACCGCAGAATGAGAGCCAGTTCGAGCAGGGACTGCGCAACTTCGCTCAGAAGGGCAATAGTCCGATTATCGCTGTTGGCTTTGCGCTCGCTGACGCGGTCAAGAAAGTAGCCGGCGAATTCCCTAAGACCCATTTCGCGATCATCGACGCCGTCGTCGATGCGCCGAACGTGCAGTCGATCGTGTTCAAGGAGCAAGAAGGCGCTTACCTCGTCGGCGTGCTTGCCGCCATGGCCTCCAAGACCCACAAGGTCGGCTTCGTCGGCGGCATGGACATCCCACTCATCCGCAAGTTCGCCTGCGGTTACGTTGGCGGCGTCAAATCGGTCGATGCCAAGGATGAAGTCATCCAGAACATGACCGGCACGACCGGCGATGCCTGGAACGATCCGGTCAAGGGCGGCGAACTCGCCAAGGCCCAGATCGCGGCGGGCGCGGACGTGGTCTATCACGCCGCCGGTGCGACGGGTAACGGCGTGTTGCAGGCCGCCGCCGACGCCAAGAAGCTCGGCATCGGCACCGACGCCAACCAGGACTATATGCATCCCGGCTACGTTCTGACGTCCAACCTCAAGCGCGTGGACGTCGCGACGATCGATCTGTTCACCGATGAGAAGGACGGCAAGTTCAAGCCTGGCGTCCGCGTGCTGGGCCTTGCCGAAGGCGGCGTAGGTTGGTCGCTCGATGAGTTCAACAAGAAATTGATCTCGCCGGAAATGATGAAGGCCACCAAGCAGGCCGAGGACGACATCAAGTCGGGCAAGCTCAAGGTGCACGACTACATGGAAGATCAGAAGTGCCCCTACTAGTCACGGTTCGCTTCCGGATCTAACGTCAGCCTCAATCGCAGATCGGTGGCCGTGGAAAAGTCGGATACTGCCGCAACCGCGGCCATCGAACTGAAGGGCATCGACAAACGCTTCGGTGCCGTGCACGCCAACAAGGCTGTCTCCCTCACGGTCGCGCCCGGCACCATCCATGGCATTGTCGGTGAGAATGGTGCCGGCAAATCGACCCTGATGTCGATCCTTTACGGCTTCTACCAAGCCGACGCCGGCGAGATCTGGGTCTCAGGCAAACACTGCTCCATCCGCACACCGAGCGACGCGATCGCCGCCGGCATCGGCATGGTCCACCAGCACTTCATGCTGGTCGAACCGTTCACGGTGCTCGAAAACGTCGTGCTCGGCGCCGAAGGTGGCGCGCGGCTCGGCAAGGGCCTGGACACCGCCCGCGCCTCACTCGAAAAACTCGGCACCACATATGCCATGACGGTGCCGCTGGATAGGCCGGTGTCGGAATTGGCGGTTGGTGTTCAGCAACGCGTGGAAATCCTCAAGGCGCTGTTTCGCGGCGCCGAAATCCTCATCCTCGACGAGCCGACGGGCGTGCTCACGCCGGCTGAGGCCGACCACCTCTTCCGCGTGCTCGATCAGCTGCGCCAGCAGGGCAAGACCGTCATCTTCATCACCCACAAGCTGCGCGAGATCATGGCCATCACCGACAGCGTCTCGGTCATGCGCCGCGGCGAGATCGTGGGCACGCTGAAAACCAAGGATACCACGCCGCAGCAATTGGCCGAACTGATGGTCGGGCGCAATGTTCGGCTCAAGGTCGACAAGGCCCCGCGCCAACCCGGCGCCGAGGTGCTGGTGGTGCGCGGGCTCTCGGCCAAGGACAATCGCGGCACCACGAGGCTGCGCGACGTCAGCTTCAGCATTCGCGAAGGCGAGATCGTCGGCATCGCCGGAGTGGCGGGCAACGGCCAAAGCGAGCTGCTGGAGGTGCTGGCGGGCATCCGTCGCCGCTCGGGCGGCGAGATCTTGCTCGAGGGGCAAGCGCTCGACCCGATGCGCACGTCGCCCTCCAAGCTGCGCCAAATGCACGTCGCGCATGTACCGGAAGACCGCCATCGCATGGGCCTCGTGATGTCCTTCGTGGCGTCGGAAAACAGCATCCTCGGCTACCAGGACGACGCCCGCTATACGCCGCACGGATTTCTCGACCGCGGCGCGATACTCGACGACACCAAGCGAAACATGTCGGACTACGACTGCCGCCCGGCCAATCCAGGCCTGCGGGCGGCCTCGTTCTCGGGCGGCAACCAGCAGAAACTCGTGCTCGCCCGCGAGTTCGAGCGTGATCCGCGCCTCTTGATCGTCGGCCAGCCCACCCGCGGCGTCGACATCGGGGCCATCGAGTTCATCCACAAGCGGCTGGTGGCGATGCGTGACGCTGGCAAGGCAATTCTTGTCGTGTCGGTCGAACTCGACGAGATCAGGGCGCTGTCGGACCGCATCCTGGTGATGTTCGATGGCCGGATCGTCGGTGAACGCGGACCCGAGGCCAGCGAACAGGATCTCGGCCTGCTGATGGCCGGCATCGAGAGTGAAGCAGCCAAAGCGGGGGCGGCGGCATGAGCGGGCGCGCGAGTGAATTGCCCTGGTGGGCCGACGCCATCATCATCCCCGCGCTCAATTTGGCGCTGGCCTTCTTCGTCAGCGCACTGCTGCTCCTCGCGCTCGGGGAATCGCCACTTGAATGCACCGGCATCCTGCTCACTGGTGCATTTGGCTCGGGCGAGGGCATTGGCTACACGCTGTTCTATGCCACCAACTTCATTTTCACCGGCATCGCCTTCGCGGTCGCCTTTCAGGCCGGGCTGTTCAATATCGGCGTCGAGGGCCAAGCCTATATCGCCGGCCTCGGCGTGGCACTCGCCTCTCTCTATTTCGAGCACTTGCCGCAACCCCTGATCATCCTGCTCGCCATCGTCTTCTCGGCCGCCTTCGGCGCCGCCTGGGCCTTCGTTCCTGCCTATCTGCAGGCCAAGCGCGGCAGCCACTTGGTCATCACGACCATCATGTTCAACTACATCGCCCAGTCGTTGATGATCTTCCTGCTCAACGATGTGCTGCGGCCCGCCGACGACATGACACCCGAAACGCGTATCTTCGCGCCATCGGCGACGCTTCCCCACATCACCAACCTGTTCGGCCTGGACGCCTCGCAGTCGCCGCTCAACCTGGCGTTCATCTGGGCGCTGATCGTGGCCGCCGGGTACTCGGTCTTGATCGGACGCACGCGCCTTGGCTACGAGCTGCGCACGCTCGGTTCCAGCCCCGGGGCCGCCAGTTATGCCGGCATGGACGTTACCCGTCTCACCATCACCGCGCTGATGATCTCGGGCGGGATCGGCGGCTTCCTCGCCCTCAACGAGGTGATGGGCGCGCAGGACCGGGTGCGCGAGTCCTTCACCGGCGGTTATGGCTTTGTCGGCATTGCCGTGGCCCTCATGGGCCGCAATCGCTCGATCGGCATCATTCTCGCATCGATCCTCTTCGGCGCGCTCTATCAGGGCGGCGCGGAACTCGCCTTCGACAAGCCGACGATCAACCGTGATATGATCGTGCTGGTCCAGGGCCTCGTCATCCTGTCGGTGGGGGCTCTCGAGCACATGTTTCGACCTGCGGTCGGGCGCCTCCTTGCCTTACGTGGCGCGCGGGTTCAGGAGGCCTGACCGATGGAAACCCTCGACGTCATCGCCGCGGTGCTTGCGTCCTCGATCCGGCTTTCGGTGCCCCTACTGTTCGCCTGCCTCGCCGGCCTCTACTCCGAGCGCTCGGGCGTGTTCGACATTGGCCTTGAAGGCAAGATGTTGATCGCGGCCTTCATGGCCGGCGCCGGGGCGTCGGTCGGACACTCGCCATGGATCGGCTTGCTGGCGGCGATCGGGGCATCGGTCGCATTCGCTCTGCTGCATGGTTTCGCGGTCATCACCAACCGCGGCGACCAGATCGTCTCTGGCCTGGCCGTCAACGTCATCGCCGCCGGCCTCACCGCGCAGGTCGGCAGCTATTGGTTCGATGAGGGCGGGCAAACGCCGCAGCTGGCGGATGAAGAGCGGTTCCTGGAAGTCACGCTTCCCGGCGCGGACGCCGTGGCCAAGGTCCCTGTCATCGGCCAGATCTATTCGCAGATCCTTTCCGGCCACAGCATTCTCGTCTATTTCGCCTTCGCCATGGTGCCAATCACCTGGTGGATCATCTTTCGCACCCGCTTTGGCTTGCGGCTACGCGCGGTCGGCGAGAACCCGGCCGCCGCCGATACGGCTGGCGTCTCGGTAACTGGGATGCGCTACGCGGCGGTTGTTTGCTGCGGCGTGCTGTGCGGACTATCGGGCGCCTATCTTTCGATCGCGCAGAGCGCGGGTTTTACGCGCGGCATGACGGCCGGCAAGGGCTTCATCGCGCTCGCCGCGCTGGTGTTTGCCAAGTGGCAGCCGGTGCCGGCGATGTGGGCTTGCCTGCTGTTCGGCCTTCTCGATGCCGTCGCTATTCGCATGCAGGGAACTCCGATCCCCGGCATCGGCGTCATTCCGGTGCAATTCATCCAGGCGACGCCCTATATACTCACCGTTGCGCTGCTCGCCGGCTTCATCGGCCGGGCGACGCCTCCGAAGGCTGGTGGGGTGCCCTATGTCAAGGAACGGTGATGTCAGCTTCCGGTGATCTCATCGCTGCCGCCGTCGCGGCGTTTGGCAAGGCGTACGCGCCCTATTCCCGCTTCGCGGTCGGCGTGGCGGTGCGCGACGAGTTGGGCCAACTGCACGCTGGCTGCAACGTGGAAAATGCCGCCTATCCGGTTGGCACTTGCGCCGAAGCTGGGGCGATCGCCGCGATGGTACTGGCGGGCGGCCGGCGGGCCATGGAGGCGGCCGTGGTCGGCGCGGGCGCCGAGCTGGTGACGCCTTGCGGCGGTTGCCGGCAACGCTTACGCGAATTCGGCGCGCCGGACATGCCGGTGCATATCTGCGATGACACCGGCCGACTTCGCCGAACCTTTACGCTTGCCGAGCTATTGCCAGCCTCGTTCGGCCCCGAGAATCTGGGTGTGGGAGCAAAACCATGACCACGGCCGCCGCCATCCTCAAGCGGCATTTCGGCCGCTCCCATCCGCTGTTCGCGTTGGTGCTGGGCTCGAGCCTCGGCGGCTTGGCCGACGAGCTGCAATCCCCCAGGGCGCTCAACTACGCCGAACTGCCAGGCTTTCCGTTGCCGTCGGTCAGCGGCCATGCGGGCGAACTTATAACCGGCATCCTCGCCGGCCATCCAGTTCTGATGCTGAAGGGACGTGCCCATGCCTACGAGCACGGCAACGCCGCGGCCATGCGTCCGGTCATCGAGGCGCTGGCCCTGGCGGGCGTCGACCGCATCGTGCTCACCAACGCCGCCGGTTCGCTGAGACCCGAGGTCGGCCCCGGCCGGATCATGCTGATCACCGACCATATCAATCTCTCGGGCATGAGCCCGCTTGCCGGGGAGGCCGGCGACGAGCGCTTCGTCAGCCTGACCAACGCCTACGATCCCGCGCTCGCCGAGGCCCTGCGTGGGGCCGCCCGCTCCGAGCAGATTGCCCTCGCCGAGGGCGTTTATGCCTGGTTCTCGGGGCCGATGTTCGAGACGCCCGCCGAGATCCGCATGGCCGGCATCCTCGGCGCGCACGCCGTCGGCATGTCGACCGCGCCGGAAACCATCCTTGCCCGTCGCTTCGGCCTCAGGGTGGCGGCGCTCTCCGTCATCACCAATCTCGGCGCGGGCATCGGCGGGGCCTCTCCCAGCCACGAAGAAACCAAGCGCGAGGGCGCCAAGGCCGCCGCCGACATGGCGCGCCTCATCGCCCGCTTCGCCAAGGACATCGTCGATGCTTGATCCTACCGCCATGGCCGCGCGGGCACTCGCCCTACTCGACCTTACCAATCTCAATGATACCTGCGACGATGCGGCGATCCACGCGCTTTGCGAGCGGGCGGTAACAGCCCACGGACCGGTCGCGGCCGTGTGTATCTGGCCGCAATTCGTGCCCGTGGCGCGCAAGCTGCTGAAGGGAACGCCGGTCAAGGTCGCGACCGTCGCCAATTTCCCGCGCGGGGGCGATGATCCCGATGGAGCTGCCAACGAGGCCGCCGCCGCCTTCGCGGCTGGCGCCCATGAGGTGGACGTCGTCGTTCCCTACCGGGCGCTACGCGATGGCGACCCAAGGGCCATCACCCGGCTGGTCGGAACCGTGCGCGACAAGGTGCCCCGCGGGCGCCGGCTGAAGGCGATCCTGGAAACCGGTGAGATCAAGGAACCCAAGCTCATCGCCGAGGCCTCGAAGCTGGCGCTGGAGGCGGGCGCGCATTTCATCAAGACATCCACCGGCAAAACGCCGGTGAGCGCCACACCCGAGGCTGCCAGGGTCATGCTGGAAACCTTGAAGGCTAGCCGCAGGAAGGCGGGGTTCAAGGCCTCCGGCGGCATCCGCTCGCTCGCCGACGCGGCGGTCTATCTCGAACTCGCCGACGACATCATGGGAGCGGCCTGGGCAAGTCCAGCCACCTTCCGATTTGGCGCCAGCAGCCTCATCGATGATTTGCTGGCTCATCTCGGCAACACCGCTCCTCCGGTACCCAAGCACTCCGGCTACTGAGATGCTCGCTCAAGAGATCATTCGTAAAAAGCGCGACGGGGCCGAGCTCACCGCGGCCGAAATCGCCGAGTTCATCGCCGGGCTCACGCGCGGCAGCGTCAGCGAGGGCCAGGCCGCCGCTTTCGCGATGGCTGTGTTCTTCAACGGCATGAGCACGCCCGAGCGCGTCGCCCTCACGCTCTCCATGCGCGATAGCGGCCGGGTGCTCGCCTGGCCAAGCGAGCGCTTCGGCGGCCCCATCCTCGACAAGCATTCAACCGGTGGCGTCGGCGATAACGTTTCGCTGATGCTGGCGCCGATGCTAGCCGCCTGCGGCGCGTTCGTGCCGATGATCTCGGGGCGCGGGCTCGGCCACACCGGTGGCACACTCGACAAGCTGGAGTCCATTCCCGGCTACAACGCTACGCCGGACATCGCCCTTTTCGAGCGCGTTGTCGAGCGCGCGGGCTGTGCCATCATCGGCCAGACAGCTGATCTCGCGCCTGCTGACAAGCGGCTCTATGCGATCCGCGACGTGACGGCAACGGTCGAATCGATCCCGCTCATCACCGCCTCGATCCTCTCCAAGAAACTCGCGGCCGGGTTGCAAGGCCTCGTGATGGACGTCAAGACGGGCTCGGGCGCGTTCATGGCGAAAGAGAGAGACGCGCGCGACCTCGCCAAGACACTGGTGGCCGTCGCCAACGGCGCTGGGCTCCGCACCACGGCACTGATCACCGACATGGACGAACCGCTGGCAACCGCGGCGGGCAACGTGGTCGAAGTGATGAACGCCGTGTGCTATTTGACCGGCAAGCAGCGCGATGCGCGGCTGCACGAGGTGACCTTGGCACTGGGCGCGGAATTGCTGGTGACCGGCGGGCTCGCCAAGACGGCGGGCGAGGCGCGCAAGGCGCTGCAGCGCTCGTTGGATTCGGGCGCGGCGGCCGAGCGATTCACCCGGATGATCGTTGAATTGGGCGGCCCGGCGGATTTGCTCGAGCAGCCCGCCAAGCACCTCGCTGCGGCGCCGGTGCAGATCGAGGTTTATGCGGAGCAGAACGGCGTGGTGATGGCGGTCGACACTCGGGCGATCGGCATCGCGGTGATCGACCTCGGCGGCGGCCGGCGGTTGGCGAGCGATGCCATCGATCACCGGGTGGGCTTCACCGACCTCGCCGGCAAGGGGACCGCGGTCGATCGCGAGCGGCCGTTGACCATCGTCCACGCCAAGGACACCGCCAGCGCCGAAGCCGCCGCCGTCGCGATCCGCGTCGCCTACACGGTCGGCCACACCACGCCGGAGATGGGGAAACCCGTGCGCGCCCGGATCAAGGAGGCCGCGCCGTGACTCGCGCGCTGCTGGCCATCATGGATTCGGTCGGCATCGGCGGCGCGCCTGATGCCGCCGACTATGGCGATGCCGGCGCCAACACGGTCGGTCACATCGCCACGGCCTGCGGCGAGGGGCGGGCCGACCGGGCCGGACTTCGCTCTGGGCCGCTCAACATCCCTAGCCTTGCCGCGCTTGGCCTCGGCCGTGCCGCCGGTCTCGCCGGGCAAGGTATTGCGCAAGTGCCGAAAGGCCAATGGGGAACGGCGCGCGAGCAGTCGCACGGCAAGGATACGCCGTCCGGACATTGGGAAATCGCGGGCGTGCCGGTCACCTTCGACTGGGGCTATTTCCCATACACCGTGCCGTGCTTTCCCAAAGCGCTCACGGACGAATTAATCGCCCGTTGCAAGTTGCCGGGCGTGCTGGGTAACACGCACGCCTCGGGCACCGAGATCATCGCCGAACTCGGGCAAGAGCACATGGCAACCGGTAAGCCCATCGTCTACACCTCGGCCGACAGCGTGTTCCAGATCGCCGCGCACGAGGGGACGTTCGGACTGGAGCGGCTTTACGATGTCTGCGAGGTCGCGTTCGAACTCTGCGCGCCGCTGAATATCGGCCGCACCATCGCCCGACCGTTCGTCGGCAAGACGCCGGCCGACTTCAAGCGCACCGGCAACCGGCGAGACTTCGCCGTCCCGCCGCCCGAGCCGACGCTGCTCGATGTCGCCACCGCCGCTGGCCGCGAGGTCGTGTCGATCGGCAAGATCGGCGACATCTTCGCCCATCGCGGCACCGGCCGCATCGTCAAGGCGAGCGGCCATCCGGCGTTGATGGAGGCGACACTCGATACACTCGGTACACTGGCGGATGGCGGACTTGCCGTGGTCAACTTCGTCGATTTCGACATGCTGTTCGGTCATCGTCGCAACGTTGCGGGCTATGCCAACGCACTGGAAAAATCTGCGAACTCGGCAAACTGGTACTTTGCTATCGGGCATCCTAGTTCGACGAATTATCTGGAAGTGGTAGGCGGGTCGAATTTTGGAGTGCGTAGCGA
>Ga0209698_10005757_pt1 | contig 13320 bp, 12 predicted proteins | sample LitLauG_LLR_2012_FD_187203 | JGI IMG/M metagenome (GOLD analysis project Ga0209698, IMG submission 187203) | Freshwater sediment microbial communities from Pennsylvania, USA - Little Laurel Run_MetaG_LLR_2012 (SPAdes) (version 2) | ecosystem: Environmental > Aquatic > Freshwater > Creek >... | reverse complement strand
GGTAATGATTGTCGGCCTGACCAAGGAACTCGAGTATAGAGCCGGCGCGGTTTTGCCTGCCATGCGGCGCGTGATCGAGATGCCGCGTGCGGTGAACGACAGCCCCCGCGCGGCGAGAATGCATTTGGCCGAGCCGGCTCCGGTGGTTGCCATTCAGCTTGAGAGCAGCGCCAAATCGCGTCTCGGCAGATTACTGCTGGCTGGTGGAGCGCTCTCGCTTGCCGCGTGTGTGCTGGTAGTCAGCCTATATCGGGGCGGAGTCGTTGGTAACCGCTTCATCTATGCACCGGCGATGCAGACGAAGCTTTCATTTACCGCGGCTGACGACTACAACGCGTTGATTCGTGAGCTGGGTACGCCGGAAGCCGAACGTTGGCGCGACGGCGGCCGTGACCTACAGTACCGGCTGCTCGCCTATCCGCGCTGGGGGCTGAACGTGATTCTGGCCGGGCGCACAAGGGAAGAGATGCACTACGCCGGAGCCTTCGACCAGACTTGGCACTTAGTGCACACGGTAGGTGAGACCGCGCCGCGACTGCGGGCGCTACCGCGGTTTTGATGATGTCGGCTCGGCTGCCGGCTTACTTGTACTGGCATCGCCAGTAAGGCGCCGGGGCCTCCAGGTGGTCGGGCATTTCCGCGATAGCGGCTTTTCCAAACCTTGCGTCTTGTGGACCAGGATAGGGCAAATGTGGTAAAGGGATTGCTTCGGGGCCTGCGGTCGCCGCCAAGAGAGATCGGATGATCTTCACGCGGTTCACCGGCACCGATTTTTCGAGCAACCGCGGCTCCACCTTCGCCAATCCCGGACATTCTGAAAGATTTACCTCGGAGGCTAACTCCGAACTTGTCGCCCACGTTTTCTGCTGTCGATTCCCCTTACTTCCGTTCGGGCGTAAATCAGTCTCGAAGCTTAAGTTTAAGTCGGGCAACCACGGTTGTCTTCAGCAAGGCCCGCACGCAGGCGCCCCAGAGGCAGCTTAGCGTCCATGCGAACGCGTGCTGCCCTCAGTAAAACCCAACACCCACTTGATGGCCTCAAAGTACATTGTTCGCACGTCGGGATCGTCCCAGCTCTCGTTGGTGTGGCCGAGTGTCGAGTAGAACACGCGGCCTTTTCCGTACATCTTGGACCAGGCGACGGCGAAATCCCGATCGGCGCGGTGGACTCGCGGGTTGTTCTCATAGTTGAGCTTAGAATCATCCAAGCGCAAAAGCACGTTCACCTTATCGCGAGACCAGTTCTTGGCCTGATAGATCTCGTCGCGCTTTTCAAAAGCGTGGGGAAAGTGGCGCACGGCCGGGAACGAAGGGTCTTCCAGGATGATGGGTGCTGCAAAGGTCATCCAAGGATGCTCGTCAAACCAACCGCCAATCATTTCCGCATATTCCGGCCACTGGTAGTTGGCGTCGAGCGCGGCGTGAACGCCGACAAACCCCTTGCCGTCGTCGTGGACAAAGGACAACAGATCGTGCCTCTGGTCGTTGGTGAGATTCATTTCTCCGGTGGTGTTTACAAACACCAGAGCGTCGAACTTGTCCAGATTCTTTCCATTGATGCCGGGGTCTTTCTTGGTGATCCACCGGTAGTCGGTGCGGATATACGATTCCCAGAGTCCCGTATCGCGCCCCATTTTCCACAACGTCGCCATGGCATCGGTGATTGAATCGTGCTGGAAACCTTGGGCCGCGCCAATAATCAGGATGCGCTTCCGGGTCTGCGCCTGCATCCCCGCGGACAGCGTGATCAGAAGCAGTAACGTAGCAAGTTTACGCATTGGCCTAGAGTATACCCCTGCCAGATCAAGGCTTGCTGGAGCAACTTGGTCTCCGGGACTTTGGCCCGCACTTCGCGCGCCAGGGCGGCCATGGTCTCGGTAGAGTGGACCTCACATTGGCGTGCGCGCGGAGGCGTGCGCGCGGAGGAGGCACGGCGGTTTCCTGCCAGCGGGTGCGCTTTCCAGACAGACCCTGTAAGCGACGACTCTGCCACGCGCGCGCGGTCATGGCACGCTACTCGTCCATGCAGGCCGGGTCGATCCTGATCCCGTGCGCCGGGATATCGCGGCCAGGAAATTCTCGACGCTCCTCCTGTTCCAGGATGTGAACCGTCGCTATGATCCCGATCTCGAGTTGCCGGGCTTTGACTGACGCTCAACTCGAAGAAGTGCGGAAGCACTATCGATCGTCGCGTTGCTTCCCGGTGAGTCTGTGCTTGGTCTTCTGCGTGCGGAGCCACGCAACTGACGGAAAGTGTTTCCAGGGTAACGCTTTCTCTGCTTTCAGAGTTGGGCGAGACGATCACCGCGGCCGGTCGAGCCCGGTAACCAAACGCTGCGTACTGATCATCAGTTGATAGTTGTTTTCGACCAGCCGGTCTACCTTTTCGTGCAAATGCGCGAATTTCAGTTCCGTATTGATACTCGTTTCGAACTCGATGTCGGAGCGAATCTGATCGCGGGTCTTCTGCCGGTTTTGGCTGGCCAAGACAAACAATGTTAGCAGAATGCTTTCCATTCCCAAACAGGTGGAGAGCAGGCCGAACGGGTAGGGATCGAAAGCCCGCAGGCCCGCGAATATGCCGAGGTTGATCAACGCGTACACCGAAAACAGGCTGGCATGCAGCAATACGGAACGGACCGTGCCGCCCCACCTCGCCACCGTGTCCGCCACCACTCCCCCCAACGTCCGTTGTTCCTCGGTCACGTCGTTGGCGTTGCGAGAGACGGTACGCCGGATGAGTTCATCACTCTTGCGCAGCCGGCGTGCGACAACGCTCAGCAGATTCAATGCCGCCGGCGGATATATCCGCACGTAGTCCTCAAAATGTTGGCGATCCAGGCGCAGCAATTCCACGTCGGTGATCGCCGCCACGGACGCCGTGCGAGGGCCGTCGTCCAGCAGGGAAATCTCACCGAAGACGTCGCCCGGCCGCGAAACTTCGAGAACAAGTTTTTCGCCCTGATCGTTCTTCACGTAAATCTCGACCTCGCCCGATCGCACGATGTACATGGCGTGTCCCTGGTCGCCGAATTCGAACACCGAGTCGCCCGGGTGAAACGTCAACAGTTCGATACGCTCGGCCAGCGCCGCGCGTTCGTCTTCGTTTAAATTCTGCAAGTGCTCGATCTCGCCTAGAATCGATTTGTCAATGGGCATCGGGAAACCTCGCGAAAGAAGCTATGGAAGAAGCCACAATTATAGGGTACGTTCCTGCGGCCAGGGCCATCTGATATGATCCGGGAGAACGGAACTCTCCCCTTGGCCAATAAGCGCATTGCCCTTTATCCAGGCTCGTTCGACCCCATCACCAACGGTCATCTCGATCTGATCGGGCGGGGGTCGCGTCTCTTCGATCGCTTAATCGTCGCGATTCTGCGCAACGAGAGCAAGCAGGCGCTGTTCAGCGTACCGGAACGTATCGATATGCTGCAGGAGGTCTCGCGCGGCTTTCACAACGTGGAAGTGGCCTCGTTCAATGGGTTGCTGGTGGACTATGCTTCTGAGGCCGGCGCCGGTGTGCTGCTGCGCGGCATTCGCGCCGTCTCCGACTACGAATACGAACTGCAGATGGCGCTGATGAACCGGCGCTTACGGCCGTCCATCGAAACCGTGTTTTTGATGTCCAGTGAAGCCCATTCGTTTATCAGTTCGCGGCTGGTGAAAGAGATCATCGGCCTGGGCGGCAACATCTCCGGTCTGGTGCCGCCTTCGGTAGAAAACAAATTGCGCGAAAGACTGCTGGGAGAAAAGCGCTAGAAGCGTTGGGCCGTCATTTTCAAGCATACGGGCTTGGGTGGAGTTCCCCAGTTCGGCGCTCGATACCTCTAACGCCGGAGGGCCGCGCGCACCGTGCGGACGTCGAGAAACATCCTTTGTGGCCCAACCTCCGCGGCACCGTGGATCGGCACAAAACCATATCGTGCATACCAGCTAACCCGATCCCGGTAGGCGTCTGTCAGGATGCCGCGACATCCAACTTCATCGGCGACGCGCACGCTGATGTGGAGCCCCTCTGAAATCAATGCGTGTCCAAGCCCCCGCCCTGCGAATCGCCGATCCACGGCGAGCCGCGCCAGTAGATTCAAGGGCAAATCGTAAGGGGGAAGCCCGCGGATATACTTTTTTGGAAATGCGTCGCAAGGCACGCCTGCCATTGTCAGGGTAAAGTAGCCGAGTACGGTTCGCGGAGCGTCCTCATCGACAGCGGCGTAGCTTACCTCAAATTGAGCTCTTCTCCTGATTGGCCCAGGCATGGCGGCGGAGGTAATTATTGAGGGGCTCGTCACCACAATCGAAATTCTCCACTTCATCCTGTTCTTCGAGGCGGCGAATGACAACGGCCATTCAGTCCTTCATGGCTCGGATCAGGGCATCGGTGGGCTTGCTCGCCTCCCCAGCCGATACGAGGTCCGCCAGACTCTCCAGTTCGCGCCGAGTCCATTTGATTTCGACGCGTGGCAGGACAAGGTCCGGGGCTACTCGTTCCAGCCGCGGAAAAAGCAGCACCTTGCGTTCCCCACTCGCGCTTTCGCTCACGATCCGGTGCCCCAATTTTCGCTCCGACACGGCCCAGCGAAACAGAGCCACGGCATCGGACACGAAGTCGGAGTTGCTAGTGAGCTGCAATTCTTCTTTGAGCAGGCGCACCGAACGATCTTCGGCTGGAGCAAGGTCCGCCTGGAACTTGGCCTTGCGCCGTGGGCTGATCGTTGGAACCTCCATTTGTTTTAGATTTTTCGATCCTATTGTACGCCGAATCTTCGTCTGAATGGAGTTACAGCGGAGTCAAGATGTTCTCGCCTCAGATCAGCCAGGATGAAATCCGGAATACCCGATGCGCCTTCGCGCTGACCGTTCAAAGGGGCCGCGACCCGCGGCTTGAGTTGCTTCCCACGCCCGATCCGGTGGCGGAGGTTAACTGCTTGTGGCACAAGTCTTAGGAACGCGCCGACGAGGACAAGCTAAAGCATGTCCCACTTGGTTCAATAGTGGAAGCGATACCGGAGCTGGACGTAGATCTGCCTTGGGTCCGCATAGTGCGTGCCGCCAAAAGTCTGGCTGTTATCGAGCAGGAAGCGCCGATTCGTTAGATTCAACGCAGTCACGGAGAGCGTGAGATTTTCGGCCATCGCTTTGCCGGCCGAAAGATCGAATGTCGTATGCGGCTGCAGGTGCGCCGGAACGTCGCTCGATCCGTCGGTGAATCCGGAGCCATAGTAGAGGTTCCCGCCCGCAAAAGCACGCCCCGGCAACGTTAGGTTGAACCCAGCGTGAAGCGTATGCCGCTGGTCGTGATCTAGCAGGAAGTAGCCGCTGGCGGGCGGCGAAAAATCGGTGAGTCCCCCGCTGATCGCACCTGCGCCCTCTGCGTGCGCGTAGGCGTAGCTGAGATAAACTTCGCCGCGGCGCGCGATATTGGGCGAGCGAACGGTGACCTCCCAGCCGTAGAGCCGCGCCTGGTCGACCGTCAGAGGAAAGAAGACGTTGGAATTGCCGATGGCGTTGTGATCGAAGTAATTGTGCGCCCTCTGGTGATAGTTGTTCACCTCAAAGGCCCACCCTCGCAGCGGAATCGTGAGGCCGACTTGATGTTCCTGGTCGCGCTCGCCACGGAGAGGAATAAAGCCGAGACCCTGTGAGACGGCGAAGTCGAGCAACGGGCCGGTGACAGTGGAAAGCGGAGGCGCCTGGTAGTAGGTGCCCCAGAATCCCCGCAGAACCCAGTTGAGGTGCGGAATGCGCACGGCCCCGCCGAGCCGCGGGTTGGCCGCGTTCTCAGAGACCGCGCCGCTGAAGTGCGTAAGACGAACGCCAGCCGTAAGCGTCAGCCACGAAGACAGTTTATATTGATCTTCCGCGAAGAGCGCCTCCAGGTGGCCTGTGGTGGCCTTCTCCTGGGCGAGCGAAAGCCCAGATCCATCGTTGGCGATCAGGTTGACGAACTCGTCGTCTTGTTGAGCGAAACCATACAGGCCGATGCTCGCGTTGTGCTGTTTGGTGACGGCGCTGAAGGCGATCTGCGCTCCCTCATATTGCGATTTACGATGCTGGGTGGTGCTGATGGGAGTATCGGTTGCCTCGCCGTCATAATTGGCACGGTTGTAGTGATAGAACGGGGAAACGGTGAGGAGCAGGCCGGGCTGGAACGAATGAATCCAGGAAAAATTTGCCAGCGCATCGCGCTCGCGCTCGACATCTTGAATTCCTGCTGCCTGCCCATCCGGGTCATTGGGAATCCGGTAGTCATCCCGGCGCAGCGAAGCGACAAACCGGAACTGATTATTCGCGTCCAGATTGTAGATGAGCGTTCCCATGCCGCCGAGACCCCACACGCGGTCGTGCAAGACATCGGGACCAGGCGTTTCCAGGCCATAGTCGCTCCGGTTGCCATTGACGCTGGCAAAATAAGCGAACCTTTCGGTATGGCTACCGAAGTTGATCTGGTCATTGGTTTGGTGAAACGTGCCGAAAGTCGAATACAACTCACCCTCATTGTTTCGCTCGAAGCCGGTGCGAGGCACTACATTAAACACGCCATAGGTCCGATCTCCGTAAGCTGACGAATATCCTCCGCGCTGCGCCTCCAGGTAATCGATATCTTTCGGATCGATCTGGGGCCCGACATTGCTGGCGATATTGGTATTCGGCACGGGAACGCCATCAATCGCCCACGTCACCTGATGGCCGCCACGGACGTGAAGCTGATCATGCGTCATCCACGCTCCGGGGACGTAATCGGTGATGGCATTAAAGCTGTTGCTGAGATCGGCGCCAGGGGTGGTCGCGATTTCGGCGCGGCTGATGATGGTGGTGGGTGTCATCTGTTCCGGATTTACGGCCAGTGCATCTTCCGAGACGTTGACCTGCTCGTGAGTGGTGTCGATGACCAGCTGAAAATGCATCACAGGCGCACTGCCGGAGCCAACCACGATCTCGTGAGCGGAGGGAGCGAATCCCTCCCGGGTCACGGTTACCTGATAGGCGCCCACGGGAAGAGCGCTGGCTTCGAAACGTCCTTCAGGATCGGTCGTCAGCTTTTGCGAATAGTCCGAAGTACGGGACTTCACCACGACTTGCGCGGCTTGAACCGGGCGGTGATCGGGATCGTGGACAACGCCACGCACAGTTCCGGAAACCGCGCCCCAGATCATGCTCGCGGAAAGAACTCCGGAGACGATGATCGACCGCGGGAATGACGACGTCATTTTGAATTCCCTCCACGGAAGCTCCGGTGCTGCGATGCCGGGCTCCCGATAGCACAGGCAAAAGCCTGTGCCACGCGATTGTCGATACAAGGTGGCACAGGCTTCAGCCTGTGCTCATTGACAGCCTTTTTGTAGTGAGTGGTTTCCTGCCCGGCGGGCGCGGCGAGTCTAAATAAGTAAAATGAAGTTATCCGAAACATTTAATCCTCCCAAAGTTGTTGTCTGCGGGCATGAGCAAACCAGTGGGGAGGGAGGACCGCGCTGATGATGGCTGCGGTGAATGGATTGGCGATAGCCGGGCTCAGCCGGCGGGACGCTAACCGGATGGGCGAGTAATTCGGCGCAGGTGGTGGTTCGCTTGATTGTGACGCCGACATGACTGGCTGAAGACGCTTTCGGGAAATACGGGCATTTTTCGGCGGCGAGGCTGGCGCCGCCGTCCGTGGGCCCGCCCGTCATCATGCAGTGATGCTTGCCATGGGTCCGGCAACATGCGGGTAGATTGGCTTCCGGATCGCTTGGCAGTAAGGGCGCAAGAATCGCCATCGACAGGAGAGCGATCAGAGCTCCCGACAGAGGGCGTCGATGGGTAGTGTTCGTCACTCGGGTCGTCTACGGCATCTTTTCCAAGTGAATCGCACCCTTAGATTCCCAGGCGGCCAAAACGGATCCGTCCGGCAGAGTTACTAAAGTTGGATAGGACCCGGTGCTGCCAAGAGCGAGCGGAGTCTCAATGCCCGTTTTCCACAGTTGAAGACCTTTGGCGCCGGACCAAATCACGTAAGTTCCGCTGGGGCTGACGGCGAGCGCGACGTCTTTTCCCTGGCCCATGCGATACTCCGCGTGGCCGGGTTCGGCGAGAAATACATCGTCTTCGCGCCGCCAGGCGGAGATCACGTGGCCATGATCGGCCACCAGGCCGCCTCCGTCCATCGGGCAAGCATCTATGGACCAGCTACCCATACCGAGCCGCTGCGAAGGCGCGAAGGAAACGCCATCGGCGGAGTGCGTCAAATACAGATCGCGGTCGCCGTCCAGAACGTTTCGAAACATGACCCAGATTTCGCCGGTTTCATCGATAGCCACCGAGGGCGCACAGCATTGGCAAATGGTCCCATCGGGCGAGCTATAGATATGCACGTTCTTCGACCAGGTCCGGCCGCCGTCTTTGGAAAGCGAACCGTATAGACGTGTGCCGGAAGCGCGCCCATCGAGCCAGGCGGCAAAGAGGACGCCATGCGGATCGGAAGCCATGGCGTGCAAACTCTCTTTTGCAGCGTCCGGGACGTCGTTGATCGCGCTGGAGCGGGCCCAGGTCTTGCCGTGGTCGGTGGAACGCCAGGCGATCAGGTTTCCGCTGAGCACGGCGCTGATGACGATGGCATCGGGCAACAGATTGATCCGTGGACCCCGATGGTGGCCGAGCGCCAGCGCACCACTATCGGCCATCTTCAGCGGAGAAGAAAACCTATGCCCGCCATCCGTGGATGAGGCGAAGTAGATTCCCGATCCGGAACCGAAAGTGACAACCACTTGGTCCTCACCAGCGGCCATTTGCGGTTGACGAAATTCAGCAGAGCCATTGCCTGGCTGGAGTTCAGCTGCCAGCACAAAAAGCAAAGGAAGCATAAAGCGCCCTTTCTGTTTTAGAACATTCTAGTGAGTTCAGGCGGCGGAGGCGACCGGAGGAGGACGCTGAAATCGAAGCAAAGCGAACTGCAACACCCTGAGGGAATGCTTGCCGGCCCGGCACGCATTCCCAGCCGCTGGAGCAGCGGGCTGGAGAGTCAAGCCAGCAATCGGCAAAAGGGCCGAACCGGACACCGTGGCTTTCTGCAAACCGCGGCATGGCACGCAACAATCGTAAGTTTCCAGTTGCAGGCCCTTGGCCGAACGCGCCTTCTTGCAGCACGTATGCATCTCATTGCAGCAGGCCATTTTACTGGAGGCCGAGGCGAATAGCGGCGCATAACTGGCGGCAATTGCGGCCAAAAGTAACATCGCCCAGGCGCGGAACATTCCCGTTGATTATATCGAAACGGATGCCGGAGCGCTATCCTAGTAGTGTGAGAACCTCTAATCCAGCTTTAAGTGGCAATGCTTTCAACGTCGGATTGATGCCCGCCTATGGCAGTCAAAGCATGACCGTCAACGGCACTATCAATAAAACTCTCATCCTGTTGGTATGTGTTCTTGCGACCGCGGCATGGACGTGGACCCAATTCTTTAGCACGCGCGATGCCTCGGTGGTCATGCCCTACCTGGTGGTGGGCGCCATCGGCGGTCTGATCATGGCCTTGGTCACGACGTTCAAGAAAGAGTGGGCTCCGATGACAGCCCCGCTCTATGCGCTGTTGGAAGGCTTGGTTCTCGGGGGCTTCTCGGCCATCCTGGAGTTGCGTTATCCCGGCATCGCCATGGAAGCGGTGGCGCTGACATTCGGAACGTGTGTGTGCATGTTGGTGGCGTATCGCACCGGCCTGATCAAGGTCTCGCAGAAATTCATGATGGGCGTGGTAGCCGCCACCGGAGGCATCTTCGTGGTGTACATGGTCAGCATGGTGCTCGGTTTCTTCCACATTCAGGTGCCCGGGATTTACGGCAGCGGTCCGATCGGAATCCTCTTCGGTCTGGCCGTGGTGGTGATTGCCGCGCTCAATCTGGTTTTGGATTTCGCGATGATCGACCAAGGCGCGCGCAATGGGGCTCCGAAGTACATGGAGTGGTACGGCGCGTTTGGTTTGATGGTGACGCTGGTTTGGCTGTACATCGAGATTCTGAATTTGCTGAACCGGCTGAGGGACCGGAGGTAGAAGGCAGCCGGACTTTCGATATCCTTTGGCCGGCGAGAGTGACGAGGGCGTCGGTGGCGTGTTTATGATTCGCCAGCCAAATCCCGGCCATCCAATTCCGGAGGTTAGGCCAAAGGACATGGTGGCAGGATAGGCAGGCCCTATCGCTCGCGCCGCGTAAGAAAATCCTTCATCCTGCGATTCGGCTCGTCCGTTTCCCAGGCGGTTGCGAAGGCATCGATTCCGGCGCGGACGGCCTCGCTTAGAGGTAAGTCCTCCCAGCGCCGGATCAGGGCTTTCTGCAAGCGAACCGCGCGAGGGCCTGCCTGCAAGATAGACGCTATCCAGTTTTTCACGGCGCTATCGAGGTCACACGCCGGGACAACCATTTCGACTAGTCCCCAGGCGCCTGCCTCAGCGGCGGTAATCGTTTCTCCGAGCAGCAGCATCCGGCGCGTCCGGCCCCAGCCGATCAGTGTGGGCAACAGCGCCGCTTCAATCACTGAGGGAATCCCTAGCTTGACTTCAGGCATTCCGAAGACCGCCGTTTCCGCGGCGACTCTCAAGTCACAAGCGGCCGCTAGTTCGAGGCCGGCTCCCAGCGTATAGCCCATCATCCGCGCAATGACCGGGAACGGCGCTGCCCGCAAGGCGTGGCAGCATCGGTGGAGACGGCTGATGAACGCGCGCGCGGAGATCGGGTCGAGCTGCACCATCTCATCGACGTCCGCGCCCCCGATGAATGCGCGTTCTCCGGCCCCGGTTAGCACCACCGCGCGGAGCCTTTCGTCGCGGGCCAATCCCTCGATGGCGGCGGCCAATTCCTCCATTAGCGCGCTGTTCAGCGTGTTCAGCTTGCGCTCATTGTGGATCGTGACGTAGGCGATCCCAGCTTCGCGGTCGACGCGGACCTCAATCCACGGGTGGAGCAAAGGTCACCAGGGAAGCGAGTGAAGGTTTCATCAGCTATTTATCCGAAACCGCAACGGTGTGGCGAATCGCGGCCACGTAAGCAATAGCATAACTCGCTTGGGTGACCGGCGCCCAGGAGCTCGCAGGGCGAGACGTCCTTCTTAACTAGAGCCTGTCCCGTTTACCCTTTTTCTGACCTACTGCCTGGTGGCCCTTTCGGCTGGTGGTGAATCTGCTGCTCACGCTGATCTTACCGAATGGGCCTATTTTCGAAAACGGTCCCGATATCCAAATCTCAAGTAACGCTTGAAATTGATGTGAGGCCATAGATGGCTTCTTTGCCCATTTTGGGCAAATGCGGCGTCATCGGCGATCGCCTGACCCTCGGGTGGTCCGTGAAACATTGGCGATTTGTATCGTGGGACAGGCTCTAACTATGTGTAAGACAATTGCAATCGCATGAGAGTATTCATTTTCGCCATTTCGCCGGACAGATCGGCCTCGCTGTTCAGCAAACGGAACAGAGCCTGCCGGGACACTTGATTCCTGAAGCTAAACGCAGGCCTTGCTGGCCATACGGGCCTCCGTGGATGTTGACGATGAGCGGCTATTTGTGGTCCGCTTGCAACCCGGCTGGATAGGTGAGAAAAGCTTCCACGGTGAACACTGAGAAGCCGGGGCCGGAGACCGCTGACGCCACGGGCGACATCGTCATTCAGGCGACTTGCGCGAGCCGCGCCATGTGGTGGATTGGACGGAATATCCTGGCACTCTCCGTGGCAACCGCCGCCTTGCTGCTTGGTTCTGGTTTTCAGCCTGCCGACTTGCTGAAGCTGCTTTCCGGCTTCGACGCATCTTCGAGATCGCCGCCATTCGGGAGAGGTACATTTGCTGGAACACGCCTGTCACAATTTGCGTATCCCACAGAGGGGTGTTTCATCCATATGGGCTCCTTGTTGCAAGACATTCGCTTTTCTCTCCGGATGTTGCTAAAACACCGCACGTTCACTGTGGTAGCCGTGCTTTCGCTGGCGATCGGAATTGGCGCCAACTCAGCCATGTTCAGCTTTGCCGACGGTTTGTTGCTGCGCCCCCTGCCCGTGCGGCAGCCCAGCCAGGTGGTCACGGTGCAGGACAGAACCGAAAAGGGCCTCTTTTCCGGCGACAATCTGTCCTATCGCGATTACGTCGACTATCGCGACCAAAACAAGAGCTTCACGGGTCTGATCGCGTACACCATGGTTCCGTTCGGCTTTAGCCAGCGGCCGGACGCTTTGCCGCAGGTCAAATACGGTCTGCTGGTATCGGGAAATTTGTTCCAGGAGATGGGCGTACACCCGTTACTCGGGCGTGACTTTCGCGCCGACGAAGACCAGGCGCCAGGGCGCGATGCCGTGGTCATCCTGGGTTACGACTTTTGGCGGAACCAGTTCAACGGCGATGGGGAAGTGATTGGCCGGATGGTTCGGCTGAATGGTGTGGACTTCACGGTCATCGGAGTTGCTCCGGAAAAATTCACTGGGTTGGATCAGTATTTCCGCAATGCTCTGTTTGTGCCGATCCATATGTCCCCGCGTTTGGCCGGAAATCCAAAGCACAATCTCCTGGAAAAGCGCGATAACCGGGCGCTCACGGTGAAAGGGCGATTGCGTCCGGGCGTCGGCATTGCTCAAGCGCAAGCTGAGTTCGACGCCTTGGCCAAGGGCTTGGCACAAACCTATCCGGACACGAATCATGACCGGAAGATAGTTATCCGCACGGAACTGCAGACGCGGGTGGACCGCTCGGGGCCGGATGCGGCGCTGGTGGCCATGATGCTCGGCCTTTCCTCCCTGGTGTTGCTGGTGGCATGCGCCAACGTGGCCAGTCTGTTGCTGAGCCGTGCGCGCGCGCGCAGCCGGGAGATGGCGGTACGGCTGGCCATCGGCGCGGGACGTGCGCGGCTGGTGCGGCAACTGCTGACCGAGAGCCTGTTCATCGGACTCGCCGGTGGTGTACTGAGTCTGGCGGTGGCACGCTTGGGCCTGGTATTGGTGCAACGCATTCAGGTGCCGACCGACATGCCCCTGCTGCTCAACTTCCAACTCGACGAACGAGTGCTCTTGTTCAGTCTGGCGGCGTCCCTGGCCAGTGTTCTGTTTTTTGGCCTGGCGCCGGCCTTGCAAACCTCACGGACCGACTTGGTGCCCGCGTTGAAATCCCTGGACGCCGACAGCACCGGCAAGAAGCGTGTCTGGGGGCGCAATGTGCTGGTGGTGGGCCAAGTCGCGCTCTCACTGGTGCTGCTGGTGGTCACGGCCATGATGTACCGCGGATTCAGCACAGCGCTCGGCGCCGGTCCAGGATTCCGCACCAACCATCTATTGATGATGAGCTTCGACCCCACGCTGGTGAAGTTCAGTGAAGCG
>Ga0209698_10005756_pt1 | contig 13323 bp, 14 predicted proteins | sample LitLauG_LLR_2012_FD_187203 | JGI IMG/M metagenome (GOLD analysis project Ga0209698, IMG submission 187203) | Freshwater sediment microbial communities from Pennsylvania, USA - Little Laurel Run_MetaG_LLR_2012 (SPAdes) (version 2) | ecosystem: Environmental > Aquatic > Freshwater > Creek >... | reverse complement strand
TCCTCGTACTCACCGACAGTCGCGTAGCCTTCGCAGTCGGCCACGCGGAAGGCGAAGGTCGTCGACACGCGACGACGCGGCAGGCGCTCACGCACCGCCCCCACCACCACGTGGCTGCCCTCGGTCTTGGCGAGTTCCAGTGCGGTCTCGAGCTTGTGGATCTTGGTGTAGAGCTCGGCCGCGACCGAGTCGGTCGCCACCACCGAGGAGGTGGACTCACCATCCTTCTTGGCCGTCGAGAGGGGCTGGCCCACCTTGCAGTTGTCACGGTAGATGGCGACGGCCTTCACGCCGAGACGCCAGGCATCCAGGTGCAGGTTCTCGACGTCCTCGATGGTCGCGTCCTCGGGCATGTTCACGGTCTTGGAGATCGCCCCGGAGATGAAGGGCTGGATAGCGCCCATCATCTTGACGTGGCCCAGGTAGTGGATGGTGTTGTCACCCATCGAGCAGGCGAACACGTCGAGGTGCTCGGGCTTCAACGCCGGGGCCCCGACGATGGACTTGTTCTCGTCGATGTAGGCGACGATGGCCTCGACCTCGGCCGGGCCGTACCCGAGCTTGGTGAGGGCGCGCGGCACCGTCTGGTTGACGATGGACATGTTGCCACCGCCGACGAGCTTCTTGAACTTCACGAGTCCGAGGTCGGGCTCGACGCCGGTGGTGTCGCAGTCCATCAGGAGTCCGATCGTTCCCGTGGGCGCCAGTACCGAGGCCTGCGCGTTGCGCACCCCGTGACGCGCGCCGAGGTCGACGGCCTCCTCCCATGCGGCCTGCGCGGCCTCGAGGATGTCGGCGGGCGCCAACTTCTTGTCGATCTGGTACGAGGCGTCGCGGTGCTTGGCGAGTACCTTGAGCATCGGCGCCGCGTTCTCGGCGTAGCCCTCGTGGGGGCCCATGCGCCCGGCGGTGCGCGCGCTCGTGGCGTAGGCGTGACCGGTCATGAGGGCGGTGATCGACGCGGCCCAGGCGCGGCCCGCGTCGGAGTCGTAGGCCAGTCCCGAGGCCATCAACAAGGCCCCCAGGTTGGCGTAGCCCAGTCCCAACTGGCGGAACTTACGCGAGTTCTCCCCGATCTTCTCGGTCGGGTAGTCGGCGGCCCCCACGATGATCTCCTGGGCGGTGAAGAGTACCTCGATGGCCGCCTTGAAGGCGTCGACGTCGAAGCGGCCGTCATCCTGGAGGAACTTCATCAGGTTGAGACTGGCCAGGTTGCACGCCGAGTTGTCGATGTGCATGTACTCCGAGCACGGGTTGGACCCGTTGATGCGATCGGTGTTGGGTGAGGTGTGCCAGGCGTTGATGGTGGTGTCGAACTGCAGTCCCGGGTCGGCGCACTCCCAGGCGGCGCGCGCGATCTGGCGCCAAATATCGCGAGCCTTGACCGTACGGACCGTCGAGCCCCCGTCGCGCGCGGTGAGGTGCCAGTCGGCGTCGGAGAGCACGGCCTGCATGAAGTCGTCGCTGATGCGCACCGAGTTGTTGGCATTCTGGTATTGGATCGAGTGGATGTCCTTGCCGTCGAGGTCCATGTCGAAGCCCGCATCGCGCAGCACGCGTGCCTTCTTCTCCTCGTTGGCCTTGCACCAGATGAACTCCTCGACGTCGGGGTGGTCCACGTCGAGGATGACCATCTTGGCGGCGCGTCGGGTCTTGCCGCCCGACTTGATGGTGCCCGCCGACGCGTCCGCACCACGCATGAAGGACACCGGGCCCGACGCGGTGCCGCCACCCTCGAGGAGCTCGGCGCTGGAGCGGATCTTGGACAGGTTCACACCGGCGCCCGAGCCGCCCTTGAAGATGATGCCCTCTTCGGTGTACCAATTGAGGATCGAGCGCATCGAGTCCTCGACCGCGAGGATGAAGCAGGCGCTCCCCTGCTGGGGAACGCCCTTGACGCCGATGTTGAACCACACCGGGGAGTTGAAGGCGGCCTTTTGGGTGATCAACAGGTGCTTGAGTTCGTCGGTGAAGGCCTCGAGCTCCTCGGTGTCGACGAAGTAGTCACGCTCCTCGCCCCACGTGGCGATGGTGTCGACGATGCGGTCGACGACTTGCTTCAGGCTGGTCTCGCGCTCGGGGGTCCCCAAGGTGCCGCGGAAGTACTTCTGGGCGAGGATGTTGGTGGCGTTGAAGGACCACGTGGAGGGCACCTCGACGTTGAGCTGCTCGAAGGCGACCGAGCCGTCGCGGAAGTTCGAGATGCGAGCGTCGCGGCGGTCCCACACGACCGTGTCGTAGGGGTGACGGTCGTCGGTGGTGAAGTAGCGGCGAATTCCAATTCCGAGGCGCTGAGGTGCGATAGCCATTTTGTTATCTCTTTCTTATGTAACTGCGAAGTGTCCGGTCCCTCACGACGACTGGGGTCAGAGAAGCGAGAATAGTGGTTCTCGACCCCCAAGCCACAATATGTAGTGGTTGTGACACTACGCGACGCAAGATGCTGTGTTATTACAGCACTGTAATTACAAATAGTCAACCCCAAATATGACAATTCCGTGTAAATTCTCGCGAGCCTCGCCAAAACCCTTCAACTGAAGGGTTTGTGGCCGACCCCCCTGCTCGTCGCCGGGACCGGTCCCGAGCGGCCGTCGCGACACGGACCATCGATCGCGCCACGACGAGTGGTCCTCGGTGAGTGCGCGTGGCGCGTCGACACGCACTGGTCACCGCCGGGACCGGGCACGTCGCACATCGCGGACAACTCTGTCACAAATCACTCAAACGTCGTGCAAATAAAGGGATATGTGGACGTAGCCTTCGAATCAGGTAGTCGGTACGACGTGCCGACATCCCACCAGGAAGGCCGCTTATGACTGAATTTCGCCAGTTGCGAATCGCTCGCGCACACTCGCGAGTCCTCGTGGCCCTGATCGCCGGGGTCACCTTGAGCGCTTCGCTCCTTCTCACCAGCACCGCGGGCGCGAGTGCGCAATTGGCGACGAGCGCCACGGGCGCGTTGCACTCCTCGCCCACCTCGACCCTGCAAGCCGCCCAGTCCGGTCAGGCCCAGATGCAGACCGTCGCGTGTCCCACGCCCACGCACTGCCTGGCGATCGGGGCCGCGTCCTCGGACCAGGGCGTGATCTCCTATAGCAACAACGCGGGCGCCACTTGGTCGCCGGTGGGCGTCTTCGACCCCACCACCATCTTGTCGCTCAACTCGCTCACCTGCCCCTCTCGTAGCGAGTGCGTCGCCGTCGGGGCCAGCCTCGAGCACCGCGGCGTCGCCATCACCGGGCACTTCAAGAAGGGTGCCTGGCAGTGGTCGGCTCCGATCACCATGGCCAACGAGAAGGGCGGCACCAACCAGCCCACGGTGGCGCTCAATTCGGTGTACTGCGTGTCGGTCACGGTGTGCGTGGCCGTGGGCTCGGACATGACCAACTCCATCAACGTGACGACCTATACGACCTCGGCGGGTCGGACCTGGTCCTCTGACGCGGTGGCGCCCGGCGACGGCGTCACCGTCGGCGGCTTTCGATCCCAACTCACCTCGGTGAGCTGCAACACCCCCACCTCGTGCGTGGCCGTGGGATCTGACCCCACCGCCCACGCCGTCGTGACCTACGCGAGGTTCGCGGCCGGTGCCTGGACCTGGAGTAGCGCCGCGCTACAGTTGCCCGGCGACGGCCAGGGCGGCTACCTGAGCGCCGTCCAGTGCGACAGCGCGACGACCTGCTTGGCCGTGGGATCCGACACCGGGAACCAGGGAGTGTCCGCGCTCGCGACATTGTCGCCGTCGGGTTGGGTCTGGAGCGCCGAGACCGTGGTCGCCCCCGACGCCTCGGGCTGGGGACAACTACTGGCCCTGCACTGCTCGAAGTCCGCGACGTGCGAGGCCGTCGGCGTCGACCGCAACTCACAGAGCATCGAGACCCACAGCGCCAACGGTGGTGCGACCTGGTCGAGCGACGTGGTCATCGCCAACGATGGCGCGGGCACCTCGACCTCGGGCAACCTCCCGGCCAGCATCGTGTGCACGAGCGCGTCGCGCTGCATCATCGTGGGCAGCGATTCGCTCAGCCGCGCCTTCTACTCGACCTCGTCGAACGCCGGACTGAGTTGGAAGAAGGAGGCGCGCTTCAACGTCGTCGCCCTGCCGGGGCAAGGTCCCCTCACCCACGTCAGCTGCTCGGGTGACCTCTGCGTCGCCGTCGGCTCCAACGACCACAACCAGAGCGTTGTCGCACGATCGACCGACCGTGGACGCACGTGGAGTCGCGAGACGATGCTCGTGAGCGATGCGTCGGGCGCCAGTTACATCCAAGGCGTCAGCTGCGTCGCGGCGAAGCAGTGCGTGGCCGTCGGCTGGGACAACCTGAGTCGTCCCGTCGCGGCCTACAGCTCTGACGGGGCCACGACCTGGAGCGCGGAACACTCGATCAGCATCGACTTCGCCAACGAGGGATTCTTGAACGGCGTATCGTGCTCCACCGTGCGGCGATGCGTCGCGGTGGGTTGGGACGGTCGTGGACAGGCCATCCGCACCTATTCGCTCAATGGTGGCGCGACGTGGCTCACCATGACCACCGTCGCCAACGACGCGACGGGTAGCGGTTTCCTCTACGCGATCAGTTGCCCCAGCACGACGCACTGCGTCGCGGTGGGTCGCGACGACACCTTCAAGGGCGTGTACGCCACGTCCCTCAACGGAGGCGTGACCTGGAGCGGCCTGCGTTCCCTCGTCTCGGTGACCCAGGGCATCGGCGCCCTCGACGACGTCAGCTGTCCGAGCGTGACCTCGTGCGTCGCGGTCGGTGGCACGGGCACCGGTGCCGGCGCCAGCATCACCACGCGATCGACGAACGGCGGCGCCACCTGGACCCCCGAGGCGAACGTGGCGCTCGATTCGACGAGGTTCGGCCTCTTGACGTCGGTCTCGTGCGCGTCGGTCAAGGTCTGCGTGGCGGGTGGCACTGACGGATTCGAACAAGCGGTCACCACGTATTCGTTCAACCGCGGCGCCACCTGGTCGCGTGAGAGCACCACAGCGAGCCGCCGGCACAATGACTTCTTCACCGGGGTCAGTTGTCCGAGCGCCGTGCAGTGCGTCGCCGTGGGCGCCGACACCGCCCAGCGTGGCATCTTCGTGCCGTTGCGATTCGCGGCCAAGGTCACCTTCGTGTCGTCCGGGGCCGTGGGCGCCATGAGGCCACAGACGGCGTGGTCGGCGCAGGCGCTGCACTCGTTGGGCTTCGCCAAGGCGGGCTACGTGTTCCAGGGTTGGTCGCTCTCCGCCACGGGACCCGTCCGCTTCGCCAACCGCGCCACCTACTCCTTCCTCACCAACGCGACCCTCTACGCCCGCTGGGGCAAGGCCTGAGGAGCCTCAGCGCGCCGAGTTGAGGAAACGACGCACCGCGACGAGCGACCAGATCGCCTCCACCACGCCGAAGGGCCACGCTCCCGACAAGAATCCGTAGACGCTCGAGAGGACGCACCCGAGGGCGAAGGCCGCGACGAAGCGACGGCCGCGTCGTTCGAAGGCGTACATCAGCATCATGAAGCCGACCGCCACCACGCCGTAGAGGGTGATCACGCCGTCGGGTCGCCGAGCTCGCCGAGCAGGGCGCGCACGTGGGCCTTGGTCGAATCGACGACCGCGAAGGGCGCGTCGTGCTCGTCGACCAGGAGGCCGAACTCGGTGCAGCACAGGCCCACCACGTCGGCGCCGCGCTCGACGAGCGACGCCCCGATCTCGAGCAACGTGTCGCGCGACGCCGGGCTCACGACGCCCAGCGTGAGTTCGTCGTAGATGATGCGCTGCAGCTCCGCGGTCGCCGCCTCGTCGGGCCTCACGACCTCGACACCGTGTTCGCCGAGGCCCCGTGCGTAGAAGTCGCCCTCGACGACGTACGTGGTCCCCACGAGTCCGACGCTGCGCCCCCCGAGCGTCAGTACCTCACGGGCCACGCTCTGGCGGATATCGACCACGGGGCACGACACCGCGTCGCGGACGTCGTCGTAGTTGCAATGCATCGTGTTGGCGCCGATGCCCACTACGCTGGCGCCGCCGGCGACCAGTCGCTGCGCCGCGTCGGCGAGCAATCGTCCCGCGGCCGCCCAGTCGTCGCTGCGTTGGTAGGCCACCAGTTCGCCCATGTCGACCGAGTCGATGAGCACGCGTGGCTGGGACCACGGCGAAGGGCCCGAGAAGAGCTGGTTGAAGTAGCGGTAGTAGCACGCCGTGGCCTCCCAGGACATGCCTCCGATGAGACCGATGCGCGCCGGCGCCATCAATTCAACTTGGGCAGGGCGCGCTTCAAGTTGCGGATGGCCTGCTGGGTCCGCAGTTCGTTCTCGATCAAGGCGAATCGCACGTGTCCGTCGCCGCCGTCGCCGAATCCCACGCCCGGACTGGTCGCGACCTCGGCCTCGGTGATGAGGAACGTCGCGAACTCGAGCGACCTCATCTCGCGATACGCCTCGGGGATGGGGGCCCAGATGAACATTGAACCCCTGGGGGCGGCGACCGGCCAGCCGATCCGATTGAGCCCGCCGATCAGCGTGTCGCGGCGCACCTGGTAGACCTCGCGCAACAGGTCGGGGTAGTCCGACGCCTCGTTCATCGCCACGATGGCGGCGATCTGGACCGGCTGGAACGTCCCGTAGTCGAGGTAGCTCTTGAGCTTGGTCAGCGCCGCGACGATCTCGGCGTTGCCCACCATGAATCCGACGCGCCATCCGGCCATGGAGAACGACTTGGTCAGGGTGTAGAGCTCGACGCAGCACTCCTTGGCTCGCGGCACCTGCAGGATCGAGGGCGGCTGGTACCCGTCGAAGCCGAGGTCGGCGTAGGCGAAGTCGTGGCAGATGATCACCTCGCGCTCGAGGGCGAAGTTGACCAGTCGCTCCATGAACGCCAAGTCCACGCACGCGCTCGTCGGATTGTGCGGGAAGGAACAGATGATCACGCGCGGCTTGACCGCGGCGCTCTCCCAGGCCGCGAGCAGTCCTTCGAAGAAGTCGTCGCCGGGGTCGTTGGTACTCGCACCGGGATCCACCATGGGCACGGTGATCACCTGGGCGCCGGCGAATCCCGGACCGGCCAGGTGGATGGGGTAGCTGGGGCTCGGCACGATCGCGGTGTCGCCGGGACCCAGGAGCACCCACATCAGGTGGGTCAAGCCCTCCTTGGCGCCAATCGTGGTCACCACCTCGGTGTCGGGGTCGAGGTCCACGTCGAAGACCTTCTTATAGCGCGTCGCCATCGCCAGTCGAAGATTGGGCAGTCCGCGACTGGCGCTGTAGCGGTGATTCTTCGGGTTATGGGCCGCTTCGGCCAGTTTCTCCACCGCCAGGTCCGGACTCGGCAGATCCGGGTTGCCGAAACCGAAGTCGACGATGTCACGACCCTGGGAACGTGCGGCGGCCTTCAGCCCATTGATGGTGGCGAAGACGTAGGGGGGCAGGCCGTTGATTCGTCTGAATTCCATCAACGAAATTTACTGACTCATCTTTGACGACGCCAATTCGCCACGGTCTCGAGATCGGCCCCCGGCGCCAGCACCGCCCACGCGACGCCCACGGCCTCGAGCTGGTCGAGCCAACCCGCCAGGTTCTCGGGAGCCGGCCCGGCCCAGGTCACGGGACCCTCCCCGAGGAATCCGGTGGTGGCCTCGAGATCGGCGTCCCAGACATTGAGCGTCACACCCAGGCGTCGCGCCAGATCATTGGTCGGTGCCGCTCCCGCGCCGATCCACACGGTCATCTCGTCGCGCAGCGCGGTCGCGGCGGCCTCGACCAGCGCGCGACGTTCATCGGCGCCGGCGAACTCGAGCCCGTACCCTTCGAGCTCGTCGCGTGACTTGGAGTCGCCCGTGCCGATGGCGGCGATGACCCGCTCGGGAGCGAGGTGCGCGAGTGAACGGAATTGGGCGACCAGGTGGCGCGTACCCACCATGCCCACCCGCGCCACGAGGGGTCCGACGACGAGTGAAGGGCAGCGACGCGTGACCGCGGCGAGCACTGGGAAGGGCGCCAGTGACGGCCGGGTCGGCGCACCCATCGGCCAGAGGTGGTCGTAGGCGAAGACGCCGTCGAGTCCCAACTCCTCGCACCGCTGCGCCACGTCGAGGGCGTCGCGCGCCTCGATCCGGAACGTCGGGAGGATGACGCCGATCTTCACGGCTGGCGGTCGAAGGCGACCTTCGCGGCGCCCAGTGCACCCGCACGGACCGTGAGGCCCGACGGCGCCACGACGATGGGCGGACGCTTGTCGTAGCCGAAGGCCAGTTCGGCCAAGTGACCCCGCGCGGCCGGCAACAAGAGGTCCGCGGCCACCGAGAGGCCGCCGCCGATGACGAAGTGGCCAGTGTCGAGGATGGCGACCAGATTCGCCAGACCGCGCGCCAACCACCACGCGACGTCGTTCATCAGTGCCACCGCCTCGTCGAGACCCTGGCCCGCGGCGCGCGTCACGTCCTCGCCGCGCACGTTCTCGGCTCCCCCGCGTTCGGCGCTGAGTCGCGGCAGTCGCCCGTCGGCCGCCCACTCCGTGGCCAGTCGGGCGAGCCCGCTGCCCGAGGCGTAGCGTTCCCAGCATCCGTACCCGCCGCAGCCGCACAGGGCGCCGCGGGCCTGGACGGCCATATGGCCGATCTCCCCGCCGAAACCGCTCTGTCCACGCACCAGTTCACCGTTGGCGATGATGCCCCCGCCGATACCCGTGCCCAGCGTCACCATCACGAAGTCGTCGATGCCGCGACCCGCACCCCACGCGTATTCGCCCAGGGCCGCACAGTTGCCGTCATTCTCCATGTAGACCATCTCGGCGCCCAGGGACTCACGGAGCAACTCGGGAAACGAGGCACCCGAGACGGTTTGCAAATTGGGGGCGAAGGCCAGACGCCCGTCGCGCCGCACCATCCCGGGCATGCCGATGCCGATCGGCAGGGTCACGGGGTCGAGCCCGTGGCGCTGGGCGAAGGTCGCGACCTGATCGGCCAGCACCTTGGCGGTGGCCGCCCCGGCACCCCCGTGGGCGTCGTGCGGCGTCGAGGTGCGAAGTTCGTCGAGGACCCGCCCGTCACGGTCGACGAGGACCGCCAATGCCTTGGTCCCGCCGACGTCGAGTCCCACGGCGAGGTCGCTCACGACAGCGCCTCGGCACGCGACTTGAGTTCGATCAGCGCGTGGCGCTGGATGCGCTGGGCGGCGCGGGCCTGGATGAACTGGGGCACGGGCACCGCGAGGGCCACTTCAAGGTCGTACGTGACGCTCGTCGCATCCTCGCGCGCCCCGGCGGGGTCGAAACGGTAGCTGCCATTGAGCATCGCGGTCACGTCACCCCAGGTCTGGTGCCAGCTCAACGCCAGTGGCGCGCGGCTGTAGTCGTAGCGCAGCGCGTACTTGGTGGAGCGACCGAAGGCCGCCGCACGGAAGGCCACTTCGAGCGCTCGGCCGTCGCCATCTCGTTCGAGGACGTCGATCGACTTGAGGTCGGCCACCCATTCGCCGTATCGATCGAAGTCGGTGACGACGGCGTAGACCGCCGACGGCGCGGCCGCTACGACTATCGACTGCGTCGCACGCTGGACCACGACACCTCCTCCCTCTCCACTTTAGACAGACCCTCTAGGACGTCGGGTGTGGCTCGAAGAGGTCGAAGGGCGCGAGGCCCGAACCCAGCCGCTCGGCGAGCACCGCCCAGTCGAACCGCTCGACGGCCATGGTCCGGGCGTTGTGCGCGAACTGATCGCGGAGCTCGGCGTCGCCGAGCAGTCGCGCCATGGCGCTGGCGAGCGCGTCGGCGCGTCGCGGCGTGTCCACCACGAGACCGGTGAGGCCGTGTCGCACCGCTTCGTGGCTGCCGCCCGAGCGCCCGGCGACTTGAGCGACGCCAGACGCGCCGGCCTCGAGGAACACGATCCCGAATCCCTCCTGCTCCAGACCAGCCCAACGACTGCGACAATCCATGACCATGAGGTCGCTCGCACCCAGCCAGGGCGAGAGGTCCTCGTCCGCGACACGCCCGAGGAACACCACCGGGGCGCGAAGTTTGCTCGCCAGACCCTCCAGGCGACGCCGATCGCGGCCCGCTCCTCCGATGGCGACCTGCAGGTCCGGGAACTCCGGCGCGAGCACGGCACTCGCGCGAATCAACGTGTCCATCCCCTTGCGCGGCACCAGGCGTGAATACGAACTCACGAGCAGGGCGGACGCCGAGAGCCCCAGACGCTCGCGCACCTCGGCGCGTCGCGAGGGGTCGAGCGGAGTGAAGCGACGGGTGTCCACTCCTGGCGGGATGTGCAGCACGGGTGGCATCCACTCGGCCGCGTTGCGTCGCGCTTCGGCCTCGGGATACGTCCCGGCGCAGACCGCCACCTGGGCGTGGCGAAGCACGTAGCGCAGGCTCGACGCCACGAGGGGAAGCCGTCCGGGAATGGTCACCTCGGCCCCGTGCAGGACCACGCCATAGGGTCGCGAGAGGCGCGGGCCGAGCAGCCCTAGCGGCCAGGCCGGATCGAGCAGCACCAGATCCGGTTGGTGGCGCTCGATGGCGGCCTCGATGGCGGCCAGGGTACGCGGGATCGGCAAGAAGATCGTGGGCGCCTTCACACGCTCGATCACCACCTCGCTGGCGTCGTCGAAGCTCGCGGCGTCGGGGTGCGACGAGGCGGTCACGACGACGGCACGCCCGGATTCGAGGCGACGCCAGAGTTCGTGGAGGTAGACCTGAATACCGCCGGTCTTGGGCGGGTAATCGTTGGTCACCAGGAGATGGCGGGCCATGGACCCACGCTAGTGGGCGCTCACACCTCGGTGGAGATGCTGCGGAACTTGAGCCGCGGGATCAACCCTTGGCTCGACAACAGTCCGGCGGCGTCGGCGAGCTGCGCACTCATCGTCAATTCCTCTGGCTGGTCGCCAAGGACGAACGTCACGAGGCAGTCCTCGCAGTCGGGGGTGGAACGCCGCACGCACTCGGTGCAACTGATGGACAACTCGATACCTGACACGATGCCCCTTTCACTTGAGGACATCCTGTCGCCGGGGTGTCACATCAAGAACTCGGCGATCTCCTCACGGACCTGTTCGGGACCGAACACCACCCCCTCGCTCACGACCGCTCCCTTGCGCGCGTCGATCAAGACGTAGAAGGGCGGCCAGCGCACGTCGAGTTGTTGGAGGAGCAATTCCGACACCACCAGTCGGTGCGGCGTGGTCAGCCACGACGCCTCACCGCTCGGTCGGGCCGCCACGACGAGGACCTCCACGTCGCCGAAGGCGTCAGCGGGCGCGTCCAGGACGCTACGACACCCGAGGCAGTCCTCCTTGACGGCGAGCACCAGCGTGCGACCCACGAATTCACCCTGCACCAATTCGCCACCAAGGCTGAGACCGCGGTACCCGCCCGGGGCCGGTCGTTCTCGCGGCGCATCGATCGAACGCACCGCTACTGCCCCTCGGACAGCACCTCGACGCCTCGGCCGTGCCCGCACCAACGACACGACACCGAGTCCACGACACGCGAGACCACCTCGGGTTCCTCGATCGTCAGTTCGCCGCCCACGGTGTAATGGTGAAAGGAACGGACCGTGGTCGTCTCGACGACGTCGAAGCGCGTCAAGTTGCCACAAGCGGTGCAGCGGTATTTTTCCATCCTTCTACGCTAACGGAACCGACGAGCCACCGGTCACCGCGCCGGCCCTCGCGGATCGTCGTCGCGGTAGGGATCGTCGAACCATTCGTCCCACGATCGTGCCACGGGCGACGCCAGGTCGCGGCGACTTCGGTCCACCAACCGTCGCAGCGCCGCCGGATGGCGGACGGGGCCGAGCGTGACGGTGCCCGCGCGAGTCTCCAACGTCACGACGCCGCGTCGGCGCAGGCGCTCGATGAAGGTCTGAGCGGCGCGGGTGGCGACGATGTCGCCGAGGTAGACCTGAGTGGAGTGGCGACCGAGGACTCCCCCTTCGACGACCAACCGCTGCGAGGTCAACGTGACCTTGTTCGAACGCCAACGCCACGAACGCGTCGCGACCACCAGCGCGGGCCCGAGTCCGACGACGAACAGGACCATCGCCTCGTAGTGATGCAGTTGCGACCAGTGGGTGGCTAACCAGATGACGAGACCCTCTACGACGACCAGCGAGAAGATCGGCACGACGAGGCCTTCGGCCACGGGAGTCACCCTGATGACCAGGGTCTCACCATTCTCGAGGCGAAGACGCTGACTCACGTCGTCGCCCTCTCGCGTCGCGGGCGGATGGGCGACCTAGACATTGCGCATCTGGTGCGCGGCCATGTCGAAGTACGCCAGCATCTCGTCGAACTGTTCCTGGCTCAGTTCGGATCGCACGCCGGCCAGTGCACTGGTCATGGCCGCCATCCACGCATCACGCGCCTTCTTCGTGATACGAAACGGCGCGTGGCGCATGCGCAGGCGAGGATGTCCACGCTCGTCCATATAGGTGGTGGGGCCGCCCCAGTATTGGCATAAGAACATGGTCAAGGTGCGTTTGGACTCGGTCAGGTCGTCGGGATACATGGGTCGTAACAGGTCATCGACGGCCACCGCCGCGTAGAAGCCGTCCACCAGTCGCTCGAAGAACGCCTGTCCACCCACCTGCTCGTAGAGCGTCTCAGCCACGTCAATAGCCTAGGTCGCGTGTTCTAGACTTGACGAAGTCTCCTTGCAGACACGCGGGTGTAGCTCAATGGTAGAGCTCCAGCCTTCCAAGCTGGCCATGCGGGTTCGATCCCCGTCACCCGCTCTCGATGACCGCGACCTTGTGGACGCCGGACTCCTCGTCGTTCATCTGCGCTGACCCGTCGGTGGTGGCGACGCGACGCCTCATTCGATGATCGGGGCCGACACCGCTCCCTCGAACCCCCGCGCCCGACGACGATGGCGCGACACCTGCACCAAGATCACCAGCGAGGAGGGGATCATGACCACCGACGGAAGTGCGACCGCCACTTGGCGGATTCTCAACCCGTAGAGACCCCACGCGAGGGTCGTGACCAGGGCGATGGACCAGCTGATCACCGACACCCCGCGCAGATCGCTGCTGCGCAAGGTCACCATCAATTGGGGCAAGTAGATGACGATGGCGCCGACCACGGCCGCCGTGGCCAGGGACCAGCGCCACGACGGCTCTAGAGCGACCAGGGAGCTCACGATCGCCAGGACCGTGACGCCCAGGACCTGCGAGAGGGACCGGCGAACGCGGCCCTGATGGCGGGCGGCACCCGCGATCACCACCATCGCCACGGCCAAGAACAAGAAGTTCGAATAGATCTCCGCCGCCACGTGGAAGACCAGCCCGTAGCCGGTCCAGATCTCGGCCACGAAGACCGAGAGTACCCACGTCA
>Ga0209698_10005755_pt1 | contig 13323 bp, 9 predicted proteins | sample LitLauG_LLR_2012_FD_187203 | JGI IMG/M metagenome (GOLD analysis project Ga0209698, IMG submission 187203) | Freshwater sediment microbial communities from Pennsylvania, USA - Little Laurel Run_MetaG_LLR_2012 (SPAdes) (version 2) | ecosystem: Environmental > Aquatic > Freshwater > Creek >... | reverse complement strand
ATTGAGCGCCGAACAGGGATCGCCAGCCCAGCGGAGTGGGGGACGGATCGTAGAGCAGCGTACTAGCGGTGCCTTGCAGAAAGGTCTGCAAACTGGTGAATGTAGCTTGTCCATATTGGCTTAGCGCAATATTTTCATTTGATTGAAACTGCTGAAACCAAGCTCCGACGTTGACCTGATGACGGCCCATGGTGAAAGACAAACGATCCTCGTAGGTATAAATGTTGCGCGCCACATGAAGATTGCTGCCGTTGTTGCTCCCGGCGAGGCTCAATTGGGCGGTGGGATTGGAGGCCGCGCTGCCACCAACGACGATGGCGCCCAGCGGCAGACGAGAAAGAAAACCTGGCTCGCTGGCGGCAGGGGTACCGGGAGTCGGCTCGCCGGTGAAGAAATAGGCAGCGCGGGAATAACCAACCCGGGCGGTGTTCAGAAAAGTCGGCGAGAAGACATGCGTTTCTTCCAGGCTGACCACTTGCTCGCGAAGAGTTTCCGAATCGGCGCTATAGAGATTGGTGCTGGTGGGGGTGAAGTCGGCGCTGTCGTCAATGGTGTAAACGGCATTGAGGGAATTTTTGGCGGAGAAAACGTGGTCGAGCCGCACTGTGCCAAAATCGTCGCGAATGGTTTGGAGTGGGCTATTGAACGCTTCCGAAATGCCGCCGAAATCGGCAGCGCCCGCGGTCGGCCTCGGCCAGGAGTTAATGAGTGGCGAAACACCCACAAACACCAGTCCAGAGGCTGGGCAAGCCGGTGGCGCCGGCGTCACAAGTTTGCAAGGCAGGTAGCCATTGCGTGCATTATTGTCGGGAACTAGATCCACGCCGGTTTGGTGCAAATGCTGGCGGAATTCTTCAAAGTTCCCAAAAACAAAAGTCTGATTCGCTTTGATGGGTCCGCCGATTGCGCCGCCAAACTGATTGCGAGTGAATCCGGGAGTCGAACTTCCGTCGAAAAAATTACGGGCATCAAACACGTTGTTTCTCAAGAATTCGTAAATCGAGCCGTGCAATTGATTCGTGCCGGACTGCGTAACAATCAAGACCTGAGCGCCAGGCCGCTTGCCGTATTCAGCGCCGTAGGAATCGCCCAGCAGGTTAAATTCGCGCACCGCGTCGACACCCAATAGCTGTTGGCTGGTGCCGCCGGGTTGCATATTGTTTTCGGCCGCACCAGTGAATTCAATCCCATTCAGCAAGAAAATGTTTTGCTGCGGACGATTGCCAATCACCGAAAAATTATTGCCAACGGTAGAGTTGGAAACTCCGATGCCGCCCGTCTTTTCCCAAGTGAAATTGACGACGCTGGGGTTCAGCGCCAGCAGCTCGTCGAAGCTGCGCCCATTCAAGGGCAAGTCTTTGATTTGTTTTTCGCCAACAAGTCCCGCTATATTCGCCGTGCTGGCGTTCACAAGCTGGGCATCCGCATTCACTGTGATCTGCTGGCTGGCGGGCCCTAGTTGTAGAGCGATATCGACGGTGGCATCCTGGCCCACTACCAGATGAATGCCTTTTCGAACTTGCTCGGCAAAACCGGTCTTGCTGACATGGACTTCGTATTCGCCCACCGGCAAAGCCACCAATTGATAGCGGCCCTGGGCATCGCTGCCGGTTTCTCTGATTGTGCCGTTATCGACGTTCCTGACTGTGACGGTAGCTGCCGAAACGATCGCGGCGGATGGATCAGTGACAACGCCGGAGAGTGTAGCCGAAACCTGGGCCTTTAGTAGTGTCGCAACGAAAAGGAAAAGAACAACAATCAAGCGCGGGGTGGTTTGAATGTCCGGCACACCGATCAGTGTACCGTATACACGACAGTGGCCCAAAGCACGCCTTCCGGAACACTGAAGTTTCCACTTGACAATCAGACGGCCCATAGCAATACTCAAGTAGAGACTTCAGTAATGCCGATACGGGAAAACTAGCCAATGCAAGCGCCATCCGTCGTCCACAGCACTTTCGTCCTTAAGCGTAGCTACCCCAAGCCGCCGAAGACCGTATTTTCGGCCTTTAGCGAAGAGAGCAAAAAGCGGCGCTGGTACGCCGAAGCAGAGAGCAACGAGGTGCTGCAGTTTGAGCTGGACTTCCGCGTCGGCGGCGTGGAACGCCTCAGATACAAGTTGAAGCCCGGCACGCCAGTGGCGGGTATGATTATCACCAATGAAAGCCGCTACCAGGACATCGAGCCTGAGCGCTGGATTGTGACCACCGCAACTATGGACCTGGGCGAGAAGCGCATCCTTGTTTCGCTGATTGCGGCTGAGTTCGTTGAGACTGCCAACGGCACCGATCTGATTTTGACGCATCACGGGGCGTATCTTTCCGGTCCGAACGGCCTCACTCCGCCGATGATCGAGGCGGGATGGAGCAAGATACTAGCCAGCCTGGAGACCGAAGTGGCGCGGTAGATCGGCGGCAAGTCATTGAACACCGCGCTCTCCGTTTTGAGAGGAGGAGCAATCAGTGGAGATTGGAAGAATTTTCGACGCTTTGGGTGACCCCACACGTCGAGCGATTGTGGATAGACTGCGCCAAGGCCCGCTCTCGGTTTCCAAGTTGGCAGGCCCGTTGCAGATTACCGTCACCGCCGTTGGCCAACACCTGCAGATGCTCGAGGAGACCGGCCTGGTGCACACCGAGAAGATTGGCAGGGTGCGAACCTGCCGTCTCGAACCAACAGGATTTCTGGCGCTGCACGACTGGGTGCAGGATCAGCGATCAACGTGGGAGCGAAGGTTAGATCGGCTGGGCGAGTTGCTCGCCGAAACAGACGAGACATAAACGACAGGACGTCCATGAGGAGGACGATACATGCAGAAAGACGTTTTACTTGAAATAGTGAAGCAGAACCAATATACGAGCCACTTCTCTCTTGACAAGGTCACTGAACAAAATGCGGACTTGCGGTTGAACGACAAAGCAGCACCAATCGGCTTCATTTATCGCCATATTGCTGAAACGATCAATCTATTCGGTCAATTTTTTGGCGTGCCAACCGATATCAAAAACACGACCATCGGCCAAATCGACACGGGCCAGCATTATGACATCACCCATAGCAGAGAGCTGATTGAGCGAGGATACAAAACGCTTCAAGGCATCGTTGAAAACAGCAGCGAAGAGGATTGGCTGAAACCAGTTGATACTCCTTTTTTCGGAACGGTTTCGAGAGCACGTTTGTTCGCTCATGCGCTTTTTCACACCTCCCATCACGCGGGACAAATTTCTTTGACGTTATCGAAGGGAACCCGTTGTCCGTGAACGGAAGCTGAAAGAATCGCCAGTGACTTTTTTCTCCGCGCGCTTCGCGGCGCGCAGCCCGTCATTTGCCCTTTCGGTAGAATGTTGTCTTCGTCATTCAAACATGGAAGCACTTACGCAACCGAGGCAAGTCCCGTTCCATGCCGGCCGCTATCGATGTGAAGAATATCTGGGCGGACAGATGGCGGATGTCTACCGCGCCCGCGATACCGAACTTCCGCGCGACGTAGCCATCAAGATCCTGAAGCCCGGCAAGGAAACCGACGGCGAAATACGCGATTCCTTCCTAGACGAGGTGCAGCTAGCAAGCCGGTGCGCACACGAAAACATCGTCATGACGTATGACAAAGGCGAATTCGAAGGCTCGCCTTTTATTGTCATGGAGTTTCTGCGCGGGCAGAGCTTGGATAAGACCATTACAGCCGGTCAATTGGGCGATACCAAGCAGATCTTGCGAACCGCGTTGCAAATCGCGCGAGCCATGGAATACGTTCACGGCGAAGGCATTATCCACCGCGATCTAAAACCGCAAAACTTGAATGTCGACCCCACCGGACGCGTGAAGCTCGTGGATTTTGGCATTGCCAAAGCGGTGGATTGGAATAAAACGCAGGCCGGCTGGACGAAGGGCACGGCGTTTTATATGGCGCCCGAGCAGGTTCGCGGTGAGCCAGTGACGTTCCGCACAGACGTGTGGGCCTTCGGCGTTCTTCTGTACGAAATGCTGTGCGGTGGTAGGAGGCCGTTCAATGGTTCGACGCTCGAAACACTCTGGGCGCAGATTCTGAACTCCACTCCCGATTACACCGTGCTCGCCGTATGCGGTGCGCCCGAGTCTTTGCAGCAAATCGTGAAGCGCTGCCTGGAAAAAAAGCCCGAAAGCCGTTACGAGGGTTTTACGCCGATCCGCAAAGCGATCGAAGCGATGTTGGAAAACGAAGTCTCCGAAAAAACGTGGCTCTGGCGGACACAAGCGATGCCCCTATTGGATCGCGTGGCGCCCTCCAACACTGCTCGCTGGTTGCTTGTGGCGGCTTTGGGTATTGCTTTAGTGAGCGCCGGTGTTTTGATTACGCATTTGATCCGCGACCGAACGGAACCGTCGCCCACGCTCACGAAGAAATTGACATTTCCCACCAGCGGCGACATGGTGCTGGTGCAGGGAGGATCCGCACTGCTCGGGCTCGACAAGCACAGTGTGCAGTTGAAGCCGTTTTACATTGATCGGACGGAAGTGTCCAACCGCGCCTATGCCGAATTCGTGAAGGCGAAAGGATTGCGAAAACCAAAAGACTTTCCAGACGACAAGCCCGACTTTCCGGTGGTGAACGTAACGCTATATGACGCACAAGCCTTCGCCAAGTGGGCCGGAAAACGCCTGCCGACAGACGAAGAATGGGAGAAAGCGGCTCGCGGCGCGAACGGGCAACTTTTCCCTTGGGGCAACGAAGCGAAGCCAGAGCTTGCTAACGTTTCGGATAATCCCACCTTAACTACGCACCAAATGATGAACGTAGATTCCTTTCCGCAAGGAGCCAGCCCTTATGGCGCGGTGAACATGTGCGGCAACGTTTGGGAATGGGTGGAAACCGATGAAAAACCAACGCCGGATAACCTACTGAAAATGCAGAAACGCGTGGATAAAACGCTCAGGATTGACGAACCGTTTTATCGAATTCGCGGCGGATTTTTCAATATGCCTCTCGTGCTGACAGAATCCGCGACCTTCCCCGCGAGATTGAACTCGGCTGTGATTGGCTTCCGTTGCGCCAAAACACCAGAATCCCATTAGGTCCCAAACTTGCTAAGGTATCGAGGCAAAGGTACACTCGAAACTGAGTTGGGTAAACTTGTGTCCACCCTTTTTAAGCTTGTAATCATTGCATCGTTCCTGGCCGAGGCCGCCTCCACCACCTTCGCAGGTGTGGTTGTGAGCCGCACCGATAAAGGTTTTCAATTCGCCGACGCAGTCTCAATCAACGTAAACGGCAAAGACAAAGTCCTGAACCTCGGCAGCAACCCCAAGATTGAGAACGCCGGCGGGAAACTTTCGTCCATCAAACTGGGCGAGGCGCTCTACCGAGACCAAGCCACATCGTATTTCGCCCTTGATTCGGAGGGCTCGTTGCACTATATTCTGCCCGAAGGAAGCCCCAAAGGCACAGACCTTGCTTGGGCGATGTGGGGCAGCGCGCACATCTCGGCGAAAGGGTCCGATAAGACTCAGACCGAGGTGCCCACCGCCACATTCGTAGCGTTCCTGCCGGGCAATGTGCAGGATTTGGTCGATCTGGCGCGGAGCGAGCAGATGGTGCGGATGATTGATAGTTCGCCGAAGAGCTTTGCCACCCAATTAAGCCTGATCTCGGCGATTGTCAAAAATTATCCGCAGGATCCGGCTTGCCGAACACTGCAAAAGCATGTGGAAGATTCCATGCGCTCGCGCTATGAGCAATTTGAAAATGGCACCGCCAATTTCGAAGTGCTTGAGCAGGGCTTACAATACGCCGAGCTGTCGCAGTCGCTTTACCCCGCCTTGCCCGAACAAGCCAAATTACGAGATCAACTGGCGCAACGCAAGCGCTGGCTGGATCGCAAGGCAGCGGTACTGCGCGCCTTTGCCGCAGCCAACGCCTGGGATCAGTTCATCATCAGCGACGGCGATTTCGAACCCTACGAGCGCTCTTTCCAAGATCTGGCCGCATTGCGTAAGAAAGCTTTGCAAGCAAGCCTCGAACAACACCGCCAGTTGGGCGAGCAATTGATGTCTGAACGCGAATTCGGCAGCGCCTACCGCCAGTTCCGCTTGGCAAGTATGCGCCAACCTTCCGATAAACTCCTGCAGCAGAGAGCCGTCGCCTCCTGGGCGAGCTATTCGCGTGAAGTAGCGCTCGATAGTCAGCGCGAACGGAAGCAGTTGGGCGTAGGAGAACGCGAAATTCTCAACCAGGCTGTGCAATTCGCAACCAACTACAAAATTGAAAACAAATTGGATTTAGCGCTGAAAAGCATTAACGAAGCTGAACGGATTGATCCCGATTCGCTGCCCATGCTGCTTAAGAAAGCCGAGATCCTAGGCGCTCGTAGCGAGTTTGCCGATGCGTTTGAAACGCTTGATCGTTATGACAGACACGCGGTGGATGAAGAGCGCGAAAAGGCCAGCACGTTGCGCAACGAATTATTATTCAAGCAGACCAACACGCTCGAAGATGTAAAAGACCAAATCCAGAAGGCGCTGCGGGAAGGCAACTACGTAAAGCTTCACGAACTCGCCGTCAAAGGCCTGCGCGCTAGCGATACCGATCCCGATTTGCTCTATCAAGCCGCCACGGCATCGGCCATTAGCCGCGATTCACAGCAAAGCCGCACGTTGCTGACGCGTTATTTGACGATCACGAATACGCTTGATGCGAACTTCGAGCAGCGCGCGAAAGTGCGCGCCCTCCTTGCGTCCGACACACTTACACCACACGTCACCGCCGAAAGCGGTACACCCAACTGGCTCTCGGGCCGAAAACTTCCTCCGGATATTTTCTATTGCCCCATCAGTTTGGCCTTTCAACCCAGGATCGAACATATCGATGCGTCGGGGAAAATGAAAGTCGATTATGAGTGGAATGGCGATCATCTGGTTTCCATCACTCCGACCTTTGAGAAAGCCGAAAAGAATACCGGTGAGCCGAAAATTACCTTCGCTTATAACGATAAATTTGCGCAGGTTGTATCGGCAGTGGAAGGCGACGCCCACGCGGCGGCAATCAACAGTGCGGATCCCGACGACTTGCTAAAGCATTCGGCGGTCGTGGTGCTGAATAACCCGTATATTGACCCCGATAGCGTGGAAAAGCTCACAGGCAAGAACGTCAGCATTGGCATTTCGGGCAACCGCTATTTCGAGCCCTTCGTTTGGGACCACGTTCACTATTTCCGCTTCAGCTACGATGCTGCCGGACGAGTTGCGCGCGCCATGGAATTGGTCGACCAGAACGGATCGCTGACCGGCTTCACCTTGGACTTCGAATGGGATGGACAGCGCTTGACCGCAGTTCATGGCTTTCAAGCTTCCGATCCAAATCATCGCTCTAGGGTCTATGACCGGACATTGCAATATGAAGATGGCAAGCTGGTGGCTGAAGATATTTCGGGTTCCGGTAAGTCCTCGCATATCAAGTACAACTACAACGGAGGCCGGCTCGCGTCGGCCCAATGCAGCGCCGATTCCACGCTTGACGACAGATCGAGACAGGTGACGTTCCGTTAGGAGATGGTTATGTTTGAGTTCTGCAAATTGAAATTTCGCTCGATTGGCACATTGTGCGCTGCATTCCTGCTCGCGCTTGGCAGCGCTTCCGCGCAGGAAGAAGGCAAGCGCGTCGCGTTGATCATCGGCAATAACAACTATTCCATCAGTCCGCTGCGCAACGCAATCAACGACGCGCGTTTGATGGATAAAGCCCTGCAGGCGGCCGGTTTCAAAACAATCTTAAAAGAAGACGCCACCTATCCGGTAATGGAAGAAGCCGCGGCCAAACTTGCTGAGCAATTGGGCCCCGACGATACCGCCTTGTTTTTCTACGCTGGCCACGGCGTGCAAATCGAAAATGAGAACTTTCTGGTTCCGGTCGACTTTGAGGCTGCCAGCACAGTCGTGCAAGCCAAGTTCAAATGTTTTCGGCTAGCGCAGTTATTTGAAGAACTAAAAAAGCGCACCAAGCGCAGCATCATCATTCTCGACGCTTGTCGCAGCAATCCGGTCGCTGAAAGGAACGCTCTGCAATCGGGCCTCGCGCAACCTCAGCTTGCCGGCATGGAAACGTTTATTGCCTTTTCCACGAGCCCTGGCCAAGTGGCCGCCGATAACCCCGCTGGCCGCGACAGTTGGTTCACCGAAGCTTTGGCCGACTTGATTGAACAGCCCGGCTTAACGCTGGATGACGTGTTTACCAGGGTGAAAGGGAGAGTCACGCAGGCAACCGATAGCCGCCAGTCCCCTTGGACTATTTCCAACCTCACCAACACTTTCTACTTCCATCCACCGTCAAACTTGCAGACCGCAAACGACCCTTCGCAAGCCACGAAATGGATGCTCGAAGCGCAGCGCCGCGAACAGCGCGATGATTGGGATCAAGCCATTCGCCTGGTGAATCAGGTTGTTCAGCGCAAACCGGGCGGCGCTTTGGAATCTACCGCGAAGGCCAAGTTGCCTTATCTGCTGGCGCGGAAAGAGGCCGAACAAAAATATGAAGACGGCAAGTACAAAGACGCTGCCGTGATCTACGAAAAGACTCTCAACCTAGACCCGTTCGCAATTGATTCGGCTTTCGAAGCCGTCAATAACTATTTGCTTAGCGATCAGTTGCCGGAAGCCGTGCATATGCTCGGCGTGATCCGGTTACGCGGAACCACCGAGTCTGTCGCAAAAGCGACGGCCATGCTCAAAGAACTTGGGACGGTGTATCCCGAAGCAGCCCAAGTCATCAAGACGGAGTTGCCTGCGCCGCCGCCCGTGCAGGAACTATTTCAAGGCATCCAGTTCGGGACGCCCGATTGGAGCGCTGGCATTCGTACCGCGCAGTCCTCACCCGTCGCGCTCACGCGTTGGGCGAAGGCTTTGCTGACGGCGTACCCGCCGCCGGTAGACCCCGCCGCCACGGCAACGGCCGAGGCAAAAGTTGATAACGAAATCCTTCACGTAGAGGTAAATCCAACCGGCGAAACTCGCGATCTTTCGATTCGCAAAATCGGCAATAATGCCGACTCGCCCACGGGGACATTGTTGATCATCGGCGCCACTGGAAAGGTGCTGGTCAACGGCGAGTGGATGGCCGACACGTTGCCGGCGCCTGTGAAATTGCCTCCCGGAAAATATACCGTTCGGTTGGTTGAAAAGGGCATGGTTGTGGGCGGCGGGCAAGAAGTCGAAGTGATTGCGTTTCAGACCAAGACCGTGCCCCTCACGAGGAGCAAGTAAACATGAAACCGGCCCTCATTTGCTGTGTGGTTCTCCTTTCCTCTACAGTCGCTGCGCGAGCCGCGGATTGGACGGATCGAAAAGAGTACGACCTGGTTCTGACCATTCGTTCCGAAGCCGCTCCTGAGAAGCGTATTACGCTTCTCGACACTTGGAGCAAGAGCTACCCGCAATCCGCCATGTCTCATGCGCGGCAAGAACTCTACCTTTCTACCTACGAATCCATGGGCGACCGCCAGAAGATGTTCGGCGTCGCCAAGCAAATGCTCGCAGCGCAGCCCAACAACCCGGTTGGTCTTTATTGGCTTACGGTCCTGGCGCCTCAACAGACGAACGCCAATAGCGAGATCTGGGATGCCGGAGATAAGGCTGCACATCAACTGCTGGCGTCGTCAAAAGACTACTTCGCGCCCGAGAAAAGGCCGGCGAATCTCACCGCTGGCGACTGGGATAAGCAGAAGCTCAGCGTGGAAGTGCTCGCTTTGCGCACGGAAGGCTGGGCCAACTGGCAGCGCGGCAACTTTGCTGCATCTGCGGACAACTTCACTGAATGTTTGAAAAAAGATCCGGGCAACGCGGAAGTTTCTTCGTGGCTCGGAATCGTGTCAGGCCTCGATAACAACAAGCAGCCGCAAGCGCTGTGGCACCTGGCACGCGCCACCGGCAGAGAACTGAGTACTCCTCTCTCAGACGACCAACGCCGTCAAGTGAACGGCATGCTTGAAACCGTCTACGTTTCGTATCACGGTTCACTGGAGGGTCTGGAGCAATTGCGGAAGATTTCGTCGTCCAGCGCTTTTCCCCCGCCGGAGTTTACGATCGACCCCGCCACCGTAGTGAATGCGCGCCGCGCAGAAGCTGAACTCAGCCAGAGCAATCCACAATTGGCCGCTTGGCTTGCCATGCGGCGTCAGTTGGAGGACGCCAATGGCGACAAGTATTTTGCCAGCGACCTGCAGGGCAAACCGCTGGCGCAACTGAGCGGAACCGTTCTGCACGCCGTCCCCGTCCGCGCACCGCGCGAAATCACGCTATCGATGACCGATGCGAATACGCCAGATGTGACGCTCAAACTCACGGTAGCGGCAACGCCCGCCATCCACCCCGGCGTCAAAATCACGTTCCAGGGAAACGGCGATTCCTTCGCCAAGAGTCCCTTCTTGCTCGTTGTGACCGCCGACGCGGCGCAAATAGCGAAATAGAACCGTCTTTCACTGGCCCTTATCGATGCAGAATCTCGATCTTCGTCACTAGACTTGACGAAGGTCTGCCTGACGTATTCACCACATAAACAGCGCCGCGCGGCTCATCCTTCTTAACCGGCTCGGGGACTCTGGTAATCGAAAGATCTCTTGATCCGCCAAACTTCTCGTTTAGATGCTCGACTGCCGCGTCCACTTGTTTCGCTTCGGCCATCTGCATATCCGGCGAAGCAGCGCTACCCTTCTCCTGCCTCGCTTTCATGCTCTCGTACAATTCGAAGAAATCCTTTTTGTCGCGCGAGAACACGACGAAAAGAGTTTCCTTTCCCGCTGGTTTGTGCACGGTAAAGCAATAGCCCTTAGGCACTTCCACTTTCTTGAATGGCTCAATCTGGTTGCTCAAGCCGGCCATATCAGGAGACGGAAACAAGGGCATCCACGAGCCGCTGGATTGCCGCGCCAGCACATACAAGTATCCGGTGTGATTGGTCTGCAGATCGATTGCAAAACAATCGCCGTCTTTGAGCACACGGTTCGACGAGATCTCTTCACGTCTATCGTTCTCACCGATCAAAACCACGTTGTAGCGCAGCCCCAAATGCACGATAGCCGGCGGCTTGCTGGACGGCGAGGGCGCGGTTTTTTCTGCCGGCGTTTCTGTGCCCAAGTAGTACAGTTGCCGTGTCCCTTCGGCATTTTGCTCCTTTTGTGCAAAAGCCGCAAAAGCTAAAACCACTGGTAAGAAAATACGTCGGTAACTCAACTCAATACCCCCGGCTCAGAATAGCAAAAAACGGTTGTTCTCACCGCCTCGGGCTGCGGTTATCCGCTAATAGCGCTCAGGCGTACGCGCCCTCACCAACATCACCGTGCCTCTTTCGCCGCTGGCATCGGTAGTCGATTCCGTCCAGGTGAAAAACACCCGCCCAGCATTACCGGTCGCGACAGTTGGAAACTCTACAGGCATTGTTCCATCCGCGATCAACACCGGATCTGACAAGTCGCCATGCGAATCGATCTCAACGACATAAGGCCTGGGTGGTGTCCATCCTCCTCGCCGCTGCGGGTCACGCGCCTGAAAAGTCAGCAGTAAAGTGCCGTCCTCTTGTAGGGCGAAGGAAGGGTGATTGGCATCAAGTGTTTTCACAGAGGCCAGAATGGGCAGCGAGAACGTCTTGCCGCCATCGTCGCTCCAAGCCAGCCGCACACCCGCCCGCGCGCGGCTTGCTTCCGTCAACCAAGAAACATAGATGCGCTTACCCACCTTGGCGACTGCGGGCCCTGAATCTGGACAGCCTTCCAGTTTCCAGTTATCTTCGGCCACGCGCACTGGCGGTGCAAACGTATTGCCTTGATCATTTGAGATCGAAACCACCATGTCGCGAATGTTACCCGGAAACACACGCCGCCAGAAAACCATGAGTTGGCCTTGCGGACCGTAAACGATCGTTGGGCGGCAACACGGGCAAACGCCCTCCGCCACTTTAAGATTCTTCGAAAAGGTTGCTCCTTCGTCGATCGAGCACGAAAGATAAATCGACGCCGTATCGGATTGCGTCGTCTGATCGCGGAAATCAAGCCACGCGGAGCAAAGTGTTTTGTTCGGAGCTACCGCAAAGGTCGGATAGCCGCTGTAAGTGGGCGTCGGCTGGTCCGACACGCGAACAGGCTTCTCAAACGTAGCGCCGAAATCAAGCGAGGCCGCGAACATGATGGCAGCCGCCTCGCCATCTTGCTGCTCCCACATTGTGTAAATCTTCTCGCCAGGCCCGAAAAGCATCACCGGGCTATTTTCCCCATGGGAACTCACGCTCGTGCCGGGTTCATTAATCGGCACGGGCGGTTCAAACGTATCGCCGCCATTAACCGACGTCAAAAGGACCAATTGCGACACTGGATCGGTGCCGGCAACAGCCAGAACGTAAACCGTATCGCCAGAAGGATCAAGCGCTATGCGCGGATGGCGCGCGGCCGGAATATTGAGTCGGCGGGAAATCGCGTGCGTATCGGGTTCCAGTTGTAAGTTAGCCCGCTTATTGCCACACGAAGTGAAAAGCAGCACAAAAAACACAGGAACAATAAATAAATAGTTTCTCTTCGTCAAAATCGCTCTTTCAGGGTACAACTTTGGCGCGTGCATAAAGAGGAAAAGGAGTAAGCAAGTGACTCAGATTTCGATTCTCTACACAGACAACGCTACTGAGGCTTAACGTTTCGGAAAACTTTCACCAAAGCAGTCAAGGCACGGTCTACATCTTGTTCCGTCAGGATATAGGGCGGCAATAAGCGCAGCACCTTTTCATGCGTGCAGTTAAAAAGCACACCTTCCTTAATACCATCGAGAACGAGATCCTTGCCTGGTATTTCGAGTTCAACGCCAATCATCAAGCCTTGGCCTCGAACTTCTTTGATGAACGGAAACTTGCGCATCAATTCTGTGAGGCGCATGCGGAAATAGCCGCCCACAGTGTTAATCGAAGGTAGCAACTCATCCAAGATTTCGAAAAACTCCAGCGCCACGCGGCATACCAGCGGGCCGCCTCCGTACGTGGTTCCGTGCATACCGGGCTTAATCGCCGCAGCCGCTTTTTCATTCGCAATCACGGCGCCGATCGGCAAGCCGCAACCCATTGGTTTGGCGGCAATCACCACATCTGGCAGCAGCACGGGGTCAAGTAATTGATACGCGAAATACGCTCCGGGCCGGCCCACTCCGCACTGAATCTCATCGAATACCAGCAACGCATTGTGCTGCGCGGCCAATTCGTGTGCGCGCCGCGCAAAGGCTTCGGAAATCGGGTAGATGCCGCCTTCGCCTTGGATGAATTCCAAAACAATGCCGGCCGTGTTAGCGCTAAAGGCAGCCTCCAGCGCCGGAATATTATTCCGC
>Ga0209698_10005753_pt1 | contig 13327 bp, 10 predicted proteins | sample LitLauG_LLR_2012_FD_187203 | JGI IMG/M metagenome (GOLD analysis project Ga0209698, IMG submission 187203) | Freshwater sediment microbial communities from Pennsylvania, USA - Little Laurel Run_MetaG_LLR_2012 (SPAdes) (version 2) | ecosystem: Environmental > Aquatic > Freshwater > Creek >... | reverse complement strand
CGCTGACGCGACGACGCCGCAGTTTCAATCTCCGTCGCGGTCTTGCGCGCGGCAGCAACCGCGTCCTGCGATTTCGCGATCTGCGCCTTCAGCGCGTCGGCTGCCTTCTCCGCATTGCCCGGTGCGGCCTTCGCGGCATCGACCGCCTGCAACGCAGCCGTCTTGCGTTGCTCGGCTGCGGCGAGATCGGTTTTGCGTTTTGCCTCGGCGGCATCGCGCTCGGCTTTCACGCGGGCCCCGGCATCGGCAACGGTCTTTTGCAGGCCGGGCAGCATCGCCTGCGTATCGGCAAACGTCTTCTCCGCCAACGCAAGCTGCTCGGCGATGCTTGCGGGATTGGCACTCAGGCTGCCAAGTTTCCTGCCATCCATCGCGTACACGCGGATGTCTCCCGCCCAGTCGGCGGCGATCACACGCTCACTGTTCAACGCACAGCGCAATGCGAGATCGCCCAGGGCTTCGGTGGCGATGATCTGTTTCCCTGTCGCATCCCACACCTTCGCGATCTTGTCGCGCCCGCAGCTTACGATGCGACCGTCGGGCGTGAAATCCACCCACAGCACGCCGCCGGGATGCGCGGACCAGTTCCGGATTTCCGTGCCCTCCTTCACATTCCACAGCACGATCTTCCCGTCCTCGCTCGCACTCGCGAGCACGCCGGGCATGAATGCCAGCGCGGTGCAGGCGACCTTGTGGCCTGCGAGCGTATTGAACGGCTTCGGGTCTGCGCCGGACTCCCAAACCTCGACGCCGCCATTGCGATCCGCAGTCGCGAGGAATTTCCCATCCGGGCTGTACGCGATGGCCGTAATCCACTCGGTGTGCTTTTTGATCAGTCCCGTCTGCCGCCCGTCTTTCGTGCTGTAAATTTTCACCTGCTTGTTCGGTCCGCCGAGTGCGACAAACTTCTGATCCGGACTGATGTCCGCCGCCAGCACCGCATCCGCCTCGTTGCCGACGACGCCGATGCGTTCGCCGGTCGTAACATCCCACATCACGACCTTGCCAATTTTTCCGCCAAGCCCGCCACCCGCGATCAGCAGCTTCGCATTGCGCGAAAAACGCAGCACATTCGGGTAACCCTCGGGGAACGCGAGCACGCCGAGCCGATCCAGCGTCTCAGTGTTGTAAAGCAGCACCTGCTTCTGCCCGCCAATCGCGATGAGCGGCGACCACGGGCTCGCGGCCATCGCGATGACGGCATTGCTCGCTCGCGATTTCACGAACGGCTCCAGCGGCAGATCGCCCGGCATCGGCGGCGGACCGTCCGGCTTAGTGAGCGAGACGACCGCGACGTCCACCTTGTTCGCCGCGACCTGCGCGGGCTTGCTGTTTGCATTCTCCAGCGCAAAGCCCGCGATCCAGTTCTTCAGCAGCGCCATGTCCGCGTCCGAAAGCGAATCTCCTTTCGGCGGCATCTTCGGATCGCCGCCCGCCGAGCAGACTTTGAACATCAGGCTGCCGTCGGGGTTGCCGGGCTTGAGCACCGGGCCGTTCTCGCTGCCCGCGATGGTCGCCTGATACGTGGTGAGATCGAGCCCCGCCTTCTTCTTGTCCGGGTTGTGGCAGTTCGTGCAGGCGTTGCGGAAAATGGGAAGGATGTTATCCGTGTAAGTCACCTTCGCCGGAGCCTGCGCAAAAGTGGCAAGGCCCATGCCGAGAAATGCGGCGACGGAAGTGGCGGATTTGGAAAGATGCAGGGTCATGGTTCTCGCTGAAACAAAGCGGTGAATGACGGGGAAATTAGGGGACGATTTTTGCCCTGGATTCCGCATTTGGCATCCATCCCGCACCCCGGCATCTTGCGGCAGTGAATAGCGCACCGCGCACAGCATTCGTCCTTGGAGCCGGCCTCGGCACACGGCTCCGTCCGCTCACGGATTGCCGCCCGAAGCCACTCATCCCGGTCGCGAACCGCCCGCTCATCACGCACGCATTCGACCACCTCATCGCTGCAGGCGTGGAGCGCTTCGTCGTGAACACGCATTGGTGTGCGGAACGCTATGCCGAGTTTCTCCCCGATGGAAAATGGCGCGGCTGCCCCGTGACATTCATCCACGAGTCGCCCGAAATCCTCGATACCGCCGGTGGCATCTGGAACGCACGCACGCACCTGAACGACGGCCCGTTCATCGCCTATAACGGCGACATCCTCAGCGACCTCCCGCTCACCCCAGCGCTCGCCGCACACCGTGCCGCAGGCAACGAAGTCACGCTCATACTCCGCTCGCACGGCAGCAATACAAACGTCGCCTTCGACACGGGAAGCGGACGCATCCTCGACCTGCGCCGCGCGCTGCGCCCGGAAATCAAACCATGCCATCTCTTCACCGGCATCTACATCGTCGAACCCGATTTCATTGCGCGCATCCCGGCCGCGCAAAAACTCTCGGTCGTCCCCGTCTTCCACAACATGATCCGCGCGGGCGCAAAGCTCGGCGGCATCGTGCTCGACGAAGGCGAATGGTGGGACCTCGGCTCGCGCTCGGAATACCTGGCCGTCCACACCGCACTCGCAGCGCGCACGGAGAAAAGTGCGCCGTGGATTTCGCCGGAAGCATCTCTTTCGCCCGACGCAAGAACCACCGGCGCCACCGCCATCGCCACCGGCGCGCGTATCGGTACGGGTGCCGTGCTGCACGACTGTATCGTCTGGGAAAACGCCACCGTTGCGACCGGCTCGCATCTCACTCGCTGCATCGTCGCCGACGGCGCGACCGCATCCGGCGAGCACACCGATGTGGACTTTGCCGCTGGATAACGGTTCACAGTCCCGCACAATGTCCACCACCGTCGAACCCATCGAGAAGGGCGGTTCCGGCCGCAAATTCTGGCGCCTCCGCACAAGTGCGGGCGCAGACACCGTCGGCGGCTCGTGCATCCTCGTCCGCTACACCCTCGATCGCGCCGACAACGCCAGCTACGCCGAGATCGCCCGCTTCCTCTCGCGTATCGGCGTCCGTGTGCCAGAAATCCACCACCACGACGCAGCCGGGGGCGTCATCGTGATGGAGGACATGGGCGGCGACGACCTCTTCTCCTTCCGCAACGCCCCGTGGCCTGAGCGCCGCCGTCTTTACGAACTCACCCTCGAACAAATCGCGCACCTGCACACCCGCGCGCACCCCGCCGATGGCTGCCCGCCGCTCCAGCCGCCATTCGACGAAGCACTCTACACGTGGGAGCAGGACTACTTCATCGAACACTGCCTCGGCAGGCATTTCAAAATGAGCGCCATCGACATCGCCACGCACGTGAACCGCACACGCCTCCGCGAAATCGCCGCCCAGCTCGCCGCCGAGCCGCGCTGCCTCGTACACCGCGATTTCCAGAGCCAGAACGTGATGATCCGCGACGGCCAGCCCTCATTCATAGATTTCCAAGGCCTCCGCCCCGGCCTCGCGCAATACGACCTCGCCTCCCTCCTCCTCGACCCCTACGTAAGCCTCCCCACCGCCGAGCGCGACGCGCTCTTCGTGCACTACCTCACCGTCGCACACGTGGAAAACCCCGCACACTTCCACACCCTCTACGACCTCTGCGCCATGCAGCGCCTCATGCAAGCCCTCGGCGCCTACGGCAAACTCGGCCACACCGACGCCCGCACCCATTTTCTCGCCCACATCCCCACCGCCATCGCGCTATTGCGAGAAGTGGTCGTGAAAATCCCCGGCATGCAGAAGCTCGCAATGCTCTTGGTCCAACTATCGTCCCAATGTTGAGCAAAACCTCATTCACATCGGATCATCTGCTTTTAACACCTCTGCTTTTCTCCTCATAGTCCGCCAACGACCGTTTCCCGTCCGCCCGAACGTTCGGACTGCCTGTGGTGGTTTTTTCAAAGCTGTCGCATTTTCCGTGGCTGCCGGGCCGAACCGTGAGATGACCAGTGCGTGCCCGCACCCACCGCTCTCATCGTCCTGCCGCTGCTGGGTGCGTTGGTTTTCACCATCAGCGCGCTGCTGCTCAAGCGGGCGTCCGCGCTGGGCGCGGGGCTGTTGCGAACGGCGTTTGTGTGCAACGGCGCCAGTGCAGTCCTTTTTTCCGCACTGCTGGGCTTCGGCGGGCCGCCGGTGCGCGTGGACTTGCTGTGGCAGCCGCTTTGCCTGGCGCTGGCGCTGTTTGCCGGGATGCTTGCGCAGTTTCTCGCGCTGGAAAAAGGCGACGTGTCCGTGGCCGTGCCGGTGCTCGGGCTCAAGGTCGTCGCGGTCGCACTGGTCACGCCCCTGCTGACGAACGACCACACGGACGCGCGGCTTTGGGCGGCTGTTCTGCTCAGTGCCGTGGGGATCGTGGTGCTGAACCGGAAGCAGGATGGCCGGCGCCCGCACAATGTCGGCATCACGCTGCTGTCCGCGGGCTTTGCGGCAGCGAGTTTCGGGACGTTCGACGTGCTCGTGCAACGGTGGGGCCCGGCGTGGGGAGTAGGCCGGCTGCTGCCCATCGTGTATGCAATGAACGGCGTGCTTTCACTGCTGCTGATTCCGAAATTCCGCGGGCCGCTCTCCGCGCTCCCGCGCGCGGCGTGGAAGTGGCTGGTGCCCGGCGCATGCGCGCTCGCGGTGCAGTCCATCCTCTTCGTCGGCGCCGTCGCCGTGTACGGCAAGGCCACCATCGCAAACGTGATCTACTCCGCGCGCGGTCTGCTCAGCGTGGTGCTCGTCTGGCTCGTGGGCCATTGGTTTTCCAACGTGGAGCAGGGACTCGGCAGGCGCACGCTCGCGTGGCGGCTCCTCGGCGCGGCGCTGATGCTCGGGGCAATTGTGCTCGTGGTGACGAGGTAAACGCGTTGCGCGGCGGACGCGGGGTGGTGCAAGGTGCGCGCCTGCCGTGAGCCGCCCCTTTTCCACATCAGCATGATACCGTTCTCCGAAATCATCGGTCTCGGCGCGACTGCGGCGCTGGCGGGTGCGATCAACGCCGTCGCGGGGGGCGGGACGCTGCTCACGTTTCCGGTGCTCACGTTTTTCGGCGTGCCGAAAATCATCGCCAACGCAACGAGCACGCTCGCGCTCGTCGTCGGCACCGGCGGGAGCATCTTCAGCCTGCGAAAGCAGATCGGCGCGGTGCGTGCGTGGCTCGTGCGCTTTGTACCCGTGAGCGTGCTCGGCGGATGGCTAGGCAGCGTGCTGCTCACGCGCACGGGCGAGAGCGTCTTCGCGCGGCTCGTGCCGTTTCTCATTCTTTTTGCGACGATCCTTTTTCTCGCGCAGGGCGCGTTCCGGCGCTTCGCGGGGTTCGGCGAAAAGGGAGCGGCGCAGCCGCATCACCGCGCGGTGTGGGTGGCGGTGGTGTTCCAGTTTGCGGTGTCGGTGTATGGCGGATACTTCGGCGCGGGCATCGGCATCCTCATGCTCGCTTCGCTCGGCTTCCTCGGACTGCGCGACATCCACGAGATGAACGCGCTCAAGAACGTGCTGAGCTGCCTCATCAATGTCGTCGCCGCGCTATGGTTCATCCGTTCGGGGCTCATTGACTGGCCGAAGGCGGGCGTGATGAGTGTCGGCGCGCTCGGTGGGTATTTCCTCGGCGCACACTATTCGCAGCAACTCCCACAGCGGGCGGTACGCAGGCTCGTGACGGGGATCGGCCTCACGATCTCCGCCATCATGTTCTACCGGCAGTTCCGCTGAGCGGAAAGGACGGGCGCAATTTCATTTCCCGGAAAGCGATTTTCCATCGCTCCGCTTGTGCGCCATGCGGACGCGGCTCCATTCTCAGACGTGTCGCTCGCTTCCATGGTCGTGGATTTCAACAGTTACTTCGCCTCGGTGGAGCAGCAGGAGCAGCCTGCGCTGCGCGGGCGGCCCGTGGCGGTGGTGCCGATGATGGCGGACACGACGTGCGCCATAGCGGCAAGCTACGAGGCGAAGCGCTTCGGTGTGAAGACGGGCACGCTCGTGCGCGAGGCGAAGCGGCTGAGCCGCGACCTCGTGCTCGTCGAGGCGCGGCACGAACTCTACGTGCGCTACCACCACGAACTCATCAAGGCGGTGGACTCGTGCATGCACGTGGAAAAGGTGCTCTCGATTGACGAGATGCTGTGCCCGCTCACGGGCCGCTGGCGCGAAAGGGACGAGGCCATCGCTCTCGCGCACTGCATCAAGCGCGTGATCGCCACGCAGGTCGGCGAGTGCCTGTGCTGCTCGATCGGCATCGCGCCAAATCCGTTTTTGGCGAAGACGGCGTCCGACATGCAAAAGCCGGACAGCCTCGTGGTGATCGCAAAAAACGATCTGCCGCACATCCTGCACGGGCTGAAATTGCGCGACCTCTGCGGCATTGGCGGGGCGATGGAAGAACGGCGGCGCGCGGGAATGTGGTGCCGCGCCCCGAAACCGGCCGCAGTACTGTGGGCCATTCGCACGTGCTCGCGCCCGAGGAGCGCACGCACGCGACGGCGCTCGCGGTGCTGCACAGGATGCTGCAAAAGGCGGCGATGCGGCTGCGGCACATGGGCTATCCGCGGGTGCGCTGTCGGTCTCGCTGAAGCACATGAACCGCACGCGCTGGAACGACGAACTCGAGTTCACGGAAACGGACGACACGCTCGACTTCACCCACGCGCTGCGCGCGCTCTGGAACCGCCGTCCGGCGACGGATGCGACGCAGCTCGCCGTGGGCGTCAATCTTTTCCACCTCCTCGAACGCACTCAGGCGACACCGTCGCTTTTCACCGAAGGAAAAACCCGCACCCGTCTGAATCGCGCCGTGGATGCGCTGAACGAGCGTTTCGGCAGACGCAGTGCGTACTTTCGCCAGCGCGCACGGCGCGCTGAAATCCGCTCCGATGCGGATCGCGTTCAACCACGTGCCGGATCTGAAAACTGAAAGTGACATGGAGTAGCCCCCGCTACTTGCCGAGGTTGATTCCTTTTCCATCGCCCGAAAAACCGAGGATGGTCGGGATCTGGCGCTCTATGGTGGGCATGGTGCCGTCCGGCGGATCGAGCGGTATGACGGTGAGTTTCATTTCCCTGCCATCGCGCGAGACGCGCACGGCGAGCGGCTCGGTTGCGGTGACGAAGAACGCGGCGTTCAGCACGTCCTCGGGGTTTGTGATTTTGCACGCGCCGACCTGGAGCAGGATGTCGCCCGCACGGATTCCGCCGGTGTAAGCGGGAGCATCCTCGCGCACCTTGAGGATGCGTGCGGAACTGCCGCGCTCGGGTGCATCCGTCGGCTGCACTTCCAGGCCGACCCAGCCCTGCCGGATGCGGCCGTGTGCGCGAAAGTCATGGAGGATTTTCTCCGCCGCCTCGATCGGCAGCGCAAAGATGCCGCTGTTTTCCTCGACGGTGCTGATGAGGACGCCGACGGCCTCGCCGCGGAGATTCAGCACCGGCGAGCCGCCCTGGCCGCGCTGCACGGGGAGGTTGGCGCGAATCAAGCGCGTGGCGAAATAACGGTCTTCCGATCCCACGCGAGTTTTGACATCGAAGCCCGCAACGGGGCCGAAGCTCGGGGAAAGCGGGAAATCGAGCGGGTAACCTGCGGTGACGATAAACGAAGCGATGGCGAGTTCTGTGGATTTTCCAAACTTAAGGAAACGCACCGGTCGCTCGGCAACGATTTTCAGCACAGCAATGCCGGCCCGCGCATCCGCGACGAGACGTGTCGCCGGATAACGCTGCTCACCGGAGCTGACGATGAGATCCTGCGATTCGCCGCCAACGCTGAAGCTGGTGAGCAGGGTGCCATCCGCATCAATGAAAAATCCCGTGCCACGCAGATGCCCGTGCTCGTCGTCCGCCTCGATGCAGCAGATGGCATCACCGGTCTTGCGCACGACTTCGCGCACTTCGCGCGAGAGCGCCTCGGCCTGCGAGAATGCGGGCTTGGCGGGATCAGCGGCGTGCAGCTGCGGGACGACGCCGATCGCAAACGCCGCGAGGCTAGAAACGATGAGTCGTTTCATAGCTGAAGCTGACCGGCTGCGTATCAATGATGAACCGGACTGGAACGGACGGGTCACGTTGAACGGGCCGGTTTGGCTGTACGGTATCGTCCTTTGGGCCGATGGGACCGTATGCGATATACGGTTTGGGTACCGGTGAATTGCCGCCTTCATCAACGATCGCGACCTGCGTGGGATTTGCGACGCGCTCAGGAATCGCGACGCGGATCGCGAGAATGCCGCCGACGAGAATCGCGGCCATCGAACCTGCGTGACGCCAGTCCATTTGCAGCGGTGCGAAGAATGCGCGGACGCGCTCCAGTGCGATCTGCCATGCGGGACGGCGGAGCAGTTCCTCGCGCTGGCGGCGGTGGATGCGATCGAGGAGATTTTCAAAATAGCCTGCGGGCGGCTGCTCGTAACGCTTGAGACGCAAGAGTGCCTGGAGTTGGTTTTCGTCGAGCGGTTTGTTTTGCATGACTAATGGGCTGTGGACTGGTTGGCTGGCGCGAACTCGGAGAGCCACGCTTGAAGCTGCTTGTGTGCGTAGAAAAGTCGCGAGCGCACGGTGCCTTCGCTGGTACGGAGGATTTTCGCGATGTCCGCGTGCGGCAGGCCCTGGATGTCGAACATCGTCACGACGGCGCGATGCTCGGGCGTGAGCTTCATGATCGCCTCGTTGATCTTCTGCTGCATCTCTCCGAGGTCGGCCTCGCGCAATGGTGTGCTCACCGCCTGAAGCTCGGTGAACTCCTTGTCCTGCAAAATCCCATTGTCGAGATCGTCAAGATTCATCGTCCAGCGGCGACCGCGCTTCTTGAGGAAGTTGATGGTCATGTTTGCCGCGATGGAGTGCATCCACGTGTAAAACTGCGACTGGCCGCGGAAGCCGCCGATGCTGCGATAAGCCTTCGCCCAAACGTCCTGCAACAGGTCGTCCGTATCGTCGTGGTTCGCGGTCATGTTGTACACGAGTGCGTAAAGCCGCGGGCTGTGCTTCACGACGAGTGCGTCAAACGCCGCCGCATCGCCGGACTGTGCACGGGCAACAAGCTGCTCGTCTTCGCGCCTGCTTGGTTCCTGTTCATCCATTTCGCGTGCGCCCTTTCTACCCGCCAGCGCGGCAGCGGGGAAGGCCGATTCGGCTGGAAGATGCGAGGACACCAAGGGGAGAAGTGGCAGTGAGATGTCGGTCATTTAGTCACGGCGCGTCCCGAGGGGAGAGGAGCCAAAACTGGACAGGGATGAAAAAGCATGATCAGGGCAAAACCGGCGTTAAGAAAGGGCGTCATGTTCCTGTGAGGCTGGTCAATCTGGCTTCCTCAGACAACACACCTGTCCGGACGTTCAATCAAATTTTCCACGGAGCCGGATTGAACCCGCACGACCCGCGTGATTTGCCTTGCGGATAACTCGGGGATTTTCCACCTCCCATCAATCGCACTCGCCAACGTGCCGCACCGCCTGCACCTTCCGCGTCCAATGTCCCGCACCGTCGCCATCGTAGGCCGCCCGAATGTCGGCAAATCCGCGCTCTTCAACCGCCTTGCAGGCAAAAAAATCGCCATCGTCCATGATCAGCCGGGCGTCACACGCGACCGCATCTCGGCAAAGTGCAAGCTGGGCCGCGCGCCGTTCACCATCTTCGACACCGGCGGCATTGGCGCGGATGTGGACATGTCGTTCACCGAGCAGGTACGCACCGAGGCGGAGATCGCCATCGAGACGAGCGACGTGATCCTTTTTGTCGTGGACGGACAGGACGGGCTCACGGCGGTGGACGACGATCTCGCGCGCAGGCTCCGGCGTGCTCGGAAGCCAATCATTCTTGTGGTAAACAAAATCGACCACGCAAAGCACGGGCCGAATGCGAATGAATTCACCAAGCTCGGCTTCGAGCGCCTGCTCACCGTGAGCGCGGAACACGACCTCGGCACGAAGCGACTCGTCGAGGAACTCGAGAGCCTGCTCCTTCCGCCGGAGGAAGAAACTGAGTCGGGCGAAAAGAAGGAACTGCCTTTGCGCATCGCGATCGTCGGCAGGCCAAATGTCGGCAAGTCTTCGCTCACAAACGCCATCCTCGGCGACGAGCGCACGCTCGTCTCGCCCATCAGCGGCACCACGCGCGACGCCGTGGACATCCTCTACACGCTCGGCAAGCACGACTACATGCTCATAGACACCGCCGGCATCCGCCCGCGTGGGAAGCGCGACAATTCCGTCGAGATTTTCAGCGTCATGCGCAGCGAGTCGAGCATCGGCCGTGCGGATTTGTGCTGCCTCGTCATTGACGCGACCGAAGGTGTGACTGCGCAGGACAAGAAAATCGCGGGACTGATTCAGGAAGCGAAAAAGCCATGCGTGGTTGCGGTCAACAAGTGGGATCTGATCAAGGAAAAAACCGACGACAAAGAGAAGCTGAAGGCCGTACTAGCGGGTATCGAGGCCGAGTTGTTTTTCATCAACTACGCCCCTCTCGTGCTGCTTAGTGCGAAAACGGGCGAAGCGCTGGATCGGTTTTTCAAAATCATCGAGAAAGTCCGCACCGGCGCGAAGCAGCGTGTCACCACCGGCGTTCTGAACCGCGTCATTGCCGAAGCCATGACCGCGCATCCGCCCGCGGCGCGCAGCGGGAAGCGGCTCAAAATCCTCTACGGCACGCAGCCCGAGGCGAAGCGCTTCTGCTCCATCTCGATTCCGGAAATCGTCTTCTTCGCGAACGATGGAAACCTGCTCGATGAGAGCTACCATCGGTATCTCGAAAACCAAATCCGCCAGCACGTGCCCTATGTCGGCCTGCCGATGAAGTTCCATTTTCGCAGCCGCGAAAAGCGCTCGCAGAAATGACCGGCGCGCTCCTGAAGCTCTGCGGCCTCAGGGTGGAAAGTGCGGCGCACGTGAGCGGTGCGGAGTTTGTTCTCCGCAACAAACATTGGCTCGGCTGGATCATCGGCGTCGGCCTCGCGCTCGCGATGATCACGTGGGCTTCGTATCGGCGTGATGCGGCGGAGATGGTCAGCAAAGGAAAACGCCGCGTGCTCACGGCGCTGCGTATCGTGCTCTTCGCGCTGCTCGGGCTTCTGCTGCTGCGGCCTGTCGTGGCGTTCACCGTCGAGTCGGCGATCCGGCGCACGCTGCTCACGCTCGTGGATGCGAGCGGCAGCATGAAAATCCAGGACCCGCGCGTGGACGCCGCCGACCTCAAGCGTGCCGCCATCGCGAAAGGCATTCTCGATCCCAGCAAGGGCCTCGATCAGCAACTCGACGCCACGCTCGCCGCAAACGTGAAGCTCGTCCCACGCGTCGAAATCATGCGCGGCATGCTCGGCAACGAACAGCTCCAGCTTTTCCCGCAACTCTCGAAGGAACTCGATCTCGCTGCGTTCAGCTTCGGCGCGAATTTGAATAGTGAGGGCGCTGAGGGCGAGATCGGCGATTCCGCCGAATGGCTCGCACGCCTCGATCCGGTCGCCGCCTCGACCGCCATCGGCGACGCCGTGCGCGATCTCATCCAGCGCAAGCGCGGCCAGCCGCTCGCGGGCATCTTCCTCGTCACCGACGGCGCGAACAACCACGGCTCCGCGCCGCGCGACGCCGCGCGCCTCGCGAAGCAGGAGGGCATCCCGCTTTACATCTACGGTGTCGGCATCACGTCGCCACGCGACATCATCGTCGGCAGCATGCTCACGCAAGAGGTCGCGTTCGTGAAAGACGAATTGCCCGTGACCGTCCGCGTGCGCGGCCAGGGGCTGAAGGGCGAAAGCACGAAGCTCGTGATGCGTCTCGTGCCTGTGAACTCGACTGGCGAGGGCGAGGTCGTCGCGACGAAGGACATCACATTCGGCGACGACGAGGACGCCGCGGTGCCCGTGCCGTTCACGCCGAAAGCGATCGGCGACTTCGAGCTGCGCGCCAGCATTGCGCCGCGCGCGGACGAGGCGTCGAAGGACAACAACTCCGTCGCCCAGCGCCTCCGCGTGATCGATTCCAAGGTGAAGATTCTCTACGTCGAGACCACGCCGCGCTGGGAATTCCGCTACCTGCAAAGCGTGCTGCTGCGCGACAGGCGCGTGGATTTGAAATGCGTGCTGCTCGAAGGCGACGAAAGCATCGCCGCGGGTGACGCATCGCCATTCCTCGCGAAGGTGCCCGCGAAAAAGGACGACCTGTTCAAGTTCGACCTCATCATCATCGGCGACGTCGAGCCGCGTGCTTTCACACCCGAGCACTTCGCCGCGTTCGAGGAGTTCGTGCAGAAATTCGGCGGCTCGATGCTCTTCATCGCTGGCCCGCGCGCAAACCCCGCCGCGTATCGTAACACGACGCTGGAAAAACTTTTGCCCGTCGAACTCGACCCCGCCGCCGCCGTTGGCAACACACTGCAGCCGTCACCGTCGCAGGGTGTCACCGCCGAACTCACCCCGCAGGGCCGCGCGGAACCGATGCTCAAGCTCGCCGCGACCGACGACGAGAGCGCCGCGATTTGGAAACGCTTCGGCAAGCTCTACTCCACCGCGCGCGTCCTCCGCGCCAAGCCCGCCACGCAAGTCCTCCTCGTGGACGCCGACCAGTCCCGCGCAAACCGCCACGGCAAGCAGGTCATCGCCGCCTTTCACCAATACGGCCTCGGCCAGATCCTCTACATGGGCACCGACAACACCTGGCGCTGGCGTCGCAACGCGGGCGATCAATTTTACCCGCTGCTCTGGGGCCAGATCGCGCAGAAACTCGGCCTGCACCACCTCCTCGGCGGTTCGAAGCGCACGCAGCTCACCGCGGACCGGCAGAACTACACCACCGGCGAGCGCGTCACCGTCTATGCGCGGCTTTACGCGTCCGATTTTTCCCCGGTGAAAGAGCAGATCGTCGCCGCGGGCTACACCGTGCGCGTGGCAGGAGCGCCCTGGCCCTTGCGCGAAGTCCCGCTCCGCGCCGTCCTCGAGCAGCCCGGCATGTATCGCGGCGATTTCGTCGCGCTCGAGCCCGGCGCGCACCAGTTCAGCGTGAAGAGCGATCCCGCCACCGTGCTGGAAGTCAACGTCACCGAGCCGAAATTCGAAACCGGCGAGACCGCGATGAACGAAGTCCTGCTCAGGCAAATGGCCGAAGCCAGCGGCGGCGCCTACTTCCGCGAGGAAACGCTCGCGCAATTCCCCAAGGCCATCTCTGCCAAAGCCGAGCGCATCCAAGGCACCCTCGACGGCGAACTCTGGTCCTCCCCGCTCGCCTTCCTCCTCCTGTTCACCGTCGCCACCCTCGAATGGGCGCTGCGGAAACGATGGCAGCTCAAGTGAGGCTCACGAAGCTGGCAGAATCTGGTGCATGATTTGCGAAGCGCTGTCGCATTGCGATGAAATGAGCGTATGCCTCCCTTATACCAAGTGTCTATAAATAACGGTAGAACCCACTGGACATCGTGCGAGTGGCATG
>Ga0209698_10005752_pt1 | contig 13328 bp, 3 predicted proteins | sample LitLauG_LLR_2012_FD_187203 | JGI IMG/M metagenome (GOLD analysis project Ga0209698, IMG submission 187203) | Freshwater sediment microbial communities from Pennsylvania, USA - Little Laurel Run_MetaG_LLR_2012 (SPAdes) (version 2) | ecosystem: Environmental > Aquatic > Freshwater > Creek >... | reverse complement strand
ACTTCGAGCTGTCCAGTTTTTCCGGCAAATATGCCTGGAAGAAAACCATCAGCTTCTGTTGATTAGTGAAAACGCGGGTGACGTTCGGGACGATCCGCCCGCCAGGAACATCGAGGGGGGTGGTCTTTAGTTTCGCATCGGGTCCAAGCGCGCTGCGCTTCACCTCGGAGGACGCTTTTGAGTTCTCCAACTGGTTTGATAACACTACAGAACTCAATTCGAGTTGCGCCGCTTGTGGTACGGGAAGATTCAAGTCCTCTTCGAATGTTCCGATCCGGCCGGAACTATCCTCCCGGGCCAGGAACTTCAACCGATATTGGCCCGGTGGAAGGATCACGCCACCCTGATAAACCAGCGGGTGACGCTGGACTTGCTGGAAGCGATCCTGAGCCAGGCTGACCGTAATCGAGTCCTGCAGCGCCGAAACGATCTTGTGCGATTTTTCATCGCGGACCTCGGCGGCGAATTGGAATTGGGCTTCGTGGTTGCCGCGCTTTTCCGCCCAGTCCAGCGCGCTTGAGTCCAGCTTCGCGTCGAGGGGCACGAAGTATTCGCGATCGCTCAAGCGGAAGAACGATGTTGAAAGCGCGACCGGCAATTCTACGACCGGAGCTTCGGACCGCATGGCCACACCCATTTGCTGCTGGCGATCTTTGGCCGTAGCAGTTTTGGTGTCTCTATCCGCGTAGTAACCCTGGCGGGACTGAATGTGCGCGCCGGGCACGTTGACTTTCACTTGAGTTCGGCGCCACCTTCCATCCGTTCTGGGATCCGTGCTGTAGTAGCCCAACAGATAGTAGCCGGTGCCTTCTTCCTGGACCGTTTGGTAGACTTCGTGGAAGTCGCCGCGATCAAAAAAGGCTTTCCCGCCGGTGTCGACCGCCAGGGTAACCAGGGTATCGCGGGAAAGATGGCGCATCTCCGTCTGGTGGAGGACTGCGGCGCCGTTGTAGAGCTCAATTTTTTGGGGCGCACCCATGGAGGAATCGCCCCCGGGGATTGTCGCGTAGAGTCCGCGCATATCCACCGTGTAAATGGATACGTTGGACCGGTTCGATGCATCCGTGGTGGCGATAAGCTGTGAGCGGTTTTCTTCGCCGGTTTGCGAGATGCCGCCGGTGTAGTGAATTACGGACTTCTTTCCTGGGATCTCGCGCAGGAGCTGGGCGAGTGATTCCACCGCCATCAGCTTTCGGTCGGTATTGAAAATGTTGAACTCGGTTTCATCCGACTGAAATGCGTCGCTGGTATCCTCACGGGCGGAAACTTCGCCTGCGACAGTAGCCGCGTTGTCCAAACTCGACAGTTCCGAATCCTTGCCAGGGCGGATGCTGCGAACGGCGCGCAACAATGTGGCCCGGTTGTCGATGAAACTGGTCAGTACTCTTAACTGATTCCCAAACGTTACGACGGAAACCAGATCGGCCGGGGAGAGTTGCTCCTGCAAAAACTCCTCGCCTGAGCTTACGGCACGGAGTAGTTGGTCCGGCTGCATCGAGGTGAGGTCGTAGAACAGAACGATGAGGCGGCGCTTTGGGAGCTCCCGTTGAATTTCTTGCGGTGGCTTCAGTCCGGACAGAGGAAGGGTCAGTGGTTTGTGCTCCGCCATGCTCGCAGTTTCGGTTGCGGAAGCGTCGAAATATTCGAATGACGAGATGCGCTGGGCTTTGTCGTTCTCCAGTACGGTGAATTGTTCAGGCTTGAGCCCGCGAATCGGCATGCCATTGCGATCCGTAACGCGAGCATCGACCAAAACCAGGTTAACAGTCACTTTGATTTTGGCACGCCCGGTATTCTGAGAATCCGGTGCTGGTGGAGGTGGCGGCGGATTTTGAGGGTTTATCGGAGGAGCCTGCCCCTGCTGCCCGAAGCTCACGGATACGGCGAGAATTATGGTAGTGATAACGCCAAGTAGTTTTCGCATTAGAAATTCACCTTGATGTAGAAATCCATGGAGCGCATAGGTGCGACCCTTTGGACTGCACCGTACGTGTCGGAATTCACGACGTTATCCAGACCCTGGAAATTTGGTGTATTGAAAACATTTCTGATTTCCCATCGAAGTTCGAGCTCGCGCCGCGCCCCCTCGCCAAACTTGAATTTCCTTGCGATCGCGAAATCAACATTCGACACCCCTGGTCCAGGAATCGTATTCCTGGCGGCATCTCCAAACAGCCCGGAAGCAGGCACGACAAACGCGGCCGTATTGAAGTAATGCAGTGGTGTGCGCTGACTTGCCGGCAGCCAGGGGTTCCCCACCTGGTCAGCGCGCTGAGACAGTTCCACACCCGTTCCGGTGTTATCCGCGACATTGCCCAAAACGCGGGCCGTAAATGGCGTTCCGGACGTAATCGTAGTCACCTCGCTCAATTTAAAATCACGGAAAATTTGGGATATCCAGCCGTCGTGCAACCACCGCCTGGAGGGCCCAAACGGAACGTCATAGGAAAGCGTGTCGCCAAACTGGTGGCGAACGTCGAAATCGGAGTGCCCCCACTCGGCGGCCAGATTGTTCTCGTCCTGGACAACCATGGGCGTGCCGAGGATTATCGAACTGGCGTTATCAAGTGATTTTGAATACGAATAGTTCGCCTGAATGATCAAGCCATGCGATGTTTGCCGCCGGACGATCAATTGCACGCCCTGATAGATGGAGGAAGCACCGGAAGTATCGTAAATAAACCCTGGTGCATTGGGGATGCGGCGGTCTAATTCCGTGGTAAACGGGCTGCCGTCCGGCGCGCGGTTAGGGGCATGCAGCATATCGAGATGCGTGCCCTTCGTACCGTTATAGTTCACCTCTATGAGAAGGTTTGGTTTGACCTGTGATTCCAACGAAACGTTCCAGAGTTGGGCGGAGCCAACTTTGTAATTCGGATCCACGGCCACGGTGTTGGTAAAAAAGCCGGTTCCGGGAGACGTAAAGCTATTCTCAATGGTTAGGACCTTGGCGGTAGAAGTCTCCCAGGTTTGTGCGTTGGCGAAAGGAGGCTGGAGCGCCATCGAATTGGCAAGCTGGTTATAAATCGACTCGTTGTAAAAGATTCCGTATCCGGCACGAACTACAAGTGGAAACTTGATGTTTGGCCGCCAGGCAATACCAATCCGCGGGCCCCAGTTATTGGGACTTGTGTTCACCAGCGAACGCGGCATGGTTTGGCCAGTGAATGGATTTACTTGCCCCGGCAAAACGTTTTCCACAGCGGTAATGCTGTTGTTAATGACGAGATCGGCCATGCGGTTGAACTTCTCGTATGGGGCCGTCTGAATTTCATACCGGACACCGAAATTGATCGAGAAGCTTGGACGAACTCGCCAATCATCCTGCGCGTAGACGTTGTACGCATTGCTGCGAAGGTAGGTATAGGTACCACCCAGTGCATAACCCAAGTTCGCGGTTTGGGGTAAACCAAGTAGGAAGTCGGCAAGATCGTATCCTGTGCCGTCAACCGGAATACCATTCGCGTCCAGTTGACTGGTCATGATTCCGGTAAATTCGAACTCTCCACGAGGGGCAGGATTGGCATCGGCATTGATGTCGATCCAGCGAACCTCGCCGCCGAGCTGGATGGTATGTTTCGGAAGAACGTAAGTTAGATTGTCCGTAAGACGAAGGGTTTGGTTCTTTTGCAGAGTCGGCGCAAGGTCGTGGAGTTCATTGTAGTTAGTGAAATGCGAAAACGGCAGTCCCCAATCAACCGGGGCCTGGGAAACGTCTTGAATCCCAAGTTGACTAACAAGGTTATTTTTAAAGGCGAATCCGTTAAGGTTGTCCAAAGAGTTTCGAGTCCAATAGGCCTTAGTCGAGTTGCTCAAACGTGGAGTCCAGTTTTGATTCAAACTAAGCGTGACGCCTTGGGCGAGTCCGGTAGTGCTGTTGGTCAACAGTGGAAAGTTGCGCAGATTGTCTTGATTCGTGATGGCGGCACTGTAGTGTGCCGAAACACTAAATTTTGGAGAAATCTCATGCAGGACTCTGAAGCTCACTAGATCATTGTTTAGAGGCAACTGGGCCTGGAGATGGTAATTGTCCACGAACCCGGGCAAGTTGGGCAGGGGAAAATAGGCGAGCATGGCCTGCGCATTTTTGTCTATCCTGTCTTGCGGAATCGAAGTCCCCAGAAGCGTGCGCGGCCCTGTCATGCTTGACGCCGGGTCATACAACAACACGCCGCGTGCCGAAAAATCCCCATTGCGTTCAGCCAGGGTAGGAACGGAGGAGAAAGTATCCCAGAGCTGCATGGCCCGATTTAGTTGAGTACTTAGGAAAAAGAAAGTTCGCTGGCGGCCGTTATACACGTGCGGGATGACGAGTGGCCCGCCAAGTCTCATGCTAAATACGTCCCCGAAACTGGGAAATGGAACCGAAGGTATGCCGACCAATGAATACGGGTGCGCATCCCAAACTCCATTATCGTAGCGATTGGTGAGACTCAAGTGCACCTGGTTCGCGGCGAGATTGGAAACGGTTTTTTGCGTCCACAGGTCTTCGATTCCTTGGCCAAATTCGGTGGCATCACCGGTACTATTCGGGGCCTGCTTTGATTTCTTGGACTTCTTCGAGCCCCCGACCTTGCTTGCCTTGGGGCTGGCGGCGGTTTCGCCACCGCTCTGCCCGGGAAGCGGAAAGCTCCCCACACTGGATGCGGGAGCGTTATTCGAGTTCGAAGTCGCCGCGAATACGACGGCGCTGCTGAAGCTACCAGTGCCACCAAGAGTGGCGGCCCGATTCACAGTTCCACTGATGGAGACCGCATCTGATGACGAAGTGTCGCCCAAATTCGAGGAAAGGTCGCTTCCGCCGGGGACCGCAGCCGAAGCGTTCAGCGTGTCCACTTTCTTGTTCTTCTTGGAATTCTTTGCAACAGCCGGTGCGTTTGCAGACTTGTGCGCTTTCACAGGAGCTTCGCTGGATGATTTCGCCGACGTGGATTCTTCGCCGGCATTTTTCACCGCTGTATTCTCGGCAGTCTTGTCAGGCGGAGAAGTTGAGCTGGCGGGAGGAGCCGGAACATCCGCCGCGGGCTTTCTCGTTTCCGAATCCGTGGAATTAAAATCGACATGAAGCGTTAGCTGTGCCGGCGCAGTGGATCCACTCGCAAATTCCATTTCCGTCTCGCTCTTGGCGAAGCCGAGCTGTCGGACTTCCAAGCGGTAGCGGCCCACAGGCAACCCTTGAAAAGAAAAGTTTCCATCGTCCCTGGTCCAAGTGACCCAGGAGCGGCCACTGGTGAGGTGAACGATGCGCACGCTCGCTCCGGGTATCGGCGCGTTGAGAGCCGTTCGGACGACGCCGGCAACATTCGTGGTTGCAGACGCGGAATCGCTATCAACAAAGGGGACTGACCCTGACGGAAGGCTTGACTGGCAGAGTGCCTCCGCAGGCAGAAGTGCAAACACAGCCAGAGCTATTAAGACAAGTCTAATTTGTCTCACAGTTAACCTCCTGCGATAACGGCATACGGTGTCCAGAATGCTTAGGACATATATGTACGCCTACACTAAGATTTGATTGGGAAACGCGGCGAGAGCTTTTAGGCGCTGCTTATGGTCTACAGTAATTCGTTTAACATACGCCATTGAAAAGCCGCCTCGCACGCCGCTGGGTTAAACGTGCTGACAGCCTCTATGGGACGCACCCAGGTTCGCGCATGGTGCTCCAAGCGAATTATGAATGCAATATGAATATTCAGTTAAAGTGTAGTTTGTGAGTACTGTACCTACTAGGACTTCTTTTTGTTGCGGACGAGGAATTTAGTCTTTTTGTTCGCAACTGTTAGACGCTTGCGATCAAAAAATGTTCGGCACATAGGTGCAATGGGCTGCGCACTTCTTCCTCGTTATGCCCATCAGGCTCGAGAGAGATTTATTCTTGTCTGGGTTTCAGCTGGTTGTAGGAGAGCTTCAGACCACCCGCTGCAACTGTTCTGGTATTCTGCCATTTCTATTCAAAATGTAATTTTGGCTCCCCTTTGCGAAACCAATGGAGAATAATTTATGAGGAAGAGGATTTTGGTTTTATCGATTGCTTCGATTTCCGTTCTTGCGGTGCTTGCGGAGGCTCGGAAATCTGGAAGCAAGGAAATTGTGCCCGCTGCGAGCGCTTCGAAATCCGAATTTGTAATCGCAAAGCCGCCCAAGAAGAGGACTCAACTTCGCACTATCGCGACCTTGGTAAATTGGAGCTGAGGACAGGTCTCGGATAGCGAAGCCTGCAGAAAAGATGCTTGGTCTTTACAAAAACACCGTAGGACGCGCCTAATGCATAAGGACTGTGATGTGAACGATGGACTCCCCTCATTCTCTTGGCTCCATTGGCGTTAGATAAGAATGCGGACAGATGCCAATCGTTCCTGCTGTCAGTGGAGGAGGAAATCCAATCATGAACATGAAGAAAATCAGAAAGATGTCCAGAACACAGTTGAACGAGCAAATGGCCGTTTGGTTTCCCGCTAGCATACGTAACAATTTTGTTTCGACTGGATCCACGCCGCGCGAGCGGAAATGGAAACGGCTCATTGCCGTATTGGGTTTGGCTTTGAGCGTGGCCGTTTGTGCGACCGCTGTCCAAGGCCAGCAGGACAAGAGCAAGCGTCCCAGTCCGCCCGCTTCGGCGCACTTCGCATTTCCCGATGGCAAATCCATAAACGTGGATTATTCCAGCCCGCGCCTGAAGGGCCGCAAGATTCATGGCCCCGACGGTCTTAATCCCGACGGAAAAGTGTGGCGCGCAGGGGCGAATGAAGCAACCACCTTCGTCACCGATACGGACACTATTGTGGGAGGAAAGGACGTCCCGGCGGGCAATTACACTCTGTTCGTGGTGCCAAACCCGGAGAGCTGGACACTGATTATCAGCAAGAAGACAGGCGAGTGGGGAATTCCATATCCCGGCGAGTCGTTCGACCTCGTCCGCACGGAAATGAAAGTCTCGCAACTTTCCGAGCCACTTGAAAATTTCACCATTTCATTTGAAAAGACCGAGAGTGGCTGCGTTCTGCGAATGGACTGGGCAACCACTAGGGCCAGTGTCACCATTTCCGAAAAGAAGTGAGAAAGCCACGCCCGGGTTTCGGACTCAGGACCGGCACCCATCATGAAGCTGAAACTAGGAATGGAGACGCGGCGTAAGCCTATTGGCTGCCTGCGAATCCGCCGAACACGATGCATGCCGACGTGAACGCTGGCAGCAAAGTGAATCTCGAAGGAAGTCCGTGATTTGATCTTCCGCATGGTTGGCGAGAATCCGACTTGGGGCGGTCCGCGAATTCACGGTGAACTCTTAATGCTCGGATTCGAAGTTTCTGATAGAACGTTTTCGCGCTGGGTGCGACACGCGCCGAGGGATCCGGAACCAGCTAGACGATGGCTCGCATTTCTGAACAACTATCGCGAAGCGATTGCTGCGATGGAGTTCTTCACGGTCCCGACGTTGACTTTCCGCCTGCTTTACTCCTTTTTTGTGATCAGTCATGATCGGAGTCAGATCTTGCACTTCAACGTGACTCGTCACCCCACGAGTTCATGGGTTATTCAATAGCTGCGAGAGGCGTTTACGTTTGACACTGGACCAAGATTCTTGATTTTTGACCGGGATTCGAAATTCAGTCTCGAAGTTGCAGCAGCCGTCCGCTCACTCAGTGTCCGGCTAATTCGAACGTCAATCGAAAGCTCTTGGCAAAATGGAGTCGCTGAACGGTGCGTTGAAACCTGCCGCTAGGATCTCTGCGATCATGTGATCGCGTTGCATGAGACTCATCTGAAACGACTGATTACTGGGTACGTTCACTACTGTCACGAAGACCGAACGCACCTCGGGCTAGGCAAGCAGACTCCCGGAAATCGTCGGCGGTCGCCGGGCCGAGGCTCCGTCACCACGTTTCCTCGACTCGGCGGCTTGCATCATCGCTACCAATGAGCCGCGTAGAGATCATTTTGATCCTGGACTTCCCCGCATGGAGTAGTTTGCCTCGATTTGCAATAACTAGACGGCTCCAGAAAGTACCCAACTCTTTTGTCTGTTCAAAACCGAGAAGAAAGAAACGAACTAACAAAATCAGAGCCGTTTAGTGTATTGGCGTGGGACACGACCCAGTCGCATCTAATTCTCGGATTAGAGATACGAGTTCGTAGAGGATTAATCACTTGCCCCGATTTCGAAGCCCGTGATTGAACGAGAACGACTCTCTCACTGCACCGTTAGACTCACAGTAGTTGTGTGCGTCAAACTCCCCGATGTTTCGCTTACGGTGATTGTCGACGTGCCCGCCGGAGTTCCCGTCGGTGTTTGGGCGCAGCCTGCGATGCCCACAGCCGCGATAAGGACGACGGCCACGCACAGGGCGGGCTTCAGGCGGGTTCCGCGACGCGTCTTGCGCATCTTCGCCAGCATGAATAGCAGCATGGCGCTGACTAACGTACACAGAAGATTGAACGTGTAAGGAGTTTGCGGCTGGCGGTTGCCATTCCTCGTTGGCAGTCCTCCTCCTCCACGCATCGTCGTTGTGACTGTCATTGTAGTTGTAGCGGGCGAATTGCCGGGCGTCACGCTGGGGGGAGTGAATGTGACCGTAGTTGCAGCGGGCGCACCCATAGCGCTGAACGTAATAGGATTGGGGAATCCGCCCGTTCCCGGATTGACCGTGATTGTGTACATCGCGGGTTGTCCGGCCGGCACTGTATTTGGCGCTGGAGGGGTTGCCGGCGCGAAGTCAATGCCCGTTCCGTTCAGTGTCACAGTTTGCGTTGTTGCTGGCGACGCGTTGTCAGTGAATGTCAGAGTCGCCTGGCCGCGCGCGCCAGCTGCTCCCGGCGTGAACACGGCGTTGTATGTGCATGTCCCGCCCGCCGGTGGCACTGGTGTGCCCGCCACGCAAGTGGTGCCGGCTCCGGCGCTGAAATCACCAGAGTTAGTTCCGGTGATTGCAGGGCCGACGCTGAAACTCAGCGCTCCCGTCCCGTTATTGGTAATGGTGATAGGCTTCGCGGCGCTCGCCACACTCACATCCTGAGCGGTGAATACCAGGGCATTGGTTGAGAGCGACGCCGACGCCGAAGTGATGGTGGTCGGGTCGTTGGCCGAGTCGTTTGCGAGATTCACTTCGCCTCCGCCGGAGACGACAACCGAGTTGGTAACGCTCGCAGGAGCGTTCGCCGCCACCGTAACTGTAAGAGTGATCGCTGGATAGGCCGCGCCGTTTGCCAGTGCATCGCTGCGTGTGCATGAGACTGTGGCCACGGCGCAAGTCCAGCCCGTACCCGTCATCGCCGTGGCTGACAGACTCGCAGGCAGGGTGTCGACAACCGTCACGGTGCCATTGGTCGAGCCCGTGCCGACGTTAGAAGCGATAATCGTGTAAGTCGCTCCAATCTGCCCCTGCGCGAAGTTGCCGGTGTGGGTCTTCGTGATGGTCAGGTCCGGCGCGGAGATGCCCGTGGGATCGCTGGCGACGTCGTTCGCTGTGTTGACTTCGCCGCCACCCGAAACCGTGGCCGTGTTGGTGACGCTGCTCGGGGCATTTGCCGCCACATTCACAGTCAACGTGATTACCGGATAAGCCGAGCCGTTGGCCAGCAAATCACTTCGAGTGCAAGTCAGTGTGCCCAGCGTGCATGTCCAGCCTGTGCCAGCCATCGCAGTCGCAGTCAGGCTGGCCGGCAAGGTATCGACTACAGATACTGCCGCTGTAGTTGACGCAGTGCCGCTGTTGGTCGCTGTGATTGTGTAAGTTGCTCCCACTTGGCCCAAAGTGAAGTTGCCCGTGTGAGATTTGGTGATGGTCATGTCGGGAGCCGTTATGGTTGTCGGATCGGTGGCCGAATCGTTGGAAACATTTGTCTCGCCACCGCCGGAAACCGTCACGCTGTTGGTGACGCTCGATGGAGCATTCGAGGCCACGGTTACCGTAAGTGTGATGACAGGATAGACTCCCGCAGCCGCCAAAACATCACTGCGAGTGCAGGTCAAAGTGCCCAATGTGCACGTCCAGCCAGTGCCTGCCACGCTTGTCGCTGTCAAGCTCGCGGGCAAAGCATCCACCACGGTCACCGTCCCAACAGTTGGTCCGTTGCCGATGTTGGAGGCCGTGATCGTGTACGCGGCTCCCACCTGACCGACAACAAAGTTCCCTGTGTGGCTTTTGGCAATCGCCATATCTGGAGCCACAACAATTATGTTCGTCGGGTCGTTGACAGTGTCATTGGCGGTGTTGAGTTCGCCGCCGCCCGACACCGCAGCTGTGTTGGTAACACTTGTAGGAGCATTCGCCGCAACGTTTACAGTGACCGTGATTGCCGGGTAGCTTCCCGCTGGCGCCAACACGTCCGCGCGCGTGCAAGTCAGAGTCCCGAGAGTGCAAGCCCAGCCGGTGCCAGCCATGTTGGTCGCAGTCATGCTCGCGGGCAGCGTGTCCACAACAGTCACAGTTCCCACAGTTGGCCCGTTGCCGCTGTTAGTCGCAGTGATGGCATAGGTCGCGCCGTTCTGGCCCTGCAAGAAAGAGTTCCCCGGAGAAACGCCCACGTGCGATTTGGTAATGGTCATGTCGGGCGCTGTAATGGTTGTGGGATCTGTGGCGGTGTCATTCGTCGTGGTGGTTTCGCCGCCGCCGGACACCACAGCAGAATTGATCACACTCGCAGGAGCATTTGCTGCAACATTTACAGTTAGCGTTATGGCGGGGTAACTCACACCTCCGGCCAGAACATCCGCTCGCGTGCAAGTGAGCGTCCCAAGTACGCACGTCCACCCTGTGCCCGCCATATTTGTAGCCGTCAAACTGGCTGGCAGAGTGTCAACCACAGTCACTGTCCCAGAGGTTGACGCACCTCCACTGTTTGTTGCCGTAATGGTGTAGGTAGCTCCGATTTGGCCAACATTGAAGTTTCCAACGTGGCTCTTGGTAATGGTCATATCCGGACCGACTTGGATAACTGTGGTCGGATCGTTAAAAGAATCATTCGAAGTGTTGATTTCGCCGCCGCCAGAGACCGTAACTGTGTTGTTCACGCTCGTGGGCGCGTTATTTGCGACGGTCACGGTAAGGGTAATGGGCGGGTAACTTGCAGACGCCGCAAGCACATCGCTGCGAGTACAAGTCGTTGTGGCCAGAGTGCATGTCCAACCGGTACCGCTCATTGCCGTCGCGGTCAAGCTGGCAGGCAATGTATCAACAACCGAAACGGCGCCAACGGTCGGCCCGCTGCCGCTGTTCGTTGCCGTTAGCGTATAAGTCGCTCCAACTTGCCCTTGCGAGAAACTGGCAGAGTGGCTGCTTATCACCGTCATGTCCGCCGGTACGACGACCGTGGTCGGATCTGTGGCGGTATCATTCGCCGTGTTGGTTTCACCGCCACCCGCAACCGCCACCATGTTCGTTACCGACGTCGCCGCATTGGACGCAACATTCACCGTAAGCGTAATGGGTGGATACGCAGTGCTCGCTGTCAAAACATCGCTGCGCGTGCACGACGCTGGACTGACGGTGCAGGTCCAGCCCGTGCCTGCCATTGCCGTGGCCGTCAACCCTGTGGGCACTGTATCTGTTACCGTGACCGTGCCGGTTGTTGGAGCGTTTCCGACGTTGCTTGCTGTGATGGTGTAGGTCGCTCCGGTTTGGCCCTGTATGAAATTGCCAGTGTGCAACTTCGTGATGGTCATGTCGGGGACTACCGGTGCGGCTACGATAGTGAAATCATTGGCGGTCTTGCCGTCACTGGCGGGAGCTGCGTCACCCGTATCGGATACAACGGCCGTCATTGTGACGTTAGGCACGGCGGCCTGCCCAACGGACACGACCAGCGGGAAAACAAAGCTGTTTATGCCTGGCATCAGAACTCCCGTAGGACTGAAAGTTCCGCCGATGTGGAAAGTGCAGGTTGCAACCTGCCCGGTTGCAGAGCAGCTCACAACTTCCGTGCCATCGTTCGTGGGTAGCGACTGAGGAGCACGCACCCCTGCTCGCGCTCCAGGTCGTGGGCCCGGCAGCTGATTTCCCAGAACAACAACATTGCCTCCGCCAGATACGAATCCCATTCCTGTGGGGAGAGTGAAAGTCACGTTGATAACGCTTGTGGTAGGCGCATTCCCGATATTGCTGACCTGGAAGTGGTAAGTGCCGTTTGTACCTACGGTAAAGTTTCCACCATGAGTTAACGTCATGGTCAGGTTGGGTCCTGTCGGTGCGGCGTTAATCGTGGTTGGATCGTTTGCCGTATCATTTGCCGTGTTGGTTTCTCCTCCCCCGGAAACGACGGCCGTGTTTGTCACCGACGCTGGAGCCGTCGCCGCCACACTGACAGTGATGTAGATTGGTGGGTAACTTGAACCTGCCGCGAGCACATCGCTTCGCGTACAGGAAAATGGTGCGACGCTCGTGCAGGTCCACCCATTCCCTGCCATCCCCGTCTCAGTCAGCAAGGCAGGTAGCGTGTCCACCACCGTGACTGCGGCTGTAGTTGGCCCAGCGCCGCTGTTCGTTACCACGATTGCGTAAGTATCGTTGGCGTCTCCCTGATTGAATGTGCCCACGTGCGATTTTGCAATCGTCAGATCCGGCAATGAGCCGCCGGTAACGGTGACGATAGCAGCGGTAGGGGTTGTGGAGGTGGCGTAATTCGTGTCGCCGCTGTAAACCGCGGTGATATTGTCGGTTCCCGGGGGCAGAGAGGTGGTGTTGAGAACAGAGGTCCCTGTGGCGAAAGACGCCACGCCACCTACAACAGTTACTGGCGCCCCGAAATTGTTCCCATTTACCTTGAACTGCACAGTTCCGGATGGCTCCTGCGATGCATTAAGCACCCTAGCCTGTGTGCCAATATTCGCCGTTAGCATGACGTTGGTCCCAGAAGCGGCGGTAGACACGTTGGATACAATTCCGGAGGTCGTCACAGCCTTAGTGACCGTCAACGAATTCGTCGCGCTGAAAGATGAGTTGTAACTGTTGTCTCCAGTGTACGTTGTACTCAGTGGATGCACACCCGCATTGAGCTGAATGACTTGGTCTTCAGCCTCTCCGTTTGAATTCAATGGAAAAGTCCCAATCGCGGTCGAGCCGTCCGATATTGTCACACTTCCTGTCGCGCACTGAACCTCTCCCTCTGGCATCGGGTTACACTGTTGTTGGCCTGCGTTAAAGATTATGACGTGCAGGAAATAGACTGATCCGTAGGGCACTGATTCCGGCCCACCCTGGAATCCTTGTGGTTGCCCCTGAAGGTTAAACGGCACCACGTACGTTCCCGTGAATGCGACTTCCTTCGCGACTGTCACGGAAATATTTCCTGAGTCGCTGGCCCCAACATTGCCGTCTCCGGCGTAATGTGCATGC
>Ga0209698_10005750_pt1 | contig 13331 bp, 5 predicted proteins | sample LitLauG_LLR_2012_FD_187203 | JGI IMG/M metagenome (GOLD analysis project Ga0209698, IMG submission 187203) | Freshwater sediment microbial communities from Pennsylvania, USA - Little Laurel Run_MetaG_LLR_2012 (SPAdes) (version 2) | ecosystem: Environmental > Aquatic > Freshwater > Creek >... | reverse complement strand
GGCCGCTACCGGCGGTTTTGCCATGCTCGCCGCAGCCGCGCAGGCGCTCTGGCTGCCGGATCCGGCGAATCACATTCCTGCCTACCTCGGTATCTGGATTTCCGCGGCAATCCTGTCCGCCGCGCTGATTGGTGTGCAGACCGTAACTAGGACACACCGTATGCATTCGGGTATGGCAAACGAAATGATTCACATGGCGGTTGAGCAATTCCTGCCGTCTGCCGGCGCGGGCGCGTTGCTGACGCTTGTGATAGTGAGTTCCGTGCCTTCGGCCTTGTGGATGATTCCCGGGCTCTGGCAAATCGTTTTCAGCCTCGGCGTGTTTGCATCGTGCCGCTTCCTGCCGTGGCCCATGCCCGCCGCGGGCGCATGGTACTTGCTGACAGGCCTCACCTGCATCATGCTGTCAGACAACCGCGCCTTCTCTCCCTGGTCTATGGGCATTTCGTACGGCGCCGGGCAATTACTGGTAGCGGGTATCCTGTTCTTCACCGCACACGAAGCCGACGAGGAAAGCTGCCGGCCATGAAAGCTAAGTCGGAGTCCGAAGCGCCCTTCGCCTACGAAGGGTTGGATCGCGTGATTCACGAACGCGCCCGCCTCAGCGTGCTTACCTCGCTGGTGACGAATCCCAAAGGACTCACGTTCGGCGATCTCAAACAACTCTGTGCCCTGACGGACGGTAATCTAAGCCGCCATTTGGGCGTCCTGGAGAAAGCGAAGATGGTGGCAATCGTGAAGGGCCAGGATCGCAATCGGCCTCAAACCACCTGTCGTATTACGGCTTCCGGTCGCGAGCGGTATCTCACCTATCTTTCCACGCTGGAGCAAGTCGTGCGCGATGCGGCGAAGGGAACCAAAGGCGCGCCAGCCGCAGGCCTTGTGCGCAGCATGGAGCCATCGCGGGCGTAAAATTTTTTGTCCATATACTTTGCACTGCAAAGTGCGAAACATGTCATTGGATCTACTGAGCCGCGACCGCAAGGGAGCGGTTGCGGGGCGACGATGACGATTTTGCGAGGCAACCTTACAATGCAGCATGAAACACCGCAGGACTTGCACGTGGCCATCATCATGGATGGCAACGGCCGCTGGGCGACGCGTCGCGGTCTGCCACGGATCGCAGGCCATCGTGCCGGCGTGGATGCGGTCCGCCGCGTAGTCGAGCGCGCGCCGGATCTGGGCATCCGTCGTTTGACCCTCTACGCGTTCTCCTCCGACAACTGGCGCAGGCCGCCTTCCGAGGTAACTGGCATCTTCTCGCTCTTACGCGCCTTCCTGCGCCGGGAGGCGGAAAACCTTCGGCAACGTGGCGCGCGCCTGCAGGTCATCGGACGGCGGGACCGCCTTTCCGAACCCGTGTTGCGCGAAATCGAGAAAGCTGAAAATGCCACCGCCGCCGGTCGCCGGCTTCATCTCCGCGTGGCCATCGACTACTCGTCGCGTGATGCGATCACACGCGCGGCCGCAAGCGCCGCTGCCACTCTTTCCTCCGATCCGCCGCTCTCGCGTGACTTGCTCGGATCCCTGCTGATGCAGGCATTGACTGCGGATAGCGAAGATGTCGATTTGCTCATTCGCACCGGCGGCGAGAAGCGCCTCTCCGACTTCCTGCTCTGGGAGTCAGCCTATGCCGAACTCCTTTTTACGGACCGCATGTGGCCCGATTTTGACGGCGCCGACCTGGCCAGCACAATCGAAGAATTCCGCCGCAGGGAGCGCCGTTTTGGCGGCGTTCCCCTGGCCGCGGCTTGACGCTCGCGGTGAGCCTTGGCGTGCCCTGAACGGTGCCGTGTAGGTTCTTCCGCGGAGACATGGTCGAGCGGGGCTTCCGGTCATCCATACGCAGCGCTTTGTGCTCCGTCTTTGGGCGCACAAAGATGTTGACGAGCTTCATGCGCTCTGGACAGCACCCGAAGTACACCGCTGGCCTTGACCCGTGCGCCTTAATTGTTCACGGTGCTGATGCCCGTCACGGACACTGTGTCGAGCGCACCCGAGCTTTCGGTGACGGTGAGCGTGCTGGTGAACGTACCGTATGCGACCGGTTGGAACGTGACCGTGATAGTACACGTTCCGCCCGCAGCAACGCTGGCTCCGCAATTGTTCCTCAGCGTGAGCGACGGATCACCGCTCATGGCGACTCCCGCTATCCCGGCGGAAGCGGCACTGGTGTTGGTGACCGTGACGGTTTGGCTCGGGTTATCCCCGATGGTATAGCCATTGGAGAACGTCACCGGTGACGGGGACAATGTGAGTACCCCGATCGCGGAGGAACTGGAGCCGATTCCGGTGAGCGAGACGGTTTGAATCCCGCTCGACAGATTGACGGTGAGTGTGCCGGTTCGGGCGCCCGCAACGGTGGGCGTGAACGTGACGGAAACCGTGCAATTGCCGCCGACCGCGATGGGAGACACACAGGTGGTGGTATCCGCAAAATCCCCGGCCGTTCCAACGCTCGTGACCGCGATCGCCGCCGCACTGGCGTTGGTGACCGTGACGGTTTGGCTGGAACTGGTGCCGCCCAGAGGGACCACGCCGAAATTCAGTGCGCTCGCGGACAGCGATACCGGAGCGCTGCCGGTCCCGCTGAGGTTCACTTTCTGGGGGCTGTTCGAGGCACTATCCGTGAATGTCAGCGTGCCGCTGGCGGCGCCCGTGGCCGTGGGAGTGAACGTCACCCCGACGGCGCAACTGGCCCCGCTGGTCACCGGCGTCCCACAGGTGCTGGCGGAGATAGCGAAAGGCCCGCTGATTCCAACGCTGGTGATGGTTAGGGTTGTGTTTTGACGATTGGTCAGCGTAACCGTCACCGCTGAACTGGTGTTGCCAACCGCCACCGTACCGAGGTTCAACGAACTGGCGGACAGGGTAACCGGCGAACTCGAACTGCTCCCGTTCCCGCTGAGACTGACCGTCTGCGGGCTGCCCGGGGCCGAGTCGGTGAAGGTCAGCGTGCCCGTGGCGGCGCCGGTCACCGTGGGCGTGAAAGTCACTCCGACGGCGCAACTGGCACCGGCGGCGATGCTGGTCCCGCAGGTATTGCTCGCGATGCCGAAGGGTCCGCTGATTCCGATACCGGAAAAGGCCAGCGCGGCACTTAAGTGATTGGTCAGCGTGACGGATTTGGTCGAGCTGGTCGAGCCGATCGCCGTGGTGCTGAAACTCAGGGAACCGGCGGACAGCGTCACTGGTGCGGTACCTGTTCCCGTGAGGGTCACCGTCTGCGGACTGTTGATCGCGCTGTCAGCGATGCTAAGGGTTCCAGTGGCCGCGCCCAACGCCACCGGAGTGAAGGTCACGCCCACGAGGCAGTTTGCGCCGGCGGCGATGCTTATTCCGCAGGTGTTGCTTGCGATGGCGAAGGGGCTACCGGTCGATATGGAGATGCCGGTCAGCGTGAGCGCAGTGCTCAGCTTATTGGTCACAGTCACGGTCTTCACGGCGCTGGTACTTGCCACCGCCAGCGAACCGAAGCTCAGGCTGCTGGAAGAGACCGTCACCGGGGCACTGCCGTTGCCTGTCACTGCGACGGTTTGCGTTCCGGCGTTATCGGTGATGGTGAGGACGCCGGAAGCAGAGCCCACCACAGTGGGGGAGAAGATGATAGAGATAGTGCACGATGCCGCGGGGGCGATGCTTCCGCTGCAGGTGCTCGTCTGGCTGAACGGCCCTGTGACCGCAACGTTCGTAACCTGGAGCGGCCCCGTCCCGGAGCTCAGCACCGTGACGTTTTTCGCGGTACTGGAGGTCCCGATGACCAGCGAAGAGAAGGAGAGCGATGTCGGCGTGATGGTCGCCGCCGGCGATGTGCCCGTCCCGTTCAGCACGAGCGTTTGTAAAGCCCCCTGGTTATAGGAGTCGTCGCTAACGCTGATGGTGCCGGACGCGGCGCCCGTTGCCGTCGGCGTGAATGTCACCGATACCGTGCAGCTCAGCGCCGGAGTCAGCACCGCCGGGCAGTTATTCGTTGCCGAGAACGGGGCCGTCGCCGTGGGCGTGAGCCCGTTGATGTTGCTGCCACCGAAGTTGGTCACAGTGATCGTCTGGGGCGCGCTCGGCGAACCGATATTCTGCGAGAACGTCAGTGTCGTGGGCGTGATCCGGATCGCCGAGGGACGCGGCGTCGGCAAAGGTATCGGCACCGCCGCCCAAATGTTCGCATAGACTCCCTGCACCAGCAGGTTGCTGAAATTCGCGGTCTGGACCGAGGCCTCACTGTCGACGAGCAGCGCGTTGTAGCCGTTTCCCAGCACAACCATGCCGCTCGAATCGATGGCTATACTGCGGGCCGGCCACGAGCCAACACTGATCGAAGTCCAGTTGGCGCCGGTCATATCGTCGACCCGAATGAGGCTGGAGAGGTTGCTGCCGGTGGCCACGTAAATCTTACCCGCCGCATCGGTCACTACGCCGGTGGGCCCGCCAAACTTATAAATGTAGGGGCCAACGGGCTGGGACTGGCTCAGGACGGTCCAGTTGGTGAAGTTCAGATCGTCAAAGCGGACAATCCAGCTGTTCCCCGTGTCCGCTACATATATCCGTCCCTGCGCGTCAAACCCCGGGGCCAGCGTAAATCCTCCGAACTGTCCCACGCCGGTGCCGGCTGTGCCCACCACGGTGTAGTTCGTCCCGTTCATGTCGTCCATGCGGATCAGGCCGTGGCCGCCGTCCACAACCCAGATGTGCTCGGCCGGGTCCGCTGGCGATGGAGGCTGGATGCTGACGCTCTGCGGCAACACGAACTGTCCTGTGCCGTACGCGCCGTAACTGGTCCAGTTGGTCCCGTTCATATCGTCAATACGGACGATCCGGTCGTTGTAGAGGTCGGCAATGTAGATCCGCCCGGCGGAATCGAGCGCAATTCCCTCCGGGCCGTAAAACTGGCCAACGCCCGAACCTGTTGATCCGTAAGCGATCGCGTTGGTGCCGCTCAGATCGTCGGCTCGCAGAATGCGGCCGTAGCCATCGGCGGCGTAAAACGGCGTGTACGCCGAGTTGTAGCCCGTATTGCCGCCTGCCACCACGCCGTTCGTTCCGTACACCTGATACGTGGAGCCGTTGATCGCCTGTGTGTATCCGCCCGCCGTCAACGTGCCGCTAAACGTTCCGGTAAAGGTGAAACTGCATGTCACGTGACCGCCCTTGCCGCCGCCGGAGCAATTTTCCACCGTCGAACTGGTGGAGAACGTCGCGTTGACAACCGCACTGTTGTCGGTCGCCGCGAACGACAGGATGTTGCCGGAGATGATTAGTGTCCCCGGAGGGTTTATCACCGGACTGCCTCCTGTGAGCGAACCGCCTGAATTAAGGAAGCCGCCCTGATCACCATATGCCATCGGCACGATCACGGCGAAACAAGCCACCAGCAACGTCTGGATCCAGCGCACACGCCCTGAAAGCCGTCGCCTGATGGCGGGTGTTTTAACCCTCCCGATCCCGGACAATGATAAGCGACTCATCACCGTATGTCCTTTCCTGTTTCGTTAGCATGTACTGAAGCGAACACACCCCACTTTTTCATTGGCACGGGGCCAATCACCGGGGCAAGTGAATTGAAATGTGACGCGAATAAGAGCGTCACGAATGCATTGCGCAATCAACCGCCGCACAGGCGCGCAGCGGTCGCAGCGACTACGTTAAAGAGAGAACTGCTGAATATCCGACCCGGCGCAGTAAGCCGTCAACTTGATAACCACCAACTTAGTCAGAACGTCAATAAGTAGCAATAAGTTGAGAAAAATGACATTAAGTGAGGCGGCAACACGAGGATGCCGAATCGACTCCATTCAAGCATCGTATTCATTGCTGACTCTGTCAAGAGTCAATCTAAGGTAAAGTACAGTAAGGTTTCGTATCGAAACCAGGTGACTCATCACGACGTATCGGGTCGTACGGATCTGATTCCCTTGCTGTACCGGATGTTACGTCCCGAAAGATTGTCCGCTTTGCCGAGAGCATGATCAGGGTTCTCGAATTAGCTCAGAGCTTTGTAGGTCCAAACAGGAGGGCCGGATTGTGTTAGTCGGACTCACTGAGCTGATGTACAAGCTGGTACGGTATTTATCAATCCGAATGAAAAGGATTATCCGCCCAATGAACGCTCTGTCGCCGCATGAGAGCAGCCTGGCGCGGCATACGAGCCCACCACGGCTTCACTGATCCCTTACAGTCTTTGGCGGCCTGCGTGACGGGTTGGCAATCTTCTCACTCTTGCTCGCCTTCCTGCGCCGGAGGCGGAAAACCTTTGGCAACATGGCGCACGCCTGCGGGTCATCGGCCGGCGGACCGTATGCCCGAACCCGCGTTGCGCGAAATCAAGAAAGCTGAAAATGCCACCGCCGCCGGTCGCCGTCTTCATCTGCGCGTGGCCATGGACAGTGGCGGCCGCAGGCGGCGCTGCAAATCTTTAACTCCGATCCGCCACGGGGCGCGCCGTTTTGGCAACCTTCCCCTGGTCGCGGCTTGACGCCCGCGTTGACCATTGCCGCGCTGTGAACGATGCCGGGCAGATTCTTCTGCGGAGACAATAATCGCGTGCGGCATCCGTGCGCACCGCCTTGTGCTCCGTCCCGGACGCATCAAGATGTTGACGCGCTTCGAGCGCCCTGGACGGCGCCCCGATACGCCGCTGGCTTTGGCCGGTAGCTTTGAGGTGACGGTGCCATTAAGCACGGATGCATCCGGAATCTCTGTGCGAGACCGATGGTTGGGCGCTTATGGAGCCGGGTCAGAGGAGTTCTGGATGTACGGAATTTCCGGGGATTGCGAAAACCTGCACTTAACGGCTCCAAAAGAAGCGGACGGATGTATACTCTGCCGGAGGGCCAAAATGGAATCCCGCCTTAGATCCGATCAGGCCCAAGGAGATGAATGATGCGAAATCACACATTGCAACGACTTGGGATGTTGTTGGTGGCGCTCCTGGCTTGCTCTGCGGTTGCCAGCCCACAGTGGCTTAAGGCGCCGACGCCGACGGCGGCCCAGGGAGGCCCGTTTAAGCCCGGCACTGTCGCGCTGCAGCTCACCGATGGGTCCATCATGGTGCAGCAGAATGCCAGCCCGTTCTGGTGGAAACTGACCCCGGATGAGCATGCCGATTACAACAATGGGACGTGGTCCCAGCTGGCCCCATCGATATTGCCCGGCCCGCTCGGATCTCTGGTGGTCTACGCCCCCTCGGATTTCGCGTCTGCCGTGTTGCCGTCCGGCAAGGTCATTGTTATAGGTGGCGAATACCTTGCAGGCGTGGCGGGACAGGTCCTAACTACCCTGGGCGCAATCTATGACCCGGTCGCAAATACGTGGAAGCGGGTACCGCCTCCCCAGGGGTGGTCGACTATCGGTGATTCACCGAGCGTCGTTCTGCCCAACGGGACTTTTATGCTCGGGCAAAAATTGTCGAATCAAGTGGCGCTGCTGGACGAAGCCACATTGAGCTGGAAAATCGTCACCGGCCCGAACGGCAGCGGCACCGGCAAGTACGACTGGAATGAAGAGGAAGGATGGACCTTGCTGCCCAATGGAAAGGTGCTGGCGGTCGACACCTACGAAAATGCTCCTGACAAGGGAACTCCGGGCGGTCCCGGTACGCGTACAAACGCCTCGGAGGTCTTCACTCCCTCGCCCGGCACCATCGCCGACCCCGTCGGGACGTGGACCTCCGCCGGAAACACGGTGAAGCCACTCTCGAGCCTCGAGTACATTTGCCCCAGGACGGCGACAGGCAAATACAGGACCGGCGCCCATGAAACCGGACCTGCGGTCCTCCGGCCCGACGGCACGGTTTTCGCCACCGGCGTCTACGTCTGCAACGCGAGCGAGGGCGGTGGCGGTGGTGCCGGCCATACTGCGATCTATGACCCGAACGCCGGGGCCACAGGAACCTGGAAAGCGGGCCCGGACATACCGTGTGACTTCGTCATTTCCCCGTCTGCGCCGTACCAGTTAGAGTTTGTCTGTAACGATATGGCCGACGCTCCCGCAGCCGTGCTGCCCGACGGCAACGTGCTGGTTCAAACCAGCCCGGGTGTAAACAACAAACCCAGCACGTTCTACGAGTTCAACCTGGCCATAAGCTTATTTTCGCCGCCGATTCCCCCGCCTCCTGGTTTTAATCAGTCCAGCTCCGAGTTTGGCCGCATGCTGGTTGTCGCATCCGGCCACGTATTTTATATGCATACCGGCCAGTCTGACGGAATGTGGCTCTATGTTCCTACTGGGACGCACAATCCGATTTGGGAGCCCATCATCTCAGGCGTCACTGACGACGCGACCTGCCTCGTCCCCGGCTGCATTACCAGGGGACAGACATACACCGTCAGCGGCTTGCAACTCAACGGCCTCACGGGAGGCGCTGCTTACGGGGATGAAAACCAGTCTGCCAGCAACTACCCCCTGGTGCTGATCCAAAACTGCGCAAGCGGGCACAAATACTTTGCCCGCACCTTCGCCTTCTCCACCATGGCCGTGGCCACGGGATTCAGCGTTCTTGTTACCGCCAATTTCACCGTAGCTCCCAACACTGAGTTAGGCCCCAGCAGCTTGATAGTCATAGCTAATGGCATACCTTCTCAGCCCTTCGGGGCTGGCTGCGGCCGGAACGGCGGCTATTTCACCGTGTATTCAGCGACGGCAAACTAGAACCAGAGCATGAATGGTTTTGGGTTTGCTTTGCGGGATTTGCGGGGGCGGCTGGGCATGTAGGCCTGCGGCCCCCCGTCGGCGGCGCGTTGAGGACGGAGGGGAAGCGCAGCGCCCTGCCGGCAGTATCGCTCGCCGCAGCACTGATTCGCAGGCTTTTGTGGCTTCAGCTCTATCGATTCCGCCCCGGATATCGAGTGGTGAGGCAGTTTGAAGCCAGGGCCAGTATCCGATAGACCCGGAGTTTCTGTCGCGAGATCGGTGGTTTGGCCGTTTGACGGCCAACTGCCGCAAACTTCCGGCGAACCGGTTTGATGTGATTCCTCAGCCTTTCAAAACTCAAGCCGTGCCTGAAACGCGATCATGCGTGGGGAGCTATCGCCCCCCAATCCGACCCCGAGCAGACCTGTCGGCGGCGACGTCGCCGAGGTCAGGGCGCCGAAACCTGTCTGGGTGGATGGCTTGCCGGGGATACCCGCCATGATGTTCGACGGCAGGCTGAAGTTTGGATGGTTGAACAAGTTGAAAAACTGGCCATCGATGCGCAGTTTTGCTTTCTCATTCAGCGCAAACCATTTGCTGACGTACAGGTCGCTCCAAATGAAATCGGGACCCCGCAAGGCATTCCGTCCCAAATTTCCAAATTGACAGTTCTGCGGCATGTTGCCGCCTGCGCAGGCGCCGGTACTCGGATCGACGCTGGAAACGAAGGCATTCGGATTCAGCCACTGAATCGTTCCGGGCTGCGTGACGCCCGGAATCGCGCTGTGCTCGTACAACGGCACGCCAGGAACAACAGTCGCAAATTGTGGGCCGCTGCCATTCACGATGCCGTTGCCATCCGCAGAATAGGGCGTACTCAGGACAGAGAACGGCAAACCACTATGCCAGAAAGCCGATCCGGAAATCTGCCAGCCGTTCAGTGCGGTACCGGGGTGGCCGCGCAGTTTGATCGGCAGCTCGTAGACGTAGCTGGCGCTGAGGTTGCCGCGAACATCGTAATCGCAGGGGCCGCGATCCCGCTGAAGATCGCCGGGGATCGGCGAAAGAATTCCTCCCGCCGAGAATGAGAGAAATCCTCCGTTCGACACGGTATCGATGCAGTGACTCCACGTGTAGTTCGCCTGGACCTGCAATCCATGCCCAAGACGCTTCTCGGCCGTCATTTGAAGGCCGCTGTAGTGGCTGTTCGCGCCGGTGCTGAGCTGAGTCACGGCTCCAAACCTCGGATCGGCCGGGCCATAAGGGAACGGCGCGAAACAGCCCTGACACACCGACTGATAACCATTGACCTGAGTGGTGTAGGGCTGGTTAACGGCACGCGTTCCGACATACTGAGCCCGCAGATTGATTGTGTTGCCGATCTGGTGCTCCAGCGCGAAGCTCCACTGCATGAAGTAAGGCGCGTGCAGCTTTCCATCCGGCACGGCCGTAATTGCTACGGGTTGCAAACAGGTATTTGGATTCGAGAGCGGCGATGCGCAGGAGAGTTGGCCTGTGACGAAGCCTTTGTTGAATATCTGACTGGCAACGACGGTCGCATCGACGGCGCTATTAGGCACTCCCGGCGCGATAGCCGTTCCGCCCACGGTGCCCAGGAGACCGCCCTGGAAGGTCTGGGAGTACGGAGGATTCACGCCTGCCAGATCGGCCACGCTTCCGGGCAGCAGGTCGCTGAACAGACCGAATCCGGTCCGCAGGACCGTCTTCGGCGCGATCTGCAGGGCGACGGCGGTTCTCGGTTGAAGAATCGCCAGCGGCATCGACTCAAAGATGTTTCCGAGGCCGGTCTGGATCGTCGTTTTCAGGGGTTGATTCACATCGTGGGAAATCGAAGCGAAGGATCCGGAAAGCCGCGCCACCGTATCGTGCGGATTGAGGGGATTCGCATTGTGACTGGCGCGCAAGCCGAAGGTCCAGGTGAGCCTCGACGTCACTTTCCAGGTGTCCTGTAAGTACAGATCGAGATTCAGGAAGTTGTATGGCTGAGAATCAGCAACAGGAAACGTTTTGGACGCAGTCGAAGCCACTCCATAGATGAATTGCGGCAAAGTCGTGTAGGTGACCAAAGGAACGGCACCTTCCCCGAAGTCGTAGTCGTTCAGCCGGAAGATGCGAATGTTAGTTCCAAACCGGAGCTCATGTGCGCCCACGGTCCACGCCAGGTTGTCATTGATGAAGAAACGAGCGGCCTTTCGCCCTTGCACCCAGGTGTTGTCCAGACCACCGAGGGTAGTAAAGGGCGCGTCTGCCCCGCTGCCTTGCAGCACAATCGGGAAGGCCGACAATGTTTGTTGTAAATTGCCCGGCCCGAAGAGACTCTCGTACCAGGAAAACGCCGGATTGAAATAGTTCACCAGCTTCGACGAAAAAATATGCGTGTAGCCGGCCGCAAATGAGTAGAGCGGTTGCGGTGAAACCGAGTCGAATAAGGAATTGATCGGGTCCGTATAGGCAGCCTGCGTACCTGTGTCCGCCTGAAACCGATACCAGGTGATGTTCGCCTGGTTAATGTTGTAGTCGATCCGCGCGGTCTGGACCTGCTCATGATCGTCGCTGGAATGCGAGATGCTCTGCCGATTGGCGCAGCCGTTGCCGTTGGGTGGAGTGCCCGGTGCGGAGCTTCCGTCGCTGTTGAATGGGCAGCCCAGAACGGCCAGCGGCGTCCCGGCTGTGTTTCGATACAGGTTGAACATCTTCTGGTAAAACGGCACCAGCTGCGGCGCTGGCTGGTAGAAGGAACCGGTCACAGCATCTCGTCCGCCCAGGGGTAATTGCTGCAGGACGTAGTTCTGAAAGGCCGGTGTGGGGACCGTTGTGGGTGACACGACAGGCAGCGCAATGCGAACCGCTTCGCTGTCGAAAAAGAAGAATAGCTTGTTGCGGCGGATCGGCCCTCCCACGCTGCCGCCGAAATGGTTTACCGTTGACCGCGGCTGATGACTGCCGGGAGTGGAATTCGTAAAGAAGTCCGCAGCGTTGAATCGCGACCCGTTCCATAACTCATACAGGTTGCCGTGAAACAGATTCGTCCCGGACTTGGTGATGTAATTGATTTGCGAGGCCCCGTAACGCCCCTGGTCGACGGCATACGACAGAGTATTGACGGTGACTTCGGCTATCGAATTAAGGCCCAACACCAGATTCGTGGAGAGGCCGCTGTTCAGATTCGTGAGCGGATCGTTGGTTTCCAGCCCGTCGACAATGTAGCCGTTCGCAAGCGCGGGCAATCCGTTAAATTGCACATTGCCGTAACCGTTCGTGCCGCCGACGAAATCGTTGCCGCTGCCCGCGGTGTTCATCAAAGCCCCCGGCGCGAACTGCAGTGGATACGTCATATCGCCACCGGGGTTGGGGAGGTTTTCCAACGTCACCGCGTTCAGCGTTGTCGATGTGTTCGGATTCCCGGGATTGATCAAGGGTGCCTCGCCGGTCACCGTCACCTCTCCTCTTGCCGCAGCAAGCTGCAACATGAAGGTGACCGTTTGTCGTTGCCCCAGACCTGAAGAGACCGAATTGTTTGTTTGCGTTTTGAAGCCCTCGGCCTCGGCACTGACGGAGTACGAACCAGGCTTCAATTGCGGGAAATTGAAACGGCCAGCGCCATCGGTCTTTGCGCTGCGCTTCGATCCGGTCTCCGTTCCGACGATGGTCACCGTTGCGCCCGCGAGGGCTGCTCCGCTGGGATCGACCACCGTGCCCACAATGGCGCTTGTGGTCTCCCCTTGGGCGCGAAGGCGTTCTTGAAAGCAGGTGAAGGACGCCAGGCAACCCAAAAGGACGAAGAGAGCGTGAACCATCACATGCAACTTAGCCACTCCTAATCCTAACGGAGTGCATTGACCCTTGAGCAAAGGAACGCGGTCGTCTTACTTTCCATAAACGCCCTTGCCCGGCGCTTATGGCGCTCCAGCTGGACGAAACGTCGGCATCTCGTCGGGTACTCGTCTGCCCGGCCAAACTGACCCACTACGGGATATCGAGTGAATGTATTGGCCTCCAAACTGAGTATCGGGGAAGGGGCTTCGCATACGAAGCCTGCCTTGCGGCAATTGAATACCTGTGGCGCTCCACCGGATTTCAGCTCGTGTATGCCCGAACTGATCCGCCCAAATGAACGCTCTGCACGCCTCAAGACGGGGCTCGGCATGGCACACGAGTCCACCACGCCATCACTGATCCCTTACATCCCTAGGCGGCCTGTGTGATCGATCGCAAGACCAGATGAATGGCGCTGTGCGCGCTCCGGAATCGTTGATCGCCTCCAGCGGAATCCTCAGTCCCGTTGAAATCACATTTTTATCTCCTGATATACCAACAAATCTCCCCTTCCCCTGCCCGAGTCCCTCTATTCACTGGTTCACAATGAAGCCGATGAAACGCTTAACCTCCGATCGCCGTACCGCAGCCTCGCGTGCCAACGGCTCCAAATCCTGCGGACCTGTTACAGCCCGCGGAAAATACAACTCTGCGCAAAACCCAATCCGCCACGGTATCCTCTCTCGATTCCTCGTCCTGCCCGGCGAAAGTCCTGAGCTCTTCGAAGATCAATACAACGAATTCATGGAAGAGCACCAGCCCCGTACCCAAACCGAGCGCGCGCTGGTCGAGGATATGGTGACTTCCTGGTGGCGCAAGCAGCGTATCTGGGGTCTGGAATCGGTACGCATCCAGTATCAGATCAAAAT
>Ga0209698_10005749_pt1 | contig 13331 bp, 8 predicted proteins | sample LitLauG_LLR_2012_FD_187203 | JGI IMG/M metagenome (GOLD analysis project Ga0209698, IMG submission 187203) | Freshwater sediment microbial communities from Pennsylvania, USA - Little Laurel Run_MetaG_LLR_2012 (SPAdes) (version 2) | ecosystem: Environmental > Aquatic > Freshwater > Creek >... | reverse complement strand
CAGCTTGCCGCGGCGTATCTCGAGAGCATCGATGCGCAGCCCATTGCGCCGGCCACGAGCGGAGAAGAGACTCTGCGCATTTTCCGCACAGCTATGCCAGAAGCTGGAATGGGCGAGGATGCCCTGAACGCTTTGCCGGACATCATGCGCCTGTCCCGAATCCAGAATGGCCGGTTCTTTGGCTACGTTCTGGGGTCAGGAGAGCCGGTCGGCGCCGTTGCCGATTTGCTGGCCAGCGTGCTGAACCAGAACGTCACCGCGTGGCGCTCCGGACCTGCAGCGGTGATGATCGAGCAGACGGTGGTGGGCTGGCTGGCGGAAGCGATCGGCTGTCCAGGTTTTCGCGGACATCTCACGGGCGGAGGTTCTTCCGCCAATTTGATGGGCCTGGCCATGGCTCGAGAGACCAAAGCGCCTGCCAATGAAAAAGGAATCGCTCCAGGGGGAGTGGTGTACGCTTCCGAGCAAATTCACATGTCCATTCCGAAGAGTATTGCTATGCTCGGCATTGGGCGTGACAATCTGCGGCTGATCGCGACCGACGCTTCCTTCCGCATGATTCCCAAAGAACTCGAAGCGCGCATTCTTCAAGACCGATCGGCCGGAAGAACACCGATCGCAGTCGTGGCTTCGGCTGGCACGGTGAGCACGGGCGCTATCGATCCGTTCCCGCAGATTGCGGAAGTCGCCCACCGTCACGGTGCCTGGTTTCACATTGATGGCGCTTACGGTGCTCTTGCGGCCATGGCGGCCCGGGATAGATTCAACGGCATGGAACTCGCGGACTCGATCTCGCTCGACCCGCATAAGTGGCTCTACCAGCCGCTGGACTGCGGCTGCCTGCTGCATCGCTCGCCGGAGGCGGCGCAGCAGACGTTCTCGCACAGCGGCGATTATGCACGTTCGCTCACCGCCGATCCGATCGAAGGATTCGTGTTCTTCGAAGAGTCCATGGAGTTGTCGCGACGATTCCGAGCTCTGAAGCTGTGGCTGTCATTGCGCTATCACGGAGTCAATGCATTCCGGCAGTCCATCGCGAAAGATCTGGCCCAGGCTCGCCGCCTGGCAAGTGCGATTGAGCGACAGCCTGAGCTGGAACTGCTGGCGCCGGTGGAATTGAGTGCGGTTTGCTTCCGGCATCGCGGAACCGGTGGCCAGTCAGAAGAGGAGTTGAACCGCTTCAACCTGGCGCTGCTGAAGGGCGTGGTTGCACGGGGGCGAGTATATCTGTCGAATGCGTCCCTGCACGGCAAGTTCAGTCTCAGAGCGTGCATCGTAAACCACCGCACCAAAGACGCGGATGTCGACAGCGTCATCCCGGAAGTGCTGGCGACGGCAACAGAGATTGCCTGAGTTAATCGCGCGCCGTCTTTACAGCGCTATTTGAGAGCAATCGACTCCTTCAGCGGCAGGTTTTGCGACGAGCCACCGGCCAGGAACGTGTACTCGCCGGGCAGCAACTGCCATCCGTTCTGCGCGACATTGAAGATTGAAAGATACTTCGGGTCGACGTCGATGCTGACTTCCTTGCTCTCGCCGGCATTCAGCTTTACTTTGCTAAAGCCAACGAGGCGCTTGGGAGGCTCCTGAGCTGCGGCGGGCAGGGAAGCGTACACCTCGGCAACCTCCGCACCGGCGCGGCTGCCGGAGTTGGTGATGGTGAACGTAACCTTCGGCCGGCTGCCTGGAGTCACTTTCAGATTGGAATAGGAATACGTGGTGTAGGAAAGACCGAAGCCAAAAGGGAAGAGAACGGGCTTGTTTTCCGCGTCATACCATTTGTAACCAACCTTGACGCCCTCGTTGTACGTCACCTGAAATGGGGCGAGCCCGGCCGCAATCTGTCTCCACGGTTCCGGGCTTGACTCGTCCGGAATCGATTCCGGCCCCGGCTTCACGAGATTGGGGTGCGGCAGGTCTGCTTCAGTCTTGGGGAAGGTGAGCGGCAGCTTTCCGCTGGGATTGACCTCACCAAACAGGATGTTGGCCACGGCCTCGGCGCCGCGGCTTCCGGCAAACCAGGCTTCCACGACGGCATTGGTCTGCTCCAGCCAGGGCATCGTCACGGGGCCGCCATTCTCCAGCACAACGATCGTGCGTGGATTGGCCGCTGCGACCTTCGCAATCAGCTCGTCTTGATGTTCGGGAAGTCCCAGGCTATCCAGATCCATACCTTCGCTCTCCCACTGGTAGGCGAAGACGATCGCCACGTCAGCGGATTTGGCCAGAGCCGCGGCGGTAGCGGGATCGGAACCGGCGTTGAATTGCACATTCGCAGATGGCGCCTTTGCTTGAACCGACTTGAGCGGCGAGGTCGGGAACCACACTTTGTCCTGCCACTTGGTCTGGCCTTTGCCCGGAGGCATGATCGCGTTTCCACCCGGAGGATCGACCTGCGCCGAACCACCGCCAGAAATCATGCCTACGTCGGCATGGGGGCCAATGATGGCGATGCTGTGAAGCTTCGAGGCATCAAGCGGAAGCAGCGCTTGCTCGTTCTTCAGCAGCACGATGCTTTGCTCGGCGAGTTTCTGGGCAATCTCCAGGCCGCCCATCACGTCGGGAACGCCCTTGATCGGCGGATCATCGACTACACCGGTAGCGAACATCGAGCGCAGGATGCGGCGCACGTGATCGTCGAGTTCTGATTTGGGTACCCTCCCCGACGCGACATCCTTCTTCAAATCGTCGCCGTAGAAAATCCATCCGGGTTCTTCGTGATCGAGGCCCGCGGCTGAGGCTTTGATGGCGCTGTGAACGCCTCCCCAATCGGAGAGAACAAATCCTTTAAACTTCCAATCTTTTTTCAGCACCTCGTTCAGCAGATATTTGTTCTCGCAGGCATAGTCGCCGTTCACGCGGTTGTAGGAACACATCACGGCGGCCGCATCGGACTCTTGCAGCCCAATCTCAAAAGCGAGCAAATCGCTCTCGCGCGCGGCGCGCTTGTCGATGTTTACATTAACGGCATTGCGTCCGTTCTCCTGATCGTTGAGGGCGTAATGCTTGATGTCGCCAATGACATGCTGGGCCTGCATGCCCTTCATCACCGCTGCGACCATCTTTCCCCCGAGGATCGGATCTTCGCCGAGATATTCAAAGGTTCGTCCGTCGCGGGGTTCGCGGGTTAGATTGATCCCTCCGCCCAATGTCATGTTGTAGCCCTGCGCGCGCAGCTCGCGCCCGATCAGCGCGCCGTACTGGTAGCCGGCATCGAGATCCCAACTTGCCGCTCCGGCGACATCGGCGGGCAGGGCGGTCGAGTAGCGGCCATTCTCTCCGCTCATGCGCACGCCATAGGCCGCGTCCGACATCTGAATGGCCGGGATCCCCAGGCGGGGAATACCGGGCACGTATCCGGCGCCGCCGTTCGAGTGAATGATCAACGGGCTCAAGGGACTTAATCCGGCCATGCCGGTTCCGTGCAACAGCGTGATTTTCTCGTCGATCGTCATCTCTTTCAGAACCAAGGACGCGCGTTCCTCGGGCGAGAGGCTGGGATTCATCCAGGGATGCCCGCCGGCGGATTGCGACGCGGCCGCACCCAGCAGCACACTGAAGATTACGATCACGAACGCAAAGCTTCCCCACTTACCCACGTGTTTTTGCATCGGTTGGCCTCGATAGGATCTCTGCCGAAACGATAATGTAGCGGCTTTTGAGCATTCTCCCCCTATCGGGCCAATCCGTCAAACGATTCGCGCGAGGGTGTCCTAAAAACGCAAATCGATGCAAAGGAAGCGCCCTCGGCTTTACACTGTTTATGTGAAGATTGCGCTCGGGCAAATCAATCCCACCATCGGAGATTTCTCCGGCAACGCGGCCAAAATCATTGATTTCTCGCATCGGGCGGCGGCTGCCGGGGCCGGTCTGATTTTGTTCCCCGAGCTATCGGTGTGCGGATATCCGCCGAGGGATTTGGTCGAGCGGTCCTCTTTTGTGGTGCAGAATCGTCAGACCGTGCAGCACATCGCGGCTGAGACCGTCGGAATTGCCGTGATCTGTGGGTTGGTGACGCCTGCGAAGACGGAAACAGGGAAGTCCGTGATGAATTCGGCCGCCCTGCTGATGGACAGGAAGGTGGCCTTCGTGCAGTCGAAGATGCTGCTGCCTACCTACGATGTCTTCGACGAAATGCGCAACTTCACCCCGGCCAAGAGCCAGGAGCTGTTCTCGTTTTGCGGCAATCGCATGGCGCTGACCATCTGCGAAGATGCGTGGAATGACAAGCAGTTCTGGAGGCAGCGCCTGTATTCGGTCGATCCGGTGGAGGCCCTGATTAAGGCCGGCGGCAATTTTGTGCTCAACATCTCCGCCTCGCCATTCTGGATCGGCAAACGCGAGTTGCGCCGCGACATGCTGGCCAGCATCGCCCGCCAGCATAAAGTGCCGGTGGTCTTGGTGAACCAGGTTGGCGGGAACGACAGCCTCGTGTTCGACGGTTCGAGCCTGGTTCTCAATCGTCAGGGAGAGGTTATCGCGCAGGGGCGATCGTTCGAGGAAGACCTCATCTACTTCGACTCCGCGGATTTGAGCGGCGAGAGGCATGAGCAAATCGCCGGGGATGAGGCGAGCGTGTACTCCGCGCTGGTTCTGGGCACGCGCGACTACATCCGTAAGTGCGGTTTTCAGAAGGCGATTATTGGCTTGAGCGGCGGCATCGATTCGGCTCTGACTGCGGTGATCGCTGTGGATGCGGTCGGCCCGGAAAATGTGATCGGTGTGGGAATGCCGGGGCCGTATTCCTCTCCGGGGTCGATTGATGATGCGCGGTTTCTCGCCGAAAATCTCGGGATCCGCTTTGAACTGCTGTCGATCAAGCCCGCCTATGAAGCCTACCTCCAGATCCTGGGTCCGCTGTTCGCCGGTAAAGCGGAAGACGTGACGGAAGAAAACTTACAGTCACGCGCCCGCGGGATGCTGCTGATGGCCCTCTCTAACAAATTCGGGGCAATTGTGCTTTCGACCGGCAACAAGAGCGAACTGGGAGTCGGTTACTGCACTCTTTACGGAGACATGGTGGGCGGCCTGGCCGTGATTTCCGACGTGCCCAAAACGCTCGTCTACCGCTTGAGCGAATATGTGAACTCGCGCCGGGAGGTCATTCCGCGGGCGACGATGGAGAAGCCGCCGTCGGCGGAGCTGCGGCCCAACCAGAAAGACAGCGACTCCCTGCCGCCCTACGAAGTGCTGGACGTGGTGCTCGAGGACTACGTGGAAGACTCGCACCCGGCCGAGCGCATCGCATCCGATCGCGGATTCGACATTGAAACCGTGCGGCGCGTCATCCGTCTGGTTGATCGCGCCGAGTACAAACGCCAGCAGGCGGCGCCGGGCCTCAAGATTTCCCCCAAGGCGTTCGGCTCGGGACGGCGTTTCCCCATTGCCGCGAAATGCGAACTTTGAAGTATTCTGGAATGGATTCAGAAACGATCAATTTTCCGAGTCCGTAAATCGCAAATCCGAAAGGAACTCATGCTTCGTCTTCGACGCCAATTTATTTTTCTTCTGCTGGCGGGATCGCTCGCGGCAGCGCAGACTACCAAACCGACGTTAGAGAAGCCCGGGGAGAAGCCCGCGGAAAAGCCTGCTTTGGGCACACACGCCTCCGCCGATCTGCCATCGGAAGCCACGGTGGATTCGTTTCTGCAGCAGACCTTCGGATATCAGCCCGAAGTTTCCTGGAAAATTGCCAGCATCAAGCCGACGGGCGTTGCGGGTCTGGCGGAGGTCATAGTCATCCTGGCAAGCCCGCAGGGGCAGCAACAGAGCAAATTCTTTGTTTCGCCCGACGGTGAGCACGCCGTCATCGGCGATATTATTCCATTCGGCGCACGGCCCTTCGACCGTGCCAGCAAGTTGCTGGACAAAGGAATCAGCGGGCCCGAGAAGGGTCCCAAGGATGCGGCGGTGACGATCGTCGAATTCGGCGATCTGCAGTGCCCGGCGTGCAAGGCGGCGCAGCCCACCATCGAAGCTCTGGTTGCCGCTGAACCCAATGCCCGCTTCGTGTTCCAGAATTTTCCCCTCGAGATGCATAACTGGGCGGCCAAAGGCGCCTATTACGCCGACTGCGTGGGGCGCGCTTCGAATGAAGCGTTCTGGAAGTTCGTCTCGAAAACGTACGAGACCCAGAGCGACATTACGGCGGAGAATGCCGACGAGAAACTGACCGCCCTGGCCGAGGGCGCGGGGGTGAAGGGATCGGAGATCGCCGCATGCGCCACCAAACCGGAAACCAAGGCGCACGTGGACGCGTCAATCGCGCTGGGAAAATCCGTGGATGTCACGGGAACGCCGACGCTCTATATCAATGGCCGAAAAGTCGGAAGCCTGGATGCCCGTGCGCAAGACTTGTACAAGAGCCTGGTCGATTTTGCCGCGAAGGATGGCAAGAAGTAGGCGGCGGCTATTTTTCGCTGATCCAGATTTCCGGTGCGCTCCGCATTGTGTTGCCGAGGATGTGCGGAACGATAACGATCAGCAGTTCGTCATAATCTACTTCTTTGGTGTTGTTGACCATGGCCTGGTTCAGCACCGGCAGGTATCCCAGGCCGGGGATGCCGCTCATGGAGTACGAATCGGTTTTGGACATCTCTCCAGCGACCACAGCCGGCTCGCCATCCTTCACGCCGATGCTGCCTTTGTACTCTCGGTTGGCGATGACGGGCACGCCATTAGCGGATCCGCCGGTCAGCGAGCGCACCTCCAACTCCAGTTGCAGGCTGACACTGCCGTCGCTGTGAACCGTTGGTTTGACCTTGATGTTCAGCCCAAGATCTTCATAGCTGACCGAAGGGAAGGGCGGAACATAGCTCTGATTTCCCAGCACCTTGGAAATCTGCGCCGAGTTAAAGATGGGCGCATAGCTGGCATTCTCAATGGGATAACGCTCGCCCAGGTGAAAGGTGGCTTCGTTGCCCTGGCTGGCACGCATAGTCACCGAGGATAAGCTGCGCACCCACGACTCGTTCACCGAAAGCGCGGCGCTGAGGTGATCCAGGCTCAAGCCACTGAAGGTGAGTCCCCCGCCAAAGGTGGCCAGCGGCTGGCTGAAGATGCCGCTCTGCCCACCGCCGAGCTGAGCCAGAAGTCCGGAAAGTGCGGTGCTGCCGGCCTGATTGATCCCACCGGAAGAAATCAGCTGGTTGATGAGCTGCTGAATATTCTGTCCGCCCAGCCCGACGAGAGCCGCGGCAGGAATGTTGTACAGGTTGAAGGTGTCGGGAACGTGCATGCCAATGTTGCGCGTGAAATCATGACTGATCTGGAAAACTTGAAGGTCGAGCATCACCTGCGGGCGCTCGTTGCTCAACTGCTTGAGCAAGGTCGCGCACCCTTCGAGTGCATCCTCCGGCCCGCGCACTTCGATGGTGTCTCCGGTCTGTCCGGAGTTGATGAAATTGAGGGTGAACATGTTGCGCAGGGTGGTGATCAGATCGTTCACCTCCTGGGGCGTGGAGTGCGGCGGCACGGCAAACGTTCGCAGCGACATGCGGTCGAACGTCCGGTGATTCTCCGGATTGTCGGCGGCCACCAGCATCTGATGGGTGTCGAGGGCGGCCCACATCGTTTTGGTCACTCGCCCAGCCAGATTCAGCGCGGTGACAAAATCCACGTCGTCGACGAAGAAACGCACCTGACGGTTTTGCACTGAGTCGTCAAATTGCACGCTGATACCGAACGAACTGCCCAGTTCGGTGTATAAGCCGCGAGCATCGCCACGGAAGTGGAAGCTGGCCCGGTCTTTCCTGGGTTCGAGATGAATTTCCCCAGTGCCGGCGAGCCTGGCCGGCAGCACCGGGGGGCTTTCGACGTCCGGCACGCGAACCGCCTCTGCCAGCCGGTCGCGGGCGAATTGATTGTCGGGATCCAGATCGAGCGCAGCGCGGAACTGGGCCGCGGCCTCGGCGCGGGAGTTGTTGGCAAGAAGCGCGTTACCGTCCTGCACATGGCGGAAGACGATTTGCGCCTTAACCAGTTCGCGGGCCTGCAAGAACTGCATGTTCCGCGGCACCATGCGGGAGGCGTGATCGAACTCCTGAAAGGCGTCTTCCAGACGCTCTTGCTGCTCGAGCTTGATCCCAAGGGCAAAGGCCTTGCGTGCATCCTTGATATCTTTCTTGGTGAGGATGCAGTTCACCCCGCCCGGAATTCCGTTGCCGCAAGTGAAGGGAGGAGCGGTCACTGCGGCATCGTCTCCAGCGTGAACCATGGGCCCTAGCGCGACCGCCAGGACTCCTATGCCGAGGATAGAGGCTGCTCGCCGCATCGTCTCTCCAGATTTTAACGTGGTTTCCGAGCGTTGGGGCGCTCCGATAGGCCGTAGTACCTCCGGGCTTAACGGAGGAGGGCTATTACTAGAACGGAGTCTTGCTAGCCTCTTGCAGAGGATCGCTGGCTAGGAAAGCCTCAAGCGCTCGATTTTACGAGCCTTGCCGCTGGACTCGTCACAATCGATCAGGACCGCGCTCAATCGCACGTCTCCGGTCGCGGGCTCAAACCGCACCGGCATCCCGTTCAGAAATTTTTGAACGACAAGCTCTTTCTTTACGCCGATGACGCCGTCGTAGGGGCCGGTCATCCCCACGTCGGTGATATAGGCCGTACCGTTCGGCAGAACACATTCATCCGCGGTGGGCACATGGGTGTGCGTGCCAATGACTGCCGTTACACGGCCATCGAGGTACCATCCGAGAGAGATTTTCTCCGAGGTGGCTTCGGCATGGAAGTCGACCAGAATCACCTTCGCCTGAACTTGTTTGAGAAGTTGGTCTGCCGTGCGGAATGGGTCATCGTTCGAAGCCATGAAAACCCGGCCCTGCAGATTGATCACCGCATAGGGAATCTTGCCCTTCATTCCCTCATACAGTCCCCAGCCCGGCATGTCGGAGGGATAATTCGCCGGTCGCAGCACGCGGCGAGCAGGCCCGCGCCCGTTGCCCTCGATCATGTGAAAGTAGTCGATGATCTCACGCTTGTCCCAAACGTGGTTGCCGGTCGTGATGACGTCGATATTCAGCTCGAACAGCTCTTCGGCAAGCGAAGGCGTGATACCGAATCCAGCGGCCGAATTCTCCCCGTTTGCGATGATCAGTTCGACCCCGTGGTCGCGCACAATGCCGGGAAGCCGGTCTTTTACGATGGTGCGTCCAGGACGCCCGAAGATGTCACCAATAAAAAGAATTCGCATGAGCAGGCAAACTTTGATGGTAACACGCAGCCAGTGCGGCTTCGGACGCTCATCTCGGCAGATTGGGAACGTCCGCACGCGCCAGCACGGAGCCCCAGGCGTCGAGAACGTACACATCGGTCCATCGCCTGCCGGACCTGGGCTTTTCAGCGCCGGAGAGCGTGAACGTGATGGTCGTTTTGGGTGAGGTGCATCCGGTGAGTTGGCGGAGTTTGTCATCGGAGTCCGACGGAGTCGTGTCGAGAATCTGTGCCGGGTTCTGCTTCGCTTCATGAGGCAAATCCGCCAGCACGACGACTTCCACCGCTCCGGCCAGATTTTGGCAGCGCATCGGAATCTTTAACTCCCATTCCCCCGAGCTGGCTTTGCGCAGCTTGGGCTCCTCGGTGAACACAACGACCGGCGGATTTCCTCCGGGCGAGGCATACCACTCTGGCCAGCGATGCGCGAATTCAATACTTGCGGCCAAGTAGGCGCGGCTTAACTCCTGATCGCGCTCTTCCCAGCAGGGATGCATGGCATAGAGCGATTGAGGCCGCGCGCCCACAGTATCCACAGCATGCAGAAGATGGTGCAGCGCGGGCACGAAATCAGGATGATATCCGGCGCGAGCCATCAGCATAAGGCCCTCGCGGTCTGCTTCAACTTCCAGTCTGCGGCAATAACGCGCCATGTCTTCGGAGGCTTTTTCTGAGTCAGTCCACGAGGCAGATGGGATTCCCGGATCACCGAAGACGATGCCCGCGCCGCCGGCGCTTTCAAGCGACTTCTGCGACAAGTAGCGCCGGGCCCAGTCCCGGCGGTAGACATGAGCGATTTCATGAGACAGGATCGCAGCCCATAGACCGGTGCTCGATCCGGCGAGCCGCGCTAACCCGTTCTCGACGTAGACCGTACCGTCTGGCGAGGCGTAGGCGTTCCGGTGCTCGTCTTCCACGATGCGGAGTTGCCAAGTGAGCTTGATCTCCCGCACTTCGGGAGCATGTTGCACGAGTCTTTCGAAAACCAACCTGCCGACGGAATAGGATCCCGAAGCCGGAATGCTCTGCGACATCAATTGCGGACGCAGGCGCGCTGCCGTCTCCAGGTCGAGCTTGAAATTCGCAGGAATGCCGGGGCTTTGGACGAGTTGCTGGCTAAAGGCGGAGATACCGAACAGAACAAAAACGCCGACGCTCAACCAAGAGACGGTCGACCTGCATGATCGACAATCCACGGGGCTCCTCCGCGGAAAATTCACTGTTGTCCTGATTATGCTCTTATTTCCCGGGTGCGCAATGGCAAATTATGGAACGAGTTCTGCGGTGCGAAGAAAATCGTAGTTCCCCGCGGGATTGAGTTGAATGTTCTTCACCCGGCGCGTGTGGACCACAACATTTTCGAGATACCAGAGATTGATATAGGGCAACTCCAGCGCCAGAATCCGTTGCACCTCGGCGTACAGCGGCTTGCGCGCCTGGGGATCGACTTGGCGGCGGGCGCGATCAATCAGTTCATCCACTTTGGGGTTGGAGTAGAAGCCGCGGTTGGCGCCGTTCGGCGGAAATTTTGCCGAGTCGAAGGCATATTCAAAAATATCGGGATCCTCGTTGCCGCCAATCCAGCGCAGGCCGTACATCTGAAATGCCCCGTGTGTCACGTCTGAGAAGAAAGTGGCGAACTCGAAGCTGCGAATCTCCAGCGCAATGCCGACGGCGCGGAATTGCTGCTGGATGACTGCGACCATCAGGCGGGTGTTGGCATCGGTAGAAGTCTTCATGGTGAGGTGGAAGCGCACACCATTGACCGCCGGATAGCCGGCGGCATCGAGCAATTGATTGGCCCTCTGCGGATCGTGGTCGTAAACCGCGACATCGCCGTTGTAAGCCCAGCTTTGTGTGGGGAGAACGCTGTTTGCAGCCTCAGCCTCGCCGCGCCACAAATATTCGATCATGGGCCGACGGTCGAGCGCATAGGCGATCGCCTGGCGGACACGAACATCTTTCAGAATAGGATCGCGCAAGTTGAATCCCAGATAGGCGAGGCGCGTGCCATGTCCGGTTTCGACCGCAAGGGCCGGGTCGCGCGCGAGAGTTCGAACTGTATCGGGCGTGAGCGAGTTGATGGCGATGTCGCCGCTCCCCTTGCGCAACTCGAGGGCTTCCGTAGTCTCGTCAGGGACAACAGCCAGGCGCACTCGCGCCAGTTTCGCCTTCTCGCCCCAATATTGATCGTTGCGCTCGATGATGACCTCTCGATCGGTCTCCGCGCTGACGAATTTGAATGGGCCCGACCCAATGGGATGCTGCGTCATCTCATCGCCGCTGCCGAAGGGTACGATGCCGATCGCACCGTCAGACAAATTCCACAACAGTGTCGAATCGGGCTCTTTCATGTGGAAGATCACGGTGAAATCGTCGGGGGCGTCAATGTGATCGACGAATTTATAAACGGCCGCCTTCGTGCTGCGAATCTTGCCCTGGAGCAGGGAATCGAATGTCCACTTCACATCGCGCGAAGTAAGCGGGCGGCCATCGTGAAATGTGACGCCTCGATGAAGTTGAAAAATGTAAGTGAGGGCGTCGGGAGCGTCCCAGCTTTCCGCCAGCCCCGGCGCGACATTCAAGTCCTCGCCGCGCGACAGCAGATCGTCGAAGATGAGGTTGTCGATGCGTTCGGACGCGGCGTCGATGCCCACGCGGGGATCGAGATTGGTAGGGCTGGACTCGATGACCATGACCAGCGTGTTCGCGTCGGGTTTCGAACTGCAGGAAAGAGAGAAGAGCGCGACAGAGCAGATCGCCAGTCGGACAATTCCCGGGGGAGGATTATGCATACGAGATCTTTCCGAGGATTACCCGGCGCTGCGCACCGGTGGCAGAGGGCACGTTCGATGGGCGCCGGCTCCAGGTCTCATACGCGAGTACCGCGAATGCTACCGCTTCTTTGGCCTGCGAAGGCAGGCCGAACTCATCAGAGAGTCGCAATCGAACGCGCATCGAGGCGAGACGGTCTGCCAGCATTCGGACCAGCGTCGCATTCTTGGTTCCCCCGCCAGAGAGAATCATTTCGCGGAGTGAGCTGTGCTCTAGCTTTGGCAGAACAAACCGGCGAACTGCCAGTGCGATGGATTCGGCGGTCAAGGCGGTTGCAGTGGCGACGATATCCTGCTTCGGTGCTCGTCCGCAGGCTCGCAAGAACTCGTAAACGAATTCGCGTCCGAATTCTTCCCGGCCAGCGGTTTTCGGTGGACGCTTGCGAAAGAAACTTCCCTTCAAGATTCGCACGATAACTTTTTCAATCACGTCTCCGGATGCCGCGATCTTTCCACCACGATCCCAGGGCCGCCCATACAACGCATCCATGACCTGATCGATGACCATGTTTCCGGGGCCGGTGTCGAAAGCCATAACTTCGTCGATGTCCCCGCCAGACGGAATTGCGGTCAGGTTCGCGATGCCGCCGATGTTCTGCACGAGCCTTCCGATATGGCCATCATGAAATAGCAGATAGTCGAGATAAGGAACCAACGGAGCGCCCTTGCCTGCGGCGGCCATGTCCGCGGGACGAAAGTCCGACACCACTGGCACGCCGATCTGTGCCGCGATGACCGCGGCCTCTCCCGTCTGCCATGTGGTTGCGATCTTCTTTCCCAGGAACTTCTGCGCCTCGCCTTGATGGTAGAGAGTCTGCCCATGACATCCGATCAGATCAGCCTTGAGCTTGAACTTCCGCTGCGCAGCCAGCACAGCGTCAGCGTACAGTTCTCCCAACAAAAAGTTGAGCCGCGCAAGGTTGGCTACGCTAGCCCGCTCGGCATTCATAGCGTCAAGTACGGCGGCGCGGACTTGGCGAGAATAAGGAAATTCCGCGTGTCCCAGCAACTCGATCGTGTGGCCGCGGGCGACTTGCCCCCGCGCTTCGATCCGCACCAGCGCAACGTTGATTCCGTCCGCCGAAGTCCCGCTCATCACGCCGGCGACAATCATGGCCCGATCTTTTATTGCACGATCTCTCATTGGACGATCGGTCATTGGACGATCTTTCATCGGACGATCAGTCATGCGCGAGGCCGGCGGGATTGGGAATCCAGACTCTCGAGCCGCACCTGTTCGCTGAACTCCCACAACTTGCGCGTCAATTTCTCAACCGCCTCCGG
>Ga0209698_10005748_pt1 | contig 13331 bp, 10 predicted proteins | sample LitLauG_LLR_2012_FD_187203 | JGI IMG/M metagenome (GOLD analysis project Ga0209698, IMG submission 187203) | Freshwater sediment microbial communities from Pennsylvania, USA - Little Laurel Run_MetaG_LLR_2012 (SPAdes) (version 2) | ecosystem: Environmental > Aquatic > Freshwater > Creek >... | reverse complement strand
TTTGAAGGCAAGCCGCCGGAGTTCTTCCACGACTGGCGGTTTCTGTTTGTCGGCGTCCGGTGGTGGTGGGCCAAGATCAACGGCAAGGCCTGAGCCTTCCTTCCTGGGAAGAAAAGCATTCACCACAAAGGTCACGAAGGTGCACGAAGGAAAGCTTCTGGCCTACCCCCGCTGACGTAGTGTCTTTGATTATGACATTTGTAAAACTCTAGCCTCTTTGCGCCGGACACTTGCCCTGCCCGGCTTTCTGCTCTATGCTCAAAACCAACTTGGGGTTCTGCTTCGCCAGACACCATGCAGCGCTTGACCGCCAGATTGCTGCTGTTGATCGCCCTGCTCGGAACATTTGTTCCCATCGGGATGCAGGCGAAGTCCGCGCCGTCGCATGCCTGCTGCCGCCGCACGGCAGTGCATCACTGCCACGATGCGGGGCTGCCACATTCTGATGAAACCGTCCTTCGCGATGCCGGATGCTGTAATCACGATTGCTGCCGTGCGGTAACCAGTTCTAACTACGCGCGCTTAGGGCCGTCATCGGCTGTGTCGCGCGCGGAGAGCCTCTCAGCCTGTTCTACCGTTCCTCAAGCCAAGACGCCAATCTCTGCCGCCTTCTCCCAGCTTCAACCTCGCGCTCCGCCTGCCTCGTTCCTCGCCTGATTTTCGCAGATCGCCGAAGTGTCAGGAGCCCGTCGTTCACGCCATCCAACGGCTCCGCGTTATTGCACGTTGCGTTACTGCGGAAGAGCGGCCTACCGGGCCGCGTTATGGAATACACAACGGGGGACCTACCCTTTCAAGTTGGTCGAGGAGATTCGATGCCTTTCAGTGCCATCCGGCTGTTCGCGATACTCATAAGCCTCACGTTGGCGGCCTCTGCCGCAGTGGTCGGTTCCGTGCGTGGCGTCATTCATGACCCCCAGCATCGTCCGGTGCAGGAGGCAATGGTGATGATCAAGGCGAAGAATTCTGACTGGGCAGCCTCCGTCAACTCCGACGCGAATGGAAATTTCACATTCAACGCGGTTCCGCTCGGCAAATATATTGTGACGGTCGCGGGAGTCGGATTCGAACAGTCTCAGCAAGACGTGATGGTCATCTCGGGCTCACAGCCTGTTCTTCATTTCGCGCTCAACGTCGCCGGCGCAAAAGAAACGATCAACGTTTCCGGCACGACCAACGACGTGCCTACGGACACTTCCACTCCGACAACAATAGTGGACCGGCTGGAGATTGCGCGCACGCCCGGCGCGGCGCGCTCCAACAGCCTCGCTATGATCACCGACTTCGTCCCGGGGGCCTACGTAACGCATGACCAGCTTCACATTCGCGGCGGACATCAAACCAGCTGGCTGGTTGACGGCGTCCCGGTACCTAACACCAACATCGCCTCCAACCTCGGCCCACAATTCGATCCCAAAGACATCGATTATCTGGAAGTCAGCCGCGGCAGCTACGGTGCTGAATTCGGCGACCGCACTTACGGAGTTTTCAACGTCGTGCCCCGCACGGGATTCGAACGCACCCGCCAGGCTGAACTCGTTCTCAGTGCCGGAAACTTCTATCAGACCAACGACCAGCTCAGCTTCGGCAGCCACAGCGAGCGCTTCGCCTACTACGCCAGCGTCAACGGCAACCGTAGCGATCTCGGCCTGCAGACGCCCGTCCCGCAGGTCGTGCACGATGCCGCCAACGGCTACGGCGGCTTCGGCTCGCTAATTTTCAACGTCGATCCTTCCAATCAGTTACGCCTCGTGACATCGTTGCGACAGGATTACTTCCAGATCCCGTATGATCCCTTTCCCAACGATCTTGAGAACGGATCGATACCCGGGAACAACTTTACTCCGCAGTATCCCAGCATCGGTCTGCGCGATGGCAATCACGAATCCGATGTCGTGGCGAATCTCTCCTGGGTACACACGTTTAATTCCAAGGTGCTGCTGACTGTCTCGCCTTTCTACCACCGCAACGGCGCCAACTATGACAGCTCGCCCGCCGATGTTGCTCTCGCCACGACCGACCAGCACACATCGGCCTATGCCGGCGGACAGGTGAGTTTCAACGCCAACGTCGGTAAGAACAACCTGCAGGCCGGATTCTACGGCTTTCACCAAAACGACAGCCAGTTCTTCGGGATTATCTACAGCAGCGGCGCCAATCCTTTAGCTGAGAGCGATCCGGCCTCCGGTGGTTTGGCAGCCTTCTTCCTCGACGACAAATTCAAACCATTTTCCTGGCTGACTGTCTCGGCGGGAATACGCCCCACGCATTTCAGCGGCGGCGTGACAGAGAGCGCGATCAGCCCACGTTTCGGCGCGGCATTGAACATCCCCCGCCTCAATTGGACCTTCCGCGCCTTCTACGGACACTATTACCAGGCGCCACCTTTACTCACGGTGGGAGGTTCATTGGAAGAATTCTGCACAACGAACAGTTGCGGGTTCCTCCCTCTCAATGGAGAGCGTGACGAGGAACATCAGTTCGGGGTTATTATTCCTTATCGCGGGTGGGTTCTCGATGTCGACAATTTCCAAACTAATGCCCACAATTTCTTTGACCATAGCTGCATTGGATCGGGCCTGTGTCTACCGATCACCATTGACGGCGCGAAAATCCGCGGATGGGAACTAACTCTCCGTTCTCCGCGCATCGCCCACCGTGGGCAAATTCATCTCGCGTACTCGAATCAAATCGCCGAAGGGAAACTGCCCATCACCGGCGGCTTGACCAATTTTTCGCCCCCCAGCGACCTCTTCCCGCTCGATCACGACCAGCGAAATACGCTCAATGTCGGGGGGGACCTCACGCTGCCTTGGCGCGCTTACGCTTCCACCAACATCTATTACGGCTCCGGCTTCAGCAACGCGTTCCCCGGCCAGCCTTATCCCGCCGATCATTTGCCGCAACACACAACCTTTGATCTGACGTTGGGAAAGGACTTCGGCGAACGCTTCTCCGCGTCGCTCAACGCCCTGAACGTAGCCAACCGCCGCGTCAATCTCGACAACAGCCAAACTTTTGGCGGGTTTCACTGGAATAATCCGCGGGAGGTCTTCGTGGAACTGCGCTATCGATTTCATTATTAATTGAAACCTTTCACCACTGGGGGCACAGAGGAACACAGAGGAGGGTTGGATCGAAACCCCGTGGGCCCCTGTGTCCTCTGTGGTGAGTCTTAATCGGTACTTCAGGATTGCACGCCATCGAAAGAATCTCCATTTGAAAAATCCCGCGTAGGATGGCATAGAGCCCTCGCAGAATCCAGAGGGTGCCGTGCAAGGCTGCACGGATCGGAGTTACATTGAGTACTGTGTGAACAATTCCATGGGCCAACGCTCTTTCCCGATATTTCTACTCTGCGCGACCATTCTGATTTCAGTTTCCTGTCATCGTTCCAAGCCGCAGGCGACCAAGCGCTATCCGTTCACGGGCCGGATTATCTCTGTCGACCCACAGGACCAGTCCGCAAACGTCGATGGCGACCTGATTCAGGGATTCATGGAGCCGATGGTGATGCCTTACAAATTCAAGCCCGCGTCGGCGCTTCGCCAGCTCTCCGCGGGGGACTCGATCTCTGCGGAAATTGTGGTCGTGGATCACGATCCGCGCGACGAGAACGCGGGTGCCGACTCCTGGCTGGAAAACGTGAAGGTCACGGGGCACGCGCCCCAGCCTCCGGCGAACGGACCAAAATCGTTCCATATCCCCTCGCCCGGGGAAGAAGTACCGGATTTTGCGTTCACCAACCAGGACGGGAAGCCGGTTTCGATCAAACAATTTCGCGGAAAAGTGCTGATGGTGACGTTCATCTATACGCGCTGCCCGTTTCCCGATTTCTGTCCGCGTATGAGCAGCAATTTCGAGTCGGTCTACAAGCAGATCGGCTCGAACCCGTCGCTCGCGCATGTACAACTGTTGAGTGTGAGCTTCGATCCGGAGCACGATACGCCAAGGGTGCTGCGCGATTATGGATTTTCTGTGGCCCACTCGCACGACGCGGCGCTTTTCCGGCGCTGGCAATTCGCAGCGCCCAAGGCGGCCGCTCTGCCGAAGATTGCCGACTTTTTTGCGCTCACCGTGAAGCCCGAGGGCGGCATGATCACGCACAACCTGAGCACCGCCGTCATCGGACCGGACGGCAGGATCATGAACTGGTATCACGGCGGTGACTGGCAGGTTTCTGATTTAATAAAGGACGCCGTGAGTTCCCACACCACAAAGACGACGTCATCCTGAGCGTAGCCGTTCTTCAGGCGGAGCGAAGGATCTCAGGTCGCCACGCGGTTCGGGTGCTGGCGAGATCCCCATCGTGAAGTGAGCCGATTCTTTGTCGTAAGTATGAGGCAATCATGAGATACGTTCTGCTGATACTGGCTATTCTGGGAATTGTTGCGTCGTCTCTGGCGCTCCGCGAACATTATCGCGAGTACGGAGACTCCCCATGCAGCATCAATGAGCATTGGGATTGCGGCGTGGTGAACCACAGCCCGTTCGCCGTGCTGGGCGGCGTATTTGATCAGATGGGCCTACCGCACATTCCGCTGATCAGTAGCTTGCCCGTTGCCGCCGCCGGGATTCTCGGCTATATCGTGATGGGCTTTGTGGCATTTCGCCGGTGGTATCGATTGCTGCTGGTTTTGACTCTGGGGAGTGTGGCGTTTTCTCTGTATCTTGCCCACATCGAAAAAGATTTGCTCGGCGTCTGGTGCGTTTACTGCGTGATCTCGCTGGGACTGATCAGCCTGATGTGTTTGCTGAATATCGGCGTGGTAGTTTCGGGATTCGTGCGGAAGCCGGCTTCTGCCTAGGTGAGTGCTGTGACGATGTTCAACGTTATCGCGGCGATCGTTCTACACTGCCGTTCGAGCAGCATCGGATGATAAGAATTCTCAAACTCTGTGAGCTGATTGTAGCTGTTCTCAGTTGCACAATCCTAGGCGCGTTCGCGCAGCAGTGCCCCCAAGCCAGCGCGACAGGGGAGGGCACTGCATCGGAAGTTCGTAGCTTGGAAGGCAGACTCGTCTTCCACGATGCCATCCGAAAGTGGTTTGAACTCAAGTTGGACCAACCGCAATGCGGGCAAACCTCCATCGAATTGATGCGTATAAACGCGGACTGGACCCCGGTAGAGGTTCTCAGGGATGTCGAGTCAGATCGAGCGGTACCATTGACTTCTCCTCAACCGGATACTATTCGCTTGATACCTATCAGGCCGTGAAACAGATTGAACCTGTCGGTGAATGCGCAAAGCAGTTGCCCTTTCCTGACTATTCGAAGGCCGAGCCCGACAAGTCAGTTCGTGAATATCGAGTCGAAATGCACGTTGACTATGAGCCGGTAGATCACCCGATTACTTTCCGCGCCTCGAGTGCAGGTAAGGAATTGAAGCCGTGGCAAGCTTACGCAAGTTACATGTTGACGGGAGGGTTTGTCCTCTACGGATACTGTGGCAAAGGTTTTGTCGTCGCTAAAGTTTTTGGGACACCGGAGGCGAATCCCTCACATTTAACGGAGCGAGGAAGCCAGGACGATGCGGCCGCTTTTGATCCCGAGGGTGCAGCGGCATCTGGAAAGAAGGACCTGAATTTGGGCTACACCTGCGTGCGCAAGCCCTGACTGTCGGTTAATAGGCGGTGGTATTCAGTGTGCTCACTCGCCCACTCTCCGGTTCTTCGCGCCGATCTTGCGGTTGATATCCCCCGCGAACTCAATAAAGAAGTTCAGCAGCGTGCCGTAGCCGGCCTGTCCCAGCATCGCTCTCCCGCCTTCTGCAAAGGCATTGCGCGGATGCGGCTTCCATGCGGTTGAGATCATGCCGCCTCCGAAAGCGCCTCCATAAAGCGCCCACTGCGGACGGAGCTGTCTCTCGCTCTCGTTGTAAGTCAGGAAGTTGCGGATCATTGCGTGCCGTGTGCGAAGCCACAGGCCGTGGCACTGACACTGATCGTAGCGCGGCTCATAGCGCAGCGCCATGTTTCCCAAAGCAGCCAGGCTGTTCGCGGAAATGAATTGTCCTTCGCGCGATGCGAAGCGCTCGGCGTATCCGCCCCAGCCGTCGTCCCATTGCGGGGGAGCGCCGCGTACCTGGTCGATGCCCGCGGCGAACATGCGTTTCATGTACGCTCCGGGCGTAGCCAGCGTCTGCTGCAGATAGTATTCGCGGCGCTGCGCCAGGGTCAGCGGAGTCATGACCTGGCCCTTGGGAACGAAAACTCCTGTAAACCAGCCGCTCTCCCAGTCGCGCGCTTTCACCAGCGCAAGTTCTCCCATCCGCTTCGTCGCGTCGGCGGCTTCGACGGCATACCGCGCCGGATTATTGTTTTCCTTCTTTCCCTTTTCCTGCGGCGGCTGGCTTTCGGAAGGCTTTGGTGAAGGAGTGGATGGAGCGGGAGCCGGTGGCGGTTCCGTCTGATCCTGCGCACGCGACGTGGCGTTCAGCAGCAGGAACCCGGCTAACAGTAGAACAGCAATGAATCCCGTTCCTGCTTTCCCCAAGCTTAGGCCCCCAGACTTTGAACAGCGACTCAGGCTTCCAATTTTACCGATGGCCGCGCAACCGGCTAGACTCTGTTCGATGCAATCCCTGTACAACCGCGTTGCCGGACGGAGCGTGGAACGTCTCGCGGCGCTCAGCGACGGCATTTTCGCGGTGGCGATGACGCTGCTGGTGCTCGATCTGCGGGTACCGGGAATGGAAACAGTTCATGCCGAGCGCGATCTCTGGCATGCGCTTGTGGCGCTCTCCCCGCGTCTGGTGATCTTCCTGATGAGCGTGATGACGATCGGGATCTTCTGGGTCGGCCAGCAAACGCAGCTGAATCATTTTGCCCGCGCCGACCGAAATCTCGCCTGGATTCACATCGCCTTTCTCTGCGCCGTATGCCTGATCCCGTTCTCGACCTCGCTGCTCGCCGAGTTCATCCATTATCGGATTGCGCTGGCAGTCTACTGGTTCAATATTTTACTGCTCGGCCTGACGCTGTTCTGGAGTTGGAGGTACGCCTCACGGAATCAGCTGCTTGGTGATGACATACCTGCGGAAATCCATCGAGCGGTAGTGCGCCGGATTGCCATCGCGCAATCTTTGTACGCTTGCGGAGCAGCGTTGTGTTTTTTGAACACCTATTACGCGATTGCCGCCATTGTGCTGGTACAGGTGAACTATGCGATCGCACCGAGATTCTGCTGGGGATTGTTCTCGCGAAAAGCTATCCGTGACGGCAAAGAAACCGTTTAGCGCGTCGTAGGTGGAACGCACCCTTATCTTTGTTGTCTTGCTGAGCGGAGAATGAGGCCGCGATAGCGACCTCGTTCGGGGTCGAAGCATCCCTACCCAAAGTTTGGTGCCGCAGGCAGTTTCGGTTTGGCGCCCTTGATCAGCAGCCACAACATAAACACAATCTCCCCGATGATGGCAGGCTGAAGATAGTGGTTCACCTGAACCTGATATTCCGGCAACACGGTGCTGGTAAGGCTCAGGATGACCCACGCGAAACCGGCGAGAGCGAGCCAAACCCCCAGGAACCGCGGCAGGAATCGCGACTTGTATATAAGAAGCGCGAGAGGAAACAGCCAAAGACCCCAGAATATTTCGCAGATAACAAATCCGCGACCATGCAGACTCAAGAAAAACATCGCCAGACCCTCGCGTTGGGGCTTGTCGAATATAGACAAAAAGTCAGCACCACGCACGAGGATGAGGGCTGCGAATGAGTTCACCTCATTCAGAAATGCGATCGGGATCGAAACCACAATCAAGATCACCATCAGCGAAGCATGGCGACGATTGACTCCCTTGAACAAATCGTAAAGAACCAGGGCCACGAAGATAAACCCAGCCTGGCCGATGAGTTCGCCCGCGATCCCGAGGCGAAAGAGCGTCTCGTGGGCCACGATGTTGTTAGCCGTCGCCGCTGCGTCTCCGTGCACGATCAACTTGTCGGGGACATAACCCATGGAGAAGAAGCCAACGATTGAGGTGATTACATACAGAAGGCCCGCAAATCTGCCGGGGTTCCTGGCGGAACTCATGTGTCCTCCTGTTGTGAGAAGGCCCTAGACTCTCGCGGATACGGCGCGAACAGTCAAAATGTTCCCTACAAAACACGTGAATCAGCCGTTTGCTCGGATCTTATTCAGCAGCGAGGCGTGGGCTGGATTCCAGTCGGATGACGAGCAAGCTGAAAGCAGTGAAACCACAGTCTTGCTGAGCGGAGAATGAGGCCGCGATAACGACCTCGTTCGGAGTCGAAGCATCCCTACCCAAAGTTTGGTGCCGCAGGCAGGGATTCCTCGCTACGCTCGGAATGACAATAAAGTGCAATTGGCTCGAATATTACCTGCTGACAAGGCAGAGACTGGTCGGAGCTAGCCCCGTTCAAATGCGTGCTTCTTCTCCAACTCCTCCATCGCGGCGCGACGTGCGGTCTCGAAGCGTTCACCTTGGTTCATCAGGCCCTGGGTCGCCTCGGCGTAGTCGCCGTCGATGCGCAGCAGGCCCTGAGCGGCCACAAGCCGCGCCGCCGTCTCCAGCAAGTGCGCGGGCGTCGTCTGCACGTACTGAGCTTCGGCGGGATCGGCAAGCCACACGCGCGGTTCGCCACTGAGTTTTGTCTGCCAGAAGACTTTGCGTTCGATGAACTCCGCCATCGCGTCGTCGGTGGCCTTGCCGAAGACCCACTGTTGTCGTTTGTAGTCGTAGTGGCGGCTGGAAAATGCCACCGGCAGGAGCTTGCCGGATTTCAGAAACTCAATCTGCCGCCGGTCCACTTCTTTGCGCAGCGCATTGATGACCGGGGATTCTGCATCTTTCGGTTCAAGCGATGGCATCACTTCCTTCACGGTCAGAGACAGGTTCACGGCGACCGGCGCGTGCAGTCCCTCGGACCCCGCCAGCTCGATATCGCCATGCAGCACCCAAAAATCCGCGCCGGAGGTCGATGGGTGAAACGGCCAGTCCAGCTTGACCGTGAGCGGCAGGCCCGAGAGCGTCACCCATATCTTCTTCGCGGAGGCTCCGCCCATAATGCCGCCACTGTTCTGCATCTGTGTCATGTGATCTTGATTTCCTTATTGCGTTGAGATGTTGGTCGAATTTTACCGGAAGGAAGAGATCAGGCTTCAGGCTTCAGGCTTCAGGCTTCAGGCTTCAGGCTTCAGGCTTCAGGCTTCAGGCAAAATAGCCCCGCTTAACCGCTCTGTCAAATCACCTGCGCATCTGATTTCTGGCCGCGCCCCTGGGCACTGTTCCTTAGCCCCTGCTGTCCAACGTCGCACGCACTTTCAACGCCAGATCGGTCTTGGAAAATGGCTTCTGGAGCAACTGTACCCCGGGCTCGAGTACTTTGTGTTGCATGACCATGTCATCGGTGTAGCCGGTCATGTACACGATTTTCGTGCCGGGCCTGGTGTTGAGAATCTTTTCCGCCAACTGACGGCCGCTCATGCCCGGCATGATGACGTCGGTCAGCAGCAGGTGAATCGGCTCCCGCAATTCCTCTGCGGTACGAATCGCTTGCTCGGCGTTCCCCGCCGCGAAGACCTTGTAACCGTAGCTCTCGAGAAAAATTCGCGTCAGCTCGCGCAGATCGGTCTCGTCTTCGGCCACGAGAATTGTCTCCGATCCGCCGGCTACCTGCCCGACGTCAGGGCGCGCGGGGCGGCGAGTGTCACCGGTTGTCGCAGGCAGGTAAATACGAAATTCAGTTCCGCGCCCGACCTCGCTGTCTACCTGGATACTCCCTCCACTCTGCTTGACGATGCCGTACACCGTGGACAACCCCAGCCCAGTTCCTTTCCCCATCGGCTTGGTCGTGAAAAATGGCTCGAACACGTGTGTCAACGTCGCCGCGTCCATTCCGTTTCCGGTGTCGCTGACTTTGAGCATCACGTAGCGGCCCGCCGGTAAATCCAGGTCTCGCCCTCCCTCGCCCTTGATCTCGATATTCGAAGTTTCCATCGCCAGCCTGCCGCCATGCGGCATCGCATCGCGAGCATTGACCGCCAGGTTCATCAGAACCTGCTCCAGCTGGCCGGGGTCAGCCTTCACCGCCATGAGCGAGGGATGCAGCCTCGCCAACAGCTCGATATCCTCGCCGATGACGCGCGACAGCATTTTCTCGACATCCGCGACGCTTTCATTCAAATCCAGCACTTTGGGTTGCAGGACCTGCTTGCGGCTGAAGGCCAGCAACTGCTGCGTCAGCGAGGCGGCCCGTTCGGCCGCGCGCCCCATCTGTTCCAGCCCATTGCGCGAACGTTCATCGACGCCGGAGGCCAGCAGCAGCTCCGCATGCCCCATGATGATGCTGAGAATGTTGTTGAAGTCATGCGCGACGCCACCCGCGAGACGGCCGATGGCTTCCATCTGCTGCGCATTGCGCAACTGCTCTTCCAGATGCAGGCGTTCGGTCACGTCGCGTTGAATGCCCCAGTTGCGCACGAGGCATCCTTTTTCGATAACACCCGCCATCGTATTGCGGAAGACCTTCGTGAGGCCTTGCGCGTCCCGTTCGTGGGACTCCCAATCGGCGATCCGGTACCCGGACCGGATGTAGGTCGCCATGAATTCCTGCGTGACAGGATCGTCGGCAATCAGCAACTCCGAAAGTTTCTTCCCAATCAGATCCTCTGCCCGGTTCAGGCCATACATTCTTGCCATGGCGTCATTGCATTCGGCGATATATCCGCTCGCCAGGCTCAGGGCAATCTGCTCATTCACGGAAAGGTGGACGGGGACTGGCGGGGTATGTTCGGTGCGGTAAATGCCCTCGGAACTTTGCGAGACGAAAACCCGGTACCGCTCTTCGCTCTGGCGTAGGGCTTCTTCCGCTTTTCGACGCGCGTCTTCCGCTTTCACACGTTCGGTCATATCGCGCTGAATGCCCCACGTCCGCCACAATTTGCCCTGATCTACTACCCCGAACATGCTGTTGAGAAAAACCTTGGCGTGGCCCTGCACGTCGATTTCGTGCGATTCGCGATCCACTACGCGGAAACCCTTGCGGATGTACTCGCGCGTCAGCTCAATATTGCGCGGATCGCCGGGTACCAGCAGCTCAGTCAATCGTTTGCCCACCAGATCCTGGGCCGAATGCAGGCCGTACATCTTGGCCATCGCATCGTTGCACTCTGCCATGTACGAATCGTGCAGGATGTGGTGAATCAGCTCGTCCTCAGGGAGATCGACCTGCACCGGCACGTCCAGGTCCTGGCGGAAAATTCCTTCCGAGCTCTGCGCGACAAAGAGACGGTAGCTTTCTTCGCTGCGGCGCAAGGCTTCGGCAGCGTGCTTCTGCTCGGTGATATCGATCAGCATGCCGCGGGTCAGCCGCTTGCCCGTGTGCGGATCCTGTACGATGACGGCTTCATCGCGCACCCAGACTTCCTGGCCGTCCTGCCGGCGCATGCGGTACTCGACCCGAAATAGCTTGCCTTCCTCCCAGCCATCCTCGAGCAGGGCCTGCGGGTGGTCCTCGGGATTGAGGTGCTCCCACCAGAACTGCGGATTCGCGAGGCAGTCTGCGGCCTTGTACCCCAGGATGGTCGTTACTTGCGGACTCATGTAGAGAAAAGGGCCAAATGCGCCCGTTTCCGCGACGTAAGAGATGGCTGGAACCTCCTCGACAAGCTGCCGGTATTTCGATTCGGCCTCGCGCAAGGCGGCAGTGGCCCGGCGATTCTCTTCCTGCGATCGGATGGCGGTGATCCCGAAGGAGAGGTTGTTGGCCATCTCGCTCAGCAGTTCGACCTCGGAGGTTTCGAAAGAATTGGGCTGGTCGGCATAGATGGCGAGGATGCCGAATGCCAGTCCGGCCACGCGCAAGGGCAGGCAAATCACAGCCGCGTACCCGCGTTCCAGAGCCGCCTGGCGCCAGGGCTCGAAAAGAGGATCGCGCGCAGTGTCACTGAACAGGCAAATGCGATTTTCCCGGATGGCTGTGCCCGCGGGACCCCGCCCCGCCGGGGTATCGGCCCAGTTCAGTTCAATTCGCTCGAGGTAGCCGCTATCGTGGCCTGCGTGCGCGACCGGGCGGATGGTTTTCTGTTCGTCCTGCTCGGCAAACGCGATGCCGGCCATCCGGTAACCGCCGACGTTGACCATGATCTCGCAGATTTGATTTAGCAACTCCTGTTCGCTGCTGGCCTGCGCCAGCGCCTGGTTGCAGGCGCTCAGGGCGCGCAGCGCACGGTTCAAGCGGTGAAGTTCTTTGTTGATCTCGCGGTCGCGGTCGGTGGGGTTGGACTCACCGTGGGCGGGCGAAACAGAAAGTTGCCCCTCCTGCGGCGTCGGCTCGTGGGACTGCCGCCCTTCGGAATGGGCTGATCCTGAGGCTGCTTCAGATTTGGACTTCGGCTGGGTCAAGGAATTGCGGGAGTTCTGAAATTCTAGGCCTGCCCTCGCTTTAGTGTACACATTTCCACGGGAAATCTTAGCCAGAGTTACGGTGGTTCCAAATCCCGGACGCTCTGCCCGGTGATCCCGACAAGCTGAATTTCGACTCAAAGGACGAGTCGAGGCTCTGCCACTTTCTTACTTGGAAAAACCGTGGGACCGTTGATACCATCCCGCGCATGTTGAAAGCACTGCTCGTCGCACTCTGCCTGATGGGAACGCTTACCGCTGCAGATCTTCCTTCCAAAAAGTACCTCGACCTCGCTGCCATCAAGACGATGGTCGCGGGCGCCGAAGCCGAAGCCAAGCGCCAGAACGTGTCGGTCACGATCGTCATTGTGGACGAGAACGGGGACTTGCTCTTTCTGGAGAAGGGGGATGGCATCCCCATGAATACGAAGGAGTGGGCGCAGAAAAAGGCGCGGCACGCCGCCCTGTGGGGTATGCGGTCGAAAAACGGCGCCGATCTGCTGAAATCGGGGAGTCCCGCCGCACTCTCATTCCCGGATTTTTTCCCGGCGCAGGGCGGGTTGCCCATCAAGGTCGACGGACAGATTGTCGGCGCAATCGCGGCCAGCGGCGCTAAGTCGGAAGTCGATGAGGCCATCGCGCAGGCGGGGATTGATGCGCTGCTAAAGAAATAGCGAAATTTCGCGCTGGATTCGCGATTTCCAGCGCAACCACAGTGTGTTGGCAGGCCGGTTATTTCTATGCTTGAGTGAGAGGGGGATATTTCAACATTCACTGGTTGGCGTATCCGCTCCAAGGGCGCAGCGATGGTAGAGGTGTACCTGATTCCTGAATGAATGCCACTCCTGCCATGTGCTCACGAGCCTTGTCGAAGGGGCACTCCTCACGCGAGAAAGCAATCACGCGAATCGCAAGGTATTGTTCCGCCCTGTTGTCGGGTCGCTGTTCGTGCATCTCAGCACACATT
>Ga0209698_10005747_pt1 | contig 13332 bp, 12 predicted proteins | sample LitLauG_LLR_2012_FD_187203 | JGI IMG/M metagenome (GOLD analysis project Ga0209698, IMG submission 187203) | Freshwater sediment microbial communities from Pennsylvania, USA - Little Laurel Run_MetaG_LLR_2012 (SPAdes) (version 2) | ecosystem: Environmental > Aquatic > Freshwater > Creek >... | reverse complement strand
GGTACACCGGGCCGTGGGGCTTGTAGCCCACGGCCAGGATGCCGACGAGGACAAGTTCGACGAGCGACACGCCCGCGCCGCCCCAGGTTGCGCCACGACGGTCGAGCCCGGGCCACGCGGCCAGGCCGATCGCCCCGGCGACGGGGAACAGGATCGCTGCGATGAGGAGCGCGCCGGAGTCCATGGCCTAGAAGGTCCTCGCGAGCAAGAAGGCGAGCAGGAGGGCGGCGCCGACGGCGATCGTGAGCGCGTAGCTGCGCACGTAGCCGTTCTGCAGCCGGCGCAGCCGGCGCGCGCCGTCGCGCACCGCGGCCGCGGTGCCCATCGCCGCGCCGTCGATCACGACAGGGTCCACGACGCGTGCGGCGCTGCGCGCGAGCGCCGTGGAGGGGCGTCCGATGACCGTGTCGTAGGCGTCGTCCCAGTACCAGACCCGCAGCAAAAAGTTGGGTGTCAGCTCGGGGCGCTCGGAGCGGCCGCGCCAAAGGACCCACGCGATCGCGAGCCCAGCCACGGCGATGACGGCGTCGGTGGTCTCGAGTATCACGCTCGTCGAGCTGGGAAGGTCCGCCGGGAGGTTGCCCTGGAACACCGGGGCGAGGAAGTTGGTCAGCGGGGTGCCGAGCAGGCCCGCGAGCGCGGCGCAGAATGCGAGGACGACGAGCGGCAGGCGCATGACCCAGGGGGACTCGTGCGGCGGGTGCAGGGCGGGTCGGCCCGCCGCGGCCTTGAGGAACCGCGGGTCGCCGGTGAAGGCGAGGTAAAAGAGCCGCGACATGTAGTAGGCGGTGAACAGCGCCGCGACCAGGCCGATCGCCCACAGTGGCTTCGAGTACGCCCACGCTCCCTTGAGCACGTCGCCCTTGGCGAAGAAGCCCGACAGCGGCGGGACGCCGGAGATCGCGAGCCAGCCGACGAGGAACGTGGCGAACGTCCAGACCATCAGCGTCCGGAGTCCGCCCATGCGCGAGAGCTCCTGCTCGCCGTCGAGGCCGTGGATCACCGAGCCGGCACCGAGGAACAAGAGGCCCTTGAAGAAGGCGTGCGCCACCATCAGGAAGATCGCCGCGTCGTAGGCGCCCGCGCCGACCGCAAGGACCATGAAGCCGATCTGCGAGACCGTCGAGAAGGCGAGCACCTTCTTGATGTCGTGCTGGGACGTCGCGATCGTCGCGGCGACGAACGCGGTCACCGCCCCGATCGTCGCGATCGTGGCGCGGCCGTCGGGGCTCAGCGCCAGGACGTGGTTCATCCTGCAGAGCAGGTAGACCCCCGCGGTCACCATCGTCGCGGCGTGGATGAGCGCCGAGACGGGTGTGGGGCCCTCCATGGCGTCGGGGAGCCAGTTGAAAAGGGGGATCTGCGCGGACTTGCCCGTCGCGGCGAAGAGAAGTGCGAGCACGACGAGGGTGACGTCGGTGCTCGACATGGTCCCGATCCCCGTGTTGATCTGCAGGTAGTTCAGGGTGTGAAGGTGGGTGAACAGGACGAACATCGCCACGAGCATTCCCACGTCGCCGATGCGGTTGTAGATGAACGCCTTCTTGCCGGCGGAGGCCGCGGAGTCCTTGTCGAAGTAGAACGAGACGAGCCAGTACGAGCAGACCCCCACGCCCTCCCATCCCACGAAGGTCACGAGGAGGTTGTTGGCCAGCACGAGCAGGAGCATGGAGAAGACGAACAGGTTCAGGTAGACGAAGAACTTCGTGAAGTCCCTCTCCTTGTGCATGTAGCCGATCGAGTACAGATGGATCAGCGCGGAGACCCCGGTGACGAACAGGACCATCGTCACCGACAGCGGGTCGACGAGCAGTGCCACCTTGACCTGGGTCCCGCCCATGGGGATCCAGGCGAACAGCGTCTGGGTCACCTCGCGGTTGGAGCGCCCGAGGAGGCCGATCCAGGTGATGACGGCCATGACGAACGCACCGCCGATCGCAGCGGTGCCGATCCAGCCCGCCACCGGCTCTCCGAGGCGGCGCCCGAAGGTGACCAGGATCAAGAACCCCGCGAGGGCGAAGGCGAGCATCCAGGGTGCGGCGGCGACCATCTCAGCCCCTCATCTCTGCGACGTCGTCGACGATGGCGCTTCGTCGGCGCCGGAAGATCGCGACGACGATCCCCAGGCCCACCGTGACCTCCGCGGCCGCGACGACGAGCACGAAGAACACCGTCGCCTGCCCCCCCACGTCGTGCAGTACGCGCGAGTAGGTGACGAAGGCCAGGTTCGCCGCATTCAGCATCAGCTCGATGCACATGAACATCACCAGCACGTTTCGACGGACCAGCACGCCGAACGCGCCGATCCCGAACAGCAGCGCGGAGACCACGAGGAACCAGGCGGCGGGAATCGTCACTGGAGCACCTCGTCGGCGTCGTCGTCGCGCGACCCTGCGGCCTCGGGGCGCGCATCAGGCTCTGGCTCTCGGCGGGCGAGCAGCACGGCGCCCACGACCGCGATGATCAGCAGCAGCGCCGTCGCCTCGAAGGCGAGCAGGTAGGTCGTGAACACGGCCTTTCCGAGCACGTTCACGTCGTGGTTGGGGTCCGTCGGGCCGGCGACGGACTGCGCGCCCGAGTACCAGCCGCCCACGGCCATCAGCGCGATCAGCGCGCCGGTGACCACCGCGACCGCCCCGACGGCGATCGGGCGCTGGCTCGACAGGGGCTCGACGCGAAGCGACTCGCTGCGGTCGACGCCGAGGAACATGATCACGAACAGGAACAGGATGACGATCGCCCCGGCGTAGACGATGATCTGCACGGCGGCGAGGAAGTGCGCCTCTTGCTCGACGAACGCCAGAGCGATCCCGAGGAACGTGGCGATCAGGCACAGCGCGGAGTGCACGGGGTTCCTCGATGCCACGACGCCCACGGCGCCGCCGAGGATGATCAGCGCCGAGAGGATGAACACGAGGACGTCGGGGATGGACCTCGTGGTCGCGAGCAGGAGTCCCATGGTCATCCCCGCCGCCCCAGATGTCCCCCTGGGAGGTCCTGGGCGAGCAGGTGGTCCTCGAGGACGTCGCGGATCGCGAGCGTGCCGGTCGCCTCGTCGTCTCGATGCTCGGACTGGCCGCCCTCCGCGGCGCGGACGCCGTGGCCGAGCTCGGCGGACCACTGGGCCACGCCCTCGAATGCCGCGGCGCCCGAGGGCGAGGTCGCGCGCATCCAGCCCGACGTGTGCTCGTCCTCGCCGTCTCGCCAGTCCTCCCAGGGCAGCCGCTGGGGGTGCCCCTCGTCGTCGACGACGAGCTCGCGCTTGGTGTAGATCGCGTCCGCGCGGTTGGTGAAGGAGAACTCGAAGAGCTTGGACTCGGTGATCGCCTCGGTCGGGCACGCCTCCACGCACAGATCGCAGTGGATGCAGCGCAGGTAGTTGATCTCGTAGACGTAGCCGTAGCGCTCCCCCGGCGAGACCGGGTGGTCCGGCGGGTTGTCGAGTCCTCGGACGTAGATGCAGTCCGCGGGGCACACCCCCGCGCACAGCTCGCAGCCGATGCACTTCTCCATCCCGTCCTCGTAGCGGTTCAAGACGTGCCGCCCGTGCTGGCGCGGCTGCTTGGGGCGCTTCTCGGCGGGGTAGCTGCGCGTCACGCGGCGGCGACCGATGTGGCGGAGCGTGAGGGCGAAGCCCTTGAAGAAGCCGAGGTCGCTGCCGCGCTGGGAGGGGGCCATCAGGCCTCGCCCTCGTCGCTCATGCGGCGCAGCCGCCACTCAGGGAGGGGACGCTCGGCGACGGCCCCGAGCACTGCATCGTCATCGAGCTCTCGCTGGTCCCCGATCTCGTAGGCGCGGCTGAGCAGCAGGGATCCGAGGAGCACGACGCCGCCCATCGCGAGTCCCCACCAGACGTTGACCAGGAACGCGGCGATGACCAGCAGCCAGGCGAGCGAGGCAGGGATAAGCCACTTCCAGCCGAGCGCCATGAGCTGGTCGTAGCGAAAGCGCGGGAGCGCCCCTCGTGCCCACACGTAGCAGAAGCAGAACACGGTGACCTTGAGCACGAACCAGATGATCGGGAACAGCCAGTTCAGGAAGGACACGTTGGGATGCCAGCCATTCGGGCCGCCGAAGAACAGCGTGACCATGATCGCCGACATCGTGATCGTGTTCATGAACTCCGCGAGGAAGAACAGCGCGAAGCGGATCGAGGAGTACTCGGTGTGGAACCCGCCGACGAGCTCGGACTCCGCCTCGACGGTGTCGAACGGCGGGCGGTTGATCTCGGCGGTGATGGCGATCAGGAAGATGACGAAGGGGACCACGCCGAGGCGTATGACGTTCCATCTCCAGAATCCCCCGGCCTGTGCCGCGACGATCCCCGTGGTCGTCAGCGTGCTGGCGACGATGACCACCGTGGCCGTCGACAGTCCGAGCGCGGCCTCGTAGGAGATCATCTGGGCGCTCGCCCTCACCGAGCTCATCAGCGGGTACTTCGAGCCCGAGCCCCAGCCGGCGAGGATCACGCCGTAGACGCTGATGCCCGACATCGCGAGGAGCAGCAGGATCCCGATCGGAGGGTTCGCCACCTGCAGGTAGAACGTGTGGCCGCCCACCGTCACGATGCTGCCGATCGGCACGATGCAAAAGGTGATGAGCGCCGGCACGAGGACCAGGTACGGCGCGAGCTTGAAGACGAAGCGGTCCGCGTCCTTCGGGACGAGATCCTCCTTGAAGAACAGCTTCATGCCGTCGGCGAGCGTCTGGTAGACGCCGAAGGGCCCCCATCGCTGGGGCCCGATGCGGCTCTGCATGTCCGAGATCGCCTTGCGCTCGAACCAGATCATCAGCATCACCGCGACGAGCAGCGCCGCAAACGCCACGATCACCTTGAGCGCGACGATGCCGAGCTCCGCCCAGTGCACGCCGTTGGCGAACAGCGGGTCGGTCCCGGCGAGCAGCGAGGTCACAGCGACTCCATCCTGACCTCGGTGACCAAGGCGCCAGGGTCCACGAAGCGCAGCGCCGCACGATCCGCACCACCGGGCACGTCGAGGTTGAGGCCCACGCAGACCGTTCCGCGGATCACGCCGGGGTCCGAAACCGCTCGCAGCACCTGGGTGTCGCGTGCGCCACGCAGCTGGACCTGGGCGCCGTCGGCGGCCCCGATGCGGTCGAGGTCGTAGGGATTCACCCGAGCGGCGGCGGTTGGAACGAGCGAGTGAAGGCTCGGCGAGGCCTCGATGGCCGCGCCCCGGTCGAACAGCGCTCGGGTGGCCACCAGGCGGAGCGAGTACGCGTCGTGCGGGGGCACCGCCGAGGGACGATCCGCTGCCAGCAGCGCGGCGAGCGCGACGGGCGCCGGGGCGTGGCTCGCGGCCGCCGCGGGCACGGGCACGTCGAGGAGGCCCGCGGGCGAGCGGAGCCCGTCGACGCCGGGGGCCCGCACGCCGGGGAATGCGATGGGGTCGAGCGAGCCTCGCGAGGCCGACGGGCCCCGCCCGATGACGACGCCGTCGTCGGCCGCCGCGATGGCGCCAGCGGCGGCAAGCGAGTGCGTGGCGCACACCGCGGCGATCTCGTCGGTGACCAGCGACGTGGTGGCGTCGACCTCCCCGGCTCCGAGAGCAGCGATCAGCTCGGCGGCGATGTCAGTGTCGGGCCACGCCGATCCGGGCGGCACGAGCTTCTGGCCGAGCGCCGAGATGCGTCCCTCGAGGTTCGTCGTGGAGCCCGCCCGCTCGTGGGCGACGGCGGCGGGCAGCACCACGGTGGCGTGCTCGAGCACCGGACCCCCATGTCCGCCGACGACGATCACGTCGTGAGCGGCGCGCAGCGCTGTCGCGGCGAGCTCTGCGTCAACCGCGTCCGCGAGCGGGTCGGCCCCGAGCAAGATGAGCGCGCGCTGGTCGCCGGCAGCGAGCGCCGCCAGCTGGCTGAGCGTGTCGCGCCCTGTGGACGCCGGCGCGCCCCCCCAGCGCTTCTTGAAGAACGCCGCGCCCTCTGAGAGCGCGACGCGCCCCGGCAGCAGGCCCGGGACGAGGCCGAGGTCGATCGCGCCGGCGACGTTCGAACGTCGCAGCGCGACGAGGAACCTCGCCTTCGGCAGCTGACGCGCGAGCCGGCGAACCGCGTCTTCGATCACGAGTGGCGACTCCGCGACGTTGGGTCGGCCGACTACGACCACCAGCCCCTCGCCGTCGGTCGGCAGCGCCGCGCGTGCGGCCGCGAGCTGGACGTCGTCGGCCGCGGCGCCCTCGGGGTGCGCGGCGAGCCTCGTGGACGCAGCGTCGTCCCCGAGCAGGGCGGCGACCACGTCCGGGGCGTCACCTGGCCGGACACGAACCGAGACGTCGGCGACCTCGGCGAGGCGCGTCGGCGACGACGCCAGTTCGACGATCCTCACCTGCTTCGAGCCCGCCGCTCCGCGCAGGCGCAAGAACAGCACCGGCAGCTCCGACTCGAGGTCGCCCGCGATCACGAGGACGGTCGCGGCGCTCGTGGCGTCGTCGATCGTCGCGCGGGGAAGCGCGGCGGCGAGCAGGGGGTCGAAGCCGTCGCCCAGCTGCGCGTCGACGTTGTCGGTGCGCACGACGCCCTTGAGGAGCCGCGCCCAGAGGTACTGGCCCTCGTTGGTCAACGCGGCCCCGCCGATCGAGCCCACGCCACCCGGACCGTTCTTCGTCGCGGCGCGGATCGCCTCGGCGGCCGCGGCGATGGCCTCGCCCCAGGCCACCGCGACCAGCTCGCCGTCGCGCCGCACCATCGGCTCGGTGAGCCGGCGGCGCGGTGAGCTGAGCGGGGGTGCCGGCTCCTCCTCATCGGGTCCGTTGGTCGCCTCGTAGGCGAAGCGTCCCTTGTCGCACAGCCACCCGTGGTTCACCGGGTCGGCATCCACGCCAAGGAGGCGCGTCACCCTGTTGGCCGAGGACTGCACGGCGACACGGCAGCCGACCGCGCAGGTGGTGCACGTCGACTCGACCTGGTCGAGGTCCCACGGCCGTGCCGTGAAGCGGTAGGGGGTCGCGGTGAGGGCCCCCACGGGGCAGATCTGCACGGTGTTGCCCGAGAAGTGCGAGGTGAACGGCGCGGACGGGAACGTGGCGACCTCCACTGCCTCGCCGCGTCCCGCGAAGTCGATCTGGGCCTCGCCGGCGACCTCCGCGGCGAACCTGGTGCAGCGGCTGCACTGGATGCACCGCTCGCGATCCAACAAGACGAGGTCCGACAGCGCGATGGGCTTGGCGAAGTGACGCTTTTCCTCGACGAAGCGGGTCTCGCCCGACCCGTGCGCGAGGGTCTGGTCCTGCAGGGGGCACTCCCCGCCCTTGTCGCAGACCGGGCAGTCCAGTGGGTGATTGACGAGGAGGAACTCCAAGACGCCGTCTTGGGCCTTCTTGACCTTGTCCGAGTCGGTGACGACGGTCATTCCCTCGGTGACCGGGATGTAGCAGGCCGGCTGGAGCGTCGCGCCACGTGGGCCCTCGACTTCGACCAGGCACATGCGGCACACCCCGACGGGCTCCATGCGCGGGTGGTAGCAGAACCTCGGGATGAAGGTCCCGGCGCGCTCCGCCGCGGAGATGAGCATCTCGCCGGGCGCCGCCGTGGCATCGCGGCCGTCGATCGTGAAGCTGACCTCGTTGGTCTCGTGCTCAGCCACGGGGGCACCCTCCGTGCTCGACGTGCGCGTAGAACTCGTCCTTGAACATCGAGATCGCCGAGTGGATCGACGAGGGGATGGACGGGCCGAGCACGCAGATGGTCGTCTGCTGTGGCGGCCATGTGAGCCCGGGGGCGATGTTGTCGCAGACGTCGAGGAGGAGGTCGACATCCTCGTGACGGCCACCGCCGAACTCCAGGCGGCGAAGGATCCGCTCGAGCCATCCTGAGCCCTCGCGGCACGGCGTGCACTGCCCGCACGACTCGCGCTGGAAGAACCTCGTGATGCGCCACGCCGCGCGCACGGCGCAGTCCTGCTCGCCGAAGACGACGATCGAGCCCGAGCCGAGCATCGAGCCCTTCTCGGCGACCTCGTCCTGGCCGAGCGGGAGGTCCAACAGCTCGGGGCCGAACCACGGCGCGGAGACGCCGCCGGGGATGAACGCCTTGACCGCCACGCCGTCGACGGTGCCGCCGCCGAGCGCCGGGTCGTAGATGAGGTCTCGGAACGTGTTGTGGACCATCTCGATCTCGTAGACACCGGGGCGGTTCACGCGCCCCGACAGCGCGAACAGTCGCGTGCCCGTGGAGCGGCCCTGGCCGAGCGCAGCGAAGGCGCGGCCCCCGTTGGCGACGATCCACGGCACGTTCGAGAGGGTCTCGACGTTGTTCACGACGGTCGGCTGCCCGTAGAGGCCAACCGCAGCAGGGAAGAACGGGGGCTTGATCCGAGGGAACCCCCGCTTCCCCTCGAGCGCCTCGAGCAACGAGGTCTCCTCGCCACAGATGTACGCCCCGGCGCCGGGATGCACCACCAGGTCCAAGCTGAACCCTGATCCGAAGATGTCGCGGCCCAGCGCACCGTGGGCGTACGCCTCGTTGACCGCCGCCTCGACGCGCTCGATCGCGAGCGCGAACTCTCCGCGGATGAAGACGAACGCCTGGGAGACCTGCAGGGCCCATGCGGAGATGACGATGCCTTCGATGAGCTGGTGCGGGTCTCTCTCCAAGAGGAGGTGGTCCTTGAAGGTCGCCGGCTCGGACTCGTCGCCGTTGACCACGAGGTAGGTGACCGGGTCCTTTCGAAGCATCGACCACTTGCGCCCCGCCGGGAATCCCGCACCACCTCGTCCGAGCAGCGATGCCGCGTCGACCTCCTCGGCCACGGCCGCCGGCGTCATCGACAGCGCCTTGCGAAGCGACTCGTACCCGCCGGTCGCCACGTAGCGATCGAGTGTGAAGCCGTCGTCGAAGCCGACGCGCGAGGTGATGATCTGCGGGGCATCCAGCTTGGCCATCAGCCCGCCGTCCCCTCGGACGGCGTCGCGATGCGGACCCTCGTGCGCTCTTCTGCGACCGCCTCGCGGGGCGCGGCGAGTCCCACCGCGCGCCGCACGCGCGACAGCGTTCCGTGCGCAGGGATGTCGCCGTTGGGACCGGTCTCGCGCAGCTCCGCGACCAGCGCGTCGAGCGCCGGCGCGCTCGTGGTGTGCACGAAGCGGTGGTTCACCTGCACGCAGGGTGCGACGCTGCAGTCTCCGAGGCACTCGAGCTCTTCGAGGGTGAACAGGCCGTCGCTGGTCGTTCCCCCGACGGGCACGCCGAGCGAGCGTTGGGCGTGCTCCAGCAGCTCGAGGCCGCCCGCGAGCATGCAGGCGATGTTCGTGCACACCCCGACGACGAAGGTTCCGACGGGCTCGAGGTGGAACATGTCGTAGAAGGTCGCGGTGCCGCGGACCTCCGCGGGGGTGGTCCCGGTGAGCTCGGCGATCTCGTCCATGGCCGGCTCGGTCAGGAACCCGTCCTGCTCCTGGGCCAGGTGGCACAGCGGAAGGGTCGCAGAGCGTGGATGCGGGTACAGCGCGACGAGCTCCTCGGCGCGCTGACGGTATTCGGGTCGAAGGTGGCTCACCGGTCGACCTCGCCCATGACCGGGTCGACTGTGGAGATCACCGTGATCGTGTCGGACAGGAGCCCCCCGCGCATGAGCAGCGGCACCGCCTGGAGGTTGACGAAGCTGGGTCCGCGCACGTGGAGGCGGAACGGCTTGGGAGAACCGTCTGAGACGAGGTACATCCCGAGCTCCCCGCGCGGCGACTCCACCGCTGTGTAGACCTCGCCGATCGGGACGTGGAAGCCCTCGGTGAACAGCTTGAAGTGGTGGATCAGCGCCTCCATCGACGCGTCGATACGGCCACGAGGGGGCGGCGTGACCTTGGCGTCCTGGGTCCGGTAGTCGCCCGGGGGCATCTTCTCGAGGCACTGGCGCACGATCCGGATCGACTCGCGGATCTCGTTGAGGCGGATCGCGTAGCGGTCGAAGTTGTCACCGTAGGTCCCGACGATGACGTCGAACTCGACCTCGTCGTAGTGCAGGTACGGCATCGCGCGGCGAAGGTCCCACGGCACGCCGGTCGAGCGCAGCAGCGGGCCGGTCAGCCCCAGGGCGAGGGCCTCTTCTGCCGACAGGGTCCCGACTCCCTCCATTCGCTGATGGAAGATCGGCTGTCCCGTGAGCAGGTCGTCGTACTCGTAGGTCCTCGCCTCGATGGTGTCGCAGATGATCTCGACATCGTCTTCCCACCCGTCGGGCAGGTCGGCCGCCACGCCGCCGGGCCGAACGTAGTTGAGGTTCATGCGAAGTCCGGCCGTCTTCTCGTAGAACGCGAGGATCATCTCGCGCTCGCGGAGCCCGTAGATCATCATCGACGTCGAGCCGACGTCCATTCCGTTGGTGGCCATCCACACGAGGTGCGAACTGACGCGGTTCAACTCGCTCATCAGCATGCGGATCCAGGTGGCTCGCTCGGGGATCTCGACGTGGAGCAGCCTCTCGACCGCGAGCGAGAACGCGAGCTCGTTGATGATCGGGCTGAGGTAGTCCATCCTCGTCACGTTCGTCGCGCCTTGGACGTAGGTGAGCTCCTCGGCCTGCTTCTCCATCCCGGTGTGCAGGTACCCGATCACGGGCTTCGTGCGCAGGACGAACTCCCCGTCGAGCTCGAGCATGAGGCGCAGCACTCCGTGCGTGGAGGGGTGCTGGGGCCCCATGTTGATGATCATCGTCTCGTCATCGGGGCGCTCGACGTCGAGCGACGCGGGGTCGAGCACGTGCCCCTCGGGAAGGCGCAGGACCGCCCCTGACTCGCGCCCCAGCTGCGCGGACGTCGTCGCCGAGCGCGGCAGCATCTCCTGGGGGCCCTCTCTCGTCTCGCTCGAGAGCTCGCTCAGCCGCTTGACGTCCGAGACGTCGCGGGTGCCCGCGCTCATCGGGGTCCTGGCGCTTCCTTGAACTGCACGGGAACCCGGCCCACGCCGTAGTCCTTTCGCAGCGGGTGCCCCTCCCAGTCCTCGGGCATGAGGATGCGCGTCAGGTCCGGATGGCCCTCAAAGACGATGCCCATCAGGTCGAACGCCTCGCGCTCCATCGCCTCGGTGCCCGGGTACAGCTCGAAGAGCGAGTCGACGCGCGGGTCGGACTCGGGGATCTGGACGCGGAGCCGCGTCCGCTGCTTGCGCGAGAGGCTCAGCAGGTTGACGACGACCTCGAATCGCGCTGCGGGGATCTCCTCGGGCAGCTCGCGGCCGGGGTGGCCGAGGTAGTCGACGGCGCATACGTCCACGCACATCTCGTAGCCGTCGTCCTTCAAGGCGGCGACCGCCGAGATGTACTGGTCGCGCGTCACGAAGCAGATGGTCTCCCCGTCGAGTCCGGTCGTCGTGGGATACGTCGCGGCGGCGGTCACTTCGGCGTCCCCATCCGGACCGTCGAGGTGATCTCAGGCGTCCACGGGCTGTCCGAGTCGGCCGCGTCGCTCGGCGCGTCGAGCTCGGCACCGCCGGGGCGCCGGAGGATCTCGCCGGTGCGGATCTGCTCGTGCAGCGTGAGGATGGCGTGCATCAGGGTCTCCGGCGACGGGGGGCATCCTGGCGCGTAGACGTCCACGGGGACGATCTGGTCGACGCCCTGGACGATCGCGTAGTTGTTGAACATGCCGCCGCTCGACGCGCACACGCCCATGGAGATGACCCACTTCGGCGCCATCATCTGGTCGTAGACGTTCCTTAGGACCGGGGCCATCTTCTGGCTCACCCGCCCCGCGACGATCATGAGGTCGGCCTGGCGGGGCGAGTTGCGGAACACCTCCATGCCGTAGCGCGACAGGTCGAAGTCCGCGCCGCCGGTCGCCATCATCTCGATCGCGCAGCACGCGAGCCCGAATGACGCGGGCCACACGGAGGCGCGGCGGGCCCAGCGGACGAGGTCCTCGAGACGGCCCGTCAGGAAGTTATGGGAGAGGTCCTCGAGCGCCATGGCAGCTACGCCGCGCGGTCGGCAGGCTCGGCGGTGATCCGTGCGATCGTCGACTCGGAGGTCCGAGAGGGCATAGCCCTTGTGAGGCGCTTGACCGGGCCCCACGACAGGGCACCCTGCGAGACGAGGAAGAGCAAGGAGGCGAACACGACGACGGAGAACAAGGCGACCTCCACGACGCCGAAGGAGCCGAGCTGGCGAGCCTCGACGGCGAAGGGGTAGAGAAAGACGATCTCGATGTCGAAGATGATGAAGATCATCGCGACGAGGTAGAACCGCACCGGGAAGCGCATGGGAACGTCGTACTGCGGCACGATCCCGCACTCGTACGGCGAGAGCTTGGAGTCCGACTCGACCTTCTTCGGTGCGAGCAGCGACGAGGCGATGAACGAGCCCGACGCGAAGATGACACCGAGCACGAGCATGCCCAGTATCGGCAGGTACGAGTCCACGAGACCCTTTTCTACCAGAACTGCATGCGTGCCCAACCCAGCCGGTGCGGCCGTAGGATCTCGCGCGTGGCGGCGACCCCCCTCAGCGACGCCGCCGCGGACCTCCACGACGTCCTCGTCGTCGGCGCGGGCCCGAGCGGCTCAAGTTGCGCGTACTGGCTGGCCGAGGCGGGCTGGGACGTCGTCCTCGTGGAGAAGAAGACCTTCCCCAGAGCCAAGACCTGCGGCGACGGGCTCACGCCGCGGGCGGTTCGACAGCTCGCCGACATGGGCCTCGAGGACGACGTGGCCGGGTCCGGGCATCGCTACGGCGGACTGCGAGCCGTCGGCTTCGGGCACGCGATGGAGCTCGCCTGGCCCGAGCACCCCCATTTCCCCTCCTACGGCTACACGATCACGCGGTTCGACCTCGACGGCCTCGTCGCCGGGCACGCGGCGACGGCGGGGGCCAGCGTGCTCTTCGGCGTCGAGGCCTCCCCCTTCGAGGTCGTGCCTCCCGTGCGCGAGGAGCGCCTGGCGTCCCTCGCCGGCGTGCTCGCCCATGACCACGCGACGGGCGAGTCGGCCGAGATCCGGGCCCGCTACGTGGTCGTCGCCGATGGCGCGAACTCGCGTTTCGGTCGCTCGCTCGGCGCCGCGCGTCGCCGGGACTGGCCGATGGGCATGGCGCTGCGTGGCTACTGGACGTCGCCTCGCCACGACGAGCCGTTCATCGAGAGCCACCTCGACATCCGTGACGACAACGGCGAGATAGTGCCGGGCTACGGGTGGCTGTTCCCACTCGGCGACGGCAGGGTCAACGTCGGCGTCGGGCTGCTGTCGACGGATCGAAGCTGGAAGGGCGTCAACACCTCGAGGTTGATGGAGGCGTTCTTGGCCCAGGTGGGTCCCGCCTGGGGTCTCGACGACTCGACCTGCCTCGGTGCGCCGACGGGCGGCAAATTGCCGATGGGGCTCTCG
>Ga0209698_10005745_pt1 | contig 13335 bp, 13 predicted proteins | sample LitLauG_LLR_2012_FD_187203 | JGI IMG/M metagenome (GOLD analysis project Ga0209698, IMG submission 187203) | Freshwater sediment microbial communities from Pennsylvania, USA - Little Laurel Run_MetaG_LLR_2012 (SPAdes) (version 2) | ecosystem: Environmental > Aquatic > Freshwater > Creek >... | reverse complement strand
CGGTGTCGAGATAGGTCTTGCGCATGAAGTTGACGACCTGCCAGTGGCGGTCGGTCAGCTCCGAGATGCCGTTCGCGGCGGCGATCTCCGCGGCGATCTGCTCGTTCCACCGCGTCGCGTCGAGCATGAAGCCCTCCCCGTCCACCTCGACGGGCGTGCCGGCCAGCGTCACGGTGCTCATGGCGCCGCTCCCGCTCCCGCTCCCGCGCCTGTGCGGGCCGGGGCGCCGGCGGGCGGGTGGAAGTGCGAGCTCACGCCCGGGATGCCGTAGCCGGGGAGCAGCACGCTCCAGTACAGCGGCTGGAAGGCGAGCTTGGCGAGGTGGTTCAGACGGGACTGCTCGAGCAGCGGGAGCGGGCCGATGTGCGGCTCGGGGAAGCGCCCTGGCAGCGGCTCCGTGTCGTAGTCGAAGTCGATCAGCAGCGCGCGCTGGAAGCCGGTCTCGATGAAGCAGTTGGCGTGACCGTCGTAGCAGCCGCTTAGCTCCTCGCCGTCGAGGAAGCGCTGCACGTTCTCCGCGACGATCTCGCCCTCGAAGTGCGTGACCGAGCCAGCCTTGGAAGTGGGCACGTCGGCCGCGTCGCCGATCACGAAGACGTTCGCTGCCGCGCGCGACCGCAGCGTGTGCCGGTCGGCGGGGATGAAGCCGAGGGGATTGCCCAAGCCCTCCGAGCGTTGCACGTAGGCGGGCCCGCCGTGCACCGGGATCGCGACCAGCAGGTCGAACTCGAGCTGACGCCCGTCCCAGCTCTCGATCCGCCGCACCGCCCCGTCGATGCGGCCTGTCGCGAACTCGCTCTCCACGGCGATCCCCTTCTCGCCGAGCAGGGCGTCGAGCTTCGCGGATGCCACGGGCTTCGTGAACGCGCCGTCCAGCGGTGTGACGAACGTGACCTGCACGTTGTCGCGCACGCCGCGCTCGCGCAGCTGCCAGTCGGCCAGGAAGCAGAACTCGAGCGGCGCCACGGGGCACTTGATCGGCATGTCGATGAGGTTCACCACGAGGCGCCCGCAGTCGAACCGCTCGAGCGCCTCGCGCAGCGCGCTCGCGCCCTCGAGCGAGTAGAAGGTGTGAACGACGCTGCCCCACCCCTCCCCCAGCATTCCCTCCGTCTCCTCGGGCGCGAGCACGGCGCCGGTCGCGATCACGAGCACGTCGTAGTGGAGCAGCGTGCCGTCGAGCAGGTGCACGGCGTTCTGCGCGAGATCCACGCGATCGACCTCGCCGAGTGTGAACTCGACGCCGTCGCGCAGCTGCGCACGGCGCGAGCGCACGATGCTCGCAGGCTCTGCGAGACCGAAGGGCACGAACAGCAGCCCGGGCTGGTAGATGTGCTCGTCGTCACGGTCGACGACCGTGATGCGCGTGTCGCGTCCGCAGGTGCGGCGCAGGCGATTGGCGAGGAGCGTCCCGCCGGTGCCGCCTCCGAGGATCAGGATCCTGCGTGACATCTCTGGCGTCATGCTCGCGGGCGCATCGATCGGTCCCAACCGGGTCAAGCCGTGTGCCCGCTGCGGAAATCCACGGACCTTTCATCGAGCGGCAGGCCGAGCGTGACCCAGTCGTGGATCCCGCCCCGATAGAAGAGGATCGAAGCCGGCGGGTGCCCCGCGGCGAGCAGCGCGCGGATCGCGTCGGGCGTCGCCGCGCACTGAGGCCCGTTGCAGAAGAACACCGCGGCCACGTCGCGGTCCAGCGATCCGATCGCGTCGGCGATCGACCCGTGGGGCATGTTGCGCGCACCGGGGATGCTGCCGGCGGCGAAGAAGTGCTCGAGGCGCGTGTCGATCAGCGGCAGGCCCGCTTCTACATGCTCGATCACCTCGAGCTCGCCGACCGTGCGCACGCCGTCTGCGAGCTGCAGCGGCGTGATGGTGCCCCACGTGGAGTCGACCGTGTAGAGGCCGCGCTCTCCCGGCACGGGCCTCGGCACCATGAACGCATCCTCGCGCCGCTGAGCGCGTCGGATCGGGATTGGTCGGGGCGTGCTCACGCCGCGCTCGATTGCGCCACGCCCGTGTCGGCCACGCGCACCGGTGCGGCGTCCGGCCGGGGACCGAGCTCGACCCGCTCCTCGAAGGTGAAGCCCGCTTCCAGCGCGCGGCGAACCGGACAGGTCTCGGCGACGCGCCGCAGCCTCTCGACCTGCTCGGGAGCGAGCCCGTCTGGGAGCCTGAGCACGACCTCGAACCGCCGCGGAAGCGACTCGCTGTCGTAGACGACATCGACGCTCACGCCCTCCAGCGCCCAGCCCTTGTTGTGCGCGTAGAGCGAGACCATCGTCGCGATGCACGAAGCGAGTGTCGCCGGCAGCAGCTCGTGCGGCGCCGGCCCGAGGTCGCTGCCACCCAGAGTGGCGGGCTCGTCGGTGATGATGGTGTGGCGGCCGTTGACGTCCACCTCATGGCACAGTGTCCCACCGAGCTGTCTGGCGGTTGCGGTGAAGCTCATCGTTGGCTCCTCACGAGTGTCCGAAGCGCACGTCGGGGAGCACCCGCCGCGCCCACGCGGGCAGGTACCAGGCGCGTGCTCCCATGAGCGCCAGGAGCACCGGCAGCAGCAGCAGGCGTACGAGAACCGACTGCGAGCCGTTCGCTTCCCAGCCCGCGCCGGACAGCGCGTTCTCCACCCGGGGCGCAAAGAAGCCGAGCACGAGCGCCACCACCACCCAGACCGCGAGCACGCGCCGGAAGCGGGTCGCGGTGTAGCGGCCCAACCGCCCGATCGGGCCGAGCTGCTGCTCTCTCGCGGGGGCGGTGCGGGCCTCCGCGGCGGTGCGCGGGATCACGGTCGTGCTCATCGGGCTGCCTCCTGTCGGGGGTGGACGGCCACGGCCGAACCGGGAGAGAGATCGCAATTTTGAGAGCGGCGGGCGATTCCTCCATGGTGGTCAGCCTATCACAACTACAACGTTGTGTGGCGGACTAGTTGTGTCGAGCCCGCCTCGATCGTTCGCTGCGCAGCGATGACCCGTGCGGCGTCGCCTTCCGGGGCGGTGCGCGCGCTCGCGCAGGGGCGCCCGCGCCGGGTTGGGCAGCTAGGCCGGGGAAGCGCCCCCCTGCACCAGCGCGGTGAGCTCTGCGAGCTGAGCCTGCAAGCCGCCGCACACCTGCTCGCACAGCTCATACACGCCTGCGTCGGCGATGCTGTAGATCGAGCTGGTGCCCTCCTTGCGCCTGGAAACGATGCCGGCGGCGAGCAGCAGCCCGAGATGCTTGGAGGCGTTCTGCTGGCTCGTGCAGAGGCGCTCGGTGATCTCGGTCACGGTGAGCTCCTCGCCGCGAAGGAGGTCGAGTATCCGGATGCGCGTGGGGTCACCGATCACGCGCATGCGCGCGGCGATCATCTCGGCGAGATCGACCGGAATTGGGCTGGGGATCCTCACGGCCCTCCCCCTCCCGCCCGCGGCGGCCAAGCCCGGGCGTGTTGCACGAGCGCGACAGCGGTGGGCATGCGGCCAAGCCTTCGCATACTCCAATTATATACAACTGTTCAAGCGATCAGTGGGGCGCGCTGGCGCGGACTCAGCCGGGGTGGTGCTCGAAGCCGAGCGTGCGCTGCGCGGCCTTCTCGACCGCGATGACGAAGCAGACCCGACCGGGTCCCCTCAGGGGAAACGGCTTGCTCGTGTACTTGACCGAGATCGGGTCCATGTAGCGGCAGTCCGCATCCTCGCGGACCTCCACCACGCGCCCCTGGAGCGCTGCCATCCGGTAGGGGTTGCCGAGATCGACGATCGAGATGGCGACACGGGGATCCCTGCTCATGTCCTTCGCCTTCCACGTGGCCTCGCCGGTACAGATCAGGATCCGCTCCCCCTCGAGCCCGACCCACACAACCCAGTTGCGAGGCGAGCCGGCCGCGCGGAGCGTCGAGAGGTGCGCGTAGTTTGGGGCGCTGAGCAGCTCGCGCACGTCAGCCGGCAGATCGATCGGCACCGGATGAGCCTACCCGTCGAGCAGCGACCGGGCGCGCGACCACAGCCTCGTCATGCCCCGGATCCAGCGCTCGGGATCCTGGGCCTTGCCGACCACGAAGTGCATCATCTCAGGGTGAGTGCGGATCAGGAACGGATCCTCGGCGAGCTCGTCGATGATCCGTTCGGCAGCCTGCTCGGGTGCCAGCACCTCGCCGGCGCCGATCAACGCGCTCGCCTTGGCGGCGTCGCCCTTGGCCGCGGCCCTCAGCATCGCCGTGTCGACCGCACCGGGGCAGATGCATGACACGCGCACCCCATCGCCCGCGTGGGTGAACGCCAGCCACTCGGCGAACCCGACGGCGGCGTGCTTGGTCGCCGAGTAGGCCGCGTCGTCGAGGGCCGTGAGCAGGCCCGCCATCGACGCGGTCGTGACGAGGTGCCCATCGCCGCGCTCGACCCATCCGGGCAGCAGCGCGCGCGCGGCGTACACGTGTGACATCACGTTCACCTGCCACTGACGAGTCCAATCCTCATCGGGCGCGTCCGTACCGGTGCGCGTCGAGAGCCCCGCGTTGGCAAACCAGACATCGATCGGGCCGACCGTTCGCCCTATCTCGGCGACGAGCGCATGCGTGGCCGACTCGTCGGTCACGTCGAGCGACCGCGGCAGCACCCGTCTCGCGCCGGGCTCCTCGCTCAAGGCCCGTACGCCCTCGGCGTCGAGGTCGGCCGCGACCACGCTGAGCGCACCGCGACGTGCGAGGGTGCGCACGAGCGCGGCGCCGATACCTCCCGCCGCGCCCGTCACGACGATGACCTTCCCGTCGGGATCCATGCCGGGACGATAGTCGAGCACAGACGCTCGAGCGCGGGAGTACGATGCCGTGCGGATGCAAGCGCTGGGACCGCTGATCCCCGACGACAGTCCGCGCGCTTCCCGAGCGTGGCGTCGCATGCGCGGCGTCGCCCTCGTGATCGTAGCCTGGCTCCTGCTCACCGTGCTCTCGCCGTTGCTGGTCACCGTGGCGGTGCTACTCGACTTCGCGCTCTGGCTGCTCCGTCGCAAGCCGTGGATGGCGATCCGCCTGCTCGCGATGATGTGGTGGTTCCTCGTAGGCGAGCTCTACGGCCTGATCGGCCTACTCGGCATCTGGGTGCTCTCGCGCGGCCGCGACAGCGCGCTGCGTCGCGACCGCGTGTATCGCCTCAAGCGCCGTTGGCTGGGGAGCCACCTGGCCGGCATCCGCACGCTGTTCGGTCTGCGCTTCCAGGTCGAAGGCCTCGAGCTTGCAGCGCCGGGCCCGGTCGTGATGATGATCCGCCATGCGAGCATCATCGACAACGCCCTCCCCGATGCGATCGTGGGCAGAGCCCACGGGGTCAACTTCCGCTTCGTGATCAAGCGCGACCTGCAGATGCTCCCCACGATCGACATAGGGGGCCGGTGGGTGCCAACCCTGTTCGTGCGCCGCGCGTCGGGGGACACTGCCGCGGAGGTGCAGCGCATGCGCGCGCTGACGGTGGACATGTCCTCTCGCGACGCGCTGCTGATCTACCCGGAGGGCACGCGCTGGACCGCCGAGAAGCTCGCCCGCGCGAAGGCGATAATCGCGGAGCGCCAGCCGCAGCTGGTGCCGCTCGCCGCGCGCCTGAACAACGTGCTGCCACCCCGGCTTGGTGGGACCGTGGACCTGCTCGAGTCGGCGCGGGACGCCGACGTGGTCATCTTCGGCCACTTCGGCCTCGACGGCTTCGAGTACGTCAGCGACATCTGGGAGGGCGGGCTGGTGGGCACGACGGTGCGCCTGAAGTTCTGGCGGTTCCCCGCAGCCGAGGTGCCGTCAGATCACGACAGCGTGGTCAGGTGGGTGTATGAGCGCTGGCAGGAGCTCGACGACTGGATCGGAGAGCTACGCGCCGCCGATCCACGGACGCGCGCGGTCAAGGCGCGGTAGGGGGCGCGGCGGCCGGACTGCGCATCGGGTTCGCCCCCCGCGCGCCAGCTGGAGAACCGGGCCACTAAAGGCTCGGCCACGGCGGGAGTCAGCCGTGGCCGAGCCTAGGGCCCCCGCCATCCCTTGCGAGCGCCTGACGACCGAGAGAGCTTCGAGAGGAAGTGGACTGCTCTCGTCGTGTCCGTGCCTGTGGACGTTATGCGACAGCGGCGAAGCGGGGCATCCGTATCAAGCCGCGTCCGCCGCAAGTAGAAGCCCCTCATGCAACCGACACCCGCCGGTGATTGGCTCCCCGGCGGTGAGAACGAGAAGGCTGGCACGCCGCCCAGTCCACTAGAGGCGCTCCCGAGTCCGTTCGCAGCCAGATCCCTCCGGCGTTTCGCGGCTCCCCGATGATCCCTCCCTCAGAGCGGGGATAGCCGTCGTGCCAGCCCTACGTTCGATGGTAGGCGCGCCTCGGGTAATGCCAGGTCAGTGGAAAACACCCGTTGTGGGTGCCCGCCAACGTGGGACACGCGTCCTGGTTCGCCACCGACGGCGAGTTCCCGTCAAGCGCCTGTGGGAGACCTACAGCGTGGGGCCAGCGCGGACCGCGACCGCCGGTCCGAGGGGATTGACGCCCGTGCGGCCCGCGGATAGTGTCGCGCGAGGGCGACGATGACGTCTCGTCCGCGCCGCCACGAGCGCGGGAGTGGAGCGTCGGGCACGCGCCCGTACCGCGACGGCAGATGGATCCGGGGCGGGGGTCCCGGAGACCATCTTCCAGCTTGGAGGCAGCGCATGATGCGCCAGCACGTAGCACCCACACTCCTGCGCGGCGGCGCGTTGCGCCGCGCGTTCGTCATCTTCGCCATCGCCTGGGCGGCGGTCGGCACGGCGGCCGCCCATGCCGGGGGCCCCATGACAGTAATGACGCAGAACCTCTACCAGGGCACCGAGTTCGCGCACATCCGGGCACTCGTCGGCCAGACAGGCCTGGGCTACCCCGAAGTGCTCGCTGCCACCACGGCCGACTACGCGACCTACCAGCAGACTCACTTCAAAGAACGCGCCAAGCAGATCGCGGCGGAGATCGCTCAGAACAGGCCGGTCCTCGTAGGCCTGCAGGAGGTAGCCACCTGGCACAAGGGGCCGTTCAATCCGATTGAACCGTTTGCGCTGCCGGCAGCAGTGAGCGAAGACTTCACCGAAGTCCTTGAAACGGCGCTCGAAGAAGACGGGATCCACTACCACGCCGTGTCCAGCACCACCCGGCCTGGAGGCAACTTCACGCTCGCATTCCCCGTGGTCGTGAACGGCAACCCGTTCCCCTACAACCTCGAAGCCGCCGGCATGGTCGAACGTGGCGTGATCCTGGCGCGGACCGACCTCCCGGCAGGGCAGCTGCAGGTGAGCAACCCGCAGTCGGGCACCTACAGCTGCGCGTATTGCGTGGTCCCACTGGAAAACCCCGTGACCAAAGAAGTCATCCCGTTCACTGACAGCTGGGAGTCGGTTGACGCCAACTACAGCGGCCGGGCGTTCCGGTTCATCACGACGCATCTCGACGCGTTGGAGCCCAGCGGGTTCGTGCGCTACCAGCAGGCGAAAGAACTGCTCGAAGGCCCGGTCAGGACGGCGCTTCCCGTGATCCTCACCGGCGACATGAACGCGGGGCCGAACACTCCCCCCACGGGCACCGGCCCGGCCGCATACAGCACGTTCCTGGCGGGAGGCCTGTCGGACACATGGACCGCCGCGGGGCTGGGCGCGCCGCCACTGACATGCTGCCACCTCGGGGACGAAGATCTGGTCAACAACCCAGCCGACGCGTTCCAGCCTGGCCAGGAACTCGATCACGTGTTCACCCACGGGACCCTGCCCGTACTCAGCGAGCACCTTGTGGGCAACACCGTGCCGAACCCGAAACCGGAACCGTTCATCTGGCCGTCAGATCACGCCGGCGTGGTGGCGACGTTCGGGCCCAAAGTGATCTCGGGCAACTCGAACGGCCCGTTCGTGGTGAGGAACGGCGAATGGGTCGAACTCTCCTCGTCGGGCAAGATCAGCGGGCCGGTGACCGTTGAAGCCGGCGGCGCGTTCGATGTCGAGGGAGGCACGGTCTCCGGGCCGGTCACGGCCAAGGCTGCGGCACAGGTACGCATGTGCGGCGCGAGCATCTCCGGCCCCGTCGAAGTCACGGGCGCCACTGGCTCGGTCGTGATAGGCGACGGCACCGCGGGCCAGCAGAGCGGCTGCGGTGTCAACTTCATTCACGGGGCGGTCACCGTGAAGAACAACACAGCGGGCGTCTCGATCCGCGCGAACGTAGTCAGTGGACCGGTGACGGTCACCGGCAATGCCGGCGGGACGACCGTGAAGAACAACATGGTGATGGGACCGCTCACCGTGTTGACGAATAGCGGAGCTGTCGTCGACCGGCCGAACTACGCGACGGGGCCTGAACAGCTGCAGTAGCACGGTGAAAGAGAAGCGCGGGACGACGGGGGCCGGAGCGCCCCCGTCGCTCTCGTCAGGCTTGTCGAGCGCGAGGGCCGCTTGGTGCTCGTTTGAGGCTCTGCCCACCTTCGTGGGCAAGATGGGGCACGCCGATCCGCGGCTTGCGTTGAGGGTCTACGCGCACGCGATACGACCAAGTCCCGCATGTTCGCCGGGTCTTAGAAAGCGGCGGACGGGCTTCGAACCCGCGACCTCAAGCTTGGGAAGTTGTGGCTGGAGATGTGACTCCAGGAAATACGGCTTGGATAGGTCGGTTTGAGTCGTGTTGGATGGGGCGCGGTCGGTCTAGGTTGTGGTACAGGTGTGGTACGGTCCACGCCGGTGGTCATCGCCTACCGGGAACGCTACGAGGGCCTGGTCGCGTACGCGCGCTGGCGAGATTCGACGCGCTCGCAACGGACGCAACGAATTGGCGTCGTGTGGGCGGAGCGCTATGGCGGCGCGTACCGCAACCGACGCGGCAAGTGCCCGGAGGGGGCCCTGACTGTCCAAGAGGCGCACGCCCGGGCGATCCAGCTCAAAGACGAGCAGGAGGCGAAGCTCACCGCCGCGGCCGCCGGCCGCGAGGACAACACGCAGACGACGTTCAAGACGGTCGCCGAGCGGTGGATTGCCTATGGCGAAGCCGAGGGCGGCTGGTCGCCACTCAGCGTACGCAACCGCCGCTACACGGTCAAAGAGCTGTCCCGGGCCTTTGGCGACATCCCAGTGCGAGCCATTACGCCGAAACAGGTCAAGACCTGGTGGACCGAGCTGCACAGCCCGCGCCGCACCGGCGGCCCGGCGAGCAACCGCAACGCGAACCGCCTGCACAGCGAGCTGCGGGCGATCCTGTCGTGGGCAGCCGACGACTACGAGATCGAGCTCAACCCCGCGAGCGGGATCAAGCGACACTCTGAACGCACCAACGACGACGCTCCGCCATTCTTCTCGGTTGAGGAGGTGGAGGCGCTATCACGCCAAGCGAGCGCGCGGGATGCCGTGATCTTCAAGACGGCGGCGTTCGCCGGACTACGCCGCGGCGAGGTGCTGTCGCTGCGATGGGGGCGCGTTGACTTCACGCGCAGCTCGCTTTACATCTGCGAGTCGGTCGGCGTTGACAAGGACGAACGCGTTCGGCCGAAGTGGCAGAGCACACGCACCCTGCCGATGGCGCCGCAGCTCGCGCACGTGCTCGCCGCTTGGCAGCCTGAGCACGCCGCCGACGATGAGCTTGTGTTCCCAAGCCAGCTGGGCGGCAAGCTGGATGGATCGGCGCTGCGTCGCCGGTATGCGGTCGCACGCGATAAGGCGGGACTGCGAACGTTGCCGTTTCACGCACTGAGGCACACCTTCGCCTCGCTCGCCGTCGCCGGCGGAGCTGACCTGGTGGCTATCAAGAGCTGGCTCGGCCACCGCGACCTACGCACGACCGCGCGCTACCTTCATCACAAGGACCGCACGATTGACGCCGCGCTGCTGGGTGCAGCGTTCAGTGGCGTGGTCGAGCAAGCGGCGGCCATCGAATAGCGCTGATACAGCCCGCCCGACTACAGCACACCGTCGTAACCCTGAGCTCGTAGACGGGGGTCAGCGGTTCGAGTCCGCTCTCCAGATTGGCGATAATCGTATCCGCAGAGCCAAGTGTCGCGCTGAGCCACGCGGGCAGTTGACGCGGCGAATCCGCCCGCGTGGCGGCAACATGCCAGCGCTGGCACCAAGGCCGGGCCCGTCGCGGATCGGCTCGGTACCGTCACTTCGGGGCTGCGAAGCGCGTCGAGGGCTACTGCTGCGGGAATTGGGCATCGCGACCATCTACATCGGGACGCGCTCAGGCGTCTGGAAGTCGTGGGGGCCATAGAAGTCCCACTCTTGGAGGTACTCCAGCGGTGGCGCAGCAAGCTCGTCAAGCTGTCCGGTCGCGCGTCGGATCCAGTGAGCGCCGGCCCGGTCGGTGAAAGCGACGTCTGCTCCGGCGCGGCCACTTAGAATCCGGTCCCAGCTGGTCCCGTCGATCCAGACCCGATAGAGCCCGCCCGGAAGGATGCTGACAGTGGTCACCGGCCCCCGCCGGCGATACTGCTTCTGATTGACGTCGATCGTGTCCTCGAGCGTGTGCGGCCCTGCGCCTTGCACGAATACCAGCCCTACGACAACGGAGTACACGGGCTCACGCGAGTTGTTCGCCAGGTAGAAGGCGGTTCTGCCTCGATCGGCCGCCGCCGCGGACCCATCCTTCGGCCTGTCCGTCTCCCCTAGATGACTGATTCCGTTTTCACGGGGTCAGTGGTCGTAGTTGGTGAAGTGGCGTCCGGGGGTATCGGCTTGTCCGGTTCCCCAGAGCTGCCAGCTGTGCCATACGCCGGCGGCGAGGGCGAGCACGCGCTGGCAGACGCGGACCCATACGCCGTCGGGGATATGCCCGCCGTGGTGCTCGAGGAGAGCTGGCTCTTGGTGGTCTGGTAGACGGACTCGATCCATTGGCGGATGCCACCGAGCGCTCCGAAGCGGGGTGTCTCGTCCTTGCGGTCGGGGCGGATGAGGGTGGTGTCCAGGCCGGTGAGGATCTCCTCGAACTCTTTGCCTGCGAAGCCCTTGTCGGAGACGATGATCTCCCCGCCGGTGAGCAGCCCCTCGCTGCGGGCACGTTCGAGCATCGCCGCGGCGACCTCGCGCTCGCCGTCGTTCGCGGGCGCCAGAGCGAAGCTGACCGGCATCCCGTCCGGGGCGCACAGCAGGTACAGCCGCAGCCCCCAGAAGTAGCGGGAATGGCTTGCGCAGTACCCGTAGGTGGCCCAGCCGGCCAGCTCGCTGCGCTTGACGGTCTCCCTGGAAGCGCCGCACGGCACGGGCGTGGAGTCCAGCAGCCGCAGGCGGTCACAGAACGACGGGGAGATCCTCGCCAGGTGGTTGATCGCGAGGCAGATCTCAGGGGCGAGCTTGCGCAGCCGCTTGTTGTAGCCGGACTGTTTGGGGATGTACGGAAACAGGTGCCCGAGGCGCTGGCGCGCGAGCCGCAGAAACCGCCGCTCGGACGGGCACTGCAGCAGGATCTGGGCGACCGCGAGCGTGATGAGCTCAGCGTCGCTGATTCGTGGGCGACGGCCTGCACCGCGCCGCGCTGGCAGGAGATCATCCACCAGCACATAAAGTCCAGTGAGCAGGCTGTCGAGGTCGGCGTGCACGAGGCCACCTCCGTGGTCGACGTTGCTTTAGCAACGCCGACCTTCGACAGCTGCGCCAACACCCCTCGCGTCACGCCCACACCCCCCGCCAATTCGGAATCAGTCATCTAGGTACGCGGCCACGAGACGGGCCTGTTCTCGATGTTGGTCGGTACGAACGCGCGCATCGGCGGCTCGTCGGAGGATCCGCTCGGTTCTGATTTGCCACAGGGCAGTCGCGAGTGCCCCGGTCGTGCCGCATGCTGCGACCCATGCAGGTGCATCGCTCACCGGCACAGTCTGCACGCGGCACCTGACGTTCCAGGCCCCGAGAGCGACGGCGTTCGGCGCGCCAGGTACCTGCGAGCCAGACCACACAGCTAGGATGCGCGAGGTGTCCTGGCGATCGGGTTTAAGCCGGCGCGGACCCGTAGCCGCCGCAGCAACCTTGTAAACAGGGGGTCACGGGTTCGAGTCCCGTCTCCGGCTTCCACGGAACTCCCTGCGTATTACCCAAATCTTGCTCCCCGCAGGGATAGCAGCTCTGCCCAGTATGTACCGTGGGTACCACGAGTGGGTACCAAATCATGCCGCGAAATGCGCGGAGCTTGATTCGTCCTCCAGCAACAGCTGTTCGATCTTCGATCGGATGTACAGACGTCGGCGTCCTACCTTCCTGGAGGGGATCACCCCGCGCCTCGCCCAGTCCTCCACAGTCGACCGGGGCACACGGAGCAGCGCGGCGACCTCAGCGGCCGTCATGACGTCCGCCGCCGTCAATGGGCGCCGAACCGAAGAGCCTCGCGGCTGGACAGTCCTCAGGGAAGGCTCGCTCATCGTTCGGGTCCTGGCGAGTCGCGGGCGGGCTGCCTGTCGAGGTCTCGTGTGGCTCTGGTGCGCACGCGGAGCGGGGACGGGATGAGCCGGTGTGTGGGGTGGAACCCGGGTCCCCAGTCGGGATCCACGAGCTCTCTGTGGGCGAGGGATGGTGTTTGCCTGCGGCTGATGCGGAGCTGTTGCGCGAGGCGCATGACGCGCCGGTCGTCCTGGCCGTCGAGGCCGAGCTCGTCGCGGGCGAGGAACCACTCGGTAGCGTCCCGGGCGCGCGTCGCTTGGACGTAGGCGCTCTCCTTGCTGCTCTGCCAACCACCGGTGAGGACGACCGACCGGTCGACCGTTGCGCCCTGTTGGCGGTAGACGTGCTGGGCGTAGGCGAGCCGGACGTTCTCGAGGTCTTGGCCGGCGAGCTCGACCACGCGCTGGGAGCCGTCTAACAGGACGGTCAGGCCGTCGTGGTGGGTTCGGGTGACCTGGCCGCGGGTGCCGTTCTCGACCCTTGTCTGGCCGGGGATGCGGTGCTGGTTGGTGAAGGTGATGAGGTCGCCCTCGTAGAGGCCGTAGTGCTGGTGTGGCAGCTGGACCTCGGCGCCCCAGAGTTCGCCGCGGTCGATCCGTAGGTGCTGGGCACGGGCATTGAGCCGGTCGATCTCGACGTTCGAGCTGTCAGCGATCAGGGCTACGGATCGGATGTCTCGGGTCTTGGTGAGCTCGGCCCACCGCTGGACGGCGGCCTCTCCTGCCTCCTCGCGGGTGTCATTGAAGAACAGCTCCCCGCGTGCCTGGTAGTGCGCCATCGCCCTCTCCGGCTCTCCGTGCCGCAGGGCGGCCCACGCCTGGCGCTCCTCGGGGTCGCTGGTGCGGTGGATGTCCTCGAGCTCCGCCGTCCGGGCGTGGGTGGTGAGCCGGTCAAACATTCCGCCCGGGCCGATAGAAGGAAGCTGCTTGCCGTCACCGACCGCCACCAGCTTCGCGCCGGAC
>Ga0209698_10005743_pt1 | contig 13338 bp, 10 predicted proteins | sample LitLauG_LLR_2012_FD_187203 | JGI IMG/M metagenome (GOLD analysis project Ga0209698, IMG submission 187203) | Freshwater sediment microbial communities from Pennsylvania, USA - Little Laurel Run_MetaG_LLR_2012 (SPAdes) (version 2) | ecosystem: Environmental > Aquatic > Freshwater > Creek >... | reverse complement strand
ACTTTGTGGTAATCACGGCGGCGGCTTCGAGCATGAACTGTAATCTGTACCTGGTGACGCGGATGATGTTCTCGCTGGCGCGCGGCGGCTATGCCCCGCAGGCTTGGGGACGAGTTTCAGCGAAGGGCGTGCCAGTGCGGGCGCTCATGGTCTCCGCTGCGGGCTTAGGCTTAGCGATGCTCGTATCGATTCTCTATCCGTCGAGCGCTTACGTCTACTTATTCGGGATTTCGCTATTTGGCGGGCTCTATGCGTGGCTGGTGATCTTTGTGACGCATTTGTTCTTCCGGCGAAGAATCGGAGTCAAATGGTCGTCGGCGTTGGGCGCGCTGGCGATCATGGCGATTCTGTTGACGACTTGGTGGGTGGAAGGAATGCGCATCACGCTGATTGCGGGAGTTTCTTGGCTGGCGCTGTTGACGCCTCTATATTTGTGGATGAGTAGACGGGAGACGCCCTTGCGAGTGTCCCCCGCCGAATAACTTACAGGCCTTTCTTGCCGAAGAACTCGATGAGATCGACGACACGGCTCGAATAGCCCCATTCGTTGTCGTACCAGGCCACAACCTTTACGAGATTGCCGCTGATCACCTTGGTGAGATCGGCATCGACAATCGAGCTGTTGGAATTGTGGAGCATGTCGGTGGAGACCACGGGGTCGGTGGTGTAGCCGAGAATGCCTTTCAATTCGCCTTCCGATGCCTTCTTCAATGCTTCGTTGACGGCTTCGGTAGTGGTGTCTTTTTTGAGCACTGCCACGAGATCGACAACGGAGACGTCGGGCGTAGGCACACGCATCGAGTAGCCATCCAACTTACCCTTCAATTCGGGCAGCACGAGACCGATCGCCTTGGCGGCGCCGGTGGACGTGGGGATCATGTTCAACGCGGCAGCACGAGCGCGGCGCAGATCCTTGTGCGGAAAATCGAGAACGGGCTGATCGTTGGTGTAGCTGTGAATCGTCGTCATCGAACCTTTTTCGATGCCGAACACGTCGTTCAAAACCTTTGCCACGGGCGCGAGGCAATTGGTTGTGCAGGAAGCGTTGGAAACGATGTGGTGCTTGGCGGGGTCGTACGATTTGTCGTTCACGCCAAGGACCACGGTCAGATCTTCGCCTTTGGCGGGCGCCGAAATGACGACTTTTTTGACCGAGCCGCGCATGTGCTTCTTGGCGTCGACAGCGTCGGTGAAGCGACCGGTAGATTCAACGACTACCTGCGCTCCTAAGCTCGACCAATCGATCTCCGCGGGATCTTTAATCGCGAAAATTCTAATCTTCTTGTCGTCAATATAGACGTTCTCCGCATCAGCCTTGATGGTGTGGTGCAGTTGGCCGAGGATGGAGTCGTATTTGAGGAGGTGCGCCAACGTTTTGGTGTCGGTCAGGTCGTTCGCCGCGACAAACTCAATGTTGGGGTTATTCAGGCCAGCACGGACAACATTACGCCCGATGCGTCCGAAGCCGTTAATTCCTACTTTAATTGGCATCCTTTTATTTTACGGGTCGAGGGGTTCGGGAATTTACGAGTGCAGCCCGGTGCCGCTCTTTAGCTGCTGTAGTTCTGTGTTTGCGACGCTGCTCTGCAGGAGAGAAACGTTTGCGTGGAGGCCTGGGAGCAGTTCGGCGGGATTGGCTAAGTTTACGTAGCAGCGATGCTTCTCATACGAAATTTTGCCAAATAGAAATTCCACGATGAGATTCCATTTCTTGCTAGGCCATCAAACGCTTAAGGAGCGCAACGGCCAGCATGATTCTGTTTCAAATATGGGCGAGGGTAGAACTGTTCTCCTTGCGGCATCGTCATTTTCTATTTCGTAGCGCCGAAGAAACGGCACGACTAGTATTGGCGGCATGTTTTCAGAGTGAACAGAGTCTTGATCGCGGCGGGGTGTTGGAGGGATGACCGCTCTCAAAGCGAGCGTCATTATTTGTGCACAATCCTCGGCCCGTTTATCTCAAGCGTGTCCTGCAGGCACTGCGCCAGCAAACTTTACCTAGAGACCAATGGGAATTGCTTTTGATCGACAATGCTTCGGCGAGTCCGCTTGCTGCGGCCTGGGATATAGGCTGGCACAGCTATGCAAGGCATCTGCGAGAAGACGAACTGGGCCTAACGCCCACGCGATTAAGAGGTATTCGAGAGTCTAACGCGGACTTGATCATTTTTGTAGATGACGATAATGTGCTTGCAACTGACTATTTAGAGAGGGCAACAGAGGTGGCGGCCGGTTATCCGCTCATCGGGGCGTTCTGTGGTTCGATCATTGGCGAATTCGAAGTGGCTCCGTCACAGCGAGTGAAAAAATACGCCCCTTGGCTGGCAATTGAAGAGATTCAGAGAGACTTTTGGGCTAATATAGACGACACAACAATTGCAGTTCCAGTGGGAGCGGGATTGTGCGTGCGGAGAAGTGTGGCTGAGCACTACGCACAGCAGTTGAGTCTGAATGAGGGTAGGCGATCACTGGACCGAATTGGGAAGGCCCTGGGCGGCTTCGGTGACATTGATTTAGCGCTGACAGCTACAGATTTGCAGACGGGCCGATTCCAGGCGATGAAGTTAACGCATCTCATCTCAGCGGGACGAGTCGACGAAGATTACATCGTCCGCATTGTTTCGGAGAGTTGGGGATCGCGGCTCATGTTCGAAGCCGCGCGCGGCCGGCTTCGGAAAGAAGAGTCGAAGCTCGTAAACTTACTGAAATTTGTAGCGATGTGGTCGCTCTCCAACAGCCTCGACCGGCGAATTCGAGCAGCGAGCCGCAAAGCGGAGATGCGGGTGCGGCGGGAGTTGGACGGTGCGAAGACCGAACTTCGGCGTCGAGCCGCAAGTCCGTTGCGCAGTGACGCAGCCTCCCAGTAGCGCGGCAATGGCAAGCACAGTCTCAGCGACGATCCTTCCACTGAAGGCTATGACCGCAGCAAGAAAGCTGGCGGAAATAACAGATGGACACCCCCCGACGTCGATAGTTTGGGTTGAAAGGCAACTTATTGTTTGCAAACGATAAATCTAAGAAGGTACTTGTCAAACCGAATAATCGCCAATATACTACTTGTGCGCGAATAATCCGGAAACACAGTTCGCGGTAATTCATAGGCTTTTAGGAGGGAATACCGATGTTTTGTGTGATCAAGGTCACTCTCAAGTTGTCGATCGCAATGACTACCGCCGCAGCGCTCATCGGCACGGCAGGGTTTGCCGCTAGCGTTACAAACGGTAGCTTCGAAGCTGTGCAAATCGCGACGGCGTATAGCAGCAATCTCTCCGATATACCAGGTTGGACTCATACGGGCAGCCAAGGTGACGCATTGCTGTGGCGAGCGGGTCCACAGTGTTGCGGCGGAACTAACGCAGCCTTGGCCGGCGACGGCAACCAGTTTGTAACAATGGGCGGTGGGTTCGGGCCCTACGGAAGTTCAGCTTGGTCTCAAACGATAACAGGCCTAACAATCGGACAGGCTTATGTAATTAGTTTTGATATGGCTGCGGAGGGCGAGACCCCGACCCAACAGTTAACATTAGCAATCACGAGTGGCTCTTCCACCCCATCCGAGACTTTTACCAGCCCCGTAACGAACACCCTGTTCTGGCAAAACTGGGGTGCCGAACAATATACTTTTGTGCCAACCGCTACCTCTGCCACCATGCAATTCTCCGTAACAAATCAGCAATACGACGTCGGGTTAGACGGCGTCTCAATTGCTCCAGCCGTCACGAACGCGCCGGAACCGAGTGGCGCAGGTTTGTTCTTATCCAGCTTGCTTTGCTTGGTGGGAATGAGGAAATACTTGAAGCGTAAACATCAGCCAGTGCCATAGGCCGAACAAGGACTTAGAGAGCGTTTTTCTTGAATGAGACTGCACCTTCGCTCCGCAACCAAGCGATGACGTCTGCATTTCCATTACGCATGGCGGCATCCAAAGGCGTCATTTGGCGGTAGCCGATCCAGTTGAGGTCGGCGCCCTGGGCGAGAAGGTAGCGGGCTGGGTCGAGTTGGCCTCCATGGCAGGCATGCCAAAAGGCGTTAGTGACCTCTTGCTGGGACGGTTTCGTCTCTCGCGCGAATTGCGATTGAAGGCGATCCATCAGCCCCAAAGCGGCAGACTGCCAGATGGTGGAGCGAGCGCCGCGTTCGATGAGCCTGTGGGCCGCGCGCCAACAGCCGAAGGCGACGGCATCAGACAACGGTGTAGTGCCATCGATCACTGAGCCGGGTGATTCGATGTTTGCGCCCAGATCGAGAAGCGAGTCGAGTGCGTCGATGTCATCAGAACTGGCGGCCCAATGAAGCGGAGTTTCGGCATGGCTACCGTGAAACGGAGAATTGACATCTGCGCCATCCTGCACTAGCGTCTGGATGGTTTGGCGGACGTTTGGGAAATGGCCGGGCCAGTCGGTGGCGATGTGGAGCAGCGTCCTTTGGCCGTCGAGGCGTGCGTTCACGGCGGCGGGATTCTGCGAAAGGAAGAGTTTCAGGGCGGCCGTGTCGCCATTCTGGATCGCTATTGTTGCTGGCGCTGCTGCGTCGTTCTGCATAGTATGTCTCCTACGTGAATTTCGTGTGCTTCATGGCCCACCATAACGCGGCCATGGCAAGCGAAGCCTCTGCCACGATCAGTACTACGAACAGGAAGATTGTCTTAATCGTTCGCAGGAACCGGCCTTCCGGGAAAAGACGCCGGTGTGCCAGGAACAAGTAGACGATGGATACGACGTTTGCGTAATCCAACCTGTCGAGGCTGGGCACCACACGGGAGGGCAAGCTCAAGAGTAACGCCAGCAGATACCAGAAGCTATAGAAATGCAAACCTGAAATGAGATGGCTCACAAAGTAGGGCCTGCGGCGTCGATAGAGGAGCCAACTGCCAAGGGCAAACACAAGCACGGGCGTATAGCGGATGAGGTGATAGACTCTCTCGAGTTTCTCGGAGAACTCGCGCTGTTGTTCTTCGGGAACATTGGAGGCGCGGCCCAAGCGCTCGCTATTGGCGACGATACTCACCTTGCCTTTGGCATCACGGGTTATGTGCGGAACGAGATTCAACGGGCCTATACCGACGGACAACAGCAAGTGAACGGCGGCGATCACGAGAAAGAGGCGGATGGGGCGAACCCAGGCGACGATATGCCCGGCCCAATACTCTTCAGTCAACTTGCCGGGTTGGAACAGGAGGGCTTTGATGGTACGAAAAATCGTGCCATCCACATGGGCGAACTCATGGACGAGATCGTGAAAGAAGTGCGCCAGGGTTGGGTGACGGCCTTCGTGTTCGGCTTGGCCGCATGCCGCGCAGAAGGGGCCATCAAGAATGCGGCCACAATTCAGACACGTTTCTACCCCCACTGACGGATGAGCCGTTTCGAGCATGGTTCCGTTTATGATAACGGTTCGCTCACGGGATGCGCAATCTAGCGTCGTTTCGCCGGTTGCGATTTTACGAAGCGCCACGCCGAGCCGAGCAGGTCGCGCAGTTGGTCCGGCTTGATTTGGGAGAGTCTTACGAGGACGACGGGCGAACTTTGATAATGATCTGGCGCGTAATAGGTTTGAGGCGCTTCCGAGAGGAGCGCGGTGCGCTGTTCGAAATCAATTCGGACGGCGAGCGAGTCGCGTTCGGCTGATTTGTGAACAGGTAGGCAAGCGAGTAAATTGCCATTCACTTTGAGAGCTGGCGACCCGTACATAGTAGATTCTTCCACGCCCGGTAAGGCGAGGCCGATCTTACGAACAGTATCGAAGGTGATTTTCATTCGCTACATTTACTCTCATCGCCAAAGCAAAGATTCTTGCTGAAGAACGGAAGTACGTGATTTTGGAAGCGGTCCGCGACGGCGCTGGTGTGGGTGCCGCTGTAGATTTCGAATCCGTGAGTGATGCCGTTTTCGTCGAGCACATCATGCAGCTTGCCGGTGTCGATGCGCAGGCCGTCCTGGTCGCCGACATCGATCGAAATCGCGTGATACTGACGCAGATTGCCAATGTATTGATCAATGAAGGCGAGAGGCGCGTTGGCGGCCCACTTGGCAAGAATATTGGGCTGAACGACGCCGTCTTTGGTCGGCAAATCGAGAAAGAGCGGCGGATTCTTTGGGTTGGGCGACCAAGCAGCGGCGCTGGCGAGTTGGGCACGCGCCATGAAGGGAAGCTTGGCGGATTCTTCCGGCGCTTTCACAGCTTCGAGCGTCTTGGCGACTTCCGGATTACCCACTGCACGGGCCGAAAGGCAACAGGGACTCATGATGTAGAGGCTGCCGAACACATCAGAATGCTTCATGCCGATGCGGGTTGCACCATAGCCGCCCATGGAGTGGCCTACTAAGCCTCGGCTCAGGCGTTGCGGGATGGTGCGGTAATGGGCATCGACGTAAGCGACTAAGTCGTGGGAGATGAACCTTTCGAAGTCGCCGGTGGTGACCGAGCTTGAGTACATCGATCCGTTGTGAAGCGTCTTGGAATCCGGCAGGACGACGATCATCTCTTTGGAGCCTTGAGCGAACGCGCCTTCGATAGTTTGCGGGACGTGGATTTCGTGGGTCCACTGTTCAGCCCCGATTGAATAGCCGTGCAGAGCGTAGACGACCGGATAATGGCGGCGTTTGTCTTTTGCGTAGCCGGGCGGAAGGAATACGAACACGTCGCGGTCGACGGCATCTTTTTCGAGGTTGCCTTCTAAGGCGATGCTGTGAACCTTGATGTGCTCCACGACCGCTGGTTTGGCGTCGGGAATGACTGGAGGCGCGATGGTCTGGACTTGTGCCGTTAGCAAAAGCGGTGTGGCCGCGAGCAGGAACAGATTGTTTTTCATTTTGGACATTACTTGCCGTTCAATTCGAGGATAGTTATGGAATAAGGCGGAGTTGTAAATGGGAAGTCTGAACCGATGCCAGTGACATTGGCAGTTACAGGGACGACTTTGTTGGGTTCGGTGATGGTGTTGGTTGCGTCTAGGCTGGCGGCGGAGAGGGTAGTTGTTTTTCCGCTGGAGGCGATGGCAGTCTGCCCGCTGATGGAGATGTGGACGAGTTGGGCTGTGGAAGAACGGTTGACCAACTTAACGTAGATGCTTCCGGTTGTGGAGTCCCGGGTGGCGTTGAAGAACATGAGCGGCACTTGGCGCGGCATGGGAATGGGGCGCACTTGAGTCGCACCGGCAGACAGAGTAGAGCTCAAAATCACGGCAGGAGGCGGCGGTTGCTGCCATTCGCGGCTGGGAACATTGGATGCGGTGACAGGCAGAACTTGATCACCGTGATGCGTGCTGAACATTTGCTGGGCCCAGTATGCAGGTGATCCGTAGCTTGAGATCGTGTCATAGCCGATCAAGTCTGTCTTCCACTGCATGGCGCCTGGGTTGACGTTGACGAAGAGGGGAGCGTAGCAATGCATAATCACCTGATCGGCATTGCGTTCCATGCCAACCATCCAGGCGGCGTCGCCGAGGGCACCTTCCTGGTTTGGGGTGGGGACGCCGACGCGGGTGGCCCACTCGCCGACGAAGATTTTTGGAAGACCGCCGCGGCGTGGACGGCTGTCGTAATCGTTGGCGTGCCAGGCCATGTCTTCGGAACCGCGATAATAGTGCTCGTCGATGACATCGGGCACACGGGTATAGACGGCGGTGGTATCAGTGGTGGAGATGACTTTCAGGTCTGGGTGTTTAGCCTTGATGGCATCGAAGAACTGGGTGAAACGGCCGTCGTAACTGGCGCGCTGGTTATCAAAGAAGTCTTCGTTGCCGATCTCGACGTATTGGAGTTTGAACGGCGCGGGGTGACCGTCTTTGGCGCGGCGCGCACCCCAGGTGGTGTTGGTATCACCTGTCACGTATTCGATCTCATCGAGCGCGTCTTGCACGTATGGTTCGAGGTCGGGGCCGGGTTTGACGCGAACCTGGCGCATGGAATAGCCGGCATACACCGCGAGAACAGGCTCCATATTCAGGTCTTCGCACCAGCCGAGGAATTCGAGGAGGCCCATGCCGTCGGAAGACCAATAACCCCAGCCGTCGTCTAAGTGGCCGGGACGCTCCTCAATCGGCCCGAGAGTTTTCTTCCAGTCGAAGCGGGTTTCGATTGCGTTGCCCTCAAGGTAATTGCCGCCGGGAAAGCGCAGAAATTTCGGGTGCATGTCGGCGAGGAGTTGCATGATATCGGGACGATTGCCGTTGGGGCGGTTTTTGTAGGTTGGCGGAAATAAGGAGACGAAGCCGAACCAAATGGTGCCTGGTTTGTTTGAGCTGAGAACAAGGCGATTCTCGGCGGATGTTTTCGTTTCTCGGGTATTTAGAGTGAGCTCATATTTCTGCCAGGTTGTGCCGATGTTCGAGACTTGGCCGGTGGCGGCGACCATCGAGCCGTCGTTGCTCACAATCGATACGGTGATTGCACCCTTGAATCCTTCGGCGGACTTGGCATAAAACATGGCTTTGTATTGCGTGTTCGGCCTGGCGGGAATACCCCAGAAGCCGTCGTTCGCGATGCCGACGGTTTGATTACCCTTGGCTTGGGAGATCGTTAGTTTCAAACTCGCCGGGACCGAATTGTTCAGGGGAGTGTTGGTGTCGAGTTCCATGGAACCGACGCCGCCGCGCTCCTGCACCAGTGACCAGTGCACGAGATCTTTGGGTTGCTTTCCCGGCGTGGGTGGGTTGCGTTTTTCTGGAAGGAATTCTTTGAAGTTGCGGTTGCGGACAAGTTCGCCGTACAGGCCACCTTCATAGGCGTAGTTAATCTCTTCGGTCATCAGGCCGTAGAAGTTTGGGTTGATTTGGCCAGTGGTTTGATCGGCACGGATTTGGAGGTTAACGGGGGCAGGTGTCTGGGATTGGAGGAGAGCGGGAAGGGTGAACAGGACGCACAGCACGGGGCTACAGCAACGCTGGATGTGGGGCATTTTTCAAGGGCTAGCGTATCACGCGGCGGGCCATCCGACGCCTACGGCTCGGGTGTGGCAAAGAACGGATAAACGCGCGCGGTGTGATCGGCACCGGCGGTGACGATGCGGTGACCATCGGGCGAGAAAGCTACGTCCAGAACGGTACCAGTGTGGCCCTCGAGTTCGCTGCGGAGCGCGCCGCTAGCGGAGTTCCAGACCAGCGCTAAGCCATCGTCGCCGGCCGTGACTACGAATTGGCCGTCGGGTGAATAGGCCGCTTGGCGAATAGGCTTTTTGTGGCCAGTGAAAGCGAGGATTGACTCGTTACTCGTCAAACTCCAAACCTGGGCCGTGTTGTCAAAGCTGGCCGTCAGAATGAACTGGCCGTTGGGGGAAACTGCGGCTCTGGACAGAAGGCTTTGATGTCCGGTGAAAACGCGCTCCAGTTGCCCGTTGGCGGTATTCCAAAGGCGGGCAGTGCGATCCGCGCTGGCTGTGACGATATGCGCGCTATCGGCTGAAAATTCCGCGTCGAAAACCTGGGCGGTGTGACCGGCCAGAGTGAATAGCAGGAGTCCCGAGGCAGCATCCCAGACGCGCGCCGTTCCGTCGTAGCTGGCGGTTACGATTTGCCGGTTGTCGGGCGAAAAGGCAGCATGAACGACTTGATCTGTATGACCTGAGAGTGTGGCGAGCAGTGAGCCGTTGGCCGCGTTCCAAAGGCGAGCGGTATGGTCGGCACTAGCAGTGACGATGTGTGCTCCATCCGGCGAAAAGCGCGCATCCCAAACCGGGCCGCTGTGGCCTTCGAGGCTGAACAGAGGCTTACCGGTGCGGGCCCAAACGCGCGCGGTGTTGTCGGAACTGGCAGTTACGACGCGAAGGCTGTCGGGTGAGAAGGAAGCTTGCCAAACGGCGTCGCGATGACCGCTAAGCGTGGCGATGAAATCGCCGCTGAAACCATCCCATAGGCGTGCGGTGTGGTCGGCGCTGGCGGTGGCGATTAATTGGTTATCGGGCGAGAAAGCCACATGGACGACGCGGTCTTGATGACCGGTCATGACCGCCAGCAGAGCCTGACTGCCGGGCACATGCCACACGCGAGCATCGGCGTCAGCGGAAGCGGTAATGATGCGTTGGCCATCGGGCGAGAAAGCAGCGAATCCGATATCTTGTGAGTGGCCTTCATACGTTTCGAGCAACTGACCACTAATGGCATACCAGACGCGCGCTTTATGATCCGCCGAAGTGGTAACGACACGCTGGCCATCGGGCGAGAAGGTGGCGTAGAGATCTGGGCCGGAATAACTGGTAAGGTGCTGCAGGTGAAGGCCCGTAGCCGCTTCCCAAACGTCGGTACCCAACAAGCCAGACGTGACGAGACGTCCGCCAGCAGGAGAAAAGGCGATGGAGCGCGGGTATCCACCGAGGGTGGCGATGAGCGTCTGCGAGCGTGTATCCCATAAGGCGGCTTCGCGGGAGGAGCCATCGAGAAGCGCAAGTGCAAGCTGCTTACTATCGGGCGAAAAGGCAGCAAAATAGACGGCGTGGCGACGATATTTGAGATCCTCTTCGCGTTGACCGAAATAACCTTTCCAAGGACGCACGGCGGTATCCTCTTGCTTGCGGGACGTAAGTCGCCAGCGCGCTTCGGCCTCTTTCAGTTTCTCGATCTGTTGAGAGTTATCGGTGGCGACAGGTTCTTTCGGAAGGACGCCGATGAGTTCACCGGTGCCGGCATTCCAGAGACGCGCGGTGTTGTCAAGACTACAGGTGACGATATGCGCGCCATTGGGTGAGTACGCTGCGAAAATGAGCCAATCCTGGTGTCCGGCGAGTTCGGCGATAGGCCTGCCAGTTGTCGTGTTCCAGAGTTCAGCGACGGCGCTTTTAGAAGGGATGACGAGAACGGCTTGTCGATTGGGCGAGAAAATTGCGAATCGGATGTCGTTCGCTTGACCTTTTAGGAAGACCGGCTCGCGGCTGTGATGCTTCCATACCGCCGGCGGCCCTTCCTCGGGTACGACCAGGGCGACTTCGCCATCGGAGGAGAAGGCCACAAAGCGGCTGGTGCTATCGACGGGCGGTTTGAAGGAATCGAGAACCACCCCCTCGTCATCCCAAACCCGGGAAGAGCCATCGAAGCCGATGGTGAGGAAACGCCGGCCGTCCGGCAAAAAGGCCGCGGAGAGAACGGGGCTGGAGTGACCTGCAAGAACAAGCGAATTCCACGGCTTGGCGGCAAGTAGGGCCAGCACCCCAACAGCGGTGACGATCAGTACGATTGAAAGACGCACGCTAGCTAGCGAAGGCTCGGCTCCTCCTTCACAGGATGACGCAAACCGGCGGCGATTCGTTTAGTGTGGACAGAGGCAATCTCGCTTGTACACTGAAACTTGTTACAGCCTGTGCAAATTATCGGCGCTGGAATCGGAGGCCTTACTGCCGCGATTGCTCTACACCGCGCGGGCTTTGACGTCGCAGTTTATGAGCGAATGGAGCAATTTTCTCCAGTGGGCGCGGGCATTGTACTGGCGCCCAATGCGATTCAACTGTTGGCTCGGGTAGGCGTAGACATTAACTCGGCAGGCTATCCCATCGCGAGCATGCGGGTGAGAGATGTAAAGGGAAGAACGATTCAACAATCGGACTTCCGTCGGTTTTCAACGAATATCGGCAACCCTTTCGCGTTTGATCGCGCGGAATTGCATCGGGTGCTTTTAAACTCGCTGCCTGCGAACTTCGTGCAATTGGGTCGGCCTTACAGCGCGGTGGAGCGGCGGGGCGCAGAGGAAATTCTAATTGGAGCAGACGGTATTTACTCTGAAGTGCGAACGGCGGTGATGGGCGCTGTGCGGCCGGTTCGCTATAGCGGGCAGACCTGCTGGCGCGGACTTTGTGCGAACCCAGGGGTCACAGAGACGTTCGAGGCTTGGGGCGGGGCGACGCGCATCGGGGTTGTGCCACTGAAAGGCGATCGAATTTATGTTTTTCTAGTCAAGGAGTGTGCCAGTGGAATGCCGCGCGAACACAGTCTGGCAGCGATCCGCGACGAATTTGCTAAGTTTGCGGACCCAGTGCCAGCGGTGCTTGATTCGCTGGATTGCGTGCATTTGCTGCACCACGATTTAGAAGAACTAACGACACCTGTTTGGGGGCGAGGAAGAACGCTGCTCATTGGGGATGCCGCCCATGCGATGACTCCCAACTTGGGGCAAGGCGCAGGCATGGCGATTGAAGACGCCGTGGTGCTGCCACAAGTGATTCGTTCGGCTAACCCGGCCGATGAGTTGAGACAGCTTCGGCATGAACGGGTTTCTCAACTGCAGCGGAGTTCCCGATTGCTTGGCAAACTGGCACACTGGCAGCGGCCTTGGGCGTGTGGGTTGCGGGATACGCTCTTACGGGCGATTCCACAGCGGATGAGTGATAGTGGATATGCGCGTATGATTGAGGGCGGGCTGGACCTGGCGGATCGAAAAAACTAACGCGCCGTGGGCAGTGGCGGAGCAGTGGTGCCGCCGACGTTGGCGTAAGAATCTTTCACCTCGGTCACTTTACCTTCGGTGAATTTCACAAACACCATTTTGCCGGGAGGGTCTCCGTAGATCCAGTTCTCCACTTCGTCGCCGTCTTTAGTTGTTTCGCGGCTTTTGTTCTTGGGGCGGCCCAGAGCGAGAAGGACTTGATCTTTGTCCATACCCTGAATAGCGCGCTGTTCTTTGATGGCTTTCTTCACGGGCTCCGGCAGGCGGTCGACATATTGATCGGACGCAGAGTGCTTTTCGAAATCGAAAACGGGCGCAAGCATGCGGCGGATTTCGGCGGAGCTCACTGCGGGGATGGGGCCTGGGAAAACAAGTACAACGCGCGAGCCATTGATGGGGCTACCGTTTTGGTTGGTGGAAACGGGCGATGTGCTGCCGCCCATGCCGATCTCGACGTGGTCGTACCAATGGCCGGTGCCCTTGCTGCCGCCGTTGATATCGAGCAGGATTTTATTGGATTCGATTTTCACGCTGGTGATTTGAATCTGGTCGCCTAAGCGCGCGGCGGGGCCTTCGGTGCGTAATGCTTCTTCCCATTCGGCTTTGTCATACTGGCCGTCGCTGTGGATGACGAGCGGCTTCTTCGCGTGCGGCAGAATCACTTTCAAAGTGGCGTATTCGGCATTCAAGCCGCGCTCAATTTCGACACGCTCGTCGAAGCTGAGCTTATCGGCAAGCAGAAGATGAGATCCGCCGAGGGCACAGAAGAGCAGCGCTAGACTTCGAAATCCGGTTCGTTGAGGCAGGTGGCGATCATCGCTTGCTGGGGGCGTATGCGAGCACGGAACAATAGGTAAAACAGCATGTATCCAGCGGCGGTCGTGAGCAGGCCGCCTTCGGGTCCGTAAGCGCCACCGCTCCAAAGAGGCGGTAAATCCCATTTGTAGAAATACCTCGTCACTTCGATTGT
>Ga0209698_10005742_pt1 | contig 13342 bp, 13 predicted proteins | sample LitLauG_LLR_2012_FD_187203 | JGI IMG/M metagenome (GOLD analysis project Ga0209698, IMG submission 187203) | Freshwater sediment microbial communities from Pennsylvania, USA - Little Laurel Run_MetaG_LLR_2012 (SPAdes) (version 2) | ecosystem: Environmental > Aquatic > Freshwater > Creek >... | reverse complement strand
CTCATCCCCTCCGGCCGGGTCGTCGACGTCGCCGCCGACCCGGCCGGAGGGGATGAGGGCGGTGCCGGGCGCGCCGTCGGCCGTGGCGTCCAGGGTGGCGCGGAGGCGGTTGTCGATGTCCGCGTTCAGGCGGTGCAGGACGAATCCGTTGACCAGCACGGCGAGGAGCAGGGTGACGGCGCCCACGACCGCCGTCGCGGCCAGCGCCACCCGGGCGGCGTGCGCCCAGCGGGCGTCGGGCATCCGGAGCCGGTCCCGCAGCCGGGTGATCCCGCCGGCCACGGCGCTCATCCGGGCACGATCCGGTAGCCGAAGCCCCGGACGGTCTCGATGTGGGCGGTGGCTCCGGCGAGCTTGCCCCGCAGCCGGCCCATGTGGACGTCGATGGTGTTGGACCCGACCGGGTCGGCCTCGTCGTCCCACACCTGCGCGGCGATGGTCTGGCGGTTGACGGCGGCGGGCGACCGGCGCAGCAGCAGCTCGAGCAGACCGGTCTCGATGACCGTGAGCGGCAGCTGCTCGCCGTCCCGGGTGGCCATCCGGGTGGCGGGGTCGAAGGCCAGGTCACCGCAGGCCAGGACGGTCCCGAGCGACAGCGGCGGCCGGCGTTGGAGGGCGGTCAGGCGGGCGGTCAGCTCGGCGAAGGTGAACGGCTTGACCAGGTAGTCGTCCGCCCCTGCGGTCAGCCCCTCCACCCGGTCGTCGACGGCGTCGCGTGCGGTCAGCATGAGGACCGGGGTGCGGTCGCCCCGGGCCCGCATCTCGGTGACGACCTCGATGCCGGTGGTGTCCGGCATGCGCCAGTCGAGCACGGCCACCTCGTACTGGTAGGTGCGGAGGTAGGCGAGGGCGTCCCGCCCGTCGACCACGGCGTCGACCACGTACCCGTGCTCGCGCAGGCCCCGCTCGAGCACGGACCGCAGGCCCGGGTCGTCTTCGGCCACCAGGACCCTCATCGTCCGACGCTCATCAGCGTCCATTGTTGCCCACGCTGCAGGTCGGCCACCCGTCGTCCCTCGTGGCGGTGGGTCAGCCACCCGATCCGCCGGCGGCCAGCCACGGTCCCACCGTCGGGGCCATGAGGACGGCCAGCAGCACGCCGACCACGAGGCAACCGGCCTGGGCCCACAGTCGGGCCCCCGCCCCCCGCACCTGCCTGCGGGTCCGGGCCACCAGGTCGGCGGGGGCCAGCCGGCTCGTCTCGACGATGTGCCCGAGCACGTGGATGGTCATGGCGCCGAACCACAGGACGAAGCTCGCCTTGTGGACGAAGAAGGCGGAGTCGCGCATCGAGTGGGGGACGAGGAGCAGGGCGATGCCCGAGGCGAACACGAGGAGGGTCAGCAGGACGACCACCGGGCCGAGCAGCCGGAGCGGCAGCGGGGGCGCCCCCCGGTCGCGGTAGGGACCGGGGCCGCGGTAGTAGCTGACCATCCGCCATCCGGTGGTGCCCATCTTCAGGAGGACGAAGGGGACGAGGACCATGCCGATCACCACGTGCGGGGTGATGAGGGCGTGCAGCTGCAGGAGCGTGAAGCCCTCGGCGGCCAGCAGCACCAGCAGGACGGCCGCCGTCAGCCCGGTGGACCGTGCGTTCCCCTCCGGTCCGCCCAGCGGTGGCTGGGCGGACCCGGCCCCTCCGGACCCGGTGGGTGGTGCGGCGCGCCCGGTCGTGTCACCCCGCTCGGTCATGTGACTGCTCTCCATCATCCGGCCAGTGTGCGGGCCCCACCTGACGGCGTCATGACGCAGATCGCGTGCGTGGGCGGCGTCCCTGAACGTTGAATGCGGTTCGTGTAGGGTCAGGGGCACGGCGGGGTACTCGCCGGGTACAGGACAGGCACGTCGTCCGGCGGACGGCGCACGATCGCAGGTGCGGGCGCAGGGGAGAGTCCCGCAACTCACATTCCTCCGGGTTCCCCGACGTTGGCTGCCCCCCTGCCCCTCGTGGCGGTCGGCGCCGGGGACCCGGCGGGCTCTCCGTCCCCCGGGCGGCGCTCCTCGTCCGAGTGCAGCGCCCACGGGTGGCGAAGCCGGATCCGGGCCCTTGCGGCCCGGATCTTCGCGTCCGGGCCCGGGCGGCGTGCCCGGCGCGCGGTCGGCTCAGCGGGTGGTCGGGAGCCAGGCCGGGCGGTCGGCCTCGTAGGCCTCGATGGCGGACTCGTGCCGGAGGGTCAGCCCGATGTCGTCCCAGCCGTTGAGCAGCCGGGCCCGGGTGAACTCGTCCAGGGGGAAGGTCGTGTCGATGCCGGCGGCCGGGGCGTCGAGGGTCCCGCGCTCGACATCGATGGTGATCTCGAGCCCGGGGTCGGCCGTCACGGCGGCGAGCAGCGCCCGGCCGACCTCGGGGTCGACCTGGACGGGCACGAGGCCGGCCTTGGTGCAGTTGTTGCGGAAGATGTCGGCGAACCCGGGCGACACCACGGCGGCGAAGCCGTAGTCGAGCAGCGCCCAGACCGCGTGCTCCCGGGACGAACCGGTGCCGAAGTTCGGCCCGGTCACCAGGATGGTGGCCCCGGCGTGCTCCTCGCGGTTGAGCACGAAGTCGCGGTCGTCGCGCCACTCGCTGAACAGGCCGGCCCCGAAGCCGGTGCGCTCGACCCGCTTCAGCCAGTCCGACGGGATGATCTGGTCGGTGTCGACGTCCGACCGGTCCAGGGGAACGGCCCGCCCGGTGACGATCTGCACGGCGTCCATCAGTCGAGGTCCCCGGGGGAGACGAACCGCCCGGCCACGGCGGTGGCGGCGGCGACGGCGGGCGACACCAGGTGGGTGCGTCCGCCACGACCCTGTCGACCCTCGAAATTGCGGTTGGACGTCGAGGCGGCCCGCTCGCCGGGCGCCAGCTTGTCCGGGTTCATGGCCAGGCACATCGAACACCCCGGCTCGCGCCACTCGAAGCCGGCGGACGTGAACACCCGGTGGAGTCCCTCGGCCTCGGCCTGGGCCTTTACCCGGTGCGATCCGGGCACGACCAGCGCCCGCATGCCCGTCCGCACCGTCCGGCCCCGCAGCACGTCGGCCGCCGCCCGCAGGTCCTCGATCCGCCCGTTGGTGCACGACCCGATGAACACCGTGTCCACGGGCACCTCGGCCAGCGGGGTGCCGCCGGTGAGGCCCATGTACTCGAGCGCCCGGGCCGCCGCCTCGCGCTCGGCCGGAGTGGCGAAGTCGTCGGGGTGGGGCACCGTGCCGTCGATCCGGGTGACCTGGGCCGGGTTGGTCCCCCAGGTGACGAAGGGGGCGAGGTCGCCGGCGTCCAGCACCACCTCCTTGTCGAAGGTGGCGCCGGCGTCGGTGGGCAGCGACCGCCAGTAGTCGAGCGCCTCCTCCCACGCCGCGCCCTTCGGCGCGTGGTCCCGGCCCTCCAGGAAGGAGAACGTGGTGTCGTCCGGGGCGATCATGCCGGCCCGGGCACCGCCCTCGATCGACATGTTGCAGACCGTCATCCGGCCCTCCATCGAGAGTCCCCGGACGGCCGAACCCCGGTATTCGATCACGTGCCCGCTGCCGCCGCCGGTGCCGATGCGGCCGATGACCGCGAGCACCAGGTCCTTGGCCGTCACGCCGGCCGGCAGGTCGCCGTCGACGGTGACGGCCATGGTGGCCGGCCGGCGCTGGGGGAGCGTCTGGGTGGCGAGTACGTGCTCGACCTCGGAGGTGCCGATGCCGAATGCCAGGGCGCCGAACGCTCCGTGGGTCGAGGTGTGGCTGTCGCCGCACACGATGGTCATGCCCGGCTGGGTCAGGCCCTGCTCCGGCCCGATGATGTGGACGATGCCCTGGTTGGCGTCGCCCATCGGGTAGCACGTGATCCCGAACTCGGCGCAGTTGGCGTTCAGCACCGACAGCTGCTTGGCCGAGATCGGGTCGGCCACCGGCTTGTCGATGTCCGTCGTCGGGACGTTGTGGTCGGCGGTGGCGATCGTCAGGTCCGGCCGGTGCACGGTGCGCCCGGCGAGGCGGAGTCCGTCGAAGGCCTGGGGTGAGGTGACCTCGTGGACCAGGTGGAGGTCGATGAAGAGGATGTCGGGCTCGTCGTCGCCGCCGGGGCGGACCACGTGGGCGTCCCAGACCTTCTGGGACAGGGTGCGGGGCTCGGGCATGGCGGTCAGGCTCCGATCTTCACGATCTGGACCCGGAGGCTGCCCCCGGGCGCGGCGTACTCGACGGTGTCCCCGGCGGCGTGGCCCAGGAGGGCCTCCCCCAGCGGCGACCCGGGGGAGACGACCACCAGGTCGCCGGGGCGCTCCTCGATGGAGCCGACGAAGTAGTCGGTGGTGTCGTCCTCGTCGTCGCCCTCGTAGCGCAGCGTCACCACGGAGCCGTGGGTGACGGTCCCGTCGCCGGTCCCCCCGCCCTCCACGATGGTTGCGTTCTTGAGCATCTGCTCGAGCTGGCGGATCCGGGACTCCATCTTCCCCTGGGTGTCCTTGGCGGCGTGGTAGTCGCCGTTCTCCTTGAGGTCGCCGAGGGCCCGGGCCGCCTCGATGGTGGCGGCGATCTCCACCCGGCCGCGGGTGGTCAGGTCCTCGAGCTCGGCCTGCAGGCGCTCGTAGGTGTCACGGGTCAGCTGGGTGTCGGACGCGTCGCTCACGGGGTACCAGGGTAACGGGTCCCGGGGAGGTGGCCCGACGGGCCGGACCCCCGGATTCCGTGCGGCGGCGGCCCGTCGTGGGATGATCGGGAGCCGGGGTCCCGGGACGGGGCCGGGGACCGTCGGGCGCCGTCCGTCCGGCGACACCCGTCGCGACGTCCCACGGCGACACAGGAGGAGGGGTCGATGGCCGACATCAAGGGAACGTGGGACCCGAGGTTCGACTCGGTGGTGACGACGCTGGCCGCCAGCCTCGACTCCGGGGCGGACACCGGGGCGTCCGTCGCCGTGTGGGCCGGGGGCGAACCGGTGGTCGACGTGTGGGGCGGGACCGTCGACGAGGCGGGGTCGGCCCCCTGGGCCGAGGACACGCTGGTGAACGTGTGGTCGATGACCAAGACGATGACGTTCCTGGTGGCACTCATGCTGGCCGATCGTGGCGAGCTCGACTTCCACGCGCCGGTCACCCGCTACTGGCCCGAGTTCGGGGCCGCCGGCAAGGAGGCGGTCGAGGTGCGCCACCTCCTGTCCCACACTGCCGGGCTGCCCGGCTGGGACGAGCCGCTGGCGCCGGAGGACCTGGCCGACTGGGACCGCTGCACCGCCGCGCTCGCCGCACAGGCGCCGTGGTGGGAGCCGGGCACGGCCTCGGGCTACCACCTGGTCAGCCAGGGCTACCTGATCGGCGAGGTCGTCCGCCGGATCACCGGGACCACCATCGGGTCCTGGTTCGCCTCCGAGGTGGCGACCCCGCTCGGCGCCGACTTCTTCATCGGACTGCCGGAGTCCGAGGAGGGACGCGTGTCGGTGGTGATCCCGCCTCCGCCGATGGACCTGGCGGGGATGCAGGCGAGTGACCTGGTGATCCGGGCCGCCACCAACCCGCCACTCGACGCCGGCTATCCCGCCCACCGCTGGTGGCGCGCCGCGGAGATCCCGGCGGCCAACGGGCACGGCAACGCCCGCTCGGTCGCCCTGGTCCAGTCGGTGATCGCCGGACGGGGCGCATCGGGTGGGGTGCGACTGCTGTCCGAGGCGGGCTGCGACCGGGTGTTCGAGGAGCAGATCAGCGGCACGGACCTGATCCTCGGGTACGACCTCCGCTTCGGCATGGGCTACGGCCTCAGCTCCGAGCTGATGCCGCTCGGGCCCCGGGCCTGCTACTGGGGCGGCTACGGCGGGTCGGTGATCATCATGGACCAGGACGCCGACCTGACCGTCTGCTACGCCATGAACCGCATGGGCGACGCGCTGATGGGCGACCTGCGCGGCATCAGCATCGCCATGGCCGCGCTCGGCGGGCTGGGCGGAGGCTGAGGTCCTGGCCGAGGTGACCTCCCGGGGTGAGGCGGGTGTGACGTGGTGAGCGAGGGACCGCTCCCGCCGGAGGACGCCGGACCGCGCTCGTTCGAGGCGCAGTTCGAGGAGCAGCAGCAGCGGCCGATCCGGTGGAAGGCCGTGGTCCGACGGTCGGTCGGTCTGGCCATCACCGGGATCGTCCTCTACCTGGTCGCCCCGAGCGTGCTGTCCGTCCTGCACTCGTGGCCACGGCTCGCCACGCTCAACCCGTACTGGTTCATCCCGGCGGTCATCGCCGAGGGCGCCCACTTCGCCTGCACCTTCGCCCTCCAGCGCATCGCCCTGCGGACCACGTCGTGGTTCGAGGTCATCACCGCCCAGCTGTCCGGCAACGCCATCTCGCTGACCGTCCCGGGAGGTGCCGCGGCGGGTGCCGCCGTGCAGTTCCGGATGCTCGGCACCGCCGGCATGGACCCGACCGAGTCGGTCAGCGGCCTGACCGCCTTCTCGTTCCTGGGCATCGGCGGCCTCCTGGCCCTGCCCGTCTTCGTCCTGCCCGTGGTGCTCTTCGGTGCCCCGGTCTCGTCGGGGCTGACCGACGCCGCCTGGATCGGGGTGGTCGGCTTCGTCCTGTTCACGGGCTTCGGTGCCATGGTCATGGCCACCGACGGACCGCTCGACTGGGCCGGCCGTGCCGCCCAGAACGTCCGCAACCGGCTGCTCCCCAAGCGCGAGCCGCTCGAGGGACTGCCCGAGCGGCTCATCGAGCAGCGCAACGTGATCCGCGCCGTCCTCGGCCAGCAGTGGTGGCAGGCCACCCTGCTGTCGGTGGGCCGACTCCTGTTCGACTACCTCTGCCTGCTGTTCTGCGTCCGTGCCGTCGGTGCCCACCCGCGCCCCTCGCTCGTGCTGCTGGCCTACGCCGTGGCCGGCGTGATCGGGCTGATCCCGGTCACCCCCGGGGGGATCGGCATCGTCGAGGCGAGCCTGGCCGGGTTGCTGGCCCTGGCCGGCCTCGACGGTGCCCAGGCGGTCCTGGCCACGCTGGCCTACCGGCTGGCCTCGTACTGGCTCCCCATGCTGGCCGGGCCGATCGCCTACGGGGCGTTCCGCTACCGGTACCGGAACCGGGGGTCGTCCCCCCAGCCGATGGGGACCGCACCGACCTGAGCCCGTCCCGGTGGGTCGGGCCGATTGGACGGCGTGGACATCCGGTGCGCCGTCGGACCCGTCGTCCGTGTGTACGAATTCAGTGGGGTGATAATGATTATCATTATCAACAGTCGAGAATGATTACCGTTATCAACTGACTCCGAAACGACTCACCGAGGTCCGCCACCGGCCATGGGGCGCCCGACACGAGGAGGCGCAGCCTGGCGGGGCGGCGGAGCTGACCAGGGGAGGAGCCCCGACGCCCCGGCCCCCGGGACGTCAGCGCAGGTCGACCTCGCCGTCGGCCCGCAGGGTACCGAGCCGCCCGCAGCCCTCCTCGGTGACCAGCACGGCGAGCTGGTCCCGGTCGGACACGTGGGCCCACGCCCGTCGCCCTTCGAGGGTCCGGCAGGCCACCACGGCCCGCTCCGGTGACCCGGCCCGGTCGAACTCGACCGAGTACGTCTCCACGGTGACCTCGCCCTCGGCGTCGGCGTCGGGCGAGCACTGGGGGAGCGACCCCACCGCCACCTGGGGGTCGGCCCACGCGAACCCGCTGGCCGACTCCACGACCGTGCCGTCGGGCAGCAGTCCGGGGTCCACGTCGCCCGCGCCGGCCGGCTCGGTGCCGTACACGCCGATGCTGTGCTTGGAGACGTACCAGCCGAGCCCGGTGGTCAGGCCGACGGTGCCGGGGGACTCGCGGAGCCGCACGGTGAGGGCGGCCAGCGAGTGGGTCCCGTAGTTGTTGCCCGGGCCGCCGGCGAAGGTCATGCCGCCGGTGACGGTCAGGGGCCGGGCCGGGTCGTCGACCGGCAGTCCGAGTTCGGCCGCGGCGATCTCCACCGCGGCAGGAAAGCACGAGTAGAGGTCGACGTGGTCCACCTCGTCGACGGTGGTGCCGGCCAGCGCCAGGGCGGAAGCCCCGGCCAGGCGGATGGCCGGGGACGAGTGGAAGTCGGCCCGGTGTGACAGGAACCAGTGGTCCTCGGCGTCGGCACCGGCCAGCGGGAAGACCCAGCGGTCCCTTGGCACGCCCGCCGCCTCGGCCGTCGCCGCCGAACACAGGATCACCGCCGCGCCCTGGTCGACCTGGAGGTTCGCCGTCAGCAGCTTCGTGTAGGGGTAGGCGATCATCCGGTTGGACTCGGTGACCGTGGTGAGCTCGTCGGCGGTGCGGGCCTCGGGGATCCAGGCGTAGGGGTTGGTGGCGGCCACGTCGGACAGGCGGGACCACAGGCCACCGATGTGGGCGACGTGCTCGGGCAGGGTGCGGCCGGCGTGGGCCCGCAGGGCGTTCTCGAACAGGGGGAACACGTGGATGGGCAGGTCGAGGCCCCGCTCCTCCTCGGAGCGGGTGGTGCCCCGGCGATCGGAGCCGAACATGGTCGGGGCCTCGGTGTCGGCCGGCTGCACGGTCCACGGCAGGAGCGGCCGATCGGGGTGCCGGCGGGCGGCGGCCTGGGTGTAGTAGCAGTCGGCGCCGGCCACGACGGCCACGTCGAGCTCGCCCCGGCCGATGGCCAGCGCCGTGTCGTTGACCAGGGACTGCGGGTTGTTGCCGCCGGTGGTGGTGACCAGCACCTGGGCCGGCTCGATGCCCAGCTCCTCGGCCAGGAGGGCGCCCGGGTCGACGTAGTGCCAGCTCAGGGGGTTGGCGACCCGCAACGACCCGGTGCGGGCCAGGAGGGCGCGCCCGGCCGGGGCCGACCCGCCCGGTGCGGCGCCGTCGCAGTCCTCGACGGCGGCCAGCACGGCGTCGAGCATCAGGCCGAGCGGCTCGGGTCGGTCGGTCAGGGGGCCGTCCCCCTCGGTGTGGGGCCGGTTGGTGACCTGGCCGACCCCCACGACGACCGGCGTGGAGGGATCGATGGGCATGGGTGGACCAGCCTACCGGCGCCCCCGGGAGGCGCCGATTCGGTCCCCGTGCACTCGGTACACTCGGGCCATGCGCATCGCCGTGGGCTCGGACCACGCGGGCTACGCCCTCAAGTCGCTCCTGGCCGCCCACCTGGCGGCCGCCGGCCACGACGTCCTCGACCTGGGCACCGACTCCGCCGAGGTGTCGGTGGACTACCCGGGCTACGGCCACGCCGTGGGCGAGGCGGTGGCCCGGGGCCGGGCCGAGCGGGGGGTCTGCGTCTGCGGCACGGGGATCGGCATCGGCATCGCCGCCAACAAGGTGCCCGGTATCCGGGCCGCCGTGGTGCACGACTCGACCACCGCGGCGCTGGCGCGGCGCCACAACGACGCCAACGTGGTGTGCATCGGTGAGCGGACCACCGGCCCGGCCGAGGCCGTGGACGCGATCGACACCTTCTTCGCCACCGAGTTCGAGGGCGGGCGCCACCAGCGGCGCGTCGACCAGCTCGCCGCCCTCGACGCCGACCCCGGCGCGACGGCGCCCCAGTCATGACCGACGGCTCGGCGCACCCGGCGCCCGCCGCGACCGAAAGGCACCGACCCAGCCCATGAGCAGCCCCACCCACGCCTCGCCCTTCGACGAGTGGCTGGCCGGCGACCCGGACGTCCGGGCGCTGCTGGCCGACGAGGTCGAGCGCCAGTCCACGACGGTGCAGCTCATCGCCTCGGAGAACTTCACCTCGAGCGCGGTGCTGGCCGCTACCGGCTCGGTCCTCACCAACAAGTACGCCGAGGGCTACCCCGGCCGGCGCTACTACGGCGGCAACCAGGTGGTCGACCGGGTGGAGGACCTCGCCCGCGACCGGCTGACGGAGCTGTTCGGGGCCGAGCACGCCAACGTGCAGCCCCACGCCGGCTCCAACGCCAACCTGGCCGCCTACATGGCCCTCATCCAGCCGGGCGACACCGTGCTGGCCATGCGGCTCGACCACGGGGGGCACCTGACCCACGGCTCGCCGGCCAGCATCACCTCCAAGGTGTGGAACTTCGTCTCGTACGGCGTGTCCCCGGCGACCGACGACCCGGACAAGCCGGGCGAGATCATCGACTTCGACCAGGTGGCCGACCTCGCCCGCACCCACCGGCCGGCGTTGATCGTGGCCGGCTCGACGGCCTACGCCCGGATCATCGACCCGCTGCCGTTCCGGGAGATCGCCGACTCGGTCGGGGCCCGGTTCCTCTTCGACGCCGCCCACCCGGCCGGCCTCATCGCCGGCGGGGCCCACCCGTCGCCGGTCGGGATCGCCGACGTGGTCACCTTCACCACCCACAAGACCCTGCGGGGTCCACGGGGCGGCGCCATCCTGTGCTCGTCGGAGTTCGCCAAGGCGGTGGACAGCGCCATCTTCCCGGGGCTCCAGGGCGGCCCGCTCGAGAACGCCATCGCCGCCAAGGCGGTGGCGTTCGCCGAGGCGATGCGGCCCGAGTTCCGCACCTATGCGGCCCAGGTGGTGGCCAACGCCAAGGCGCTGGCCGACGCGGTGGCGGCCGAGGGCATCCGGCTGGTGTCGGGCGGCACGGAAAACCACCAGGTCCTGTGCGACCTGCGCACCTTCGACGCCGAACTGACCGGCAAGGAGGCCCAGGAGGTCCTGGACCGGGCCGGCATCACCTGCAACCGCAACACCATCCCCGACGACCCCCGCTCGCCGTTCGTGACGTCGGGGCTGCGCCTCGGCTCGGCCGCCCAGACCACGGTGGGCATGGGCGAGGCCGAGATGGCCCGGATCGGCGCACTCATCGGCCGCACCCTGCGTGCGAGGGCCGACGACGCGGCGGTGGCCGCCGTGCGGGCCGAGGTGCGCGAGCTCTGCCTGGCCTTCCCCCCGTACCCGGACCTGGCCGGGGCGTGACCGGACCCGGGCACACGGCGACCGCCGGGGCACGCCTCCCCGGATGACCCCGTGAGCTCGGGCGTCCCCCTCAATTGGTACGCGGTCCTGCTGGTGGTGGCCGCGGCCAGCACCTGGGTCCTGACCTTCCCGGCCCGCCGCATCGCGGTGGGCATCGGCTACGTGGCCCAGCCCGACGCCCGCAAGGTCCACCAGCGGGTGACCCCCCAGTCGGGGGGTGTCGCCATGTTCCTCGGGATGCTGGTGGCGTGGGCGGTGGCCGCGTCGGTGCCGGCCCTGGCCCCCCTGTTCCGGGGGTCGTCGGAGCCGCTCGGGCTGCTGCTCGGGGCGGCGGCGATCTTCGTGGTCGGCCTGATCGACGACTTCCGCGACATGTCGGCCCCGGCCAAGGTGGCGGGCCAGGTGCTGGCGGCCACGATCCTCTACTTCATGGGGGTCACGTGGTTCCAGTTCAAGGTGCCGCTGGCCGGGCTGGTCCAGCTGTCCCCGGAGTGGACCCCGTTGCTGACCGCGCTGTGGGTCATCGCCATCACCAACGCCGTGAACCTCATCGACGGCCTCGACGGACTGGCCGCCGGGGTCGTGGCCATCGCGTCGGGGGCGTTGGCCGTCTACGGCCTGCACCTCCAGCACCTGGGCAACCTGCCGGTCGACAACATCGGGCCGCTGATCGCGGTGGTCACCTGCGGGATCTGCCTCGGCTTCCTGCCCCACAACTTCCACCCGGCCAAGATCTTCATGGGGGACGGCGGCGCCCTGCTGCTCGGTCTGCTCATGGCGGCGTCCACCATGCTGATCGGGGGCCGGGCAGCCGGCACCGTCGGCGGTGAGGCGGCCCGCAGCGGCCAGACCTACTTCTTCTTCGCCCCGCTGTTCATCCCGTTCTTCATCCTCGGCGTGCCGATCATCGACATGGCGTTCGCCTTCGTCCGGCGCACGGCCAACCGGACGGGGTTCTCGACCCCCGACAAGAACCACCTCCACCACCGGCTCCTCCGGCTGGGCCACGGACACCGGCGCAGCGTGCTGATCCTGTGGGCGTGGACGGTGCTGCTGTCCGGACTCGTCCTCTTCCCGCTGTACATCTCCAGCGTGAACGCCTTCATCCCCTTCGGGGTCCTCGCCCTCGGGGTCGTCCTCTACACGCTGTTCCACCCGTCGACGCGGCGGCATGCGGGTGCCGAGGACGAGGAGGGGACCGGCGGGACGGGGGGCGACGGACCGACGCCCGAGGACGGGGGAGCGGACGCCGGGCCGGTGCCCGGGGGCGCAGTCCGGCCGGTCGCGGCCCCGGTGACCACGGTTTCCGACCTGTGAACAGCGTGTTTCCTGCGTTTTGCCGGGGCCGGGGGATTGGTGCGATGATGCGCCACGTGAATTGCAGGCCTCCCGCCCCTCGTGAGGGGTCCGATCCGATGGACCGCGCCATGGGCCCGCGCACCCTCGAGACCGCCCCACGGACGAGCGACCGTTCGTCCGCTGCGTGACCCCGGAACCCACCCGTGACGCCCTTCGACCCCACATCTCCTGACGCGGCCCGGCCCGGACATGGACCAGCCCGATCCCACAGCCGGTGCGGACGGCCCGACGCCGGACACGGCGCGCGACGACGCCGAGTCCCGGGGTCTGGGTCCGGGGGCTACAGCCTTCCTCGGCCTCGGACTCTCGATCGGCCTGTGCCTGGCGCTGTTCGTCGGCGGCGGGGTGGCCGTGGACAGCTGGCTGCACTGGTCCCCGTTCGGACTGCTGGGGGGCTTGGTCGTCGGCGTGGTGCTGGCCGTCTTCCTGGTGGTCGGCGCCGTCCGCAAGTACCTGTGACGACCTCCGTCGGACGGGTGGCGTAGCCGTGTTCGCCCACTTCGACCTGCCCGACATCGGCGACGTGTCCCGACGTACGGTGGCCGCCGCGCTGGTCGTGGGCGTGGCGGGCCTGGTCGCCGCCTTCTCGTTCGGCTACCTGTGGCTCGGTGTGGGCGCCTGCATCGGCCTCGCCCTGGGCACCGTCAACTACCGGCTGGTCGGTGTGTCGGTGGACAAGGTGGCCGCCACCGGGACCGACAACCCGAAGCGTCCGCTGGCCGCCAACACCATGGGTCGCCTGGGCATCGTCACCGTCATCGCCCTGGGGCTGACGTTCATCGACAAGCAGCTGGGCTTCGGCGTGCTCATCGGGCTCGCCGTCTTCCAGGTCCTGCTGATCGTCAACGTGGCCCGCTCGATGGCCAAGGCGGGCCCGGCCCCCGAGCAGGAGGAGGTCGTCGACGGTCCGGTCGTCGACTCCAACGTGGTGGCCGGGCGGGCCGCCGCCGGCGGCATCATCGACTCCAACGTGGTGGACGTCTCGCCCGCCACGGCCGACGTACGCGACGACACCCGTGGAGGTGCCTGACAGCATGGGATCCGGAAGCCTCATGAGCCCCCTGCTCGGGATCGACATCTCGGTCGGTGACCACGTCCAGCGCAAGATCGGCCCGCTGACCATCAACGTCGACATCGTGTGGGCCACGGTCATCGCCGG
>Ga0209698_10005741_pt1 | contig 13346 bp, 9 predicted proteins | sample LitLauG_LLR_2012_FD_187203 | JGI IMG/M metagenome (GOLD analysis project Ga0209698, IMG submission 187203) | Freshwater sediment microbial communities from Pennsylvania, USA - Little Laurel Run_MetaG_LLR_2012 (SPAdes) (version 2) | ecosystem: Environmental > Aquatic > Freshwater > Creek >... | reverse complement strand
AAGGCGCTGATCAGCGCAGGATTCAAGCACATTGACGCCGTGTCGTTTGTTTCACCCAAGGCTGTGCCACAGATGGCAGATTCAGAGGAAGTGCTGAAAGAACTTGATCCGCCGGATGATGTGGAGATTATCGGGATCGTTGTGAACGAGAAAGGTGCGCAGCGAGCGATCGACACGCAGGCAGTCACGACGCTGGGTTTTCCTTACTCCATTTCCGAAACTTTCTTGCGCAAGAATCAGAATCAGTCTCCCGAAGAATCTCTCGAAGAACTCGACAAGATCCAAAAGCAAGCGGATAAAGCCGGGATCGGAGTCGTCGTCTACATTTCAATGGCTTTTGGGAACCCTTATGGCGATCCATGGAGCATCGAGGAGGTCATCGATGCTGTCGAATTGCTGGAGTTGGAAAACCTGCACATGATTTCGCTGGCTGACACAGTGGGAATGGCAAGTCCTCAGCGGATTCATGAACTGGTACGGGCTGTGCTGGACAAATATGACTACCTGGAAGTTGGAGTCCACCTGCACAGCCGGCCGGAGGCTGTGGCGGAGAAGATCGTCGCCGCATACGATGCCGGGTGCCGACGCTTCGATTCAGCCATCGGGGGACTGGGGGGATGCCCATTGGCGCAGGACGCGTTGGTGGGGAATATTCCAACAGAGAAAGTGATTGAGGCACTCCGCCAGCGGGGCGCGGAGTTGCCAGCAATGAAATCCCTCGATACTCTTCTGAAGGCGACGGGGGGCATCGCCGCGAAGTTTTCAGAATCTCACGCCGCCGACTAACTTAGAAATTCGATCCGTATGGTTTTGACTGGAGACGCCGACAGCCGCGGAGTGTTTTTATGAGCTATCGCACGGTTCAACTCGCGTATGAGGGACGGGTTGCAACAATCACCTTGAACCGTCCGGAAAAACGGAATGCGATCAGTTTCGAACTGATCGATGACTTGCTGCGGGCGCTCGACGAGGTGTCGAAATCGGATGCGATTGTGCTGGTCTTGACAGGCGCAGGTAAGGCGTTTTGTTCAGGGATGGACCTGGAAAACCTGAAGGCGCTACTGGGACGCACGCCCGAACAGAATCTCCAGGATTCGGAAACCATGGTACGGCTGTTCCGGTCACTCTACGAATTCCCAAAAGTGACGATCGCCGCTGTTAACGGTCCTGCGATTGCCGGCGGGACAGGATTGGCGCTGCTTTGCGACTTCACTCTCGCGGTGCCGGAGGCGAAGTTCGGATATACGGAGGTCCGAATCGGGTTCGTGCCTGCGATCGTTTCGACGTTTCTGCTGCGGCAAGTCGGGGAAAAACAGGCTCGTGATCTGCTACTGACTGGGCGACTTTTCGGAGCCGAGGAAGCGGTGCGCATGGGGCTGATCACGGAGATTGTTCCTCCAGAGAATCTGCAAGTTCGCACCCGGGAACTGGCGGCTTTGGTCATGGAGAATAGTGCCGCCTCGCTGCGTGCCACTAAGCAGTTACTGACGGACCACGCCCGACTGGAACTCGACGCGCATATCGACGCCGCCGTGCGGGAGAATGCAGCGATTCGGACGACAGCCGACTTCCGCGAAGGAATCACTTCGTTTCTGGAGAAACGGAAACCAGTGTGGACCGGGAAATGAGCTCCAACCACCAACCTACCGTCAACGAGACGCGGTTACGGGTTCGCTACGCGGAGACTGATCAGATGGGCGTGGTGTACCACTCTAACCATTTGATCTGGTTCGAGGTGGGCCGCGTTGAACTCATGCGGCAGATGGGCGTTGCCTACCGAGACATGGAACGGGAAGAAGGGCTTTTCATCGCCGTGGCCGAGGCGAAATGCCGCTATCGTGCTCCGGTCTACTATGACGAAGAGATCGTGGTTCGCACAAGAGTGAAGACGGTGCGACAGTCTGTGATTGTCTTCAGCTACGAACTTGTTCGAGCAAACACGGGAGCCCTTCTTGCAGAAGGGGAGACCACCCACATCGTGACGAACACTGACATGAAGACGTCGCGTTTGCCGGACAGATATCTCAGCTTATTTCGGACTGCGACAGGCAACAACGGATCGACTCGAGGACAGTCTTGAACGCTCTGCACATCAGCGGGAATGACCTTCGGTTGGAGGACGTGCGCGAGGTCGCCGCAGAACGGCGCGCCGTGCTTCTATCGGCGGACGCGCGTGAAGCAGTGAACCTGGCGCGTGCGGTCGTCGATGAGATTGTGGCCAGCAATAAGGTCGCCTACGCCATCACGACTGGTGTGGGGAAACTCAGCGACGTCCGGATTGTCGGCGACCAGATCCGCGAATTGCAGGTCAATCTTGTGCGCTCGCACGCGATGGGCGTCGGAACTCCTCTTCCCATCGCCGAAACGCGCGCGATGATGCTGTTGCGGGCGAATTCATTGGCGAAGGGACACTCTGGCGTGCGCGCAGTCGTCATCGACACGATCTGCGAGATGCTGAACCGTGGTATCACGCCCATGGTTCCTTCACAAGGAAGCGTAGGTGCGAGTGGCGATCTGGCTCCGCTGGCGCATCTCGCTCTCGCGCTGATTGGCGAGGGGGAGTGCTTTGATGAGAAAGGCACGCAAATCTCGAGCGCCGACGCGCTCAAGCGAGCACAGATCAAGCCGCTGACGCTCGAATCGAAGGAAGCGATTTCTCTCATCAATGGCACGCAAGCGATGTTAGCTGTCGGCACCCTGGCGCTGCTTGCGGCTGAGACGCTGGTGGATACTGCCGACGTGCTGGGCGGCCTGTGTTGCGACGCGCTGAAGGGCACAGATACCGCCTTTGACGAGCGTATTCACAAGGCGCGGCCGCATGCGGGTCAGTCGCATACGGCATCGAACCTGCGGCGTATGCTGGAGGGCAGCCAGATCCGGGAATCACATCGGGAGTGCGGCCGCGTCCAGGACGCTTATTCGCTCCGTTGCATACCGCAAGTGCACGGCGCCGTCCGCGACACTCTTGCCCACTGCCGCGGCGTGTTCGAGACGGAAGTGAACTCCGCGGTCGACAATCCCCTCGTTTTCATTACCGACGCGAAGAACGCGCAGGGCGACGTAATTTCCGGAGGAAACTTCCACGGCGAGCCGCTGGCGTTTGCGCTCGACTTTCTGGCGATTGCTTTGAGTGCGCTGGCGGGTATCAGCGAACGTCGCATCGAGCGACTGGTGAACCCGGCCCTGAGCGAAGGCCTGCCTCCGTTTCTTGCGCCTGGCGCGGGTCTGAATTCCGGGTTCATGTTGCCGCAGGTCACCGCGGCTGCTCTCGTCAGCGAGAACAAAGTCCTGGCCCATCCTGCGTCCGTGGACTCCATCACTACCTCCGGCAACAAGGAAGATTATGTTTCGATGGGAATGACCGCGGCGCTGAAGCTGATGAGAGTGGTTGAGAATTCGTGCAATGTGCTGGCGATCGAGGCGATGGCGGTCGCCCAGGCACTGGACTTCCTGGCTCCGCTAAAAACCTCGAAACGTGGGCAGGCGGCGCACGCCGCCATCCGCGCCGTGTGCCCCACAATGGTGAAGGATCGGGTGATGTATACAGACCTCGCTCGGATCGCTGCGTTGATTTCGAGCGGAAAGGTCGCGGAAGCCTTGCGGTGATTTAGTTTCCCTGGTTATGAAAACATTGACCGAATATCTTATGTTTCATACCAAAACCCATCGCGCGTACGTTCACATCACTCCGCAGGTCGAGCAGATCGTCAACAAAAGCGGAGTGCAAGAAGGCATGGTCCTGGTATCGGCCATGCATATTACCGCTGGCATTTATGTAAACGACAACGAGAGTGGACTGATCGAGGACATCGATCGATGGCTCGAAGGCCTGGCTCCCTTTCGTAAGGATTACAGGCATCACGAGACTGGCGAAGACAACGGTGACTCGCACCTGAAAGCGCTATTAATTCATCATGAGGTAATCGTGCCAATCACATCGGGGAAGCTTGACCTGGGGACGTGGCAACGAATCTTTTACGCAGAATTTGATGGCCAGCGCGACAAGCGCGTCATTGTGAAAGTTATGGGGGAGTGAACCTATGTCAGAAGAACTGAACGAATTGCAGGAACATGCCGAGCACGCCAAGGAAGATCCCACGCTCGCGCCGGTATCGGTCACCATGGCGATTTTGGCAGTGTTAGTGGCTGTGGTCACCTTGCTGGGACACCGCGCGCACACGGAAGAAGTTGTGCTGCAAGCCAAAGCGTCTGATCAGTGGGCCTACTACCAGGCGAAAAACATACGGCGTCATGAGGACGAGATTGTTGCCGATGTGACCTCCGTTCAGCCCACGCTAGACGCAGCCGCTCTGGGCAAACTGCGGGAGAAGTACTCCGGCGAAGCGGCGCGCTACAAGGACGAGCAAAAAGAAATCGAGGATAAAGCACGAGACATGGAAGCCGAAGTAGCAACCGAGAGGAACCGAGCCGATCGTTATGATCTGGCCGAAGTCTTTCTGGAAGTCGGTTTGGTCATTACATCGATCACACTGCTCTCCGGGCGCAGGTTCTTCTGGCTACTTGGCATTCTTTTGGCGGTGATCGGAATCGGTCTCGCGGCCACAGGCTTCTTTGTGCACTGACAGAAATCCGCTCGGTCTTTTTTTTGATCCCGCCCGCAGTCAGGCGCTCTATGCGTCTTGAGGCGGTTTGGTAACCAGATAGGGCCCAATTGCGAGCACATCCATGCGTGTGCGCTGGAAGCAATCGATCGCTTCTTCCGGCGTACAGACAATCGGTTCATTCTCATTGAAGCTGGTGTTGAGAATGACCGGAATTCCTGTCTTGCGATGAAACGCAGAGATTAAGTCGTAGTAGAGAGGATTTTCTTCGCGTGTCACCGTTTGCAGGCGGCCAGTGTCATCCACGTGGTTGACCGCACACAGAGCCTGGCGCTTCTCCGGGCGAATCTTGTAGACGTGCAACATGAATGGGGACGGATGATCGTGCTCAAAGTATTCATGCTGATAATCGGCCATGATCGATGGCGCGAAAGGGCGGAACCATTCGCGATGCTTGATACGGGCGTTGAGAATGTCTTTCATGTCTGGCAATCCTGGATGCGCTACGATCGACCGGTTGCCTAACGCGCGCGGGCCCCACTCCATACGCCCTTGAAACCATCCGACCACGTTGCCCGCTGCGATCTGAGCTGCGACGGACTCGAGCAAAGCATCACGGTCAAGCTCTTGAGCCTGCAGACCCGCACTGAGTAGAGCCGACTGGATGCGCGAATCCGAAAATTCAGGCCCCAGATAGGCATTCTTCAGTTCATGGCGGCGCGATTGCTTGAGCATCGAATGATACGTATGAAGGGCAGCGCCAATCGCCAAACCCTCATCACCGGCTGCGGGTTGAATGTAGGTTCGGCGGAACGGAGTGGTGTCGAACAATTTACCGTTGGCCACGCTATTCAGCGCGCACCCTCCGGCCATTGCGAGGTCTTCGAGTGGCACGCGCGCATGGAGGCGGTTGAGCAAGTGGAAAAAGATCTGTTCGAAGCGATGCTGCATGGCGAATGCCAGGTCCATGTCGCGCCGCGTAATTTCGGAATGTGGCTTGCGGGGTTCGCCGAAGAGCTTCTCCATTCGATCGGAAAAATGGCGGGCGAGGCGGACTGTGCCGTCTGGCAGGACCTGCATCCCCTGATTGCTGCCGAGTGGCTTGAAGTAGCTGAGATCCAACTGAAGACCGTCATTCTTTTGGCTAACGATCTTCTCGATGTCACCGCAGTAGGTATCCTTGCCGTAGGGAGCAAGGCCCATGACCTTACCTTCATCACCATATTTGGAATAGCCGATGAACTCGCAAATCATGGTGTAAAAGCTGCCTAGCGAGTGCGGAAGATAGACGCGATCGAGCACTTCGATTTCGTTGCCTTCGCAACGCGCCGCCATTGTGGAGACAAAATCTCCGGAGCCGTCGTAGCTGAAGCCCGCCGCCTTTTCCCAAGGCGAGCAATAGTAAGCGCTGGCGATGTGCGCGATGTGGTGTTCGAGGTGATGCTCATGGAAGCGCAGTTTCTGGGGATCGAGATCGATGGCTTTCGCCAGAAGCGAGCGCACGTCGCGCATCGCTTCTTTGCGTTGCCGCAAGCGGATGAAATTGAGGATCTTCGCGGGATTTGAAAGCGCGTACTTCACTTTTTTGGCGAGGTTGGCGTCACTGTCCTGCCCGACCGCAACGTGATCCACGTCGGCGAGCTTTGCGCCGACTGCATCCAGACAGGCCTGAACAGCGAGCGCGGGAAAACCGCCGAAGTGCTTACGGCGATTCAGGCGCTCCTCGGCAATCGCGAACTTCACTTCTCCGTCCACGACGATCGCCGCCGAGGCGTCCGCGTGAAACATGTTGAGGCCCAAGATGAGCATGAACTAGGCTTCGTCTCCTGTGATGTTGAACTGCGGTGGGCTCACCCGCTCACTCTGGGGCTTAAGCTGGGACCACGCAGACCAGAATTGAGGAATCCCGAAGTGTCCAGCGTAATCGAGTGTGCGGTTGCGGCGGATTCGTCGATGCGTATGGTCGCCAGCGTCGACGCTACGATTTCCTCAAAAGGAATGGGCGACTCGGCTCCCCTCTCTACAGCATCGGCAAATGCCGCCCATTCGGCCCGGTGTCCTTTGTCCTGACGCCAGCGGGCACGCACGGATTCTTTTCGACCGTTACGAACCAGTTCGAGATGGCGGAAGTCGTCAAGCACCGCCGCGCTCCCTCCTCCAAAAACCTCGATACGCTCCTTCGAAAACGAGCGGTCCCCATTCGCGAGATAGTGAATTGTTCCTTCGGAGCCGTTGGCCAAGCGAAGGGAAATCGTCAGATTATCGGCACTGTATCGTCCGGAGTTGCCCAGCGATCTTGCGGATACCTCTGTAATCGGTGAAGAGGCGAGGAAAGCGAGTAGATCCACGAAGTGACAGACTTCGCCCAGAATGCGTCCACCGCCCTGCTCGCGATCGTTCACCCAATGATCGGGCGGCAGATACCCGGCGTTGATTCGATAGTGAAGAGCCAGAGGCTCCGAAATCGGCTTCAGGAAGGCTTTCATCCTTTGGGCCATAGGGGCAAAGCGGCGATTGAAGCCGACCATCAGCAGGGGCCGGTTAGACGAGGCCATCTCGGAATAGGCGGCGCAGATTGCGCGCAGATCGTCTTCACCCAGACAGAGCGGTTTTTCACAGAAAACATTCTTCCCTTCCCGCATCGCTGCGAGAACCTGGCGCGCGTGCAAGTGATGGCGAGTGGCAATAACCACTACGTTGATTCCGGGATTGCGAATGGTTTCGGTTTCTTCGGTCGTGCAATGACTGAATCCGAATTTGCGCGCTGTGTGCTGTGCGTGTGCCCCGGTGGCGGAGCACACGGAAACGAGTGACGCACCTGCCCAGTTCTTGATTGCGGGAATCAGGGTGGAGGAAGCAAAGGCTCCCGCGCCCAGCAAGCCGACGCCGAGGCGGCCGGGGTGAGCAAGGGCGGCCGGGACGGCTGTTTTCTCTGAACAAACAGAAACTGTACGGGATTCATCGCCAATTTCGGAATACTGAAGGACCACACCCAGGAACGGTTCGCGCGATCTTCCAGTGATCAGTTCGTATGCGCTGGAAGCACGCTCGATGGAGAAGCGATGTGTAATCAACGAGCAGACGTCGACTTTCCTCACCGCAAGCAAGCGCACGAAAGCTTCCATGTTGCGCGTCTCGGTCCAGCGTACGTAGCCGATGGGATAGTCGCGGCCTTTTTGTTCGTAGGCGGCATCGTAGCGGCCGGGTCCGTAGGAACGGGAAATCCGGAAATCGAGTTCTTTCTCGTAATAAGGTTTGCGCTCGATGTCCATGCCGACCGTACCGACGGCGACTACGATCGCGCGATCCCGAACTACGGCACCTGCCAGATTTACGGGCTCACTGCTGGCTGTTTCCGCGGTAATCAGAACCGAGTCGACACCCGCGCCCTGCGATGTTTCCACACACAGATTTCGGAACTCCACGGCTGAGGTGGCTACTGCATCCGTTCCCAACCGGCGAGCGAGATCGGCGCGCGAGGCGTCGATATCCATCCCGAGTACGCGGCACCCTGCGGCCTTCAACAACTGCGCAGTCAGTTGACCCAACAAGCCCAAGCCGATTACCGCCACGACATCTCCCAGTTTCGCGTCCGCGGTGCGAATGCCGTGGAGCGCAACCGCGCCTAGCGTGGAAAAACACGCTTCTTCAAAGGGAACCTCTCGCTCCGACTCAAGGGGAACGCGGGCCAAAAGCAACCGCGGGACAGCGGCAATCTCCGCGTGGACCGCGAAACCGGCGCCGGCACAGGCAACGCGATCCCCCGGCTGAACATCGGTCACGCCCTCGCCAACTGCAATCACCGTGCCCGCGCTGCTGTATCCGGGACTCTGCGGCTGATCCAGACGGCTGCGGACCGCCTGAATCGCGGAGAAAAGGCCATCCCGCCGCACTTTGCTGATGACCTCGCGAACCAAATCCGGACGGGACTGAGCTTTCTGCAGAAGATTTTTTCGCGCGAATTCAGAAGAGGCACGCTCGGTGCCCGCCGAAACCAGAGATGCCGCAACACGCACCAACACGCATCCGGGCAGCAATTGCGGGGACGGTACATCCTCAACTGCGATTTCGCCGGTCCGCGCATCCTGGAGGACTTGTTTCATGCAGTAGCCACATGCCGGGGGAGAAGCTCTGCCTCAAACTTCCGGGCTCCGCCATCCAGGAATGTTTGCATCCACAGCTCGAGCGTCAGGAACTGCCAGATCTGCATGGCCCAATCATGGCGCGCGCTCCGATGTTCTTTCAGATAGCGATTCACCGCCTGAGGACGAAACAAGCCGCGTTTGCGGATCTGAGATTCTGAGAGTAACTCGTCCGTCATTTCTTTCAGTTCATTCGCCAACCAGTAGTCTACCGGAGCGGCAAAGCCGGCTTTGGGCTGTTGCAGGACCTCCCGCGGCAGGATGTCGCGCATGGCACGGCGGAAGATGTATTTCGTCGTAGGCTGCAATCTTCCTTTTAGCTTCATAGAAGGTGGAATGTTCCAGGCAACAAACTCCGCCAACTCCCGATCGAGAAATGGAACTCTCACCTCAACGGACGATGCCATACTCATCTTGTCGTTGTAGGTGAGGTTAAGTGTTGGCATGAAGATCTTGGTGTCGAGGTAGAGCATCTGATGCAGGAACTCTGCATGGCCGACGCGCTGGAACGCAAGCCGATGTTGATACGACGGGTCCGCGCCCAAAACCTGTGAGGCAAAATCAGCCGCGTACAGATCCGATTTTTGGTTTTCATCGAAGTACGTGCAGTTGGCGATGAAGCGGTCCGCAGGTTCAAGAGATGCGCTGCGCGCCATCTTCTTGGCGAGACGGACGCTTCCTTTCAACGCTGTACCACGTAAACTGGGCAGGCGCGAAATCAACTTTTCCGCTACTCTGCGCGCAGGCTTGGGAAGTTGAGAGCCAGCCTCAGCCCAATAGTGCGCCACATGTTTGCGGTAGCCGGCGAATAATTCGTCTCCGCCTACGCCCGACAACAGAACCGTCGCTTGTTTACGGGCTTCGCGGCACACCAGATAAGCCGTGATGATTGCCGGATCGGCAGTAGGCTCGTCCATGTGCCAGGTGAGGCGTGGCAGAAGAGCGGTGACATCTGGCTCAACAACAATCCTTTGGTTCTCGCAACCCAACTGGCGGGCCAGCCGGGTAGCAACCTCAGGATCGTCGAGAGTCGTCTCACCCACCCTGTATTTTTGCGGGAAGGTGATGGTGTACGTCCGGACTGGCTGTTTGGTCGCACGCCGCATCATCGCAACGATCCCGGAGGAATCGAGCCCGGCACTCAGAAACGCTCCAATGGGAACATCGCTGACCATCTGCGCTTCGACCGTCTTGCGAAAACGCTCACGTACTTCTTCTTCGAGATCGCTTTCCGAGCGCGAGTAGGACTGACTGGCCGGGGGAAAACTAAGATCCCAATACTGAGTAATGTTGAGTTCGCCATGGCGAAGGGTCGCGTAGTGTCCGGCAGGCAGCTTCAAAATATTCCGGAACATCGTTTTGGGATCGGGCACCCAAAGAAAAGTCAAATACTGATGAAGCGATTCCGGATCGAGCTGCGCTTCGATACCCGGCACTTGCAACAGCGCTTTGATTTCGGACGCGAACGCAAAACTCCGGCCGTCATGGAAGTAGTAGAACGGCTTGACGCCAAAGTGGTCGCGAGCCACAACAATCGTCGGAGTCGAACCTCTGAGATCGCAGATGGCAAACGCGAACATCCCGTTCAGGCGTTTGACGCAATCGGGACCTTCCTCCTCATACAGGTGGACGATCACCTCGGTATCAGTGTGAGATGCGAAACGATGTCCTTTGCTTTCGAGTTCACGGCGGAGTTCTGCGAAGTTGTAGATCTCTCCGTTGTAGGTGATCCAGACGGAACGGTCTTCATTGCACATCGGCATGTGTCCGTCTGGAGACAGGTCCAGGATCGCCAGGCGGCGGCTGCCCAATCCGATGTAGGAGCCGTCGGGAAACTTGCGCTCCCACAGGCCGGAGTCATCCGGCCCACGGTGCGCCTGAACGGCGGTCATCCGCGTCAGCGTTTCGCGATCTCCGCAATTTACCAGGCCGCTAATTCCGCACACGCCGTCAGTCCGTCCGGTTGGAAGAAGATAAGTTTTTCAATTCAAAGATTTTGGCTTTGGTGTGGAACATCTGTACTGCCTGAAAACAACAGTAGATCAGTCCCGGAACGCCGTCCAAAAATCCCGCCCTGAAAATATATCGATACAGGAAGAGGAAAAGTGGCGACCCGGGAAGGCTATAGAGTTGCCTTTTCAGCCATCGGCGGCGTTGGGCTTGGGTGCCGAAAAATGCGGCAGGCAATTCGGAGTCGCTGCAGTCCGCTTGCAGCAGAACGCGTGCCTCCCAGTTCGAGTACTCATCATGTTTCTGGATATAACGCGAGAGGGACTCCACGTTGTGATGAATCAGCGAATTCCGCAAACTCCCCGTAGCACCTTCCACGATGATATGTTCGTGAATTTCCATGTCGGCCATGGACGCGTCCTGATCCTTCAAGCGGCATTCAAAGCGGCCTTTTCCACGACGGAAGAGAGCCAGTTTCTGGAAGCTGGCGTCACCGTGGCGAAGCACGCGACCCAGAAAATACATGCGGAGCGCGACATAATAGCCGTTGACTTGGTTGTTAGCGATCGCGACGCGAATCTCGTCAGCGAGTTCCGGGGTCATGACCTCGTCGGCGTCGACTAGAAAGATCCAGTCGTATGCGAGCGGGAGGGTGTCCATCGCCCATTGGCGCTTTTTGGGCCAGCCGCCCTGGTAATGGAACTGAATGACCTTAGCGCCGTAAGAACGCGCGATCTCGGGAGTCGCGTCGGCACTTCCGGAGTCGATGACAAGAACCTCTCCGGCGTCGCGCAGTCCCTCCAGACAGCGAGGCAGATTCTTCTCCTCATTGCGCGTCGCAACGATCACCGAGACTGGCAGCCTGGCGCTCGACTGAGCCGGCGCAGACTTTGCGAGTTCCTCAACCTTGGGCATTCTGAGCATTCATGACAAGTGCATTTCGGACCAGCGTTGCAGCACGAACAGCGACCATGGGCGAGACCAGGAGACGGTGCGTCGCAGGAATGCGTCCCAGACTTTTCTGACCTCGTCGCCGTTCAAAAGTCCGCCCAGAGGCCCGCGTTTGATTCTGTCTGCGTCCAAGGCGGCCTCCATTTCTGAACGGAGTTCTTGTCGCATCCACTGTTCGAAAGGCAGCGTGAATCCGCGTTTCGGGCGATGCACCACCTCGCCGGGCAGGGATCCGTCGAGCGCGTCCACCAGAAGGTGTTTCGGTGTTGCATTGAGCTTCCACTTGCCAGGAAGCGCCAGCACGGCCTTCGCCAATTGGTGATCGATGAGAGGAACGCGCAGTTCCAGCCCCTGGGACATACTCATAAAATCGGAGTCGCGCAACAGTGTATTGAGCATATAACAGCGCGACTCGAGATAGGAAACTCGGTTCACCGGGTCCAGGCGCAGGGAGCGGTTGAGCCGGTCTCGCTGCGCAGCGTCGGCTGTTTGCAGCATGGAAACATCGTTGTTCAGGAGCAGCAGTCCCCTCTGTTCCGGAGTGAACAGCATCCGTGAGACGAAATACGGATGGATGCCGGCACCATTGTCGGACATCAGAAGAGCCAACTTGCGATTCTGGTCGGTGTCGGGGGCGAGCTTTTCGAACGCAGAGGCGATTCCGCTGCGGCCGATGCCGGGCACATGACTCCACAGACGCCCGAGTCTCTCGAATTGCGGAACGGTGCGGAACGAGGAATATCCACCAAAAACTTCGTCTCCTCCAAGCCCCGATAACGCGACCTTTACCCCAGATCTGCGGGTTTCGCGCGAAACGAAATAAGTGTTAATGCCATCCATGGTGGGCAGGTCCATGGCTTGCAGGGCGTCGGGGATTGTGGACAGGACATCGGTTTGAGAAACCTCGATCTCGTGATGGTCGGTACGGAATTTTTGTGCGATAGCGCGCGAGTATTGCGCTTCAGAAAACTCCGATTCCTTGAAAACGATGGAAAACGTGCTGGGAGTCACCCCTCCGCGGCTGACGATACTGACCAGTGCACCCGAATCGATTCCTCCGGAAAGAAAGACGCCTACCGGGACGTCGCTGACCAACTGCATCCGAACCGCTTCCTCCAGCAAAAGTTTAAGTTTGCTCGCACCATCGGACCCATCGGCCCCCGTGATAGAGGGCTCTCCCTGAGGCGTCCATGGATCGTCGACGAGATCCCAATATTGAGAGATATGAGGGACTCCATCCTTCCAGATGAGGGAGTGGCCCGCGTGTAGCGCTCGAACACCTTCAATCAGCGTGAAGGGATCGTAGGACGATCCGAAGCTCAGATAGTTTGCGAGGCCAGCCGAATCGATTTGGCGACGCAACAAATCGGTCCCGAGGAGACTGCGGACCTCCGAGGCGAAGAAAAACAATTCCCCAGCCTGCGCGTAGTAGAGAGGTTTGATGCCCATCGGATCGCGTGCCAACAGCAACTGACGGCAGCCCGCGTCCCACAGTGCGAAGGCGAACATGCCCCGGAAGCGCGAGAGGCAGGCCTCGCCCCATCGGGCGTAGGCCTTCAGCACCACTTCGGTGTCCGAGTGGCTGTGGAAGCGAGAGCCAGTTTGCTCCAGCTCAGTGCGCAGCTCGCGGAAGTTGTAGATCTCGCCGTTGTAGACGATCCAGTTGCCGGTGTCGGGATCGTGCATGGGCTGATGACCGAGAGGGGAAAGGTCCAGGATGGCGAGCCGTCGGTTGCCGAGC
>Ga0209698_10005740_pt1 | contig 13346 bp, 14 predicted proteins | sample LitLauG_LLR_2012_FD_187203 | JGI IMG/M metagenome (GOLD analysis project Ga0209698, IMG submission 187203) | Freshwater sediment microbial communities from Pennsylvania, USA - Little Laurel Run_MetaG_LLR_2012 (SPAdes) (version 2) | ecosystem: Environmental > Aquatic > Freshwater > Creek >... | reverse complement strand
AATACCTCGAACATCTATCCAAACACTGAAAACACAGGGATCTGCTGACTACGAACGCAGAGAAACCGGCGGGAACTTCAGGTTAGCAGGAATACAGGCGCCCTATGTTCCCGGTCCTGGCAATCGAGAATAAGCCCGACCTAGTTAATGCTTTCCCTTGCAATGCGTTACGGTCTCATTGCTGTAATCGGTGAAATGCCGTCGCATCAGTCGGCGGCGGTATTCCCACGGGGCGACGCGTTGCGGCGCCGGGAGCGACCATAGGCCACGCCTGGCTTCCCGCGCACGGGCCTCCACATCGCACAGCGAGGCATCGCTGGCCCGCAGCGCATCCCGATCCGCCCAGGCATTGCCATCGCGGATCATGGCCGCGCCGACCTCCTCCTCCCCCACAAAGACGATGGTTGTCATGCGATTGAACCCATCCTTGCGCAGCGGCCCCATGTCGACGCTCTGGTTCAGGACCATCTGCGACAGCGCATTCGCGGCCTGGCGGCCCCAGGGCTGGTCGATTTCCGGCGCATCGACGCCGCTCAGGTGCACCCGCACATGGCGCTTGCCCAGCTGCACTAAGAGCGTATCGCCATCGAGCACCTTGACTACCGAGCCGGTGAGCAGCGCGCGCCGCGCGCTGTCCGAGTTGTCGGCCTGGGCCGGCAGCGGTACGCTGCACAAGGCGCAGCAGGCCAGGATCAGCAGACACGGGAGCGCGCGCATGCGCAATCAGGCCGTCGCGCGCGCCAGGGCCGTGACGACCAGATCCAGCTGCGCATCCGCCAGATCGGCGCTCATCGGCAGGCTGATCACCTGGCTCGCCAGCCGGTCGCTGACCGGCATGGGCTTTGGGTCGACAAGTTTTTCATAGGCGGGCTGCCGGTGCAGAGGCCGCGGGTAATGCACGGCCGTGGGTACGCCGGCCTGCTTCATCCGCTCCTGGACGGCATCGCGATCCTCTACCAGCACAGTGTACTGGGCCCACACGCTGGTTCTCCCCGGCCGCACGGTCAGCAGCTTCGCCTTCACGCCCTGGCCGCGGATGGCGGCCGCATAGCGCTCGCCCAGCTCGACGCGCCGGCCGACCTCCCAGTCGAACCGTGCCAGCTTGGCGAGCAGGATCGCGCACTGCAGCGTATCCATGCGGCCACCGATCCCGATGCGCGCGTGGTAATAGCGCGCGCTCTGGCCGTGCACGCGTAATTCGGTAAAAGCCTCGGCGAGCGCCGCGTCATCGGTAAACAGGGCGCCGCCGTCACCGTAGCAGCCGAGCGGCTTGCTCGGAAAGAAGCTGGTGGCGCCGATGGCCGACAGCGCACCGCTCCGCCGCCCCTGGTAGGTGGCGCCAAAACTCTGCGCCGCATCCTCGATCACGGGAATAGGGCCATGGCGCGCGGCGATCGCGTTGATCGCGTCCATGTCGGCCGGCTGGCCATACAGGCTGACCGGCATGATCGCCCTGGTGCGCGGTGTGATGACCGCTTCCAGCAGGGTCGCATCGATGTTGGCCGTGTCCGCCTCGACGTCGACGAACACCGGCTTGGCCCCCACCAGGGCAATCACCTCGGCCGTGGCCACGAAGGTGAACGGCGTTGTGATGACCTCGTCTCCCGGACCCACGCCCAGGGCCATGAGCGCGATCAGCAGCGCATCCGTACCGCTGGCCACGCTGACGCAGTGTTTGGTGCCCACATAGTCGGCCAGCCGCTGCTCGAGTTCGCGCACTTCCGGGCCGAGGATGTACTGGCCGTGGTCGAGCACGGTCTGGATGCGGGCGTTGACGTCACCGCGCAGCGCACGGTATTGCGATTTCAGGTCGATGAAATCCATGAGGTCCTCTTCAGTCGACGAGCGTGCCGCCGCGCGTTTCCCGTATCAGGGGTGCGAGCAGTACGCCCAGGAGCGGCGCAAAGCCGACATAGAAAATGGTCTGCATGGCCGTCCCGCGCGCCGCCGCGGCACCGACGATGAACGGCCCCGCGGACGCGAGCACCCGCCCTATGTTGTAGCAGAAGCCTGCGCCCGTGGCACGGATGCGGGTCGGAAAAAGCTCCGGCAGGTAATAGGGGAAGGCGCCGAATACGCCGAATACCGGCACGCCGATGACGAAGAACATGTAGAGCCGCGCCTGCGCCGACAGGTCCAGGCCAAAGGTGGCCAGTATCGCGGCCGCGGAGGCGGCGAAATAGCAGACGAACATCGGCCGCCGGCCCATGTGCTTGGCCAGCGGGATCGTCAGCAGGGTCCCCAGCAGGCCGCCCACATTGAAGGCGACCATGGCCGTGACCTTCCAGTGCTCGATCAGGCCCAGCGTCGCGCCGCGGGCCAGGCCCTGCGCCTGGGCGCTGGCGCGCGCCAGGCCGGTCGCGATCGTGGGTATGAAGGCGTTGCAGCTCCACCAGCCGACCAGCGCCACCACCGCCGTCAGGACCCCGCTCAGGGTCGCCCTGCGGTGTTCCGGCGTGAAGATCTCGTGCAGCGAGGCCTGGGCGCGCTCGGCAGCGGCCTGCCAGCGCTCGGGTTCGTGCACGAACGCCCGCACGATGAACGCCACGGCCGCCGGCGCCAGGCCAAACAGGAACACATAGCGCCAGGATTGCTCGGGGTTGCCGGCAAACCAGACCCCGGCGACCTTGTAGTTGATATAGGTGGCGAGGAACAGGCCGAAGGGCGCCGAGGTGTAGAGCAGCGCCCCCGCCTCGACCCGGCGCTGCTCGGGCATGACCTCCGCCACCATCGAGGCGCCCGCGGCCCACTCTCCCCCGATGCCGAAGCTGGCCACCAGCCTGCAGATCACCAGCATCCACAGGCTGGTCGACGCGGCACAGGCCGCGGTACCCAGGGCGTAGAGCAGCATCGTCAGCATCAGCGTGCGCAGACGCCCAATCCGGTCGCAGACCACGCCGAACAAGGCTCCGCCGGCCGCCCATCCCAGCAGCAGCAGCGAGGTCAGCAGCCCGGTCCAGAACAGGGTCGCACCGCGTGCCTCCGGGGACCCCACTGGGATATGCAGGAGCGTGGGGATGCAGTTGGGGGCCACGTAATTGAACAGCAGGCCGTCGAAGATATCGAAGCCCCAGCCCAGCCAGGCCGCAAACAGCACGGTCCACTGGTAGCGTGTAATCCCCCACATGTGATCACAGCCTACTGGAGCGCCGCTCAGGCGTCGAGCCGCCGCTGCGCGGTCGAGGCCACCCGCAAGCGCACCAGGGCGCTCACGAGCAGCAGGGACAGGCCTGCGCCGCCCAGTCCCACGAACGCCAGGCGCGTGATCTGCCCGCCCAGCGTCACGCTCGAGTTCACATGGCGCCAACCGGAAAGCGCCGCCAGCCCCAGCATCATCAGCGGCAGCATGAGATAGGCGGTGAGCCAGGCGTGCCGCTCGGCGGGGGACAGTTCCTGCACGGCGGATTGAGTCTCCAGCGGTCCCCCTCCGCGTGTCCAGCGCCAGATGACGGTAATGACGATGCCCAGCCCCACGACGCTGCTGCCGTGCTGCAGCCATCGGTACAGCGGCAGTTCGTAGCCGCCCGGTTCAGGACCGTAATACGCATCCAGGAAAGGCAGCATCCGAACGCCGCGCCCCCCTTCGTGCGTAAATCCATCCCAGATCAGGTGCGTGGCTGCGCCGAAAAGAATGGCCACGGAGGCCCCGAACCACGCCCGCCACTGTCCGATACGTGCCACCGGGTGTTCGGCGCGCAGTCGTCGGCGCCAGCGCCCCGGTAGCACGGCTGCAATGTGCGAAATCGTAAATGGCATGGGGCGGCCCCGGCCTGGAATCTACGCCCACACCGTCAGGCAGCGCCTGTCCACTCGCTGACGAATTCGCCCCGCGCCGGCCGCGCTGGCGCCGCCGGCACCACGGCGCCGACGGTGCCGACATAGAGGAACCCCAGCAAGCGCTCGTCCGCGCCGCCGCCGAGCGCCTGCGTGAGCCTCGGATCGTAGGCACTGGGACCGGTGAGCCACACCGCGCCGAACCCCTGGGCGTGAAAGGCATTGAGCAGGTTCATGACCGCGGCGCCGGCCGCCAGCAGCTGCTCGATTTCCGGCACTTTGGGGTTGTCGCGCAACCGCGCGCCGCAGGCAATGACCAGCGGCACGTGCAGCGGACGGCTGTGCAGCTTGTCGAGCTGGACCTGGGGGGTGGCCGGATCGCGCGCGCGCGCCGCGGCGACCAGCAGATCGGCAAACGGTGCGCGTGCGGCCCCGCGAATCAGGTGGAACCGCCACGGCTGCATGCGCCCGTGGTCGGGTGCCCGCAAGGCGGCATCGAGCGCGGTCGCGAGCTGGGCCTCGCTCGGACCGGGGCCCGTCAGGCACTGGGCGGGAATCGAACGGCGGCTCAGCAGGGTATCGAGCGGATTCATACGGTCGCCATCAGGGCCAGCACCTCGGCCGTTTTCTCGCGCATCAGACTCTCGCTCCCGCGGGACTCGACGTTGAGGCGCACGAGCGGTTCGGTATTCGAGCCGCGCAGGTTCAGGCGCCACTGATCGAATTCCATCGACAGCCCGTCCGTGAAATCGACGCTGCGCGCCGAACTCGCGTAGTGGTTCTGTACGCGTGCCATCACGGCGCGCGCGTCAGCCCCGGACCCGGCCAGTTCGCGATTGATCTCGCCGCTGACCGGATAACGACGCTGGCGTTCGCCCACGAGCTCGCCCAGCGACTTGCCGGTCTCGCACAGCACGGCAAGCACCAGCAGCCACGGAATCATGCCGCTGTCGCAATAGGCAAAATCCCTGAAGTAATGGTGAGCGCTCATCTCGCCGCCGTAGACGGCATCCACCTCGCGCATGCGCTGCTTGATGAAGGCATGGCCCGACCGGCACAGGACCGGCTCGCCGCCCAGCCGCTTGACGATGTCGATCGTGTTCCAGGTCAGCCGCGGGTCGTGGACGATGCGCGAGCCCGGATAGCGCTTCAGGAACGCCTCGGCCAGCAGCCCCACCAGGTAATAGCCCTCGACGAAGCCGCCGTGCTCGTCGAAGAAGAAGCAACGGTCAAAGTCCCCGTCCCAGGCCAGGCCGATGTCGGCGCCGCTCCTGCGCATGGCCTCGATGGTGCTGGCGCGGTTTTCCTCCAGCATGGGATTGGGCACACCGTTGGGGAAGGTGCTGTCGGGCTCGTGGTGCACCTTGATGAACTCGAAGGGCAGGTGCGGCTCGAGTTGGTCGACGACCAGCCCCGCTCCGCCGTTGCCGGCATTGACGACCACCTTCAGCCGGCGGAGCTTCGCACCCTGCACATAGCCCAGCAGGTGCTGGAGATACTTCGCGCTGATGTCGAGTGGACGCGTCCGGCCGGGCCGCGCCGCCAGTGCCGGCAGGCGCCCACCCTCGATGAGGGCGCGCATGTCCATGAGCCCGGTGTCGGCGCTGATCGGCCGGCTGCCCTCGCGCACGAACTTCATGCCGTTGTAATCCGGCGGATTGTGGCTCGCCGTCACCATGATGCCGCCATCCAGCGCCTCGGCGAAGGTCGCAAAATACACGCCCTCGGTGCCGCACAGGCCGATGTCCGCCACATTCGCGCCGCCCTCGTTCAGGCCGCGGATCAGCGCCGCGGACAGCGTGGCGCTCGTGGCCCGGATGTCGCGCCCGACGGCCACCTCCTGCGGGTCGACGAAGGCCGCATAGGACCGGCCGATCTGGTAGGCCAGCTCATCGTTGAGGTCGGAAGGGATGCGCCCACGGATGTCGTAGGCCTTGAAGCAGCTGAGGTTCTTCATGCCGCGAATCATACGCGAGGCGGAGGCTATTTCGTCGTGCCCTCGCGGCCATATTGGTCCTCGAAACGCACGATATCGTCCTCGCCGAGGTAGCCGCCCGACTGCACCTCGATGATGTGCAGCGGGATCCTGCCGGGATTCTCGATGCGGTGGCGCACCCCGACGGGGATGTAGGTGGATTGGTTCTCCTCGAGCAGGAAGACCTCCTCGCCCCGCGTAATCCGGGCCGTGCCCGACACCACCACCCAGTGCTCGGCGCGATGATGGTGCATCTGCAGCGACAGCACGCCGCCCGGACGCACCATCAGGCGCTTGACCTGAAACCGTTCGCCGCTCTCGAGGCTGTCGTAGCTGCCCCAGGGCCGGAAAGCTTCGCGATGCAGCGCATGCTCGCTGCGGCCCGACTGCTTGATCCGGGCAACCAGCGACTTGACGTCCTGGACCTTGTCGCGGGGCGCCACCAGCACGGCATCCTTGGTTTCGATCACGACGTGGTTTTCCAGTCCGACCACCGCCACCAGCCGGCTCTGGGCGTGCAGGTAGCTGTTGTGTGTTTCCTCGGCCAGCACGTCGCCGCGGATCACGTTGCCATCGGCATCCTGCTCGCAGGCGTCGTGCAGCGAGGACCAGGAGCCCACGTCGCTCCAGCCGGCATCGAGCGGCACGACCACGGCATCGGCCGTCTTTTCCATGACGGCGTAGTCGATCGACTCGCCGCGGCAGGATTCAAACGCCTGCGCATCGACGCGGGTGAAATCGAGGTCGCGGCGCGCGGCACTCATGGCCCGCTCGCAGGCCGCCGCGATGTCCGGCGCGTGGCGCTGCAGTTCCTCGAGGTAGCGACGGGCGCCGAACACGAACATGCCGCTGTTCCAGTAGTACTCGCCCGTGGCCAGGAAAGCCTCGGCCGTGGCGCGCTCCGGTTTCTCGACGAAGCGGTCGATCCGCCACGCCCTACCCTGCGGCGCTCCGCGCCGAATGTACCCGTAGCCGGTTTCGGGAGCATGCGGCACCACACCAAAGGTCACCAGGTGTCCCGCCTGCGCCGCCGCCACGGCGGCCTGCACGGCGGCGTGGAACGCCTTGAGGTCGCGGATCACGTGGTCGGCGGGCAGCACCAGCAGCAGCGCCTCGCCCTCACCCGCCGCGACCGCCGTCAGCGCGGCGAGCGCAATCGCCGGCGCCGTATTGCGGCCCACCGGCTCGAGCACGATCGCCTGGGCCGGAGCACCGATGAGCCGCAGCTGCTCGGCGACCAGGAATCGATGCGCCTCGTTGCACACGACAATCGGGGCGGCCACGTCCAGCCCGCTGAGTCTCAGCACCGTGTCCTGCAGCATCGTCTGCGTGCCCACCAGTGGCAGCAGCTGCTTGGGGTACAGCTCGCGCGACAGCGGCCACAGCCGCGTGCCGGAGCCGCCGGACAGGACTACAGGGATCAGCGCTGCGGCCGCGCGGGGCATCAATCCGCAACCGCGGCCTTGCCGCGCCCGATGGCGTAGTAATCGAAGCCCAGGCGAGCGAGCAGCGACGGTTCGTAGAGATTGCGCCCGTCGAAGATCCGCGGCGCCGCCAGCAATTCCTTGAGCCGATCAAAATCGGGGCTGCGGAATTCCTGCCACTCCGTGGCGATCAGCAGCGCGTCGGCGCCTTGCGTGGCCTCATAGGCATCGCGGATGACGGAGAATTTGGGGTCACCGGCGTACAGCCGTGCCGCCTCCTCCCGGGCAATCGGGTCGTAGGCGCGCACGTGGGCCGCCTCGGCCAGCAGCGTATCGATGATCACGCGGCTTGGGGCCTCGCGCATGTCGTCGGTATTGGGTTTGAAGGACAGGCCCCACAGCGCCAGCGTTCGCCCGGCCAGCGAGCCGCCCAGAACATTGCGGAGCTTGCGCACCAGCAGCGACTTCTGGCGCTCGTTCACCGCTTCCACGGCGCGCAGAATCTCGGTGTCATAGCCGACGTCGCGGGCCGAGCGGATCAGCGCCTTGACGTCCTTGGGAAAGCAGGAGCCGCCGTAGCCGGTGCCGGGGTAGATGAAGCTGTAGCCGATGCGCGGGTCCGAGCCGATGCCCACGCGCACCCGCTCGATGTCGGCGCCCACGCGCTCGGCCATGTTCGCCAGGTCGTTCATGAAGCTGATCTTGGTGGCCAGCATCGCGTTGGCGGCGTACTTGGTCAGTTCCGAAGACCGGATGTCCATGACGATCAGGCGGTCGTGATTGCGGGTGAAAGGGTCGTACAGCGCACGCATCAGTTCGGTGGTCCGTGGGTTGTCGGTACCGATGACCACGCGATCGGGCTTCATGAAGTCCTGGATGGCCGCGCCTTCCTTGAGGAATTCCGGATTCGACACCACGTCGAACTCGAGCTTCGACTGGCGCTTTTCGAGTGCCGCCGCCACGTGTTCCCTCACCTTGTCCGCCGTGCCGACCGGTACCGTCGATTTGGTGATGACGATGGCGTAGCGCTGCAGCCGCTCGCCGATGGTGCGGGCGACGCTGAGGACATGACGCAGGTCGGCCGAGCCGTCCTCTTCGGGCGGCGTGCCCACCGCGATCACCTGGAACAGCCCGTGCTCCACGCCCTTGTCCGCGTCGGTCGTGAATTCGAGTCGCCCGCTTTCGCGATTGCGGCGGATCAGCGCGTCCAGTCCCGGCTCGTGGATGGGTACGTCGCCCTCGTTGAGCCGGGCCACCTTCTGCTCATCGATGTCCACGCAGATGACGTGGTTGCCCGCCTCGGCCAGGCAGGCGCCCGTGACCAGGCCGACGTATCCGGAGCCGAAAATCGTCACTTTCATGCGTTTAAGTTTCTGACTCTATTGGGAAAGTGGGCAAGACTAACGGATGGTGATTACGAAGACAAAGGCGTTATCACCAATTCGAGACGGCGGTTCAAATCGCGGCCCTCCGGCGTGTTTTCAGCGTCCAGCGGCGCCTCCTTCCCAACCCCCCGGGCGATCAGCCTCACCGACCCGACCCCGCGCGAATGCAGATAGGCTACCACCGCGGACGCCCGCAACTGGGATTGCTGGCGGTTGAATTCCACTCTGCCGATCGCATCCGTATACACCGCCACATCGATACGGGTGTGGTCAAATTGGCGCAGAGACGCCGCGACCAGATCCAGCATCGCCCTCCCGGCCGGCAGCAGGGCGGCCTGGTCGGCCGCGAAGGCCTGCCGAACTGGATAGCGGAGCCTCAGGTCCCCGGGTTCACGCACGACGATGGCAGGCGTGGGCGCCAACGCGATGCGCAATTGCGCCTCCTGGACGGCCAGGGCCCCGGTATCCGCACCCGCCTGCGCCACGGCCACGCCCAGCGCAGTAGACAGGGCCAGCATTGCAAAAACGTGACTGAAGTCCTTCATCGGGCCCCGCCCATCGGGTTGCGCAGATTGTGAATATTGTGCAACCAATTCAGACTTCGCAGTGGACTGTCGACGTAAACTCCCGCCTTGGACGTAATACAGAGGTTTGGCCTTGAGCAAGACAGCACTGATCACCGGTATCACGGGCCAGGATGGCGCCTACCTGGCCGAGCTCCTGCTCGGCAAGGGCTACGAGGTGCATGGCATCAAGCGCCGCGCTTCGAGCTTCAACACCGAGCGCATCGATCATCTCTACCAGGACCCGCATGAGCGCAACGTGCGGCTGCGGCTGCACTACGGCGACCTGACCGACGCCACCAACCTGATCCGCATCGTGCAGCAGGTGCAGCCCGACGAGATCTACAACCTCGCCGCCCAGAGCCACGTCGCCGTGTCATTCGAGACGCCGGAATACACCGCGAACTCCGATGCGCTGGGCACGCTGCGGCTCCTCGAGGCGATCCGCATCCTGGGTCTGGACAAGAAGACGCGCTTCTACCAGGCCTCGACCTCCGAGATGTTCGGCAAGGTCCAGGAGATCCCGCAGCGCGAAACGACGCCCTTCTACCCGCGCTCGCCCTACGGAGCCGCCAAGGTCTATGCCTACTGGATCACCGTCAACTATCGCGAAGCCTACGGGATGTATGCCTGCAACGGCATCCTCTTCAATCACGAATCCCCGATCCGCGGCGAGACCTTCGTGACCCGCAAGATCACGCGCGCCCTGGCGCGCATTTCGCTGGGCATGCAGGATTGCCTCTACCTCGGCAACATGGATTCGCTGCGCGACTGGGGCCATGCCCGCGATTTCGTGGTCGCCCAGTGGCTGATGCTGCAGCAGGACACCGCCGAAGATTTCGTGATCGCCACGGGGGAGCAGTACTCGGTGCGCGAATTCGTCACGCGCGCGGGCGCCCACCTCGGCATGAAAATCGAGTGGCGCGGCCAGGGCGTGGACGAGATCGGCATCGATGCGACCAGCGGCAAGACAGTCGTCAGGGTCGATCCGCGCTATTTCCGCCCCACCGAGGTCGAGACCCTGCTCGGCGATCCCACCAAGGCGCAGACCAAGCTGGGCTGGAAGCGCGAAGTCAGCTTCGATCGGCTGGTCACGGACATGGTGGACGCGGACCTCGGGCATGCACGCCGCGATGCGCTCATGGCCCGCGAAGGGTTCCAGACCTACAAGCGCCATGAATGAAGCCGGCATGAGCGGCAGCATGAACAAGGACGCGCGCATTTTCGTCGCCGGCCACCGTGGCCTGGTGGGCTCGGCCGTGGCGCGGCGCCTGCGCGCCCGGGGTTATGCGAACCTCCTGGTTGCGGACCGCAGCGAGCTCGACCTGACGCGTCAGTCGGCCGTCGAAGCCTGGTTTGCCGCGCACAAACCCGAAGTGGTGATCCTCGCCGCGGCCCGCGTCGGCGGCATTCATGCGAACAACACCTATGCGGCGGATTTCATCCGCGACAATCTCGCGGTCCAGACCAATGTCATCGATGCGGCCTACCGCAATGGCACCCGGAAGCTCACCTTCCTGGGCTCGAGCTGCATCTACCCGAAGCATGCCCCGCAGCCGATGAACGAAGACTGCCTGCTGACCGGACCGCTGGAACCGACCAACGAGTGGTACGCCATCGCCAAGATCGCCGGCATCAAGATGTGCCAGGCCTACCGGCGCCAGTACGGCTTCGATGCCATCTCGCTCATGCCCACGAACCTCTACGGCCCGGGCGATAATTTCGAACTCGAGAACTCGCATGTGCTGCCGGCCCTGATCCGCAAGTTCCACGAGGCGAAGCGCAGCGCTCAGAAGTCCGTCGTGATCTGGGGCACCGGAACGCCGCGCCGCGAGTTCCTGTACGTCGATGACCTGGCCGACGCCGTGGTGTTCCTCACGGAACGGTATTCCGACGCCGGACTGGTCAATGTGGGCGTCGGCGAGGATGTCACGATCCGGGAACTGGCGGCACTCGTCGGCCGTACCGTCGGCTACCCGGGCGAACTGGTGTTCGATCCCTCGAAACCCGATGGCACGCCGCGGAAGCTCCTGGATGTCACGCGTCTCAAGAACCTGGGGTGGCAGGCCACGACCACGCTGGAAGCCGGCCTGCGCCGCACCTACGACTGGTTCTGCGCCAACGAGGACCGGCTGCGGCGGTAGCGCGAGCATCGATGCCTCCAGCTTGGGTTATGCTGTAGCCAACGCTCATGGGCTGCGCCCTGTCCCGATGAAGTTAGCAAGCTTCGAAGCCATTGTCCGTACGCTCAACCACGCTGGCGTGCGCTATCTGGTCGCAGGCGGCCTGGCCGTCAACGCTCACGGCTATCTTCGATTTACCCAGGACGTGGATCTGGTGATTGCCCTGGATGCGGGCAATATCGTGCGTTCATTCAAGGCGTTGGCTACGCTGGGCTATAAGCCCATCGTGCCCATCACCGCGGAGCAGTTCTCCAACGCGTCCCTCCGACAGGGCTGGATCGATAATAAGGGCATGCAGGTGCTGAACTTTGTCAGTGACCTGCATCGTGAAACCACGATCGATATTTTCGTTTATGCGCCCTTTGAGTTTGACGCTGAGTACACGATATCACTGCAAGGCGAACTGCTGCCTGCCTTGCAAACCCGCTTCGTGTCCCTCCCCACCTTGATACGCATGAAAGAAACGGCAAATCGCCCACGCGACCTGGACGATATCCAGCACCTGAGATGGATACTGGAGGATCGACCGCCATGAGAGATTCCTTCCCGGTCGGCGCCCCCGATTTGGATCGCATTGACTGGACGCTCACGACCTGGGAGGGCAGCCGCCGAGCCCAATTGCGGCGCTGGTGCGCATTGACGCTTCGCGAACGGCTGGTGGCCCTGGAGGAAATGACCGATCTCGCACAGCGTTTTACGCAGATGCGCGCGCAAGGCCGCTTCAAACCCTGATTTCCCCGCTTCACACCCACCCGGCCTTGGGGACTGCGGCGATAAGGCGCCCGTATTCACTCGAAGCCGCGCACCCGCTTGTCGCGCAGGCTCGCCTTGGCCCGCTGCAGCCGCATCAGCAGTTCCGGACCCTGGCGCAGCGCCACCCCGACGGCGAGCACGTCCACCACGGTGAGCTGCGCGAGGCGCGTGGTCATCGGCGTGTAGATGTCGGTGTCCTCATCAATCAGCAGCTCGAGCGCCACCGTGGCGTGCGCGGCCAGCGGCGCGCCCAGCGCCGTGATGGCGATGACGTCGGCGCCGCTCTCGCGCGCCAGATCCACGCTCGAGAGCAGGTCGACCGTGCGGCCGCTGGCCGAGAAGGCCAGGACCACGTCCCCGGGATGCAGCATGGTGGCGGCCATGCCGTGCACGTGCGCGTCCGAGTAGGCGACCGAGGGCAGGCCGAGGCGGAACAGCTTGTGCTGCGCGTCCGCGGCGACGATACCGGAGCTGCCGAGCCCGTAGCATTCCACGCGCCGCGCCCGGCACAGCAGGTCGATCGCAGCTTCGAGGCGCGCCGGATCGAGCTGGCTGCGCACCTGCAGCAGCGTGCGGGCCGCCTTGCCGAACACCTTCGCGGCCATCTCGGCGACCGAGTCGGCGGGACTCACGTCCGCGTGCGTGAACAGCTGGCCGCTCGCGAGGCTTTGCGCCATGCGCAGCTTGAAATCGGCAAAGCCCTGGCAGCCGAGCGAGCGGCAGCAGCGGATCACGGTCGGCTCGCTCACCTGGGCGAGCTGCGCGACCGCGGCCAGCGACCGCTGCAGCAGTTCGTGCGGGCGCTCGAGCACCAGGTCGGCGACCCGCCGCTCGGCGGCAGGCAGGCGCTCGCGCGCGGTCAGCAGGAATTTGAGCCAGCCGCTGGCTTCGGGAGCGGGCGCGCTGCGCTCGAGCGCGCTCACTTCGCCTCCGTCGGCGCGCCCTCCGGGCACCAGTAGACATCGACGGGCACCCCGGTCTGGCGCAGGATCGCGCGGATGGGCATCTGCGCCACCGGTCCCGGCGCCAGGGCACGCTCGTACACCTGCCACTTCGCCGCGCCACTGATCTGCACGCAGATCCGGCGCGCGCGCAGCAGTGCACTCAGATTGAGGCTGAGGCGCGCGTGGGGCGCCGCGCTCGGATGCACCGCGAGGCACCCGGGCGCCGCCCCTTCATCGAGGCCGGCGCCGAGTTCGGCGCTGCCGGGGAACAGCGAGGCGGTATGGCCGTCATCACCCATGCCGAGCACCACCACGTCGAAGGGCTGCGGCGTCCGGCCAATGGCG
>Ga0209698_10005739_pt1 | contig 13349 bp, 9 predicted proteins | sample LitLauG_LLR_2012_FD_187203 | JGI IMG/M metagenome (GOLD analysis project Ga0209698, IMG submission 187203) | Freshwater sediment microbial communities from Pennsylvania, USA - Little Laurel Run_MetaG_LLR_2012 (SPAdes) (version 2) | ecosystem: Environmental > Aquatic > Freshwater > Creek >... | reverse complement strand
GGTTATCGGCGGGCGTACTGGGGGTTTCTGTGGACGATCTTTCGCCGTTATCGGGACAATCCCGTGAAATTTACGATGGGCATGGGGTTGCTCGTGTCGGCGCAGCATTTCCTGATTTACGCGAACGAGGTGGCCGAAGAACTGGACGGCGCCTGCAAGGAGTAGAGTGCCTTTTACACGGCAGTCAAAATTACTCGCGAGTTTTTTCGAGTCCGGGTTAAATTGCCGGCAAATGAATTCTCCCAGACCGGCAGCTAATGCTGACCTGACTCCAGCGCCACCCGCAGCCGCTGCCGGATCAATCTTGCGTGCAGGCAGCAGCGACCCTGCGGCACCCATATTGCTGGACATTTCCCGCCTGATCTGGCGCGTTCCGCGTACCGGACCCAGTGGCATCGACCGCATCGAGTTTGAATACGCGCGGCACTTCCTGGCACCCGGGGCGGGGCGGCCCGCCTATGGCGTCATCCATTTCTACGGCTGGCTGCTGGCCATAAGCCCTGCCGGGGCGCAGCGCTTCCTGCGGGACCTGGGGTTGCGCTGGCAGGGCGCCGGCGCCCTGCAAGACTCGGCAAAAGCGAACCGCCCCCCGGCCCCCTGGGCGATCTACCTGCGGCTGATGCTAAGCGCCTGGAGCGGCAGCTTCTGGCTGCGGCGCAAATTGCGCCGGCACGGCGGCACACCCGTCTTCCTGGTGGTATCGCACCACCACCTGTCGCGGGACGAAGTCGTGCCGCGCATCCGCCGCGCATTTGGGGCCCGCTGCATGTGCTTCCTGCACGACCTCATCCCCATCGAATACCCCGAGTACTTCCGTGCCGGCTGGGAGCAACGTGGCGGGCGGCTCTCGGCCAATGCCGCACGCCACTTCGATGCCGTGATCGTGAATTCCCAGGCCACGGCAGCATCGTTCCAGCGCTACCTGGATGCCAACCCGGAACGCGGCGTACGGGCCCCGAAGGTGCAGGTGGCCCTGCCGGGCATACGCGCCTTCGTGCCGGCCCTGGCGCCATTCCCGACCGGGCACTCGGCGCTGCCGTATTTCGTGGTACTGGGCACGATAGAACCGCGCAAGAACCACCTGCTGCTGCTCAACCTGTGGGCCCGCCTGGGTCAAGGCGCGGGCAGCGGCCCGGAGCGGCCGCCGCTGCTGCATATCATCGGCGCACGCGGCTGGGAGAACGAACAGGTGGTGGACATGCTGGAGCGCTGCAAGGAACTGCGCGGCCTGGTGATCGAGCACAACCGCATGGACGACAGCGCCCTGGCGCAGATGCTGTGCGGCGCCCGCGCCCTGCTGCTGCCCTCCTTCGTGGAAGGCTTTGGCCTGCCGCTGGCCGAAGCGCTGGCCTCGGGCGTGCCGGTGATCTGCAGCGACATCCCCGTCTTTCGGGAAGTGGGAGGTGACGTGCCCGAGTACCTGGATCCGCTGGATCACTTTGCGTGGAAGGCATCGGTGCTGGACTACAGTGATCCGCATTCCGCGAGACGCCACGCACAGCTGGAACGCCTACACCAATGGCGGGCGCCAGCCTGGCCGGAGCACTTTGCCATCGTGGAACGCTTGCTGGGTGGCCTGGGCAAAGATCTGCCCGCCACCCAGCCCGCTTGGTAATATGAGCGTACACACATCGACGGGTGGTTACGCGCACCGCAGAATGCAATTTTCATACAGGTTCCCCGGTTTGGCCGTGCTGGCTGTTTGTGCCGCCCTGGCATCCGGTTGCGCCACCCATTTCTCCACCATCGGGCCCAGCCGAAACGAAATAGAGCGCAGCGCCCTGCCCCCGGCCGCCGCCGCCCTGCAGGTGGTGGAAATTGATGAAGCGGTTACCCGACGCCTGCTGGCGCAGCAACCCCACCAGCGCTTCTCCGAGACCCTGGGCTCGCAGATCAGCCCCACACAGCCGGTGGGGTATGGGGATTACCTGGAAGTAACCATCTGGGAGGCAACGCCGGCCACGCTCTTTGGCACCGGGTCTCTGGATCCGCGCACCCTGCAAATCGCTTCGCGCTCTACCGTGCTGCCCGAGCAGCCGGTGGACACGGACGGTTTCATATCCGTGCCCTTTGCCGGCCGCATCACCGCAGCAGGCAAGACGCTGCCGGAGATTGAAGCGCAAATCATCCAGCGTCTTACCGGCAAGGCCAACCAGCCCGAGGTACTGCTGCGCCGCACGCGCAATATGTCATCCACCGTTACCGTCGTGGGTGAAGTCACAACCAGCACGCGCATACCGCTCAGCCCCGCCCGGGAAAAGCTGCTCGACGCCCTGGCCGCCGCCGCCGGTGTGCGTCAACCGGTAAGCAAGGTAACGCTACAGGTGACCCGCGGCCAGAATGTCTATGCCATGCCCCTGGAAGCGGTCATCCGCGATCCACTACAGAACGTGCCGCTGCAGCCGGGCGATGTGGTCACCGCGCTGTTCCAGAGCCTGAGTTTCACGGCCCTGGGTGCCACGGGCAAGAATGAAGAGATCCCTTTTGAGGCCAGCGGCATCAGCCTGGCCCAGGCCCTGGCGCGCTCCGGCGGGATGCTGGACTCGCGCTCCAACCCCACCGGCGTGTTCATCTTCCGCTTCGAACCCAAGGCCGCGCTGGACTGGCCACGCCAGCCCGCGATGAGCACCCCGGAGGGCATGGTGCCGGTGGTCTACCGCCTGGATCTGAGCGACCCCAAGGGTTTCTTCGTGATGCAGAGCTTTGCCATACACGACAAGGACATACTCTACGTTTCGAACGCGCCGGTGGCCGAACTGCAGAAGTTCCTGAACGTGCTCTTCACCGTGGCCTATCCGATCATTACCGCAAAGCAATTGGGCTTCTGACCCGGCATGCAAAATCCGACAAGCCGCCAGGCGCGACTTTGGGCATGGCTCAAGCGCAACCCTGTCTTCGTGATCACGGTGGGCATACCCACCTTGCTGGCTATCCTGTATTACGGGCTGATCGCGTCAGACGTCTACATATCCGAATCGCGTTTCCTGGTGCGAAGCCCGCAAAAGCCCGCATCCAGCGGTCCGTTTGGCGAGATACTGCAAAGCACCGGCATAACCCGGTCGCAGGACGACACCTACTCGGTGCGTGATTACATCCTGTCGCGCGATGCGCTGCAGGAACTGGACCAGAAGCTGGGCGTTAAGAACGCATTCTCCAGCCACACGGTGGACATCTTCAATCGTTTTCCCGGCCTGGGCTGGGATACGAGCTTCGAGGAGTTCTACCGCTACTACGACAAGCATGTGGGCGTGGAATACGACCCGGTGAGCTCGATCAGCATCCTCACCGTGCGCGCCTATACAGCCGAAGACGCCAAGAAAATCAATGATCTGCTCTTGCAGATGAGCGAGCGCCTGGTCAATACCCTGAACGACCGCAGCCGCAATGATCTAATCCATTTCAGCGAAGAAGAAGTGCGGATTGCGGCGGAAAAGGCCAAGGATGCATCCGCAGCCCTGTTTGCATTCCGCAACAAGCACTCGATCTTCGAGCCCGACAAGCAGGCAGCCATACAGCTCGAGGGTGTAGCCAAGATCCAGGAAGAACTGATCTCCACGGAGGCCGAACTGGCCCAGCTTCGGCGCCTGTCCCCCAGCAACCCGCAGATCGGCGCGCTGGAGAGCCGGGCGGACACGCTGCGCAAGGCCATGGCACAAGAGGCGGCCAAGGTTACCAATGGCAATGCGTCTTTCAGCGCAAAGGCGCCAACATTTGAACGGCTGGCGCTCGAGTCGACGTTTGCCGACAAGCAACTGGGTACCGCGCTGGCGGGCCTGGAGACAGCGCGCAGCGAGGCCATACGAAAGCAGCTTTACCTTGAACGGTTGGTGGAACCGAATTTGCCAGATAAGGCGATGGAACCACGGCGGGCCAGATCGATGTTCACGGTTTTTCTGCTTGGCCTCATCGCTTGGGGCGTTGCCAGCCTGGTGATTGCCAGCGTGCGTGAGCACTGGGAATAGCGATCTGCCATGGCGATGAAATCCGGGCAATTTGACGATGCTTCTTCCATCTTCCGCTCACTGCGTGTACAGGGTCGCGTTCTGCATGCGCTCCTTCTGCGGGAAGTAATCACTCGGTTCGGGCGCGACAACCTCGGGGTATTGTGGTTGGTGGGCGAGCCGATGATATTCACTCTGGGCGTTGCAACCCTTTGGAGTGCTGCAGGCATGGCGCATGGTTCGGCTTTGCCGATCGTCGCCTTTGCGGTAACCGGATATTCATCCGTATTGTTGTGGCGTAATTCTGTAAATCGTTGCGGGATGGCGATTGAAGCTAACAAAGCTTTGCTTTACCACCGCAATGTCTTTGTGCTTGACGTGTTCATCACTCGCATTGGCCTTGAGATTGGCGGAGCGACCGGCTCTTTCATCGTGTTGTCGATGCTGTTCATTTTCATTGGCTGGATGCCGGTACCGTCCGACATTCTGCTGGTTATTGCTGGCTGGCTGATGCTGGCGTGGTTTGGTACTGCGCTGGCACTATTAATAGGTGCGGGAACAGCCATCTCGCCATTGGTGGAGCGACTCTGGCATCCAGCATCGTACCTTCTCTTCCCGTTATCCGGTGCTGCCTTCATGGTGGAATGGTTGCCGAAGAAATTGCAGGCGGTGGTCCTGTTGTTGCCGATGGTGCACGGCGTCGAAATACTGCGCAATGGTTATTTTGGTAACGTGGTGAAGACATATTACGACATCGGTTACATGGCTACTTGCTGTCTGGTTCTCACATTGCTGGGTCTCTACCTCGTACAGCAGACCAGCCGCCGGATTGAACTTTGATGCTAAGCGTTGAGCATGTCAGCAAGGTCTACCACACCCGGCAGGGGCCACGGCAGGTACTGAAAGACGTGAATTTCCAGTTGGAGCGAGGGCGCAATCTGGGAATACTGGGCCGCAACGGTGCTGGAAAATCCACGCTTATTCGCCTGCTAAGCGGCGCCGAGCGACCCACGTCCGGAATTATCCGGCGCGCAATGAAGATTTCCTGGCCTCTTGCCTTTACCGGAGCTTTCCAGCCGCACCTCACTGGGCTGGACAACCTAAAATTTATTTGCCGCGTCTACGGGGTGGACTACAAGCCTCTGATCCCCTTTGTGGAGCAGTTCACCGAACTCGGAGACTATTTTCGTGAGCCGGTGGTGCACTACTCCTTTGGCATGATGACGCGGTTGGCATTTGCGCTTTCCATGGCTATAGAGTTCGATTGTTTTCTAATTGACGAGGCCATGATAGCCGGCGATATCCGCTTTCATGAGCGGTGCACGCATGAACTTTTTGTAAAACGCAAGGACCGCGCATTCATACTGGTAACGCACGATGCCCATATCATCAAGGCGCTTTGCGAAAATGCCTGCGTGCTGCATGAGGGGCACCTGATTTCTTTCCCCTCGGTAGTTGCAGCGTTCGAGTTTTACAACGCAAGCATGGCGGAACAGCCGCCGTCCGCTCCTGATGGCAGCATCGTTACCCAGCACGTTGAAATTGCATGAAACCTGCACCCGCCACACTGCGCATTTTACTGGAAATGCGTCCCGCCTTGGAGGGCCACGCAGGCATACCGCAGGAGACTCGCCTACTATTTCGCGGGCTGTCCCTGCTGGAGGACGTATATGTGGAGGGTTTGTTGCAAGACAGCGGCAATGTGCTTGCGGCAGGTCTCCCAGCCCGTGTTGGCAGCCGGTTTAACGCCCTAAGCATGGACCAGCAGGTGAACCGGCTGTCGCGCGTGGTGATTTCCTTAGAGCAAAATCTCTGGAAATCGGACTTGAAAGCTACGTTGCAGACCATGGCCATGGCGGGCTGGCACTTGCTGGGCGGTTCGCAGCAACTCTCCCGCTTCGATGCAGGTCAATTTCGAGACTACATTTGGCGCCGCTTTTTTGCCCGCACGCTTCCGCCCGAGGATTTCGACGTTGTGACGCGCGCGTCCTTCCGAATTGCCCGCGTGCCATGGAACGCCATGCACATTTGCGCGCTGCTGACACGCAATTTTGGCTATGCGCTGTATTCGCGCCTGGATACTGGCGATTTTGACCTCATGATTGCGGAGACACCCTACCCAGCAACGGTATCGCCAAATACCCATCTTATCGTGCGATACCACGACGCCATTCCCCTGCTGATGCCCCATACCATTTCGGACCGCAAATACCATCAGGCGTCGCACTACCGAGCGCTCGTGAAGAACGTGCAAAGCGGTGCGTGGTTCGTTTGCGTTTCGGAGGCCACGCGCAAGGACCTGATTTCGATTTTCCCTCGGGCCGCAGCGCGCTCGCTGACCATACACAATATGGTTTCACATCATTATTATGCTGAGGATTCGAGCGCCGATCGCGTGCCGGAAATTATCAAGGCGCGCCTAAATTCGAGCATCAAGCCACCGTTGGACCCAAGCTTTAAGCGACGCCTATTCGAGGAAGCGGCGCCTAGGCCTAGCCTACCCTATCTGCTCATGGTGTCGACGATCGAGCCGCGGAAGAATCACCTGACCTTGCTTTCGGCCTGGGAGCAGCTGCGGGTTGAGAAGTTTCCCGACTTGCGGCTGATAATTGTTGGTGGCCTGGGCTGGCACAGCAAAGAAGTCGTGCGCAAATTCCGACCCTGGATGGACCGTGGCGATGCCTATTTACTGGAGGATGTTCCATCGGCGGAACTGCGGCTGCTATACCGGCACGCTAGGGCAACTGTCTGCCCAAGCTTTGGCGAGGGCTTCGATTTCTCTGGAGTTGAAGCCATGAAATCGGGCGGAGCCGTAGTTGCATCGGACATCGCGGTGCACCGGGAAATCTACATGGACGCGGCGGAATTCTTTAATCCGTATTCCGTCGACAGCCTAGTTGATGCGCTGGTCAGGGTTATTACGCCGGCGGTGGAAGGACGTCGCAGAGACCTAGTTGCCGGGGGTGCGGTTGTGTCGGCCCGATATAGCCACGACGTAATTTTGCCCCAATGGCATGATTTCCTCAGCCGTAATTTTCGCAACGGTGAAGGATTCGCGCCTTGAAGCTGCGATGGCCCTTTAGGGAAGCGCCGCGCGCTGCAGATGCGGCTTACGCCCAACCTGCCCCGATTGCAAGACGGCCTTCCGACGGCGTCATATCGGCGCGCAGAAAAATTCTCGTGCTGGGAAACTGCCAGGCACGGCCGCTCTCAGCCTGCCTGGGTGTTCTGGCTGAAGACGTTGCCGCCACTGGAGTAGAGACGCCCACCACCAGTTTTGAAGACAAGATATCGGCGCGGGACTCTGAAGTGCTCGGCACGCTGCAGGCGCAGGAATACATCCTGTTGCAACCCTATTTGTTGCCACTTTTTCAGCAGAACCTTCCGGACCTGCTCCCCAGGATTCGGCTATTCCCCGTATTGGCTTTTGCCGCGTTCCACCCCGATCTGGTCTACGTGCAGATCAAGAGCCTCCAGCAGCACTTAGTTGGCCCGCTTAATCATTACCACTCCGCAATTGCACTTTGGGGCTTCCGGCAGGGCCTCTCGGTTCCACAAACCGTAAAGTTATTTAACGAGCACTCCTACCGGACTCTTGGTTATTTTGACTATTGGGAAGCATCCCATCAAGCCATGATCAACGAAGGACTCATGGCTAACATGCCGCTCGATGATCACCTTGCGCGATGGCAACGCAGCGGGTGTTTCATGCACTCCGTAAATCATCCCCAGCTCTCGGTTACCGCGGACGTTGCGGTGACACTGTTGTCGAACCTGGGAATTCCGGTCATCACTGGTGCGGCGCGCTATTTGCAGGATGAATTATCCGCTGGGCCAGTCTGGCCGGTTTATCCAGAGATCGCCCAGCAGCTAGGAATCGGTGGCGGGAGCTATTGGTTCAAGGTGGAGCGTGGCCGCAGTCCCCCGGATCGACCGGTTTTGATGCTGGATCTTGCGCAGTTTGTGGAGGCATCGTTTACAGCATTTTCCGCCTATGAACCCGGTGATCTGCATTGCGATAGGCTGGATACTGCGGCATTCCGAGGCTTTGGCCGCGCGGTGGCGCCAATGCCCAAGAGTGCACCGCTAGCGGTCGCGCAGAACATTGGCGGCGCTTCTGGGAGGCAATCCTCGCCGTACCGGGACCTGCCCGGGCATCAGTTTTGGCGCAAGGCAATTTCAGAGCTACCGGCCAGTCAAATTGACCCAGTAGTTGGTGTCCGGTTCCAGATTCAAAGAAGCGACAAGGTTGCGACCGCAGGCAGTTGCTTCGCGCAACATATTTCCCGCACATTGCAAAAGAGTGGCTTCAATTATTTTAACGTTGAGACGAGTGGTGAGCTTACCGTTGAGGAGGCGCACCGCCGCAATTTCGGCGTTTTTTCGGCACGCTTCGGCAACATTTATACGGCGCGTCAATTACTGCAGTTGACGCAATCCGCGTTAGGGCGGTTCACTCCCGCAGATTCCGTCTGGGTTCGAGATGACGGACGCTTTGTGGACCCGTTTCGTCCGCAGGTGGAGCCGGATGGTTTTGCTGACGCGGAGTCCGTGATGACGGCCCGCCGGTTGCACCTCCATTCGGTGAGGGAGATGCTTGAGCGCTTGGACGTACTGGTTTTCACCTTAGGTCTTACTGAGGCATGGCGCAGCAAGATAGATGGCGCGGTGTTCCCGCTAGCCCCCGGCGTTGCCGGTGGAAGCATGGACCCTGAAAGACATGAGTACGTCAATTTTGGAACTGCCGAGGTAGTTGCCGACCTCAAGGCCTTTATTGAACTTTTAAGTTTGGTGAATCCGCGTGCACGCATAGTCCTGACCGTCTCTCCGGTACCCCTCATCGCGACATATGAAAAGCAGCATGTCCTGGTATCAACCACATTAAGCAAAGCTGTATTGCGAAGCGCCGCCGCCGAGGTATGCAATTTTGCATTGAATTGCGAGTACTTCCCATCATACGAAATCATTACGGGGAATTTTAGCCGCGGCTCCTATTTTGAGTCCGACTTGCGAACCGTAGCGCAGGACGGTATCGAACATGTCATGCGAATCTTTCTCAAGCATTATGCTGGCACCATTGGGGTCCCACCAGTTGACCCTGCCCAGGTTAATGAGTTGCAAAAAGTTGCGGCGATTGTCTGCGATGAAGATGCGATTGGGAGAATTTGATGCCTACTGGTAACCGTCTGGCGAACCCATCGTGACGACAACCACGCTGTTTAGTTTGTCTTTTCCGGCTCGCCGGCCTGCTGCCACTGATGCGGCGGTGATCTGATCCCTCAAAAAACCGTGCCAAAAGCTTTGTTAGGTTTTCGGCAAACTGCACCAATGAGAGGAGTGGTTTGTCATGAAGAGGAAGCGCTTTTCGGTTGAGCAGATTTTCCCCGCGAGCACCTCCGACATGGATCGGAAGGCTTGGGCAGCGCGAGATTGAAAATTGATACTTTCGGCAATAACGTCCTGTCGCTCTTGATGCTAGTCGCCGCTTGTATAAATGCAGGCATCATGACAAATCGAATGGCGTACATATGATCCGATCGCGTTTCTTGAGGATTTGCGTGTTGTGCGGCATTGTGGTGGCCGCGGTATTTGCGACCGCAATTCCTGCCACGGAGCTTCCGCCAGGATTGAGTCGCTTCAATCCCGCAGGGTTGTCACACGGCTGGGAGTATGAAGGGACGGCTTTCAACGCCTACCGCTCAGCACAGGGCGACTCGACAGTGGCGATCCTTCGCATGTACCATCCCACGCTTGGTTACTTGTTAGCGGCCTCTGAGGTGGAGGCTGCTAACGCAGCGAAGGCTGGCTACATTCGGGAAGGAACGGCTTTTTTCGCACCTACCAAAGGCGGCATCCCCGTATGGCGCTTCCATAGCGTGAGCGCTGGCGCGACCTTCTATACCGTTTCCCGAGAAGAGGGCATGAAAGGTGGACTGGCGTTCGACGGCGAGGCGTTCCGTGCCCTTGCGAGTAGCAACGGGCCCGATGTCGTGCCCGTATCACGCTATCGGGAAGGCTCGAGTGGGCACCACCTATTCACAGCGTCGACGGAATCACCCTACCAAGTGGGGGCCTTCTATTTCGGATCGTTTTCAGCGAGTGCCAAGGAAATAATTTCTGGGACAAAGCGCATATACGGTCGTGAAAACGACTGGTGGGGAGGGGTCGAGGACTTCTACGGCCGAGAACCCGGCATCGCCCTCAATCATCGAAATTGGCCCGGCGAGTGGCCCGATCTTAAGCCAGCAATTGGATTTTATGACCAGACCGCTGTCGAAACCCTTGAGCAACACATAAATGAAGCAGCCGATGCGGGCCTAGGGTTCTTCAGCTTTTACTGGTATTGGAGCAATGCCAAAAAAGGGGAGTTGCTACCGGAGGCACTAGCATCAATGCTAAATGCCCGAAACCTACAGCGGATCCACTTCAACCTGACGCTTTATGCACACCCCTGGGCAGATGACATGGCGGTACAGCCAAGCAATACCGAGGAAGTTGTTGGTAAGCTCGTCGCATATTTTAGCCACCCGCAATATCTGCGTCTTCCCGATGGCAGGCCCGTATTCTCCGTTGGGGACGACCGCAATGTTAGGGTGGTTGACGGCGATAAATGCGCCGACGCCGATTGTAACGAACGTGCATTGGCAGCCTTCCTCAACGTATTGCGCAAACGTACCCAGGAGAAGCTCGGAGTCCTCCCTTTCGTCCAGGTTCAGGTAGGACTACCCGCCTGGGATCGCCAGGAGGCCGTTGACGGCATTACCTGCCTCGTGCCGCCATTCACGATTGCCGGGGGCACGACGTACCCGATCTTCACGCGCGATGTATTCAAAGCCTTTTTCGGGCCGCACAAGCCGGTGAGTCCCTGCATGCTTGAGAATTTCGATGAGCGCCCAAGGCAGGACGTGCTAATAACGGACCGTAATGCCATCCGCTATCTGACCGGAAAGACGGACGATCTTTTTCGCCACAACCTGACCGTCGCCAAGGACGCGGCAGATTCAGACTTCCTGATCTCCCATAGTGACGCTTCGCACCTCGTCTACCTTTACGCGTGGAATGAATGGCACGAGGGCGGCATCATTGAACCCAACTCTCACTCAGGTGCGCACGATCTGAATATCGTAACCGACGTTTTTCAACTACCACGTGCGCCGTCTCGTTGCCTTGAGCACGGTGATTGCAAATTCAAATAGTACGGAATATTTGGCGCCTCGCAAAAGTGGACGGGAGGAGTATCGGATGCAGGAACCTGTACGACTTGTAATTTGGGATCTGGACGAAACGCTATGGCGCGGAACACTGACCGAAGGCGGAGTAGAAGCCGTACCTGAAAACTTCGAAATCGTTCGTGAATTGTGTCGACGCGGGATCATGAGCAGCATTTGCTCGAAGAACGATCTGGAACCCGTCAAATCCATCTTGCAAAAAGAAGGGGTCTGGGACTATTTCATTTTCCCGAGCATTGACTGGACCCCAAAAGGACCAAGGATCCTACAGTTGATCGAAACAGTTCAATTGCGCGCCGCATCGGTGCTGTTCATCGACGACAATCACCAGAATCTTCAGGAAGCTCAGTATTTTTCGCCAGAATTGCAAGTGGCCTCGCATGAGAATATTGCGAACTTGCTCGGGGATAGGCGACTTCTAGGAAAAGCGGACCCGGAGCTCTCTCGGTTACAGCAATACCGGCTGCTGGAAAGTCGAAAGGCTCTTGAGCATTCGTTTTCTGGCCGCGTAGAGGATTTCCTTCGCGATTGCGATATCCGTGTAGTCATCGATTACGACGTGGACCGTAATATCGACAGAGCCGTGGAACTCATTAATCGGACCAATCAATTAAATTTTACAAAGCAACGTCTCTCGGAGGATGCGAGCGAATCGCGTGCGCATTTACGGCAACATCTGGCGCGTTTCAACGTTCAGGCCGGCCTCGTCCGCGTAGTTGATAGATTTGGAGACCACGGATTTGTCGGCTTCTTTCTGCAGGAGGCAATGCTGTCGGGCTCCCGCCTCGTGCACTACTGTTGGTCATGCAGGACCCTCGGCATGAAAGTTGAGACTTGGTTGTATCGTCTCATGGGTCGACCAAAAATTACCGTTATAGGTGAGGTTCTCACCGATTTGTGCGCGTCTGCGCCTGAAATCAATTGGATTCGACAGGTTGCTGCGGCTGAGTCACTGGATTCGAGCACGCCGACTGCGCGCCTTGGATCGGTGTTTATTCGTGGCGGATGCGATCTTGAGCCGCTGGCTCATTATTTTCGAATGGTTTCGCGGGACGTTCAACTTGAAGTGAATCTGATGCGGAATGGTCTGGCCATTCGGCTCGACAATTCGGTCATGTTCCGCTATGCGATTGAGGGTCGGAGAATTTCTGCAAGCGCTACGCAACTAGGATACGTGCCAGCCGATTTTGATACCGCCGTTAGTTCCTTTACGCACGACATTTGGATTTTAAGTTTTTGGGCCGACGCCGCATTCCCGTTATATGAGGCTGAAGGAATGCAGCTACCTTTCGCTCCCCCTAAACTGGGGCATCAGGATATTTTGGCGATGAAGGACAATGTTGTTGCTACCAATTTGGAGAATGACGTCCAGGTCAACGCCTACAGCGCGTTGCGGCAGCAATTTGTGTCCCGTGGATTAACGAGTCAAGACCTGTTCAAGGAGAATCTTGAGATCATCCTTAATCATGCGCCCCCAGAATGCTTGATCTTCATCAGCCTTGCGGACGAGTCTCCGCCACCTGGTGGAGAACTTTTCCGGGAGCGACACACTCGTCTCAATCGATGGGTACGTGAGGTTACGGCCAATTGGAAAAATGTGCGATTGCTTCCGATCCGCGATTTTATTCATGACCAAAGCGACGTTGAAGGCTTGAATCACTTTCACCGCATGGTGTATTACAGACTTTACCAGGCCATAATCGCAATGGCATCTTCAGATACCGCTACGGACTCAATGGCGGCCGCTAGCTCGGTGCTTGGCAATCAAGGATCGACAATGTGACTGCGCGAATACGTACTTCAGATCTTGTCCTGCTGATCAGCCGCTAGCCGGTCCGTGGGCACTGCCCTTTCGCTGTGCAGCTGGGACCAAGCATAGAGCGTGTCTACCTATATGCCGATCCGATTCACCACTTCCCTTGCGGCCGCATTTTTCGACTACGATCTTGACCCCCTCGACCGTAAACTCGCCTATCGCTCCTGGGTCTTCCCCATTACACGCCCCTCAGGGACTCATCGTAAGGCTTGAATCGTGTCTAGGAAATCCGGTGCATTTTAGTCAATAAATCGGCGCAGTCAGCCAGACGCAGTCGTTAGGCGGTACTTTCGTTAGTCTCGTATTACGGCACCGGGCTAATGGCGGGTGCCGGCGTCCAGCCGCTGAATGGTCCGAAGTCCA
>Ga0209698_10005738_pt1 | contig 13351 bp, 13 predicted proteins | sample LitLauG_LLR_2012_FD_187203 | JGI IMG/M metagenome (GOLD analysis project Ga0209698, IMG submission 187203) | Freshwater sediment microbial communities from Pennsylvania, USA - Little Laurel Run_MetaG_LLR_2012 (SPAdes) (version 2) | ecosystem: Environmental > Aquatic > Freshwater > Creek >... | reverse complement strand
CCGTCCGCCCTGGCATGGCTTGGGGCACTCGGTGCGAGCACAAATCGCATCGTCATGGGCACCAGCGTTTTGACGCCGACGTTCAGATATCATCCCTCGGTGGTCGCTCAGGTATTCGGCACGCTGGGTTCGATGTTCCCCGGCCGCGTGATCCTGGGGGTTGGCACGGGCGAGGGGCTTAATGAGGTGCCGTCCACCGGTATGGTATGGCCGGAAATGAAGGAACGCTTCGCCCGGATGCGGGAAGCGATCGGCCTGATCCGCAAGCTGTGGTCGGAGGACGATTTGACGTTCGAGGGCGAGTACTACAAGACCCAGGGCGCCACGATCTACGACAAGCCGGGTGCGTTCCTGCCGATCTATGTCGCCGGAGCCGGTCCTCAGGTCGCCAAATACGCTGGACGGATGGCGGATGGTTTCATCTGCACCAGCGGTAAGAAATGGGACCTTTATACCCAGACCCTGCTGCCCAACGTGGCCGAGGGCCTGGCCCTGTCGTCCAAGCCGAAGCCGAACTACGACCGAATGATTGAAATGAAGGTGTCGTTTGACACCGACAAGCAACGGGCGCTGGACGACACGCGGATCTGGGCGGCCCTGGCGCTGACCCCTGAAGAGAAGATGACGGTGCATGACCCGCGGGAAATGGAACGTCTCGCCGAAGCTCTGCCGGTCGAGCGGGCGGCCAGCCGGTGGATCGTGTCAGACGACCCAGACGAGCATATCGAGAAGATCAAACCGTACATCGAGATGGGGTTCGGGCACCTGGTGTTCCACGCCCCCGGTAACGATCAGGCGCGGTTCCTGAAGCTGTACGGGGAACTGGTACTGCCGAAACTGCGGAAACAGTTCGGATAACATGACCGCTCGCCTGGAGCTTTTTGCCCTCCCTGGTTTGCCGATGGTGCGGGCCGGGGACGATTTGCCCACATTGATTCTGGCCGGCCTGGAACGCGCCGGGCTGGTCCTGCAAGATCGCGACGTGGTGGTGATCGCACAGAAAATCGTCTCCAAGGCCGAGGGCCGGACCGTCGATTTGGCGGATGTCGTGCCATCGGCGGAGGCGATCAAACTGGCGGCCGAGGTCGGCAAGGACCCGCGGATCGTTGAGGTTGTGCTGTCGGATTCGGTGAAAGTCGTGCGCAGCCGGCCGAACCTGATGATCATGCAGCACCGGCTGGGGTTCGTGATGGCCAACGCCGGTGTGGATCAGTCGAACGTGGCCGAAGCGGACGGCCACCACCGCGCATTGCTGCTGCCGCTGGACCCTGACGGGTCGGCCGAGGCGATCCGATCGGCGTTGTCCGAACATGCCGACATTGGCGTGGTCATCAGCGACAGCTTCGGCCGTCCCTGGCGCCGCGGCACCGCCGGTGTGGCGATCGGTGCTGCGGGGATACCCTCGGTCATCGACCTGCGCGGCCAACCCGACCTGTTCGGCCGCATCCTGGAGGTCAGCATCATTGGCTTCGCGGACGAGATTGCCGCCGCGGCGTCATTGTTGCAGGGTCAGGCAGCGGAAGCGCAACCCGTTGTTGTCGTGCGTGGCCTGACGTGGCAGGCACCGAATATGCCGGTGGCGGACGTGATCCGCCCGCCTGAAGAGGATTTATTCCAGTGATCATCGCCTTGTCCGGCGGCGTGGGGGGCGCGAAGCTGGCCCTCGGCCTGTCGCGCATCATGCCGCCCGAAAACCTTCTGGTCGTCGTCAACACCGGCGACGATTTCGAGCATCTGGGGATGTCGATCTCGCCCGATATCGACACCGTGGCCTACACGCTCGCCGGGCTGGCGAACCGCGAACTCGGCTGGGGCCGGCACGACGAGACCTGGTCGTTCATGGAAACGATGGAGGCCCTAGGCGGCGACACCTGGTTCCGTCTGGGCGACCGCGACATGGCCCTGCATGTGGAACGAACGCGGCGGTTGCGGAACGGCGAAACCCTGTCTGCCGTGACGGCCGATTTGTGCCGACGCATGGGCGTAGGGCCGGCTGTGGTGCCGATGACCGACGATCCGGTGCGGACTCGGTTGCTGACCGAGTTGGGATGGTTGGATTTCCAGGAGTATTTCGTGCACCAGCGGTGTGAGCCAGTGGTGTCGCAGTTGCAGTTCCAGGGGGCCGGCGCGGCCAAGCCGCATCCGACATTCATTGCGGCACTGGCCGATCCGTCGCTGGAGGCCGTGGTGATCTGCCCGTCCAATCCGTTCATCAGCGTCGAGCCAATCCTGGCGATCCCCGGCGTGCGGGAGGCGCTGATGGCGTGCAAGGCGCCGATTATCGCGGTATCGCCAATCATCGCGGGACGAGCGGTGAAGGGGCCGACGGCGAAGATGATGACGGAGTTGGGACTGGATCCCTCGGCCGGCACGGTTGCGCAACGGTATGCCGATCTGCTGGATGGGTATGTGATCGATCATGCGGATATGTCCGAGGTGGTCACGATCGACGCCAGGGTCACATTGGCGCAGACGCTGATGACGACGATGGAAGATCGGGAGGCCCTGGCCAGGATCGTCGTCGAGGCGGCGGCGACGCTGCGGCGGCGTGAAATGCGTGGCCTGCGGCATAGCGGTCATAAATGATCGGCTTTCCACCTTTGATCGACGTTTGGGCGTGCGTTCCGGTGAAAGCGTTTACCGGGGCGAAGTCGCGTACCGGGGCCATTTTGACGCCGGAGCAGCGGGAAGTGCTGGCGGCGACGATGCTGGAGGACGTGCTGGCCGCGCTGGCCGGCGCCACGCGGCTGGCGGGGATTTTGGTCAACACGATTGATCCGGTGGCGGCTGTGTTGGCCGCCCGTTACAGCGCGCGGGTGGTAACCGAAGGGGCATTGGAGGGGCATACCGGGGCGGTGAACGGGATGGCTCGGGTGTTGTCGGCCGAAGGGAAGGGGGCGTTGTTGACGGTTCCGGGCGATATTCCTCGGGTGACCTCGGCGGAGATCGATACCGTGGTGTCATCGTGTCTGGCGGCGCCATCGTTCACGATCGTTCCCGCGCACGATGAGTTGGGGTCGAACGCGGTGCTGTGCGCGCCGCCGTTTTCAGTGCCATTGCGGTTTGGCGACGATAGTTACTTTCCGCATCTCATGGCGGCCAGGGCGCAGGGGATCGAACCGACGATCGTGCGATTGCCGGGGATCGGTCTGGATATCGACCATCCGGCAGACCTGCGGGCGTTCGTGGCCGCTCGGCCGCGCATGCCGACACGGACGTTGGCGCTGTTGGAGCAGTTTGGGTTCTAGAGATTTTTCCGATCCAAGTTGATCGGATAAAATCTCTAGCTCTTTGTTTTAGAGAGTATCTTTTATCCGATCGGGCGCGCCCGATTGATCGGATGATGCTCTAGCGGTCGTGTAGCGACAGCCCGGTTGTCAGAATTGTCGTGGACCGCGGCCCGCTCTGCAGGGGCGACGTTGACGGTATCGCCTTGCGGAGCGGCATGAGGCCATGCTGGATCTAACAGGTTGGAAACGGGTTGGATCGAACCAGCGGGAACGGATGGACTATGCTTGAATGCTCTGCCGCGCAGGCCCACTAACAGCAACCATACGGCGCATCGCGTGCTCGGCCCGCCGCGCTTCCCCTTGTTTTTGTTGCTGAGCCTTCTCCGCTTTCCGCTCTCGGTCCCGACGCTGCTGCCGGGACAAAGGTGCTGCAGCCATCGGGACCACAACGGTCGGGGGCGCGACACTGGTCATGGCTTTGAACTTGGAGCGGGCATATACAAGCAAATCGCCGGTGGCGCTGGAAGCCGGAAGCGCCTCGACAGGTGCTTTCGCTGTCATGGTTTCAGATTCCTCAAATTCAACCGGAGGTTGCTTTTGCAACTTCTCCAACCGGTTCTCATTTTGCTGAGCCGCACGGTTCAGCGCATTGGCGTTCCCGCGCAATCGCATCACTTGATTCAACGCCAACTCCGGAGCCGCCGCTCGGCTCAGCGCATCCAGGGCGCCAAACCCGAAGGCTATGCAAAGGGCCGCAAACCGCAACTCTCGGTTTGTGCGCGCGCCATAGCTGGACAGGGCCGCGCCGGCTGCCTCCCTCGCTGGGCTTATGTCGTTTACATCGTTGTCCCGAAACAGTGGGGTGAGAAACGCCAGGATTCTTTCGAACACGGCAGCGGTGATGCAAGAATGGAGCGCCATGGCGGGTGCCTGTGGTTGGGATAAAGCGGGTCTCTAATGTCTACCCAAGGTTGTAGGATAAAACAAGAACAAAATGGCATACATCCGCATGTGTCCGACCGCCCAAAGTGCCTACCTCACCCCGCCGTCAGCTTCCGGATCAACACCTGTGCGTCTGGTGCCGCCCAGTCCGCGGCGCCCTCCAACCGAGCGACTATTTGGCCGGCGGTGTTGATGATGACGGTGGTGGGAATGCCGCGCGCGTCAAATGCCTTTGCCATGGCGCCTTTCGGGTCCAGCAGCACCGGCAATCCGGTGATATCGTGGGCCTGAAACCATGCCTGCACGACATCCGCGCCGCCCCGGTCCGACGACAGCGGCAGCACGGCGATGTCGAAGCGGGCGAGTCCCTTGGATAGCACCTCCAGGGACGGCATCTCGGCGACGCACGGTGCGCACCAGGTGGCCCACATGTTCACCACCATGCCGCGGCCTTTGAACTCGCCGAGACGATGGGACGACCCGTCCTGTGCCATGAAAACCGCATCTGGCACTGGCTCGGGCGGGTTGACAAGCGACAGCCCCTCGGTCAGCGGCGCCAGTCTTTCGGCACGCGGTTTGCGCGGCAGGGCGCCCAAGGCTAGGGTGCCGGCCGCTGCTGCCAGGACTACCCTGCGGTAGATCATCATCAAGCTGGAATCCTTTCCGTGACCGACATGCCTGAACACCCTACCAAGCCGGCCAACATGCAGTGGGGTGGCCGTTTCGCCGGCGGGCCGTCAGTGATCATGCAGGACATCAACGCCTCCATCGGGTTCGACCGCAAGCTGTGGCGGCAGGATATCAGCGGCTCGCGCGCCCACGCGGCGATGCTGGCGAAGATCGGGCTGCTGTCGGCTGAAGATGAGGCTGCCATCGACACCGGTCTAGCGGCGATCGCGCAGGAAATCGAGACCGGACGGTTTGCCTTCGACGCCGCCCTGGAAGACATTCACATGAATATCGAGGCGAGGCTGACGGAGCGGATCGGTGAGGCCGGCAAGCGCCTGCACACCGCGCGCAGCCGCAACGACCAGGTGGCGACCGATTTCCGCCTATGGGTGCGCGATGCGATCGACGGGCTTTCGGCGCAGATCGCGGACACGATGCGGGCGCTGGCCCGGCGCGCCGCCGATCACGCGGCCGACCCGATGCCGGGATTTACTCACCTGCAAACGGCTCAGCCGGTGACGTTCGGGCACCACTTGCTGGCGTATGTGGAGATGCTGGACCGTGACCGGGGCCGTTTGGCGGATTGCCGGCGGCGCTTGAATGCCTGCCCGTTGGGGTCGGCGGCGCTCGCCGGAACGTCGTTCCCGATCGACCGGGAGATGACCGCGGCTGCGTTGGGCTTCGACCGGCCGACAGCGAACAGCCTGGACGCGGTGTCGGACCGGGATTTCGCGATGGAGTTCCTGTCGGCGGCGGCCATCAGCGCGGTGCATCTGTCCCGGTTGGCCGAGGAGATGGTCATCTGGTGCAGCGCACCCTACCGCTTCATTCGGCTGTCGGACGCCTTCACCACCGGGTCGTCCATCATGCCGCAAAAGCGCAATCCGGATGCGGCGGAGTTGGTGCGAGCCAAAACCGGCCGCGTGACCGGGGCGCTGGTAGCGCTGTTGACCGTCATGAAGGGCCTGCCGCTGGCCTACGCCAAGGACATGCAAGAGGACAAGGAGCCGGTATTCGACGCCGCCGAGGCCTGGGCGTTATCGCTGGCGGCCACTGCCGGGATGGTGCGGGATATGGCTCCGGACACCGCCAGAATGCGGTCCTTCGCCGGGTCCGGCTTCGCCACGGCGACCGACCTCGCGGACTGGCTGGTGCGAGTGCTGCGGTTGCCGTTCCGCAGCGCGCACCACATCACCGGACGGCTGGTGGCCATGGCCGAGGCCAGGGCGGTAGATCTGGCCGATCTGTCACTGGCCGACATGCAGTCGGTCGAGGCCGGCATTACCGCCGACGTGTTCTCGGTCCTGACGGTGGACGCCTCGGTGGCGTCGCGGGTGAGTTACGGCGGTACCGCACCGGCGAATGTCGCCGAACAGGCGGCGAGCTGGCTGGCGGTGCTGGCGTGAGGGTCGTTCTGGCGTTCGCGGTCGCCCTGGGCCTGCTGGCGGGGTGCGGCAAAAAGGGGCCTCCCGAACCGCCGGGCCCGCCGGACAAGATCATCTATCCTAAGGCATACCCGACGCATTAAGGCGGGCGCTGGCGATTTTCCTTCCTTCTTGTTCGACCCTATGATGTCGCGAACCAGGCCGGACGCATCGGCCGAAGCGGAGGAGACGCCCCATGCCAGGACCCGCATCGCGCTGGGAGATGTCAGCGCCGGTTCGCTATCCCGACCCGGACGTGGTCGTGCTGGACCCCAGGTTCCAGAAGGTCTTCATCGGCAACGCCGGCATTCACCGTATCGCCACTGGCTTCGACTTCACGGAAGGGCCGGTCTGGTTTGGCGACGGGCGGTATCTGCTGTTCTCCGACATTCCCAACGACCGGATCCTGCGCTGGGACGAAACCACGGGCGAGACCAGCGTATTCCGCAATCCATCGCATTATGCCAATGGCAATACGCGCGATCGGCAAGGCCGGCTGATCACCTGCGAGCACGATACGCAGCGGCTGACCCGCACCGAATATGATGGCACCGTCGTCGTGCTGGCGGATCAGTGGGAGGGCAAGAAGCTGACCGGCCCGAACGACGTGGTGGTGAAATCCGACGGCACCATCTGGTTCAGCGACAACGGCGCCGGAACGCGCGGCAACTATCTGGGTCACAAGGCGCCGCAGGAGCATCCGTTCCGGGTCTACCGCCTGGACCCCCGTACTATGACCATGACGATCGCGGTCGGCGACATGGCTCGCCCGAACGGTTTGTGTTTTTCGCCGGATGAGACACGGCTTTATGTCGTGGACACGCCGGGCGAGGGGCCGAAGAGCACGTTTGTCTACGACGTCGTGGACAATGGCACGCGGGCGGTGAACGGGCGGGTGTTCTTTGGTGGCACCGGTTGGGCGGATGGTATCCGTTGCGATACCGAGGGGAACGTTTGGTGCGGGTTCTCCGGCGGCCCGGCCGAGGACGGGGTGGCGGTGTTTGCGCCTGATGGCGTGCTGATCGGGCGCATACTGCTGCCGGAACGGTGTGCGAATGTGTGCTTTGGAGGCGTCAAGCGGAACCGGTTGTTTATGGCGGCGAGTCAGTCAGTTTATGCGCTGTATGTGGAGGCTCAGGGGGCGATCGGGGGGTAGATTCCGTTTCCTATTCGTTATGATATGGCCAGCCACCGCCGCACGAATCATTGCGGGATTCTGCGCCAAATGCCCGACCCAGCGGTAGCGATCGCGTGCACTCCAAACCCTAGGAACAGCACTCCCGAAATCCGCGTCACCCAAAGCGCATGCCGCCGATAGAAGCGGCGCACCACTCCAGCCCCGATCACCGCGACCAAAATCGCATCCGCCGCTACGAACCCAACGCATGCCGCGGCCAACAATGGAGCGAACGCGGTCCAGTCCAGCACGTTCGCGTAACGAGCCAACAGCGCTGTAAACATAGCCACCGCCACTGGATAGGCCTTGGGGTTCGACAACCCGAACGCCAATCCGCGCAGCAGCGGCAGGCGTGGTTCGGTCGTTGCTGCTCCATCCGCACCACGGCTGGCGGTCGCTGACCGGATGCCCAGCCAGCACAGGTAAACCCCGCAGGTCAGTCCAAGACCATCGAGGAACCATGTGCCAATTGTCCGCGCCCCGATAATCGCGATCAGCGACAGCGAGGCCCACAGCACGTCGCCGACGAAATGACCGCACAGGAACTGCGCGCCCGCCCGCCTGCCTCGGCTGGCCCCGATCCCCAGCAGCGCCAGGAATGCGGGGCCTGGCGCCAAGGTATAGGCGGCGCCTGATAAGGCCGAGGCGAGCAGCAGGCCGAATGTCACCCGCCGAAGCCTTGGTCCCAAGGCTCCGGCAGCATCAGATAGCCGCCGTGCCCGTCTTTCACCACATGGGCGAAACCCGGGAAGTGGACATGCATGCCGGCGACCAGTTGCCTGTCTGTTGCCACCATATCGAAGGTCCGCTTGCGCGTTGCGGCGGCGGCATGCGGATCGGTATCGAACACCATCGTGACTTCAGGCCGAGCGATTTGGATTTCGGGGACGTGGATGATATCGCCCCATATCAGCAACGATTTGTCGCCGGATGCGATCATGTACCCGGAATGACCTGGTGTATGGCCATGCAACGGAACTGATCGTACACCCGGAAAAACCTCGACGGGACCATCGAATGTCCGCATCTGGTTGTGGTAGGGTGCCATCTGCTCCCGGGCACATTGGAAGTACATCTTTTTGGCGCGTTCGTCAGCGCGACTCATGGCGGCGTCGTCGTGCCAATGCTTCGGTTCGTTCTGATGAACCACCAATTCGGCGTTGGGGAAGAATTTCTCGCCGGTTTTCGGGTTTGTCAGGCCGGCGGAGTGATCGGGATGCATGTGCGTCAGGATCACCGTATCGATATCGGCCGGGTTCACACCAGCGGCTTTCAGGTTTTGTAGCAGTTTGCCGGCGGTAGGCAGCAGATAATCGCCCGATCCAGTCTCGACCAACGCCAGCCGCCCGGCGGAATAGACCAGATAGCAATTCACAGAAGTCCGGCGACCGGGGCGGAATTGGTCGGTCAGCACTTTTGTCGCATCGGCGGGGGCGATGTTCTGCATTACCTCCACCGCGCCATCCAGATAGCCATCGGACAAAGCGGTGACCACGATGTCGCCGATGCGACGGTGGTAGACGCCGGGGATTTGGGTCGTCGGAACCATGGTAGAACTCCTGATATTATTGAGCGATAAATCCGCCGTCGATTACCAATTCGGTTCCCGTTATGAAAGACGCCTCATCAGACGCCAGGAACAGCACGCCGTAGGCGACCTCGATCGGTTCGCCCAGCCGGCGCAACGGCGTGGCCGCGATCTTCGAAGCCCGTCCCGCCGCATTCGTCGCATTCAGCATCGGCGGCAGATACCCCGGATGCACCGAGTTCACCCGGATCCCCGAAGGCCCATACTTCGCCGCCGCCACTTTCGTATAGAGCCGCACAGCACCTTTCGATGCGGCATATCCCGGATGGCTCTCGGCATTGCCGACGAAGCCCATGATCGAGGAGATGTTGATAATCGACCCCCGGCCATTCGGGATCATGGCCGCGGCCGCCAGCTTGGTGCCCAGGAACACACCGGACGCATTCACCGCCATGAGCTTGTGCCAGCCTTCCAGTGCATCGGTATCACCAACCGCGCTGCCGCTGATCCCGGCATTATTGACCAGGATATCGAGGCGGCCATACGCCGCGATCGTTTCGGCGATCAATTTCTGCCAGTCGGCCTCGGACGTCACGTCGGTGCGGACGAACTTCGCCCGCCCCTGGCTGGCGCTGATATCCGCGGCGACCGCCTCGCCTTCGGCAACCAGCATGTCGGCGATAACCACCGCGGCACCTTCTTTTGCAAACAGGCGGGCCTCAGCCTCGCCCATCCCATGTGCGCCACCGCTGATGATGGCAACTTTGTCTTTCAGACGCATGGCAATGACCTCCCTGACAGCCGTTGCAACTCCCGTATGTCCGCGAGCGTGTCCAACCGACCGATATCGGCGATCAGCCGCGCGGTCTTCTCCGTCCCCAGCACCGGATCGACCAGGGCGGCGAACTTCGCCTCCAGCCGGTCGCCCTGGCGCGCCACGTCGGCGGCCGGCACGCCGGCGTCGTGTTGCGCGGTGAACCGCGAGCCGTCGCGCAACGACAACGCGATTTCCGTAAATGTGTTCGGAATACCGGTGCGGAAATCCAAAATCACCTTGTCCCGCAATCCGATGAGCACCGGGTCGGCCGCGACCGCCTCCGAGTAAGTCGACAGACGGCTTGTATCGACGCCGGCGAGCCCCATGGCAGTGGTTAAGCGCAGCGAAAACTTCGCCTCCAGGCCAGTTACCGGTGATGGTATATTGCAGATCCGGTCACACGATTCTTCCAGCCGCACGTCGATCCGCTCCACCTGATCCGGTGCGAATCCATGCTGTTCCCGCAATTTTCGCGCCGCTTCGATCGCAGCATGAGTCATGTAACAAGACGCATGATACTTGAACAAATTATTCGTGATCCACCATCCGCCCGGTGGCGTATCGAACGCCCGCTCCGGATTGAAGTCCGGACTGTGGGTCCTTGCAAACCCTTGCCCACACTCGATCACATCGGTTCGGCTGGTGAATCCGCGCGCTGCCAGTTTCGCCGCCATTACTCCATGATACGCCGCCTTGCCTGCGTGCAGCGGCTTGCACATCGTGCCGAACATCGACTTCAACCCGGCCGCCTGCGTCCCTGCTATCCCCAGCGCCGTGGCAAACCGATCCGCATCCAGCCCCATCAGGTGCGCGCATGCCGCCGCCGCGCCGAAACTCCCGACGGTCGCGGTCGAGTGGAAGCCCAGCACATCGTAATGACCGGGGGAGATCGTACGCCCGATCCGGCATTGTAGTTCGTATCCAGCAACGAACGCGGTCAGCACATCCGCGCCGGACGAGCCGCGTTCCTCGGCCAATGCCAGCAACGCCGGCAGGATCGCCACCGAGGGGTGCCCCGGCATTGCCAGATTGACATCGTCGAAGTCCAGCGCATGCGCGGCCGCGCCGTTGATCAGCGCCGCCGACGCCACGGGCAGTCGGCTCGCGTGTCCCAACACCGATGCGACGTCCTTGCCACCCTGTTCCTGCATCTCGGCAAGCAGGATCATCGTCAGTTCGTCCGAGGCCCCGGCGATCCCGCATCCGATGTAGTCCAGCACACACTGCCGCGCCCAGGCCCGAACGGTTTCCGGAATATCCCCCAACCGCAAATTCCGAGCCTGCTCGGCCAAGGCGCGGGTCAGTCCTGTACCCGCCTTGATGTCACTGATCGCGTTCATCGTAACCCTCCCTTATCGTCCGTGGTAAATTGGTTTCCGTTTCTCATTGAACGCCAGGATGCCCTCGCGACGATCGTCCGTCGGAACCATCCGATTATAGGCCTCGATCTCGAACATCATGCCGGTTTGCAGGTCCGTGTTCAGGCCCATATTCACCGATTGCTTGATCTGCCTTGTGGAGATCGGTGCGTTGCCGGCGATCACCGCAGCGGTTTCCAAAGCCTCGGGGATCAGCGTTTCGGGCTTGCAGATACGGTTGATCATGCTCCATTCATACGCTTGCGCAACGCTGAATGGACGTCCGGTCAGCAGGATTTCCTTGGCTCGGCGACCACCCACCGCGCGCGGCAAATTCTGCGTTCCGCCGGCCCCCGGCATAATTCCCAACGTCACCTCGGTCAGCGCAAACCGGGCATGTTCGGCCGCATAGATAAAGTCGGCACACAGCGAAATCTCCATGCCCCCGGCATAGGCCGCGCCATTCACCGCCGCGATGATGGGGACCGGGCATGCGATCATCGCCCTGATCATCCGCTCGAAAATCAGATGCTGGTCCTGCCACATCTGATCCGTCATGCCGTTTCGCTGCTTCAAATCGCCACCGGCACAAAACGCCTTGGCTCCGGCGCCGGTGATCACGATGCAGCGCTGCTTGTTCGGCGTCGCGCAAAATCCGTCGAACACCGCCAGCAGGTCCAGCCCCATTTGGGTGTTCATCGCATTCGCCACTTCGGGCCGGTTCAACGTTACCAGAACAGTGTGTTCCTGGGGATATTCAACAGTTACCGTCTCGAACGTTGTCATTCTTCCACTGCCTGCATTGTCAAACGGATAAATGTGTCCATCGCGGTCGGGTCCGTCCACCGCAGCACCGCGACCAGTTCCTGCTTTGGCGCGATCCACGTCAGATTGCCGCCGGCGCCGGAGGCGAAGAAGCTGTCCTCCGGTCCGCTTTTGTAACGTCCACCGCCGGTGTTCAGCCACCACAACAGCCCATACACCGGGTTCAGCCCGCAGGGCCGCACCGATTCCGCGATCCAGCTTTCCGGCAGGATCCGCCGTCCGTTCCACTCGCCCCGGCGCAGCATCAGCAGGCCAATCCGAGCCTGGTCTTCGGCGTGGATGAGCATGCCGCCGCCCCAATGGGTGCCGCCGGACACGCTCTCGATCATCCGCCCCTCGATCTCCACGGAGGAGGTCCGGTAGCCATGCCAGGACCAATCCGATGAGGCACCGATCGGTTGCATGATCCGTTCGGCGAACACCTCCGGCAGAGGCCGCCGGAAACGCCGCAGGAGCGCCAGACTCAGCCGATTGACGCGGACATCGTTGTACTCCCAGTGCGTTCCAGGCGCTTGTAACGGTCTGGGATCACCCTTGCGGCCCTTGCCTTCCAGGCCGAGATTTCGGTTGCGGTCGATCAGGTCGGATTTGCCGAACAACTCGCCTTCCCATTCAGACGCGTTCTGTAACAAATGGCGCCACGTCACGCCGCGGTTCTGCGCAGTGTCGAAGCCACCATCATCGACAGTCAGGCCTACAGGCTCGTCCAAATCCGTGATTAACCCGTCCATCACCGCGATCCCAGCCAGCAGGCTGAGATAACTCTTGGCGGCCGAGAATGTGAAATCGACCTGATCGGTTTCCCCCCAGGATGCGATCTTGAAACCACGCCGCAACACCAGCCCGTTGGCGGGACCGCGCGGCCTGATCGGTCCCAATACCTCGTTGAACGGCGGAGGCTCGAAAAACCCGCCTTCCAGATGCAAACGCAGGTCATACGGCCACTGGGTCTCGTTCTCCGTCGCGAATCGCGCGGCTTCTTCCAGCCACATCCAGTGCATGCCGGCGACATCGGCCATGGCTTCTGGCCATGCGGCCCCGTGTGGCGGCGGCACGATCGACGGCAACTCCATCCAGGCATTTCCTTCCCGTTTCAAGCCGGGGACTATGGCGCTCCCGGCACCGGGTGGCTACCCCGCGGGCTTGCGAAGCCGGGTGTGCGGGATGGCGAAAACCGCCAACATGGTGCCGATGAAGAACACGACGCCGGCGATGGTGAACCCGATGTAGATATTGCCGGTTTCGTGGAACGCCCAGCCGACGATGGCTGGTCCGGCCAGTCCGCCGAATTGGCCCAGGGCGCTGATCATGGCGATGCCGGCGGCCGCGCCGCGCGCTTCCAGGAACACCGGCGGCAGCGTCCAGAACACCATGAACCACG
>Ga0209698_10005736_pt1 | contig 13352 bp, 12 predicted proteins | sample LitLauG_LLR_2012_FD_187203 | JGI IMG/M metagenome (GOLD analysis project Ga0209698, IMG submission 187203) | Freshwater sediment microbial communities from Pennsylvania, USA - Little Laurel Run_MetaG_LLR_2012 (SPAdes) (version 2) | ecosystem: Environmental > Aquatic > Freshwater > Creek >... | reverse complement strand
CCAGGTTCCAGACCGCCTCCGGAGTCGCAGCGCCACAGGTGTCGCACAGACACAGTCGCTTGGCCCCAGCCTCGATCGCTTCGGCAAACAAGATACCCAAGTGCACTGGCGAAGATCGTACGCTGTCCTCAGTCACGTACATCACGTCGAGGCCTTCCTTCACGGCAAAGCGGATCGCTTCCCGGGTGTGACGCCGGATTTGATCAAGGGTCCACTCCTCCGCGTACTGCCGGATGGGACTGCTCCCGATAAATAGACAGGCCTCAATCGGCACGCCCGTTAGCTGCGATGCCTCCGCGATGGGACGAATGTCCACCATCATGGTACGGGCAGCACAGTTAGGGCGGATGTGCATCCTTCGGTCGGAGATCTCGCGGCAGAGTGCGAGAACAGATTCGCGCTGGCGTGTGCCCGCCCCGGGCAGGCCGACATCTAAAGTTTCAATTCCGAGACTCTCCATGAGATGAAGAATCTCGATTTTTGCTCCCACTGGCGGATCGGTAACGGAGGGGCTCTGAAGACCGTCCCTCAGGGTCTCATCGTCGAGCATGACGTGCGCTGGCCAGGCGGTAGTCCGCGGGCCCGCGCTTGCCCAGTCGAAGATGAGGCCGTTTGCCACCGAGATTCCCATGCCGCATTCTCTCGTTTATCTCTGGATTTCGGATGCTGTCGAGTGCAACTTGCCAAACTCACCCGCTCGCCTCAAAAGCTCGTCTGCTCCCGCAGTGTCACCCTGCGCACGACGGATGATCGAAAGGTGGAACAGACTGCTGAGTTCATGAACGCCCTCTTCCAGGCTCCGTTCGAATTCGCGACGAGCGATCTCGGTCTCGCCTTCGCGCTCATGAATCACGCCCAAGTGATAGTGGGCCATTACGTATTCCGGCGTCAGGGTCGCCGAAAGCTCGAAATGCTCGCGGGCTTCTGCCAGCTGTCCCTGGTGAAACAGCGCCAGGGCAATCCGGTAGTGGGCGGCATTGTAGTTAGGATTAATGTCGAGGCAACGCCGGAAAGCCGCCGCCGCCTCCGGCATGTCGCCTCGGTGGTAGTAGGCAACCCCGAGATCGTAGTGAGCCAAGACAAATGTCGACGAGGCTGTCACCGCCCGGCGATAGTGTTCGATGGCCTGGTCCAGCAGCCCTTCGTGGAACAGAAGGTTTCCGAGTTGGTGGTTCCCCAGGACGTTGTCGGCCTCGGCGTCGAGCAAATGCTGAAGCTCCTGCCGGGCCTCGCGCCCCCGCCCCTCACGTTCATGCACCAGGGCCAAAAGGAGCCGCTGGTCAATCGAAGCGTCGCGCAGAAACCGTCCGCACTCGGCGCAAAACTTGTCTGCCGTCGCGCTGAGCTTACCGCAGCGGGGACATCGCACAGTGCCCTGAATCACTTCTGACATACGAACCTCCTTACGAGCGCCTCAGTCCAAACGCGTGGGGTCAAGCGCACAATCCAGGCAAAGACGTTGCGCCGGTGTGAATCCTTCTTTCTTGAAGAAAGCAAGAAGGTCAAAATCATCCCAAGATACTTCGGTGCGCAGCGTCGTGACTCGGAGCGCCGATAGATTCAGCCTCAACTGCCGCAGTAAGGCTTTGCCTATGTGTTGGCCGCGGTTTGCCTTATCCACGCCAATGGCATCCAGCGAGGCGGTGGGCTCGCTGACTCCGTACTCGCCGTAGTAGAGCGAAGCGATGACGAATCCGACGACGCGTCCATCGACTTCCGCGATCAGAGAGATTTGCAGGGCCGCTTGTTTCACCGCTCGTTCCAACATCAATTCGAAATAGCGGGGACGGCGCCGGCCGCTGGCTACTGCGTCAATCGCAACGACCGCCTCCAGGTCATGCTGGTTCATAAGTCGCACCAGGGTACGGTCCGTTTCCAGAACTCCGGGTTCTTCCAGAGGTTTGGTACTCATAGAGCTCCTCTCTCACACACTGCCGAGCGACTGTCCCCCATCGACGCGAAGGATTTGCCCTGTAATCTGCTGTGGCCCAGGCCCGCAGAGAAATTGACTGCTGCAGCCACATCCGCAGGTTCGACGTATCTTCCTACCAGACTCTCCGCCAAAGCAGCGTCGCGGATTGCCGGCGGCAGGCTTTCGGTGAGCGGCGTGCGTACCCATCCCGGCTCGACGACGTTGACGAGAATCCGCTGGCGGGCAACCTCGCGCAACCGTCTTTGCGAAAGCGATCAAACCAGCCTTCCTTGCCGAATACGCGGATGTGCCGAACTTGCCGCGCGAACCATTGATGGAGCCGATGAGCACGATCCGCCCACCTTCGCCGGCCCGCATCACAGGAATGGCATGGCGCAGCAAGAGGAAAGCCCCTCGTAAGGTCACGTTCTGCACAAAATCCCAATCCTCGACAGCGAGCTTCCATACAACTGCTTCACCGGACACTCCTGCCGCGTACACGACCAGATCAAGGCGCCCGTAATTTCCCGTACCTTGGCGATAGGCGCAGCCACTGAGCCATCGTCCCTCACATCACAGGCTAGGAAGGGCGCGGTTGGCGGACTCGCCACATCCAGTGAGACTGCGCAGGCTCCTTGCTGGTCCAGGCCAGCAATGATGGCGGATCCGATTGCGCCGGATCCCCCAGTTCCCAGGGCAATCTTGTTCTCGAGAGTGCGGTTCACGCCACCACCTCAGCGCGCCTCGCGAGTACCCTATGCCGGTATGCACCCCAAAGCGCAGCCCCAATCGCTCCGGCGTAGATCGAGTCTGGGTGAGTACGCACACGCATGGCCAGCTTTTCTTCGGCAATCTTCTCTTCCAAAGCACGGCACAGCCCGATATCAGCGGCCAGTCCGCCAGTGATCGCCACCTCACCGCACGCATCGATCGAGCGTAGAAGCTTCGTGTAGCGCCCCGCCATCGACAGGTGAATTCCTTTCAAGATGTCGCTGCGCGAAATGCCACGGCTCACCATGTTGATGACGTCGGTCTCCGCCAGTACCGCACAGATGCTGCTGACCGATTCCGGATTCTTTGCCTTGCACGACAAAGGTCCGATGTCCTCCAGCGTGATGCCAAGGTAACGGGCAACGTTCTCGAGAAACTGTCCGGAACCGGAGGCGCACTGGCTGGTCATACGGTACGCCATTACGCGGCCACGCTCGTCAACCCGCATGGCACGCGCGTGCAGGGCCCCAATGTCGATCACGGCGCCGGTGTGGGGCATGAGGAAAATTGCTCCTCGCGCGTGTGTCGTCATTCCGTAAAAATGACCGCGACGGAAATCCACCAACTCGCCTTCTCCGGTGCTCGCGGTATAAGCGATCTGGCTCTGGTGCACTCCAGCCGCTTCCAGAGATACCGCATAGCCTTCCCGAATCACCTTCTGCAGTTCGCGCCGGCGGATGCGCTCGTTGTGCAGAGCCAGCACGGTCACGGCTCTGTCTCCGGCAGTTCGTACCAACGCAAACTTGACGGCACTCGAGCCCACGTCGACGCCTGCTGCGAGGATGTCCTCTCCAGCCTTCATGCCGCATTCCTTCCGTCGGCGGTACGCTGCGCGAATAGCGCCGCTCCGAGAGCCCCGGTGTAGATGGACTCCGGAGAAATATTGAGTTTTCGCGCGCCATAGTTTTGTTTCACCAGGCCTTGTAGGGCGGAAACCGCCGCGGGGTTACGGGCCACTCCCCCGGTAAACGTGAATTCGTCGGAAATCCCTCCGGATCGCGCCAGTAGCGACATTGCCCGCAACATGATTGCCCGGTGCAGGCCCGCCAGGATGTCCGACCGCTTCTGCCCCAGAGATAGGCGATCCCGCAGTTCGGCTCCGGCAAAGACCGTGCAGGTGCTGTTGATCTTCACGCTGCAGGTACTCTCTTGTGCCAGCCTGCCGAGTTCATGCAAGCCGAGGTTCATTTCGTCGGCGATATAGCCTAAGTAGCGGCCACATCCGGCCGCACACCGGTCATTCATCTGGAAGCTGGTGACAATGCCGGTGTGATCAACTTGAATCGCCTTGGTGTCCTGACCACCAATATCGAGCACCGTTCGCGTGCCATCAAACAGGGCATGGGCGCCCAGGCCATGGCAGAGGATCTCGCTGCGGATCTGTTCTTTCGGGAACGGTAGCCGTTGTCGGCCATAACCTGTACCCACCATTCCAAGTACCCGAAACTCGACCGATCTTACGGACTCAACGGCGGAGCGCAGTTTTGTTTCATGTTGGCGGATGTCCGCAGGCGCAGCAGTTAACGTTTGCTGCAGTGCCGCTCCGGCGTGCCGTTCAAATGCCCCTTCCCCTGCCGCATTCTCGACCTCGAGGATGGCGGCGTCGAACAGACCACACAGGACGTCAAAGGAGGCGTGCTTCGATTCGCTGAACTGTTCCGCGAACTGCATGTAGTCGGCGGCAGCGAGATCGCGGAAGAAGTCGCTCTTCCGCACCGACAATTCACTGAAATGGCCAGGAACGCGCGACCGCATCGCGTGGCAGATGCGATTGAGCATTTCCTTGACTGCCCTCCGATTGGGCGCGTACCGGGGTGCATCGGTACAGCGGTGCAGCGTCGCCTCCAGGAACTCCAACTGTTCCAAATATTGCTGCTGGCGGAAGTTACGCACCAGCGATCCGATAAACCTCGTTTCCATTCCGGACAGTTCTGGGTCGGCTGCCATGGCATGCCGCACCAGCTCAAATCTCGATTGCACGAGCGCTTCCTCGCGAACAATGAGGGACGCCACTTCGTAGTTGCTGCGCGTATTGGTGATGCCGCGGCCAATGACTCGGCCCGTTCGATCCAGCGCGATGGCTTTTGTCGTGGTCGAGCCAAGGTCAATGCCGAGCAAAATCTCTACGCTCATGCCGTCACCCCGGCTACCTTCTTTTGGGCGAGCATCTGCACATAGCTCTCAATACGGTTCTTGATGTTTGCCGGCGAAAAGTATCGCGGATCCACGAGATCGCTTTCGATGAATCCCCCAGGCACACCCGTCCGCTGCTCGAGTTGCCGCAGCATCAGTAACTGGCCGACACTGAACGAGTTGCAACTCTTAACGCTGTTGATCACGAAACCGTCAGCGCGGTACTCGCGGATGTAGCGCTCCAGCAGATCGACGCGAGCGGGCAGCCCAAGGTTGGTGTAGCAACCCAGGCAATATTCCGCCAGGCTTTCGAGAGGGCGATTGGGGTCGTGGCGGAAACCGCGGTCGTAGAGTCCACCCACTTTCGTATAGCTGCTGGCAACTACGACAGCGCCTTCGTCGTAGAACATCTTCCAGAACTCGCGGAAGCTGGTCCAGTTGGGTGGGCCTTCTACTACCAGGCGATAGCGCTGACGCGCCATCGTGCCCTCGGGAGTGACCGGACCAAGCCCAAGCTTGACTCGTTCCGCGATCTCTTCTCGCAGCACGCGGTAGTACACAACCCCCTCGCTCGTGCCTCGGAAGGCTGTGAATATCGGGCCGATGTAATACACACCGCCGAAGTACGCATCAATTGGTGAGGGCTCGTTCTTCGCGCTCTCCAGCACCCACACGAAGTCGTCCTCTGCCTTGGCTGAAAGAGCCAGCATCTCGGAAAGTCGCCCCTCGTCGTAGCGCCGGCCGCTGACTTGCTCCAGCTTCGGGATCACCTCGGTGCGCAACTGTTGCACCACGTATTCGACATGGTGTGGTTCAATGCGTCCGTTGGCCAGGTACGGCACGTGTAGCATGGCTACCGGGCATTGGTACTCCTGGCGCAGCAGTTCGAACCACTTGAGAAATGTGAAGCATCCCGTGTAAGAGAGCAGCAGCATATCCGGATTAGGAAGTTTCACGCCGGTCGGACCTACATTGCCCGATTTCAGCATGCCGATGTCGCATTTGACGTAGGTGCAGACGTCCTCGCTGTGGCCTTGCTTCTCCGCTTCCGCAATGTAGTTGGCGGAGAGCTTGCGCATGCCGGACTGGAGCGCGTTGATCTCCGGCAGGATCGGCAGCAGATCGAAGGACCGCAGCAGTTCGGTTAAGTTCCCCGGAACAAAAGTGGAGACGACTCGCCTTCCTTCCTCGCGCGCCCGTCCCAGAGATTCGTAGTAGCCCCCGATGAGTTGCTTCTGCAGGACCATGCTCTGCTCTTTTTGCACGGTCGATGCGTTTGCAGAGTTTGCGCTCATGCCTCGCTCCACAGTCGGATGGAATCTGAGAAAGTGCCCGCCTGTTCCCGGATGACGGCAAACTGTCCCGTATCCTCGGAGTACTTGAACTGAGTGTGGGGAATATGTTCCCGTTCCAGAGCGGTGACCAGCATGGGTTGCTCCAGCAGCGCGGGATCGCAGAAACTCGGAGCGCAAAAGATGACTCCATCCGCGCGATTCCGCTTCACGGCATCGACCAGCCACCGGCCGCGTTGCCCATTGGGCGCATAACAGGAAGCCGTCGCGACGCTTTGCGTCAGGTATGCCTGCGCCAGGTTTTCGATCGCGTCACCCTCTTCAGGTACCTCGCCCGTGAACCAGCGCAAACCCAGCAGCAGGTCGTCGTTCACGATCCAGCAGCCCGCGCGTTCCAGTGTAACCAGCAACGCCAGAGGGGGTTGTTCACAGAACATGCCCGTCAGTACGACGCGGCTGCGATCTTCGGGAAGTGCCGATCCCTGCGAGGCGGTCTCGAGGTAGCTACGCAACATCGTAGTGTGCTCTTCCGGCGGCAGCACACTACCGGCTCGCAGTACCGCATAGACCTGCGAAATGGGATAAAGCCATGGCGATTCACTTCGTGCCTGGTAGAGTTCCCGAATCGCACGGCGGTTCTGGTTATAGATCCGGATGCTGTTGCAGAGGCTTTCGTCGGAAATGGGTCCGCCTGCCAACCTCGCCATGTCCTCGCGGATCGCCGTCAATTCCCGGCGCCAGAATTCACCTCCAACGCGGGCATCGTAGTTCTGGGGTAGATCGACATAGCGCACATAACACCCAGGAAAAAGCATCGTCCACATACCGCTCAGGTTGCGGATGACGTCACAAATTGAAGGAAACAACATGCCATCGAGCGCATCCAGACGTCCCGATAATGCTAGCTCGATCGTGCTGCGGGGAATGTGGCAGATGTAGCTCTGGAAGTAGGCATCTCCGCGAATAATCTCCAGACGGTCGCCTCCCCCGAAGATGCCGACGGGCAACATTCCCGCCGCATGAATCAGTTCTCGCGGAACATAGATTGGCATGTAGCCGATCGCTCTGCGCCCGGGCACACGGGATTTCCATTCCGCGACTGCCTTGTACTCAACGTCTTCGTACAGGGTCTGGACGCGGCTCAGGATCTGTTCGAGCTTGGGGTTCACGCGCGCGCTCCTCTCCTCTCCCACCTCGGCTCACGTTTTTCGATAAACGCTCGCAGTCCTTCGAGCGCATCGGACTCCGCCATGAGTTCGTCAAGGTAAATGCGCTCCAATTGCGGCAGGTCCGGCTGCAGTGCTCGTCGCAGCGGGAGGCGAGCAGCCCGCACACCGTAGCGCAACGCAACCGGCGAACGGGCCAGAAAGTGATCGCGGATCCATGTTTCGACGATCGCGTCCAGCTGTCCTTGCGGCGCGGTTTGCGCGATCAATCCTGCTGCCGCGGCTTGGGCGGCGCTCCATGCGGCTCCGGTCAAGACGAGTTCGGAGGCGCGGCTCACTCCAATCCGGGCCGGTAATAGCACAGCCGCCGCGGGTGGGAAAACCGCTAGCTTGATTTCGGGACACGCGAACCGGGCGCCTTCCTCCGCGACGATGAAGTCGCAAGCCAGAGCCAATTCAAATCCTCCGCCCAGGCACTGCCCGCGTACGGCGGCAAGGGTGACGGCCGGCAGGTCCAGCAATTGCCCAAGCAATCCGCTGAACCGCGCCAACATGGTCCTGACATGCTCAGGCAGGTGTTCTTGCACGCTGGCGCCAAAGCTGAAATGCGGGCCTTCCGCGGTAAGAATCATTACTTTGAGGTCTGGTCGATTCCGGAGATCCTCGAAGGTCTCAGCCAAAGCTGCCATGATAGCTTGGTCGACGATGTTGGCCTTAGGAGCAGCCAATGCGATGCGGGCGACTTGGCCATCATGTTCAAAGAGGAGTTTCAGGCCGGTCATCGTCCCGCCTTTGTCGTTTCCCGAACTGCCCAGGGTGCAATCTCCGCGATCAACTCCTCGCTCCAGCGCGCGCCTTCCGCCAAGCGCTGACGTAACCGAACGAAGTCCACCTCGCGCTGCTGCTTGGTGCCGTGGTGGAAAGCGCGAAAACCAGCGTTAGCCTCCGTCATCATGTTGAGTGCCAACCAGGCGCGGTTGGTTTCGCGGTTGCGATCCCAATGTTCCAGTTTGTGTTTCCTCACGCTCTCGAGAGTCTTCGTCAGGCAATCCGGCATGGTATGCAGCAGCTTCGTGCACAATCCCTCAACCGCTTCGTCCAGCAAGGAAAGATCAACAGCGCCTCTGGATATCAGAGCTTTACCCGCCTCTCGGGCCTCGCCGGTCTTCCACTCTCCGAAAATCATGCGGCCAAATTCGTCGTATTCCCGATCGGTCACGACCAGCGGGTTAGACACATATTTGCCGTCAACTTTGAGGGCCGGAACGATCTGCGTCAGTCCACCCAGACGATAGAAGCGGTGGGCGCTCCACGGTTCGCAGAGCGTCGCGCTGTACATTGCTTGCTCGATACCCACGAACAATGGGAGGAAATCGGTGCTGCCACCATCGGGCGCGGAACCGTGTCTTGGTCCGGCCTGGCCGAATACGGCAAGATCGCTGGCGACGGAAAAATCACACGCCATCCCAATCTCCTGGCCTCCGCCGACTCGCATGCCGTTCACGCGGCAGATGACCGGTTTGTCGCAACTCAGGACGGTGCTGACCATGTCATTGAACAAGCGCATGTACTGCCGGTATTCGCCTGGGGCCCCGGCATAAATCTCTGCATACTCGCGCGTGTTGCCGCCAGTGCAGAAGGCCTGCGAGCCCGCCCCTGTGATTACGACAGCAACCGCGGCACGATCATTGCTGGCTTCGCGTAAGGCGAGAATCACTTCCTTGATCGACGTCGTCTTGTAACTGTTCAGCTCGCGCGGATTGTTCAGAGTGATCCACACATTGTGTAGTCCGTTCACGCTCGTGCCGTCTCGATCGCGTGCGGGCCTGCGCTCCAAAAGGATCTCGCAGGGGGAAAGCGGTTCGATAAGGTTGTGATCTTTCATGGCTTTGTTCTCTTTTTCTATGCGCCCTCCTGCGGCACCAGCACCGCTCTCCGCCGGAGTTGGTGATGATGGATAGCTTCGAGAACCTGCTGGCCCTTCTCGAGTGGGTGCATCTCTACAAAAGGTTGAATCTGAACTCTTCCATCGAGCACCATGGCGAGCGCGTTCGGATACTGATCTGGAGGGCATCCCCAATTCCCGCGAGCGGTGGCATCAAAGGCCATCAAATTAGATAGACGCAGTTCAACTTTCTGCGCGGTGTACCCAACGATCGCCAGGTGAGCACCCGGGTTGAGCAGGCTGAACGCAGTCTGCTGGCCATTGACCGTACCGCTGGTTTCGAAGATCTTGAGGCCGATCCCGTGCCGGCCGCTCTGCTTGGCGAAGGACCTCACGGCTGACTTCACATCTGCGCACGCGCGGGCGTTTAGTGCGAGCGCAGCGCCGTGCGCTGAGGCAAGCTCCAGCCGGTCTGCGTCAACATCGATGGCAACAACAGCGGCTCCAAGCGCGGCGGCAATTTGCACTCCGAAGCCCCCGATCCCGCCGGCTCCGACAAACACCGCGACGTCGGCGGCGTTCAGACCGGAACGCCGAATGGCCTCATACGGAGTAGTAACTGCGTCCGCGACGACCGACAGCATTGCCAGGGTGAGTCCCTTGGGAAGTTCTTCGGGCACCGGACACAGGCCGCGTGCCGGCACGCGTACATGGGTCGCAAATCCTCCATCGGCATCGTTGCCCGGCATGAACTGTTTGTGGCAGATGGTCGGACGGCCGCTACGGCAGGCATCGCAGTCCCCGCACGGAATTACGGCAGGCACAATAACGCAGCGCCCGATCCAGCTTCCGGTGTGCACGCCCGCTAGCACGATACGGCCCGCGATTTCATGTCCCAGGATCAAGGGCAGCGCGTGGCGCGTGGGAATTCCCTCAAAAGCAAATCCAATGTCCGTATGGCAAACCCCGCAGCCTGCCACCTCGATGATTACGTCGTCAGGTGAGAGTTCTCCCAGGGCCGTTTCGCCCCAGTTGAACTGACCCTTAGCAACCAATCGCAGGCCCTTGTTCTTGGCAGGAGTGGAGAGTACGCTTTGTGCGGGCAGCACTGTTGTCATCGCGGCGGCCTCCCCCCATAATTCGAACGAGCGTTCGAAAAAACAATGAACAAAGGCTACCTTGGTTTGGGGGCCGAGGAAGTGATTTCAATCACACCCACCTGTGATTTGGGGGGCTCCGAAGATATCGCCCTTCACCGCTTGCGGATTTCGCGCATTTTGGGGCGGTTGGTCGGCAATCTGGAAAGTGAACCCGTTCCCGCTCACCGTGAGCAATGCGCAGCGAGTTTCGGAATATCAAACGTCGTTGGACCCAGAATTCGGAAACATTGTTACAGGTGTGTTGACCGTGTGAACGCAAAAGATAATTTGGGCCAGTATTGGGCTCGGGCGGTCCGTGGCTTGGGCGAACTCCATGGTTCGGATCGGGCGAAGAGGTCGGCAGGGGAATGGAATGGCGGATTGTGATGTTGTCACTGCTCACGAGGATCTCATGCACCAGCAATCGTACGACTCTCTGACGCTCTGCCACTTCCAGGACATTTCCTCTGGCGCGCAGTCGTGTGCGGAACTGGGCGAGGGTTTCCACCAAGCGCAAGTTACGGGTTGGGTCGACAGCCGTCATCTCCAGCGATTGCAGCTCCGCTTCATTTGCCCGCTGCTGTTTGCGCAGATCCGGCATGCGGCAGCGGAGCTCTTCTAAGGTGATCAGATTCTCCTGGTATCCGGTCAGCAGCCGCTCCATGCTCTTGGTCAGGCGCGCTTGATCGCGACGGAGCGCCTCTTCGCGCCGCTTCAGAGGATCAGTGGTTTGAGCTGCGTGCAGCCGGCGATCTAACTCCGCCTGCAGCAAGCTGGGATCTTCCAGCAGCCGCATAATCTCCTGCCACACCACCGCATCGAGTTGCTCCTGAGGAATCGGCTTGTTGTCGCAAACCGCGCCCTTCAGATGTCGGTAGCCATCCCGTCCTAAGCAGCGATAGTAGTAGATCGTGCGCTGGGAAGTTCGCGTGGAAGCTCGGTAGAGTCCATAACCGCAACGCTGACACACCAACAGTCCCTGCAACAAAGAGGGTTCGATCGTACGTCGAGGAGAGAACCTCTTATTTTTCTCGAATTGCTCTTGCGCCAGAGCGAAGGTTGCTTCGCTGACCAAAGCGGGTACAGGGATTTCGATCCACTCTGGACGAGGCCGTTCTCGAAACGAACTGTCACGGCTGCACAGGCCACGCTGACGCAAGCGGCGTGTGATTCGCTGACGCGGACGAAGCTCGGTTTTGCCATAGAAAGCGTGGCCTGCGTAAGCCGGGTTATGCAGCATCCTCCAAAGGGTTGTGCGTTCCCATCGGCTCTCTCGCGTCCGGGTTGGCACCTCGCGTTGATTGAGTAAGCCTGCGATGGCGCCCAGGCTGAGACCTTGCCGCGTGTAGGCATCGAAGATGAGACGCACCACCTCGGCCTCGGACTCCACCACTTCGTAGTAGGCCGCCGAAGTATCGGTCTTCTTCACGTAGCGATAGCCGAAGGGGGCGCCCGACAGCACATTGATCGAGCCCTGCTGCGCGCGGTGCCGCTTGCCACGGCGAGAACGCTCGGCAATCTGTGCCCGTTCGTATTCCGCAATCATCCCTTGAAACTGGACCAGCAACTGATCTTCGGCGGTAGCGCCGGAAGGTGCTCGCAAAAAGATCAGTTCCACTCCACAGCGGGCCAACTCTTCGGCCAACAGAACTTGATAGGCATATTTCCGACTCAAGCGGTCTGGTGAGTAGATAAGAACGGTTTGGATCTCACCCGCCGCCGCGAGGTCCCGCAATGCCTCCAAGCCAGGACGGACCAAGGTGGCGCCACTATAGCCATCATCCTGGAACTGCCACTCGGACGGGACCAGGTATCCGTTGGTCTCGGCGAATTGCATCAACGCCGCTACCTGGCTGGCAATGGTGTGGTTCTCCTTTTGCCGATCGGAGGACACACGGGCGTAGAGGGCGGCAGGCTTGTTCATTCACCACCTCCTGGCAGCTTGCCGGCTGCGGGCTTGGAGCAATCGACCAGCACCTGTCCGATGCGAGCAGCTCGTAGGCCTGAGCCAACTTGTCCGGCAATAATCGGTCGAAGTGGTATTCCAGATGGACGGTTCGCGACGGACTGCGCGTCCGATCAGCCACGACCTCCCCCACGGTGCAGGACCGCCGAGAAAGCACGGCTGGCGATCTCGCTCAAGGTCAATCCGGTCGAAGTGGCGTAGCTGCGGAGTCGCTCCACGAGACGGCGCGAAAGCTTGACGGTGAAGGATACTTTGACATCGCCGACCGGGACGGGGTGCTTGAGTCGCTGTGCCTGCTCGAGGTAGCGATAGGCCTGGCGCTCGGAGATGGAGCAATCCCGGGCCAGTCTCTGGGCAGCCTCGGGCCAATGCGGATACCGCTGCAGAAGGGTGCGGGCCAAGTTGAGCCGTTTGGCCTTTTGGATATGGCTGGCTCGAGGCATATGACATGTAAGTACGCCCGTATACGTCATCACTCAAGTATTTCTTGAGGTTCATCATCATTCCTGGCGATACCTCACAGTGCGTTCAAACTGAAAGTTGCCTTTTGCGTTACAGCAGTGTTGAGACTGGCCAGCGCCATTTTCTCAGTATTACAGCCCATGGGGGGCAGAGTTTTCGCTTCTCAAAATTCAATTTGCGAGGTCGAAATGACAAACAAAACAACGCCAGAAGAAGACGTCTACGCGGTCGCTACTGCTGGAGGGCGGCGCCGGAGCAGGAATTGAGAGTTGGTAGAGGTGCTGGGCAGGCAATTTGGCTGTGATCAAGTCCGGGCTGTTCTGGACCTGGCCGAAATGGTTAGCGGCGGCAATTGAGTGGAAAATTTTGCATGGTAAGACACTCCGACCTGTCGCACACTTGTTTTGGCAGATCCTAGAGCTCACTAAGACCCTTGGTGAGGTCACCGTTAAGGAAATCGAAGCATCAACGAGTGCGAACCGCAATTACGATCAAAGTACATTTACGAAAGCTAACAAACGATAACCACCTTGCGCAGGTCGGCAAAGGCCGCGGCGCGCGTTTCACTCTGAAGTGAAGCCATTTCTGCCGGCATCGTATTCATGTTAACGAGACACGAGGAAAAG
>Ga0209698_10005735_pt1 | contig 13359 bp, 13 predicted proteins | sample LitLauG_LLR_2012_FD_187203 | JGI IMG/M metagenome (GOLD analysis project Ga0209698, IMG submission 187203) | Freshwater sediment microbial communities from Pennsylvania, USA - Little Laurel Run_MetaG_LLR_2012 (SPAdes) (version 2) | ecosystem: Environmental > Aquatic > Freshwater > Creek >... | reverse complement strand
GCATAAGATGTTTCGCTTTGCAATCAATAATTTGGTACGGGCTTACTTATTCCTGCAATTTGTTGAAGCCGGCAATTTTAAACAAATCGTCTCATTGACGGCATCCAAAATGACCTGAACCGCACTAAAGGCGGGAGCTCATGGATAGATATTCTTTACAACCAGGCAGATGAATATCACGGGAATGACACGGCGAGGGGCGTGCAATACCTGGACGACGGCTACGCCCTGGTAAAAAGTGTATTATCTTTATCCGGTAGCTAATTATGATGAAGAAGAAACCAGGCTGTTTATCGAAATTGAGAAAATGGATGTAACGCTCTTGCTCGATGCTGCAATCAATTATTATCAGAAAAATGTTGCCTGAAATCATCACAACATGATATTGCCCGGTCAAAACTTTCCATTTCTGCCTGAAAAGCCAGCAAGCATCTTTGCTCTGTAAACAAGGAAAGTTCAAAGAAGATGTTCCATTTATCCGAAAGCATTTGTCCAACTTGTAAAAACTTCCGTTGCGTGTCAAATTCAATTTGTTTCAAACATAATTCAAAGCAATCGGCAAGTTAGCCAGGCATCAATTGATATAAAATTCTTGAAATGAGAATCGGCAAAGATGTGTTCGAAATTTTTGTAAAACAACTATAAGTCGCTATTGACAACTGGAAAAATCCCTTAATTATATGCTCTGTCCAAAGGTCAACAAATTGTTGTCAGGGTCAAGCATTGAAAATTCCTTTTGCCCCCATGGCTTAACATGCAAGTGCCCGGCTGGGTGGACACTCAATTTCTTATCTAAAATTGATTGATACAATTGATCAATGTTATCTGTTCGCAAGTAAATTTGCCCGTAATTTTCTTTTGGGTCAAGCTCTTTAAAAAGGAAAAAGTGAATTTCTACCTTACCATTTTCAACCATTAGGTATTCAGGAAAGTCTCCACTTCCAAGTTCCGTAAATCCCATTTCGGTCACGTAAAAATTTCTTGTCGCCATCTTGTCGCGCATTGGCAATTTAGGATGAACGGCTGTTAACATATCTTCTTGATTGTTGCGCTCTTATCAGAGCAAAATTTTTTTTTCGTCAGTAACTTAGATGTTCGGGCATCACTTTCGGGCGGTTATTGATTGGATATTCTGCCCTGGAGTGCCGTTAAAAAATGTCTTAAACAATAAAGGTAGCAACTTTTCCGTCGCTCGATCAGTCCCTAAGAACATTTGCCGGTAGCTGACTACCGCATATTGACAGCACGCCAGCCATTTCCCTTTTTCCACCCACTGATCGTATGCAGGCTCTTTTCCTCATATCCAATTTAAATCTGCCCAGATAGATTACCGGTCAACCTTTCCGCAACACCAAACAAATAGAGAATCTACACCGACAGGTTAATCCCTTTATACATCTCTTATTGCCAGTACACTGGTTTATTTATTGATTACCATTACCCGATACCCGATTGCAGAGCCCTCAAAGACCCAGTCGGATGGATATGGAAGGCCATAAAACGGGTCACTGTTTTTGCCTGCACAATTTAAATAAATTATGACTCAATCAAAATACCAGGTACACTCCCAGGAATATACCATTCTTTTTAGCATAAGGATTATTCAGGTAATCCAACCTTCTGAAATATTCCACGGACAATACATGAAAAATATTTTCAATCCCAACACCTGCTTCCATATAAGGTTCAGGTCCCATAACATTGAAATTGGAGTTCTTATTATAATGTTGGTTTTGCTGGGTCATATCACCCCAATATGAATTGAATGACATCCGCTCTCTCCAGCCCCATTTTTGCAACAAAGGGATTTTATCAAACAACGCTCCGCCGAGGTAAAACCGGGTATGCAGGCTAATATATCTGTCGGCAGCAAACTCATACGGGGCCATCATATTAAAAGTATATTTACTGGCAACATAGTATTCATTTCCAGCCGGAATATTTAATAGCAGGTAAGGTAAGGTACCAAAAACCTTTCCCACATCTACCTTATAGAACAACATACTTTTCGGTGGTAACCGCAGCCTTTGCTCAACACCCAGGTTTATCTTGCTGTAATCAAAAAGTGCTTTTCCAAAATCAAAGCCGTATGAATAATCCGCTGTGATTATTGGCGAAAAAGAACCAAGCAAAATATTATCATAATTAAGGATCTTAGTCCTTTCATGGTGGGCATATCTCAGTTGAAAATTGGCTTCGGCTATTGGTAAGATTTTGGCAAAAACGCTGTCATAAGGTATATCAAGGGCAGGATTGATTGGCCGGTATTCGAAATTAAATACGGGGTTTAATTCTTTATAGTCCACACGAGCCTGGCCAGAGAAATCGGGCGAAATATATTGCTCGTGCCTCAGTTCAACCTGCTTCACAAGCATTCTCGTATAAGGTATATTTTTTCGCAAGAATGAATTGATAATGTTGTCATTATCCATCTCATCATTATTATCGTTGATAAAATCATAGTCGCTGGCGCCGGTAATGCTGGTTTTGGTCCATTTTGCCTCATTCCATATATATTTAAGTCCCAGCATACCTCTCAGTTTCTGATCCTTGGATCCATACGCTCCATACCCATAAAAATTGATTTTCTTGCTGATTCCCGCCATCGTCCAGAATCCCAGCCGTATACGCCAGCCTTCCAGCGTATTACTGCTTAAGAAAGAAGAATACGGTCCCACCCGCAGGTATTTTCCAAAATCCCAATAACCGGTACCGGCAAAGGCAATTAACTTTATATCCTGCTGAAACCTCCTGTTTTCCTTTAACGAGTCCACCATTTGGTAAATGCTTTTTTCATGAAGCGTAAGGGAATCCGGGCGGTTATTTACCCAAAATGATTCCGGTTTGTTCCAATTGGTGGTCTTTTCCCTATTAATAAGTTGGCTTACGACGGCTGAAGGTTCCCCGGTATTCAATTTCAACTTATCGGTGACAGTAGTGTTGCGGATTATGAATTGAAGCGTTGTTTTACTTCCGGGGTCGGGCAGACCCAGGAGTGAGAGTCCACTTTCAAATTTCACTGCCGAAGTAAATTTATGCGGCATATAAGCATAATTGTCCGAAGTGCTGTCGTACACCTTCGAATAATCCTCTGTATACCGAATATCTTTTACAAAATTGATATTGGCAGTTTGGTTCAAATGCATCTCTACGCTTTGAACCGCCAGGTTTCCCAAATTAATCCAGAGAAGTCCGGAAAAGGCCCTTTCGTAATTTCTTAGCGCCTCGAAACGAATCTCGATCAGGGTGTCTCCCGATTCGAAAGTTGAATCTCCCTGAAAGAAATTATAATAATGAAATGCGTTGGCATTTAAAGGACTGACATATGTTTGATCGAAGATTGGAATCCAGTCATCATAAATATTGAAATTGAAATAGAACTTATCCAGCCTTGAAATAAATTCATCAGTTCTCAACCCTAAGCTCTTACGAGCTATGATATTTTCCCGGTCTATATTGGGTGAAACGGAGTGGTAATCATTGGCTAGCCATTCCTTAAAATAAACAGGCAGTTCTTTTTCAAGAATTGCATTGCTATCGAGGGAACCATAGGTTTTTAGCATAAGGCTTTTGAGGCCGGCTCCTTTGGATTTGGAAAAATCAATTTTATCAATATCAAGTTCATTGCGAGTATAGCGCAAAAAACTGTAACTTCTGAAGCGAGAAGGATTGTTTTTATCTTTGTTTTCGATGACTCTTTCCATAAAAGACCGGCCCGGCTTCTTTGGAACGGAAATCACAACAGACTGTAAACTATCCACTTTGTTTTGCAGGGTTATTACCAATCTTTCCGTATGCCCTTTTTGAAGCTTTTCCTGAAAAGTTTCAAATCCAACATTAGATACTTCGAGGCTGTCAAATGATGCATCTGCAATCATTTTGAATGAGCCATCCATTTTAGACAATGTCCTGTAGCTACTTCCCTTAAGGGAAACGGTCGCATTTTGCAAAGGAAGGTTGCTGTTACCCGCCACAATTTTGCCTGAAATAACATACACTTCTTGTGCCATCAGCAACTCCGGCAGAGACAACAATAACCAAAAAAAAAGGGTCCGAAATGAAACTGCACTGGTCATTGCAAATCTCTTCCATATTGAAGCGGGTATATTAACTAAACTTTCGATGGGATTTGTTTATTAAATAGTTGCAATAGCCTTTGAAAAGGTTGGGTTCCGGAGTTTACTGTGAAACCAGTATCAGGCTATTATCGTTTCATAGCGTTTTTCGCAACTCTTTAAGCATCATTCAACCAGTCAGCAATTTATATGCCATGATCCTGACTATTACAACCACCAGCATATGAAGCAATCCTTCGGTTTAAAAGCCTTCCGAAAAGCCAATTGCCCAATTTATTGCAAAGACTACTTTGATGATAGATTTCCCAATTTAGAAAAACTAAAGCCGATTGGTGAATTGACCAATCTGCGAAAAATTTGTGAAAAAAATAAAGAGCTATAAAAAACTCTGGTAAATGCAATTCCTTATTTATCTTAATCACAACAAATATTCATTTATACGAACTCCCTCACTTTTTCATTCAGTGCTTTTGTATTTTCTTTTACTCCATCTTTTAACACCGAGAAATTGTGCTTGCCCTTATTGAATGTTTCTTTAATTGATTTGCTGAATTGTTTTTCTGCATCGGCAATTATTTTTCTTGTTTCGCTGCCTTTTTTGGGAGCAAGCAAAAGGCCAAGCACACCGCCAGCAGCGATACCTGAGGCCAATGCAATTAAAACTTTGCTATTATTTTTCATGACTAAAAAAGTTTATAGTGAAAAACATGATATTTATCCAACATCGAAGGTAAACCCGATAACCTTTGCAGGTTATGACTGGAAACAATGATTTGTATGACGATGATCAGCAGAACCAACAATGCGCCTGCTGTCATAAATACTCCAAAAATTGTAAATCAAAAAGCAATCCCGACCGATAAAAGCCATTTTTCGACTGACTTGAGGGAAAATGGCAACGTCCTGGGAAAACACATGCTTCTGTCTTCATCATCTAGCTTATTCGGCAGTATGTGCCTCGAAAACCGTATTTTTTTTCCCGTATTGAAAACTCCTTGCCACCTCTACAGAAAGTTTATCGGTGTCCAAATGACAGGTGATGGTTTCCGAGTGTGGGCTCTCCGTATATCGGAGAACCAGCTCCAGTGTCGCCGAATCCTTCCAGGTATAGGCAGCGGCAATTTTTGCAGGATAAATCATGCTCACATTTTCGATGGCATGATAGGTTAGTGAAGGCCCAGGCAGGTTAGTGGTACTTTCTATCCATCGGCCGGCCCCAAAATCGATCGGGTACTTTGATCGATCATCCTCGAAAGTAACGTGGCAAATATTATCAGTAAAAGAGAATGAAATAGTCTTAATATTCAGGTCGTTATTGGCCGCAATAAATGTCTTGCTATTGATTCCGGCAACATTTTCAATATGTTTTAAGGGAACCGGCAATGCCAGAGAATGAATTTTCGCTTCCAATGTTGCGTAAGAAGTTTTGTCTTCTGCCAATTTATTTTTTTGAAAAGCAGGCAATAGATAATCCCATACAAGATTGATCTCTTCCTGCATATTAGGCGTTTCAGCAGTAATTGCGAGGGCCGCATCCTGATCCGGCATCACGATCATAAATTGCCCGAATGCGCCATCCCCACGAAAAGCATTGTGCCTGCACCTCCACATCTGGTAACAATATCCCTGCAGCCAGTCGCTCGAGTCCTTTTTTGACTGCCGCGCATGGGGATCCTGCATGATTTTCACGGTACTTGCTTCATGCACCCATTCGGCAGCAAGAATTTGTTTCCCATTCCATTTCCCGTCCTGTAAAAAAAGCTGCGCAAACTTAGCCATGTCTTCTGTTTTCAATCTCAAGCCCCATCCTCCCGTGTTGATACCCTGCAGGTCTGTTTCCCAGTCGATACCTGAAATACCCAAAGGCGCAAACAGCCTTGGTTGTAAGTAATCAAGTACCTTTTGACCGGTCACCTTTTGCACAATGGCAGATAACATATAGGTACCAAGCGAATTGTATAAAAATTGTGTCCCTGGTTCGTGTATTATCGGCGTGGAAAGAAAACCGCGTATCCAGTTGGTATCTTTAGTATTAATAGTATCGGAAGGATCCGGGTCCTGCCCGTCCGACATCATCAGGGCATCCCGGACAGTTAATTCTTTCAGCCAATCGGAGACGGTGTCGGGCACATCACCGGGAAAGAAAGAGATCACTTTATTATCAAGAGACAATTTCTTTTCACTGATGGCGAATCCCACCGCCGTGGCAGTAAAGCTCTTACTGCAGGAATAGAGGGTATGCTTCTGGCCAGCACGATAAGGGTTCCACCAGCCTTCGGCAATCACCTTCCCGTGACGCAACAGCATAAAACTATGAAACTCGGTTTTCCCTTTTGAAGCTCCGTCCAAAAAGCGAATGATATCTTTTGAAGAAACACCTTCTGCCTCCGGAGTACTTCTTGGCAGTGAAGCAACCTGCCCTGCCGCCGACAATTGGCACAAGGTAAACAAGACCGTGAAGGCACTGGTAAATAATTGCTGAAACATAAAATCCATTTTGTAGTCAATTAATTTCCTAAAGCTATGCAATCTTTTTAAGCGGTTTTCATATTACTAACTGTCGCCAAGGCAGCACAAAATGTTACCAAGGCGAAAACGGGAGATGCTCTTTTGTTGTTACCCATCTATGATCAAATTATAGTAAATTTCCGGTGTTACTTTTTCTCTTTTTCTTGCCGTTCTATTTGTTGGAAGCCTATATTTTCATGTTCCACTTCGATTGTTTTGGAAATAACGGCGTAGTCACTAGGCATAATATTCCCACCGTATTTCATAGCAAAGGCCTTGGTAAATTCAGCGCCGAAATATAAGATAACAGAGGAATAATATACCCAGACCAGTAATACAACCAAAGAGCCTGCAGTTCCGTAGGTACTTCCCACATTGGTCTTAGTGATATACCATGAAATGGCAAATTTACCCGCCATAAAGAGAATGGCTGTTGCCAGGGAACCGGCCCTGACATCCTTCCATTTTATTTTGGCATCGGGCAACACCTTAAAAATGACGCCAAATAGAATCGTAATTATCCCGAAGTTTAAAATCAAATCGACAATATAGAAAAGTGTAACTGTGACCGCATGAAAATGACTTTGAAGGCGGTGGCTTAGTGCTTCTATAAGGCCGGAAACTGCCAGCGTCACCAGCAATAAGAAGCCGAGGCTTCCTATTACGCCGAAAGATAGCAACCTGTTTTTTATAAACAACCAAATGGCTGATTTGGGCTTCGGCTTCAATTCCCATATCAGATTTATGGAATCCTGCATTTCGGCAAACATGGAAGTGGCTCCGATTAACAATGCTGCAATTCCGATTACCGCCGCGATTTTTCCTTTGCCCCCAATGGCGGCACTCTTAATGATGTCCTGCAATTGCAAAGCTGCATCATGCCCGACAAATCCCTGTATTTGGCCATAAATCGTTCCTTCGATTGCCTGATTGCCAAAAAAGAATCCGCAGATGAAGATCAGTACAATGAGCAGCGGCCCGAGCGAAAAAACGGTGTAATAAGCAAGCGCAGCGCTGAGACTTAATATCCTGTCATTAGAAAATCCGCTAAAAGAATTTTTCAACACGGCCCAGATCCCCCTAAATGTAATTTTCATCTTTTTTTAAGAACCAATACAAGAAAGTAGCCAAACTTTTCAGGCGTTCATTTTCATACAAACAGTTGGTCTTATGGAAGTTGGCCGATTGAAGGGGGTCAGAAGTGATTACTGCAGCCAAACTGAACTGGAATCAAATGGTTTAACGGGAGATGTTATAATGATTTCAAAAGATCTTCGGCCGTATGAGTTGTACTATTTTGTACCAGCAAATTCGCCCGTTTTTTGCAAAAATGGTTAATTTTAGGTGTAGCTTTTACCTGTCGGATAAACCAAATGAAAAATGAAAATCTTATCACTGCCAATACGCGTTACGAGCTCTCGTATATATTGGCATCAACACCCATTAATTAATACCTCCATTATTTTGTTTCTCGCTATTTTATTATGCGCGACGGCAAGTAAGTCGTCTGGACAAGTAAAAGTGACTGATGTCGTGGTACCCGATTGGGCGTTGCCACAATCTGCCACCCATAAGCAAGTTCCGCCTCCCCCCGATTTTCATCGGCCGACCCGAACGGACAACAGTCCTATTGGCATTTTTGACGGGCAAAGTGACGTAGGGGGTGCGTTGGTAGCTGGTTCTTCGAGTTACAATTCCGTTACCAACCAATATACAATTACGTCGGCGGGGTATAATATTTGGTATACACGGGATGAATTCCGGTATCTCTGGAAGAGAATGTCGGGTGATGTATCGCTGGCTGCCGATGTTCATTTTCCCGATACTGCAGGCTTCGGCGACCGCAAAGCAGTAGTAATCATTCGCCAGAATCTTGACGACGATTCTAAAGAGGCCATGGTAGCCCTTCATGGTGCTGGACTTATGCACCTGGCCTGGCGCCCGGAAAAAGGCCAAAGTCTTAAGGAAATGCGCGTGGAAAGCCGGAGTGCTTTGCGCATTGGCATTGAAAAGCGGGCTGACTCTTTTGCAATTTTTGTGAGCATGGCAGGGGAACCGATGCATCAATTAGGGCATAGCATTCAATTGCATATTGACGGACCTTTCTATGTCGGTATTGGCTTTTGTTCGCATTTACCGGCCACATTAGACACTGCCATACTATCTCACGTAGTTCTAGAAAATGTAGCTGGTAAATTATAGTATAGTCACATTCCGTTTCCTTCCTATTGCCCAGGTGTGACTTCGCCATTGATCGAAAATGACGACAATTGACAGCGGCATTCTGCTCTAATCACAGACCACCAGGCCAATGTCGCATCTTTATTTTTCTCCGGATCAAACTCGTTTTAGTTTCTGTGTATATTTGGAGCCGGCCGCCGGGCCGCGAGCCATCCGTTGCATGCCCATCCTAATTAATACCGCACGACCAAAAACCAACAATGAAACCGAAACGAATCATACTAATAAGACATGGGGAATCAGAAGCAAACGTTGACAGAGCCTTTTATGGGCAAAGGCCCGATTATACATCCGAACTGACGAGCAACGGTCTCGTCCAGGCTGATGAAGCCGGAAAGCAGCTGAGAACTATATTGGGACAGGAAACTGCTTTCTTTTACATCTCACCGTACTGGAGAACACGGACGACCTTCGAGCAAATTTCAAAGCATTTCGACCGGGATAAAATAAAATGGAGAGAGGAACCCCGGCTAAGGGAACAGGAATGGGGACATATAAGAAATGTGGATGAGAGTATTAAATCCGATCGGGAACGTGATTCATTTGGCACATTTTATTTCCGCTTGCCGGACGGGGAGTCGGCAGCGGATGTTTACGACAGGGTGAGTGATTTCTTCGGGACACTGCACAGGGATTTTGAAAAAGACAACTTCCCCGAAAATGCTGTGGTGATTACCCATGGCATGACAATAAGATTGTTTCTCATGAGGTGGTTTCACTTAACGGTCGAACAATTTGAAGAACATGCCAACCCGGTAAATTGTCAAATCATAATATTGGAACAATCTCCCGAAAAGAAATACCACCTGACGACCGAAATGAAAAAACACACAGTGTATCATAGCTACCAGCGTCCCACGCAGTTTTAGTATCGACGCAGGGCGTCCTGGAGTCGGCAAATTTTCTATCATCCGCGCAAAGGTTTTTAGGCCGTTTTCAAACTGGCGCCTCGAAAGGATGCCCTCGAATGAATTCATTTCCAAGCGAATATGCTTTTACCGGGAACTATCACTAAAAAAAAGAGATCGTCCAATAGTCGGTACGAACATTGTGAGGTATTCATTAAAAATTCAATTTATGAACACAAATCGTCTAAGCGAAACCTTGCGCGCTGCTTTAAATACTCAAATGACAAAGGAGGCCTACGCTTCCCAAATATATCTGTCATATGGTTCCTGGGCCGCTACGGAGGGTTTTGACGGAATTTCAAACTTCCTTTTCCGACATGCCAATGAAGAACGAACCCATATGATGAAAATCCTGGAGTACATCATTGAAAGGGGAGCCCGGGCACATATCGAGGCCATTGGGGCGCCCCCGCCTGATCCCAAAAATGTCCAGGACTGCTTTGAGAAAACGTTCTCCCATGAAATCGATAATACCAATGGTATCTATAAAATTGTGAAAATGAGTCTTGAGGAAGAAGACTGGGCAACGTGGAATTTTATGCAGTGGTTCGTCAAAGAACAAACTGAAGAAGAAACGATGGTAATGAATATGCTCGACAAATTAAAAATTGCCGGAGGCAAGAACGCATCGGGAGAATCGCTTTATTCGCTCGACCGGGATATGAGAAGCACACCTGATGACGCTGAGCTGGCACAGGATAAGACGGTGGAAAATCCATAGTGTAACTGACCACTTGGTGATCAGTTGTATGGTTTCAGGACAAAGAATCATGATGGCCTCCTGGCAGGGTTAATTTTTATGAATAGGGCAGGTCGGACCCTGCGCTTTACTCATGTCATTTGAAGGTAAGCAGCATTTGATAATTAGGATTCGTATGATCTTCAGATATTCTGAAATCATAACTTCCGATGACAACAAAACCATTTTTTGTATAAAAATTTACCGCCCGGTGGTTTTCTTTCCAAACGAAAAGCCACATGCCATCCTGACAATTACCCTTAGCTGTAGACAAAAGGAATTCAAACAGGATCTGTCCAAGGCGCAGGCCGTAAAACTTTTTTAACAGATAAAGCCGATCCAGTTTGGTAAGATAGGGTATGTCACAATTGTTATAAGGACAGTTTACGATGATTTTCGAAAACCCTGCTACCTCGTCCTTATAAAATATTAGGTGGTAAAGATTATTGGGATCTTGCAGTTCAATTCTTAAGGCGTCTGGGTTATAGTTTAACCGGACGTATGAATAAATGTCCTCTGTTTTGGCGCTGCTCCCGTGTGATTCAATGAAAGTACAAGTCGAAATCTCAGAAAGCAAATTGACGTCATTTTCTGTGGCTCGCCGAATGGATGTCATTGTAATCATTATGCGGAGAAATATACATTTATTCGGGGCACCACCATGTAATACAGAGCGGCGTGCAGCGTCCCTTATTAGTTGTATTCGTGTCCCGCCTCGGACCGCAAGCTCCTGACAAGATTACCGATCGCTGCCCGTATCGCCCGGATGCTAACCGTGACCGGCGCGATCAGCAATGCAGGAAGGCCTGCCGCAAGGAGAATCCACCAACTGAACCTACCCGACAGGCAAAATCGTGCAAGCAACTATTCATGAGCCACCAAGCGAAGGGGGCGGCGATTATAAAAGCGATAACCACCAGTTTCATAAAAGCCGACGGTAGCAAACCGACGATCTCCCGGAAGTTTGCTCCTAACACCTTACCGATTGATTTCAACTAAAAGGGCCCATCCATCGATGACGGCTTTAACTGTTGAAACATCAATTGCCGAAACTATCCAATATTCCGCGTTTACCAGGCCAGTCTTCATTAAGATACCCGTAAAGGCAAAACAAACAGTTGCAATTTAATCAATGAGCATATTTAAAGGGTGCTGCTTCTTATATTGCTTTTGCTTGTGTTTCAATATCCTCAAGTCCAGGCGAAAAACAATTTTCCAAACAAACCATCGAGCGGTTAAAACCTCAGTAGAAAAGGCTCTTGATGCCTGGTTCGGCGCCAAAAATAAAATGGAAAGCACTAATATATTCAACAGCAGCACAAGAGATAGCAAAGTCCTGTCGGCTAATCCTTTAATAGAAAGAATTTTTGTCAGGCTGATCGAAACTCCAACAAATATGAGGCCGGTCAAAGATAAGGAGGCGCCAGCAACTGCTACATAAAAGTAATTCCATTCGGTCATATTTATTAATGTAATGCTGAAGAACCTTTTTACCCAAAATCCCGCTCCGGCAGTTTCGTGCTATTCCAAGCTTGACAGCCCGGACCAACTTTAGTTAATTCCGGGGTAATTTCAAATGACCCTCTGGTCAGATTGAACTTTTATATTCAAATGTTACCTGCCCGCAAGAGGTCTTGTCGGCAATTTTACCGTAACGAAATCAACAACTCAGTTTCCAATTTCGATTCATCGTTTGTCCAGTGCCCGTACATTTCAACATAAATAAAGCCGATGTCTACACCTTGCCTTTGCAATTCCTCTTTCATATTTTGCCCTGCCTGTTTTAATAAACTGTATGGCCCCACATGTTTATAGTACGCGTATTTTTGAAGATTGATTGCTTTATGCTCCAGACCCGTTTGCGGGTCAATAGGCTGGCATACTTCAACGCCCGCAAAGATTTTTTCATCCGGTTCGTAGATCCAAATATTGATCCCTTTGTGCTTCAGTCCCCTCGTTTTAACAATGTTCCACATTTTGTCCATCAGCTGAAAGGCTGTCCTTGTGTAATCCCTATTGATGGCTACACCAGAAAAACCATAAATATCTAATGCTTTATTCCTGTCAATAATTTCCACTTTCATTACTCGGAGGATATTTAATAAACGTATACCAAAAAATTGCAAATAACATTAGAACTTAAGCAACTGACGCAGCACCTTTTCGCATTGATCTCAAACAGGGGATGCCAGCATAAACGTTTCTTCGGCAAAAAATTCCCCTTAAAAATAATTAAAATAAAATACCCTCACGAATGTCTTACCCAGTATGACAATTGAAAAGAAAAAAATTGCAATAATAGGAGGAGCCCCTGCCGGATTGATAATCGGCCGCCTTTTACAAATGAAAATCGTCGACGTCCGTGTTCATGAAAGGGACACCAGCAAAGTAGTCAGGATTCAATGAGGTTCCTTAGATGTTTTAAAATCCAATTCAAATGTTATACCAAATATTTGAAAAAAGCTACTTGCAATATGACCCACCTGCAGTCATTTTTGGGATTTAAACGAAACCAGAATTTCCTACCTTTAGCTATATATGTGTAAGGATGCTAGGCTACGAAGGATTTGGCTGTGAAGCAGGTAAGAACTTCCGTCACCTTCCCGGCAACCGATAATAATTTCAAAACTTATTGAAATGCCCACATTTCATCAATGAACCGGTCGTGTGAATATCAGCAATACTGCGAGTGCGTCCCCGGTGACAATAAAAGATACGATTTACGACTGCGTCACGAAACATCATTAAAATGAATAAAAATCTATTTAAAGCCGGGCGAGCAATGTATTTATTAGGCATAGCAGAATTAGCCGTCTATAATTTTTTTAAGGGTGATTTTGCAATGACCCGCCCAAAGGCATTTTCCGGAGCTCTACAGTACATAAAC
>Ga0209698_10005734_pt1 | contig 13359 bp, 11 predicted proteins | sample LitLauG_LLR_2012_FD_187203 | JGI IMG/M metagenome (GOLD analysis project Ga0209698, IMG submission 187203) | Freshwater sediment microbial communities from Pennsylvania, USA - Little Laurel Run_MetaG_LLR_2012 (SPAdes) (version 2) | ecosystem: Environmental > Aquatic > Freshwater > Creek >... | reverse complement strand
CGCTATCCACCAGAAAGCATTTGAAGCCGAAGCAGCCCGCTTGCCAAAGCGCGCGAAGTTCCCCGGAATTTCCCGGAACCACGCCCCCCCAGAAACCTGTATCCACGCAAAGTTTGTTGGCTGCGGCACTGAGCTTGGATTGAAATCCAGCCGGGCTGGTGGTTGCTGGAATGCTGTTGAGCGGCATTTCAATCAGCGTGGTCACGCCACCGGCGGCGGCGGCACGCGTGGCCGTCGTAAAACCTTCCCACTCCGCGCGCCCAGGTTCGTTGATATGGACGTGCGTATCCACGAGGCCGGGCATGACTACACGATCGCCTGCCTCGTAAATCCGCACTCCCTCGAATATCGCGTCAAATTCTCGTACATCGAAGATGATGCCATTCTGGATATGAATCGAGGCTGGCCGCTCGCCTTGCGGGGTGACCACACGCTGGCCTCGAACGATCAGGTCGAGTGTGCCTTTGGAGCCGTCAAAAAAAGGAGGAAGGGGCGTCATGACACTTTAGGCCGTCAACGATTCGCAAAATTCGGCTAGCAGATTTTGTGCAACCAGTAGCCGGTAGCGGGATGTTGAGCGAATATCGTCAATCGGCGAGATTTCGCACGCCAGCGCCTCCTGCGCGCCGCGGACCACTTCCGGGGTCGGCTGTTGTCCACGCAAAACGGTCTCTGTCCCAGTGGCCCGCAAAACGGTGGGCGCCACGCTACCCAATGAAATTCGTATGTCCTCTATCCGCCCAGCTTCGACCCATGCCGTGCCCGCAAAGCAGACCTTGGAGATGGCTTGCGCGCGACGCGTGCCAACTTTGCGATAAAACTGCCGCCAATCTTTTTTATTGCGTGGCAGATAGATGCTGCCGATGAGTTCGTCGCCGCGAAGGGCGAGTTGCTTGTAGCCGCGCCAGAATCCATGAAAGGGCACGCGCCGCGTTCCGCTGGCGGAAACCAATTCGAGTTCCGCGTCATAGACTAGCAACGCCGGCGGCGAATCGGCAGCTGGCGAAGCATTCGCGATATTTCCGCCTAGCGTGCCGCGGTTTTGCGTGGCCACGCTGCCGGTTTCCACGGCCGCGCGGCAGAGGAGAGGAAATTCTTGTACGAGTGGTTCGCTGCGCCGCACCTCGGAATAAGTGGTTAGCGCGCCGAGAGAAACGTGAGTCGGAGTCACGACGATGCCGCGAAGTTCCGGCAACTTCCAGATGTTCAAAAACTTGCGGTGCGGCAACTTTCCTGCTTCGAGAAGAACCATCAGGTCCGTCCCGCCGGCGAAGGGTTTCCATATCCCCGGCGCGCCAGCCATGCGTGCAAGCGCAGTCATTAGGCTCCGGGGCGTTTCCATCTCGTATGCAGGAATGAACGATCTCAAACAGCCCGCCTTGCGGAACGCCAGGCTTCGACGACTGACTCCACGATTTTCGTATACCCGGTGCAGCGGCAAAGATTCCCGGAAAGGCCTTCGCGAATATCATCTTCTGTGGGCTGCGCGTTGCGCTCCAAAAGATTCATCGCGGCCAAAATCATGCCAGGTGTGCAAATTCCGCATTGTGCCCCGCCATGTTCCAGAAAAGCCTGCTGGACAGCGCTGAGTTTTCCGGAAATAGCAACGCCTTCAATCGTGCGAATCTTTGCACCATCCGCTTGCTGCAACGGGATCAGGCAGCTGTTGACGAGCGCTCCGTCCAACTGAATCGAACATGCTCCGCATTCGCCTTCGCCGCAACCTTCTTTTGTGCCCTTAAGGCCGACCTGCTCGCGCAGCACATCCAGCAGCCGCGCCATCGGGTAAGCTTCGAGCGAGACTATCTTGCCGTTGATCTCGCATTGCACGCGAACCTTGTGCAGCTCTTCAGGCATGCACGCGCTCCAGCAACTCCGTCAGTTTTTCTGGCGTCATCGGTATCTCGCGTACGTCCGCGCCCGTGGCATGGGCGATCGCATTAGCAATGGCCGGCGCGGTTCCATCCAGAGGAAGTTCGCCGATGCCTTTCGCTCCTGCCGGACCCCGCGCGTAGGGAAGTTCCTCGAAAAACACGCGAATCTTCGGCACATCCATCGAAGTTGGTATGATGTAGTTGGTCATCTGCCCGTTCATCATTCGCCCTTCTTGCCAAACGACATTTTCATAGAGCGCGAACCCGATTCCCTGTGCCACGCCGCCTTCGATCTGCCCGGCCGCCAGCACAGGATTGATCACCTTGCCCACTTCCTGCACAGCGACAAAATCTTCCACGCGCACTTCGGCCGTTCGGGGATCCACGGCAACTTCCGCGACGTAAACAGCCCACGCGTAGGCCCCGTAGGCGTCTCCCTGATATTTCCCGTCGTCCCAATGTAAATCGGCCGGATGCTTGTATTTCTCCAGGGCCTGTAACGCGCCGAACTTTCCGATGTACTGCCGGCATGCCTGGCCAAACTGTTCTGAGGTAAACGCGCCTTTCAGAAAACCACTTTCCAAAAGTGCATGTTTGAGCCGCAGCGCCGCGCTCTCTACTAACTTTCCAACGATCATGGTTGTGCGCGAGGCCACGGTCGGCCCACTGTTCGGCACGAGGGAAGTATCTGGCTGCAGGATTTCAATCTGCTCACAGTCCACACCAATCGCCTCAGCGGCAATCTGTGCGAAGACGGTATTGGTCCCTTGACCCATTTCCGTGCTGCCCGCGAGCACCTGCACTCTTCCATCGGGTGTCACGGTGACCAAAGCCTCGGAAGCAAGATGCTCTTCGCCGGAGCCTGTGAACCCGGCGCCGTGAAGGAACGACGCAAAGCCGATGCCGCGTTTGATCGTGTTGCGAGGATTTTCAGCGGCGAACCGCGCCCGCTTCTCGTGGTATCCGCTTAGTTCCAGTGCGCGATCCAGCAACTTTCCCATTTCCACTTTTTCCCGGATTACTTGCCCGACGGCCAGCGTTTCGCCTTCACGGATGAAATTGCGGCGCCGCAATTCCTCCGGCGAAAGGCCCAGGACTTCCGAGGCGCGGTCAAGATGGCGCTCCAAGGCAAAGACACTCTGCGGTGCCCCGAAACCGCGAAATGCACCATGCGGCGGCGCGTTGGTTGCTACCACCCGACTGCGAATGTTTACGTTCGGGCACGAATATGGTCCCGCGGCGTGAATCGTTCCTCGCGATAGGACGACTGGCGAAAGTGTTTCGTACGCGCCACCATCCAGTGTGAAGTCAATTTCCATCGCGACGAGCTTCCCCTCTCGCGTGAAGCCGGTGCGATGCCGCGTTCGAGATGGATGGCGCTTCGTGGTCGCCGCCATATCCTCCGCGCGGTCGTAGATCATTTTCACGGGTTTGCCGGATTTCCAGGCTAGCAGCGCCGCGTGGCCGGCGATCATGGACGGATATTCCTCCTTGCCGCCAAAGCCCCCTCCAGTTTCCGTCTGCACAACTCGCACGTGTTCCTTGGGCAGGCCGAAGAGGCGCACCAGCGCCTTGTGCACGTAATACGGACACTGCAGCGAGCCCCAGACGGTTACGCCGATGCCTGGCTCAGCTTGCGCAATCATCCCCTGAGGCTCGATATAGAGTTGCTCCTGCGCGCCGGTTTCGTACTCGCCTTCGACAACGAATGTGGCATCACCCCACGCGCGCTCCACATCACCTTTTTCCACGTGATAGGCCTTGAAAATATTGTCCTCGCCCCAAATGATGTGCTTCCGCGCGAGCGAATCCTCGATGGAGAACACGGCGGGCAGCGGTTCGGCCTCGATGTGCACCGCGCGGCGCGCTTCTTCCAGAAGATATTTATCGGGGTGCGCCAGCAGGACGATCGCTTCTTCAGGATGGTTGATGAAATCATTCGCAAGGCAGGGTTGGTCTTCGATCAGCAACGAAACGCAATTTTTTCCAGGAATGTCTTTTGCCGTAACGATAGTGAATTCGTTCCATGGAATTTCCTTGCCGAAGTGAATCCCGCGAATCCGTCCGCGAGGCACGGCGCTGCGTACGGTCGCGCCGTGCAGCAATTCCGGAAACACCAAATCGTCCACGTAGCGCGAAGCCCCGGTGACTTTTTCGCGCCCCTCTTTGCGCGGCACCGACCTGCCAATGTGGCGGTTCTCAATGGCCATTCGTTTTACCTGGGACGATCCTTTGCCGGCGCATCCAGCGTCCGATCACGCGCGGATTACCAGCGCCTTACCCGAATGACGTGAAATTGTAGCGCACCCTTTGTCATTAATTCGCCTCATTCTGTGATTGCCAAGCATTGATTGAAAACCCGCACCTGCAAGAACTTGAGCGATTCCGCAGATGCACACCAGCAGCACAATGATATTGCTATTTTCAGGAGCCAAGGGCACCCTGAAACGGAATGACGCTTTCATGTCGGTAGAATTCATGCGCCGGGCGATCGCGCTCGGCATCGAGAATGTGCGCTCCGGCGGAGGAGGTCCCTTCGCCGCGGTAGTCGTCCATGAAGGCCGCGTGGTGGCCGAAGGTGTCAACCGTGTCACCACCACCAACGACCCCACCGCGCACGCAGAGGTCGTGGCCATCCGCGAAGCCTGCCGCAATCTCGAAACCTTTCAGCTTTCCGGTTGTGATCTCTATACCACCTGTGAGCCCTGCCCGATGTGCCTCGGCGCCATCTATTGGGCGCGGCCTGCGCGCGTTTTTTACGCCTGCGTAGCTTCCGACGCGGCAGCGGTCGGATTTGACGATGCTTTCATTTATGAAGAACTGAAGCGGGGACATGACGAACGCCAGTTGCCCATGCAGCAACTTCTCCGGGAAGAGTCACTTGCAATTTTCGCACTCTGGAAGGAACAGGAAAAGAAAACGCACTATTGAGAAAAGCTCCAGCTTCTCTTTGGGAAAACCCGGAATTACTCGCCACCTGTTCGCAGCCGGCCCAGGATGGCCATCGGGCGTTCCCGCCAAACGTCGTGTTCTTCAAACCTTAACGTGTAAATGCGCAGCAGCCGCCATCCGGCGCGAAGCAGGCGATTCACTTCTTCATTCGCCAGCACATCGCCTCACTTCACGCCGCATGCGATTTCGTTTTGATTCGCGTGCCCCAAGCATGTTTCAATAATTCGATCACTTCTGCGTCGGTCACCTGTGAAAAGTCCTCATAGAATTGCCCGACTCCGAAGAACGGCTCCGGGATTTGCGCGCAAACCAGTTCTTCCACTTCCTGTCGGAGTTCCTTGCAAGTGGCCCGAGGCGCAACCGGTGTGGCCACAACAATGGCCGCAGGTCGCAACTTACGCATGGCCTGAATGCCCGCGCGCAAACTCGCTCCCGTGGCGACGCCGTCGTCTACAAGGATCACGGTTTGGCCCTGGACTTCCAGCGGCACTCGATCCCCGCGGTAGAGGCGCTCCCGGCGCATCAGTTCCGCAACTTCCTCTTTCGTGACGGCAGCAATGTCCGCTTCCGAAATTCCCAGCTTCTCCACGATATCCACATTCAAGATGCGCACTCCCCCGCTCCCGATAGCACCGAGCGCCAATTCCTCGTGCCCCGGCACACCCAGTTTGCGCAACACAAATATATCCAGTGGGACCCCAAGCGCTGTCGCCACTTCATAGGCGACCGGCACGCCACCGCGCGGAACGCCCAGCACCAGCACATCCTTCCGGTCGGCAAAATCTTTCAGGAGTTTTGCCAACGCCCGGCCAGCCTCTCGCCGATCCGTGAAAATCATGGCGCTGCCTCAACTTTCCAGCCAGACGCCGCCTATGAAGGCGGTTCTTTGAAGAATCACAAGCGACCGTCCACTCGGATTTGTAACAAAAATACCCGAAAAATGCGGTGACCGACGGGCATCCTGTGGGTGACGTGCGGAGGCAGCCCCGGCAATCCGAGGAGCCAATTCCCGAGGCCGAACAATAAACCGTTGCGGCAAATCCTTAGCTGATGAATTGGAAACTGCCGGGGATCAAACCGATGCAAGATTGAGGTCTGGCGTCGGAAGAACCACCGGCCCGCGATGCTTGGAAGTATGGAAGAGTATCGCAACAAGGATTTGGCTCCCCGGGCTAGATTCGAACTAGCAACCCTTCGGTTAGAAAACTAAGCTCATTATTGTGCAACTAGTAGCCACGAAGGTTAGCCTGTGGACGACGGTTTCCAAGACCGGTGCAGCTGCGGACCGGCATTCCAAGGTGAGCCAACTCAGGCCGTTCCGTTCCATCTCCTTCCCTTGACGGGATATAACACACTTGTTATAATTCAAACCATGAAGCCGTCCGAATTCAAATCCGCGCGCTTGGCCAAGGGATGGACCCAGACACAAGCGGCCGCGCATCTAGGGATGAGTCAAGCGTATTTGAACTTCCTCGAAAGCGGCAAAAGGCGCCTCACCCCCGAACTCGTGCGCCGGGCAACCTCCGTTTATGGCCTCTCGCCGGAACTGCTTCCGGTAGGGGACGCTTTCGCACCCTTAGAGACCGACGATGAACGACTAACGGAGTTGCTTGCGAAACTGGGCTATCCGGGGTTTAGCTACCTCCGCGCGCGCACGCCGGGGAAGCATCCCTTTGAAGTCTTGTTAACAGCATTAGGGCAGAAAATTATCGATGCACGCGTCGCCGAGGCCTTACCTTGGGTCGCGATGAAATATGCGCAGCCGGACTCGTGGCTTGTCGACAACGCGCGCAAGTTCAATCTACAAAACCGGTTGGGGTTCGTCGTTAGCCTCGCGAGACGAATGGCAGAAATACGGCACGAATGCGCCAGAGCAACGGAGTTGAGTCAACTTGAAAATCTACTCGATGATAGCCGACTGGCGAAGGAAGATAGCTTCTACCGACCGCCTAGGACAAAGAGTGAGAAGGACTGGCTGCGGAAGAATCGCACAGAGGACGCTGTGCACTGGAACTTGCTGACCGACATGCGGCCTGAACACTTTCAATATGCCAGCTGATAAAGAACCACGGCCGCTCCCGTCACCTTGGAGGGAGTTCCTGAGCGAAGTCGACGGGATTCTGGACGAATCTCTCGAACTGCACTGTATCGGCGGGTTCGTCTTCACGTATTTCTACGGGTTGCCGCGCACCACCGGCGACATCGACTACTACACCACGATTCCTGCGAATCTCAACTTGGACGAACTAGCAGGACAGGGCTCGCTTCTGCACACGAAACACGGAGTGTGGCTTCACCGTGTGGCCGTTGCAAACCTCCCGGAAGATTACGCAAGCAGGCTCACTAACATGACTCCGGGTCTGTTCAAATGCCTGACAATGCTTATGCCCGATCCATACGACTGCATCCTATCGAAACTGGAGCGCAATGCGGCGAAAGACAGGGACGATGCCGATTATCTATTTCGTTCCCAGAAACTCAACGCTCAAGTACTGCGCGACCGATATAAGAACGAACTACGACACAACCTCATCGGAAACGTGGAGTGGCACGATAAAACTCTGGAGCTCTGGATCGAGATCTTCGAATCTTAAACGTGATACTTCTCTCAACGGCGGAACCAACCAACCTCTGGCTATCATAATCTGCCTGTTGTTAGGGCGCTAAGAATTCAGTACGAGCGACAGTCCAAATCTTTCGACCACGCTCCCAAAAACCTGAGATTACTTCGAGGAAAATGCACAATTTCAGCTGTACTCTGCCAGGAATTATCAACCGCTTTGCGAGATCAGCAACTGCAAATGCTGGAAAATCGTCATGAAATCGGTTTTCCTTACGGTTTTCCGGTCGGTTTTCTACCCTCGATTCTGTAACCTATGCCCGTACAAGACGATACGCGGTCGAAAGCTCAAAACTGGTACGCGATCGGGGTCGCAGAAAGGGCGGGAGCGACCCCATCTTTTCGCCCGGCCTACGGCCCGAAAAGCATCATGGGGTCGCTCCCGCCCTTATTAAGCGAGTAATGCCCGTCGGAATTGCGAAACATCGAGAGTTATATCCCTGACTTACTCTCCCAAGGATCCAAACAGCCAGCGACAAAAGAATCGGCAAATATTTGAATACCGCAATCACTGGGCTTCTGTGACGGAGACGTGGGCACCAAACGCGAAGTAACCGTTTTCCTTTATTTCTGACGACCCATCGTGAGCGCTACTGCCTCCGGCTCGACCGTCAAAAAAGTTATCCACTAAGGCGGGGACTTTTTCTTTGGGCAGTGGTGCCATGTTTTTGGCTATAGGTAGAGTAGGGGGTGGATATTTCCTCAGTTAGATTCCCACGAACTGCTTCCATCACTCTGCAACTCACTCTCTAATTCTTATCTTCCGTCCGCAAGTAAACTCTGCGCTTTCCAGCTTCGTCGGTAATCCCTCAATCCGAAAGGAACCATCATGCCAGTTCTCAAAGCGCCACCCCAGCCGCCCAAGAACGAGACTATCCAACTCCGTGTTCCGCAAGAAGTGAAGTTCCGCCTGGCGCGTTACGCGGAGTTTATCCACACGAGTGCATCATTCATCGTCGTTGAATTACTCGAACGTCTTTTTCGAAAAGATCAAGAGTTTCAGGCCTATCTCGCGGCATACAAACCGCCAGACGAAATCAACCCCGGCGAATCAGGAAATGTAGAGCCTTCACGCGAGAATACATCGAAGTGATGAGTCCGCCTCTTCATTTGCGAATAAGAACCAGCGTTGCCTCTAGCACGTCGGCCCTTCACGCATTAGTTCACCACTTCAGTTCACTCCGTTGTTGCCTCCGGTCCACGAAATCCTTTACCGATTATTCCAATGCACCTGAACACACAGTTGCCGTCAAACGCAGCCGTTGATAAAGTCGCACGAGCGACACCGATAAGGCGGAGAGGCAAATCGATGTCCCGTCGTGTCGGTCAGAACGGAAATGTGTTCGTGAAATCAAATTGCAAACTCGGGAGGTGCGACCACCGGAAACTACTATGTCCGAAATACGGCCGTTATTGGAAGGATCAACCCGGCCAGCATGCACGCCTGCGTGTCGTAGTATCGCTCGGAAGTGTTACGAAGACTGTCGCAGAACAGAAACTGCGGAAACACATCCGAGACACGCAAGTCGACTCCCCGGAAACATTCGTGGCAGTCACATCGCCAACCATCACGTTTAAAGAGCAGGCCCAGTGGTGGCTAGACGAAATGCGTGCAGGCCGAATTGTTAGCCGAAAGAAGCGCGCACCGATCAAACCAGCAATATTAGCTGGCTATCAAGCTGCCGTGAATTGGTTGAACGAAACGATTGGTGCCACAGCATTGGCTGACATTAAGAATGAAGTTGCAAAGCAGCTCGTCATCAAAATGCGGACGGCTTCCCTAGCCGACAAGACAGTCGTCAACTACTTCCAAGTTGTCAGGGCAGTGGTTACGTCAGCCGTGTCGAGCGAAGGAGAGCAACTCTATCCTCGGAACTGGAACTTCCATTTCATCGGCCTTCCAGTCATTGATGAAAAGAAACAACGCAAACCATCCTTGACCACATCGGAAGTCGACCAAATCCTTGCCAGGGCCAAGGGCCGTTACAAGGTCCTCTTTGCACTTCTGGCGGGAACTGGACTCCGGATCGGTGAGGCACTCGGACTGAAACTGGGTGATCATCTGTCCGACGACTTCTCAATCATCAGGGTCAGACAGAGCGTCTGGAGGGGCTCCGTCCAGACTCCTAAAACAGAAAACGCAGTCAGGGAAATTGATCTACCGACTTCTCTGGCAGCGTTCTTGAAGGCATACATCGGCGACCGAACTTCTGGATTCCTTTTCCAGTCGGAATGAGGTCGGCCACTAACCCCACGCAACGTCCTTAGGGATGGACTCGGAAAGATCGGCAGAGATCTCAAGTTCGAGCGAGGGAAGGGGTTCCACGCTTTCCGCCGCTTTCGAACCGCACATCTGCGAAAGAACCGGGTACCGTGGGATCTACAGAAACTCTGGCTCGGTCACGCGAATCGCGATGTGACCGATAGATATGCGGAGCAGTTGAGAGAAGATGTGGAATGGCGCAAAGAAGTAGCAGAGAACGCTGGTTTGGGATTCAAGTTGCCGACCGCTGAAAGTTCAATTGGGCTACTTGGGCTACCAAAACAGCAAAAATCGAAGTTGAAGAAAGTCGCTTAACTGATTGAGGGACTGAAGATTAAGTTGGCTCCCCGGGCTAGATTCGAACTAGCAACCCTTCGGTTAACAGCCGAATGCTCTACCATTGAGCTACCGGGGAACGGTGTAGGTAGGAATAGCGCGTTACTTAAAAAGTGTAGCGAAGACGGCGCGCAGGTGTCAATGAAACGCGTACGCCGAGATTTCACTTGCCCGGCAAATATGCATAAAGATTCAGTAGAAAGATCAGCGCAGAATCAGAAGTGGAACACCACGCCGGTGCTTGCCTGGAAATTGTTCTGCTGCTGGCTCCAGAAGCGCGTGTAGACGTAGTCCACTTCCGCGCGCAGTGATAGTCGCGAATTCACGCGATAGTCCAGCCCGCCGCCTCCCGTGGCTGATAATGCCCCTCGGCTACCAGCCGCCGTTTGCGGCTGCAGGTGTGATCCGCCCACCAGCGCGTGAACCCAGGGCTCAAATCTTGCCCGGCGTCCGCCAAGGCGGATGCCGCCAGCGCCTTCGAAATATTTCACGTGGTTATTGTCCTGCGGGGGCGGCCCAAACGCGGTGATCAGATTTCCTTCCAGCGCGAACCAGGTGTTTGTGTAATAGCTGATGGTCGTGTTCACGCCCACGATGCTGGCGTCCAGCACGCTTGACCGGAAACGCAGAAACTCCACGCCCAGGCCCAGCTGCCAGCGGTAATCATCGCGGTCGCCAAACACGAATTTTGGCATGGCTGCCGGAGCGGCTGGAGCAGGTGACGGTTCGGGCGCGGCAGGGGTAGCGATTGAAACGTGTAGAGGCTCGCTGCCGGAATTGTCAAACAGATTGGTCTGAGCTGCGGAAGAATTCTCGAAGACGGCCACGTTTTCCGTGTCGCGCCCCGCCGGCGGAGCCAGGCTATTTTCCTGCGCGCATAACCCGCAGGCAGTCACCAGCACAACAGCCATTCCCAAGATTGGCTTCTTCATACCGATTGTCCTCCGCCTTTCCTTCCGGCGCCCCCACGGCACCGCGGCGTTTTCCCAGAATCCAGCATCATAACCCGCCCGCCGACAAAATGTTCCCTAAAAAGTGCCGGGCGGATTACGGCGCGGGCGAGGCAAAACTACTATAGCGCAGAAAACGCCGGTTGGGAGAGAGAGAAGCTAGGGAGAGTCGAAAATGTCAGGCCTCCGCGGCTCGGCGGGCGGAGGCCCATCTGAGAGGGGAACTCGCTACTGCACCAGATTATAGTTGTGCATCCCGGAGCCGAACGAGAAGCTGGCGCCCGCCACCTGCGGCACCCACCAGAATCGCCGGAGCATCGGATGGCTGCTGACCATCATGCGGCGGCCCAGGTAATCCATCACCGCCGGGCTCACCTGCGTGGCGGCATAGATCGCGTTCGAATGCGAGAAGGGCCGCAGGAAGGGATCGCTCTCCGTGCCGTAATTTCCGGAAATCGCGCGCCTCGTGGACCACGCGTCGAACGCCGCTGCGCCGTGCCCCGCGGCCATGAATGTATACCAGAGCTTCTCCTGACGCGGCGTGGGTGCGCGGCGCTCCACGGCCGGCTTGATGGCTGCAACCGGAAAGGCGGGAGCGGAAGGATCGCTCGAAGCGGCGGCGTCTGTCTTGGCGATCGGAGCGTCCGGGGGTTCCGTGTGAACAGCGGAAGTCTTGGAAGCTTCGGCAACGGTCTTCGAGGCGTTCGGCGCATCCGTGACGACGGGCTTTGCGGAATCAGAGGCCGGAATCCAAAGCAGGAGCAGGGCTGCGGAAAGTAGCACGTCTCACCTCAGAGCTGCAGGCCGGGGTGGGGTCCGGTGTGCTGCAACACTGTCCATTTAACTGTACGAGAGAGCAGGTGTCACTGGCCCGTTGGTCACAATCTCCGCTGGTACCTTTGGCCGGGACTTTCGATTAAGCAACTTGGGATACTCCCCGCCGTCTCCACTTAAGCGCTTAGTTTGTTGGAGATAGGGCTACTTGCAAGAGCCCCGGCAAAGGGCACAAGTTTGATATCGGGACGGGGATTTGAGATCAACGAGAACTGCATTCTGCTGTGGCCTTGGTGCTCGCAATAGTGAGCTCCTCATCCACCTATTTTCTGGATGTTGTTCCGGATCGAATTGATCCACCGAGCTGCATGCAATCATAAGAGCGAACACAGGGGCCAGCCCGACGAGAAGTTGGCATGTGAACTGCATCTGCCAGAGGCGGGTAGGGGGTATGAGCGGACCGACGGCAGAGGCGCGGACAGCGGTGATGATCCTGGTTGAAGTGACGTGGGAGGACCAGAGTGGAACAGTGCACTCGGCACCCGCGCGGATGGAAAACCGCTCCACCCAAGGTGCGTGCATCCGCTTGCGATCGCGCATCGGAGTCGGCGCGAGGCTTAGCATCCAGTCGCATCGCGAGCAATTCTCTGGAGTTGCGCGATACTGCCGGGCCGACGGCAAGGATTTTTTGGTGGGCATCTTGAAAGATGAGGCGTACCGCCCAGTATTGAAAAAGCCGCCACCGGAGGGCGTGCCAAAACGGAACGAGATGCCGGCGAAGGAGCGGCCGATCTTTAAGCCAAGGCCGCAAGCACGAGCTGAACGTCGAGCCGAGCCTGTTCCAAGCCGGAACGCTGTGCGGACTGAAACAGCCGTCGTCGAGCGGTTGACCGCAGGCGATGTCAGACGGCGAGAAACCACGGCCCGCGAAGAAGTTCGGAAACTCGAGCCCGAGATAGCAGAGAGCGCAGGGCGGGCACAGCAGACACAAGGTTTTGAGGGAAAGTCAGCAAGGAAGGAATGGAGATTTATGAAACTCAAATGGTTTGCGGGGAACGAAGAAGAGCTGCTCGGCGCCAACGGCAATGGCAACGCCGCCAGTGAACCCAACGAGCGGACCGCGGAACCAACTCCGCGCGCGGAGCGCCATGCCGCTCCACTGGCCTCATCCAAAGCGGTGGAGGATTCCGGTTACCAAAGCGAGTTGCTCGCCATGGAAGACATTTATCGCGCCGCGGGCATCGCCAGCCCGCGCCGCGGCTACAGCATCAGCAAAGTGGTGGACATGCTCCGCAGCGAATACATGAGCGGCCTTTCGAAAGAGATGCGCCGCGCCGCCGTGCTGATGGCGCTCGACGCCGCGGGTGTTTCCGTGGACGAAATTCTGCAGGACGCCAAGGTCCGCCAGGAAGCCATCGAAGCCTACGCCGCCGAACAGCGCAAGCACGCCGAAGCGCAGTGGGCGCGCAAGGCCGAAGAAAATCTCCAGATCCAGGCGGAACTCGAACAGGTGAAAGCACTCTACGCCGAACGCATCCGCCGCAATCTCGATGGTGTGACCCGCGAAAAGGCGACTTTTGGGAATTGGCT
>Ga0209698_10005733_pt1 | contig 13360 bp, 14 predicted proteins | sample LitLauG_LLR_2012_FD_187203 | JGI IMG/M metagenome (GOLD analysis project Ga0209698, IMG submission 187203) | Freshwater sediment microbial communities from Pennsylvania, USA - Little Laurel Run_MetaG_LLR_2012 (SPAdes) (version 2) | ecosystem: Environmental > Aquatic > Freshwater > Creek >... | reverse complement strand
TGCTGTGTCAAGGCGCACAGAATTTGGTTATCGGAAAAGGACGGAAGCGACTGCGAACCAGGGAGATGTGTAGATCGCCTCTCAATGCAATCACGTGTCTTGTTCACTCACGTTCAGACCGCTTGCGGCTCGAAGCGCTGACCTGCCGCGGAGCTTATAAGGCCTGTTTTTGAATTGCGACAAATGCCCCGGGAACAGGAGTTCTCAAGTCGCCTCTGCTTTGGTCGATCGCACTCGTCAGTGGCTCCGAGATGAACTGGAGAAAAGTTGCCAAGTGAGAATGGAAAAATTGGAATTGGGATGACTGGTCAAAGAAAATGCGCGTGGATACTGTTCGTCGGGGTACAGATGTTTCTCGCAGCTCAGGCCTCAGCCCAGGCGGTTCCGCTTCCGGACCTACCCCAGGCGCGGGCAAACAATCATGTTGTGTCCCTCACGCTTAACGCAGTGAATGAAAACGGTCGCGACGCCATCGCTTTCGAAGGGGTGACGGTGGCTCCGGTCATCCGCCCTTCCCCCGGGGACACTGGGTGGCGTATCCACGATGGGCAGTTGCTGGCATGAAACTGTTGCGGCAGCTCCCGCCAACAATGCAAACCAGCTCAACGGATATTGCTATGACGCTGCCGGAAATCTGGCGTTGAACACGGGTTCCTGCCCCCAGCCGCCCGGAACGTCCTTTACGCCCATCTACGCTTATGACTCGGAAAATCGACTGAGCAGTACTGCCGGCTACTCGTATTTTTACGATGCTGACGGTGTACGAATGGAGAAATCGTCCGGGTCTTCCGGAACCATGTACTGGACTGGTCCCGGGGGCGAATACCTGACCGAGACCGACCTGACGGGAACCATCAATGAGGAATATATTTATTTCGGTGGGCAGAGACTTGCCCGCATAGACCGCCCGAGTGGAACAGTCCATTATTACTTTTCCGATCACCTGGGGTCAGCCAGTGTGATTACCGATTCGGCGGGGAATGTGCAACAACGTGACTACTACTATCCGTATGGCGGCATCGTGGCGGCCGTAGGCAGTGACCCCAACCATTACAAGTTCACCGGCAAAGAACGCGACAGTGAATCGAACCTGGATGAATTCGGTGCGCGATATTACTCGTCGAACATTGGACGTTTCATGACTCCGGATTGGGCAGCGCGGCCGATAGCGGTACCCTACGCTGTTTTCGGCGACCCGCAAACTCTCAATCTATATTCCTATGTCGAGAACGGCCCCATCAATCGAGCGGACGCCGACGGTCACTGGCAGGGACCTTATTACGGAAGTGCCCGCCTCGATGAATTTGGTCCCTGCGATTCAGGAAATGGGAATGTCTCAGCAAATTGTGTATACAGTGACGCTGCAAGCCTTTCTAATGACGCCAGTACAGCAGCCGCGGAAGGCGCGGCCCAGCAGAACACGCAGTTGGCGGCGCAATATACGACAACTCCGCTTGCGACCGTGGTCCCCTACCCTGCACACGGTGCGACTGCGGAGGAGGCAATGACGGATGCCAAAACGAATGGCCCCAACGCACCGTACGCAGGATCGACCGCCCCTGGCAATGTTTCGGCGCAACCCACAGTGACGGAGTGCGGAGCAGGGATCTGCACTGCGAACGTAACGGCAGTTTCATTCGGCCAAATCACGATCTCCGCTCCGCAGTGGGCTGAATTCTCACAAGCGAGTAAATCGGAGCAATCGAACTGGACATCTTCTCTAAACAGTCTGATCAAGCACGAGAACGGACACGTTAAAGACGCTCTAGATATCCACGCCCGCGAAGGGTTTGCATTGGAACATCTCGGCGCAACGGGCAGTACGGGCGCAGCGGCGATCCAAAACCTCAATTCGGAAATTCGTGCTGTATTCAATCAATACAACAATTTAGGAAGGCAATGGGGTGCAAGCTATGACCAAAGGACTTGTCACGGTACATGCCAGTATTAGCGTGATCTTTTTGCTTCTAGTCGCTCTCGCCGAGTTGCCTCCAGTGATGGCGCGGAGCGACTCCCCCAGCCGCCCCTTGCAGTTAAGGCTGGTGGTACCCGAGCCAGAGGTCTGTATCGGGGCCGCTACTTTGAAAATGGACGCCATCTTCTCAAACAACAGTGACTCGCCAATTTCTGTTTACAAGGCCGCGGTGTACGATTTCTCCTTTACAAAGACCGTCTTACACGACAACTACTCGAAAGTCGAGAGCCATGAGAAAAGAAAGGACGTGGGTACCGGCGACCCTGCCTTGCGTGAGGCACCTGTCGTCTTGCAACCGCACGGCTCGATCGTGGTTCCACTCGAATATGACATTTCGGACTCTTTCTTTAATGAATCGGCAACCTACTCTGTTCGTGCCCGATACTTGAAGACCGCAACAAGCGCCACAGTGGCTAGCGCGGCCTTGGGAGATTTTGGATCAAATGAGGTGTTCTTTCTAATGAGCGAATGCCGATGAGTGGCGGGCTGTTGTAGTTGGCGCAGTGACCTGCTCCCCTCTTTCGGCACAAAGCCGAGTATGATTTTTGGACGAAACATGTCGTGTAGTTGCCACAAACGGAAACGGTACTGATCGGATAATACTGAATCGGTTTGAGACGGGCGGACAGGCCTTTACGACACAGAAGTAAGATGAGCAGCGAGGCACAGACGGCGAACCACTTGCGGTTTCAGAATACGGGCTCGAGCTTCCGAAAGTTCTCCTGTTTTGCTCTGACGATTTTCTGCGCGAACTTGGTGGGTTGTGGCGGCTCAGGTCCCGCTTTCCAGGTCGCACCTCCGCCACCTCAAGTATTTTCCGTAACGGTGAGCCCGAGTTCGACTCAGCTTTTCACAACCAAGACTCAGCTTTTTACGGCACAAGTGACGGGAACCGGCGCATTCAATGAAGCCGTGACTTGGTCTGTAAACGGCGTCAGTGGTGGAAACAGCTCAATCGGGACAATTGTCGGCGGCCAATACACCGCACCGGCATCGCCGCCTAATCCCAGTAATGTCAGCATCACGGCCACGAGCGTTCAGAACCCCAGCGTTTCTGGCTCATCTTCTGCGGTGATCTATGCATCGGCAGTGTTAACCTCGCTTTCGCCAGCCGCAGCGACCGCAGGGCAACAGGTGACGCTCGACATTCAGGGTCTATACGGCGCAACCACGGCGGTTTTCACTGGGCCAAACGGCACGACCATCTCCATGCCCGTTCAGCAGACCTCGCCGGGAGAAATCACCGTCACTGTCCCGTTTGGAGCAACAACCGGGCCGGTCTATGTGAACCTCACACCGTTCCAAGGCGTGAACGAAACGACCAACTCTCTTGCTTTCGCGCGGCTGCCAAACTTGCGGATTCATGCGTCGTCCAAAGACCTTTCCTCGGGAGAAACGCTGCCGCTTGACTGGCGACTGCTCGGAGCGAGTACTACAAACGTCATAAATTGGACGGCAGACTCAGGCAGCATCACTGCACAGGGTGTGTTTCAAGCTCCGGTCGTTTCCAGCGAAAAATATTCCAGGGTTACCGGTTGTGTGGCGACTACAAGTTCCTGCGACGTAATTCTGCTCCGCATTCTGCCTTTTCGGATCGCGCCCGCTAGTCCGATAGTCAATGCAGGAAACACTTTGCAACTCGACGCAGTTCAGGGAGGATCTTTGCTCTCGCCCCAGTGGTCGGTTCTGGCTGGCGGTGGGAGCGTGATGAACGGAGACTTGTTCGCGGCCCCAACAGCTGCAAATCAGGCGGGAGGCGTGCCGGTGTCCGCAACTATCGGCGCAACAACGGAGCAGACTTCAATTGCGGTCTCCGGTGCTTTTGCCGGGCAGGTTAACAGAGTGTACGACTATGCCGACTTCACCACCTATTCGCCTCAGGAGGCAAGATTCGTAAAGTCGGTAGCGGTGAGCGGGAATAGGGCTTACGCCTTGACATTCGGGACTCCGTACCAGCTTCTTCCATCGTTTGAAGCGATCGATGTTTACGACATCACTAATCCTGACCAGCCGATATGGATTGACGCAGTCGAATCCGCCACGAATTCTTCGGCAACGCTTTTTGCGTCAGGAAACACGCTGTTCAGCATCGATTCCGACAACCTTGTCGTCTACAGTCTCACGACGCAGGTTCCGGCGCTTACTTCGATTACTCCGATTGCTAGCCCGTTTCAGTGGACGCTCAACGCTGGGGTGTTTTACGTCCTTCCGTACCTTAATCCAAATGTAACGCCAGCTGGGACCGTTCACGGTCTCGGCCGAAACCGCTGAATTGTTCTGCCGGGCGCTCGAAAAAGCGAGTTCCAGGGCCCATATTAATAATGACGACGATGTTGCGATTGCGGCGATTGCGGAGGGCTATCTTTCAGCGAGCCACGATGAACGTACCCATGGCCCGGCCAACCTTAGTCAGAAAGAGGGGAGTTTCTGTAGTTCGGAGACCGTAATGTAGAAAACTCCGAAATTCGGAGTTTTGCACTGGCATTAGCTCGAGGTCTAAGTCGAATCTGTTTGGTGAATCCATGGCGGGAGTTCGGCGAGAGTCGGTCTCACAGTACCCCGAGCGAAGACAAGCAGGAAGAGATACCCAGCAGCTGTAGGGTCGATAAGGTTGAAGGCGAAAATCACTGCCGGATCAGGCTCAGTAAGGTCGAAGCACCGAGTCATAGTAGGACGGCAGGTAAGCAGGCGTCTGGACACCGAATGCTAATCCCTCCAAACCACGCTGCAAAAGGCGGACCGCGAAACTGGACGCGGGCCCTGGTGAGCCGAGCTACAGAAGGCAAACCACCCAGGGGGGTTCTAGGAAAGCTGCTGCCCAACTCTTCCGAATAAACAAATCGTGCAACGTGGGTTGCATGAGGATTGTGTTGTTGACCGTGTCGATCGGGAGATGAAACCTAAAGCCAGAACTCTATCTACTTGAAGGGTTGTCGCGCCGGGACTGTGGTACGAGAGTCTGTATGGTACGAAAATCAACGGCTCCCGGGTGGGAAGAAGCGTTCTAAGCTCTTGTTGAACACCGCCGCTGCGGCCCCCTAGAGGGCCGCCATTAAAAGATGTTGGCCCTCTCCTCACCCGCTAAATTTACTTGTTCAAAAAAAAATTCCTTGATCTTGGATCCCATGCTGACTCCATAGGCTACACTTCCCCGGAAGATGCGTCGGCGTCAGCTCTTCGACGTTCACTTCCGAGATGCTGGATCTTTTGCTGCGCAACGATCCGCCCATCAAGCACGTCATCTTCTGCCTCGATCCGGACAAGGCCGGGAAAAAGGGCACGGAACGGGCCATCAAAGTCATCGAAGAAGTCTTTGCCGGCAATGTGGGCATGCAGGTCGATATCGTCAGCATGCCGGAAGGAGGAGGAGATCCCGATAAGTTCGTTCGTACGTTTGGGATGAAGAGCTTTCGTGAGCTGCCGCGGCTGGATTTATTCAGCTGGCGGATGAAGGAAGCGGTAGAGCAGGGCGAAGATCCCATTCAGGTGGCCGACCGGGCGGTCAACCTGATTCTGAATGAACCTAACATTCTGCGCCGGCGTCAGATGGCCAAGCGATTGGCCGGCGTCGTCGTCCAGCCGGAGGAAGTCATCTGGTCTGAGGTCGAGCGCCGCGTCGATACCGACAAGGCTGCGATCGAAGAACAGAAGAGCGCGGTCATCTCCAAGATGATGCGTGATATCAACAAGGCTCCTACACGAGGGCCGGCCGTGCTGGCCGAGGCTCTGGCCGAGATCGAGCTGGTCGACAAGCAGAAGCATGGTTATGACCTGCGGTCGGCGGTCGATGCCCTGGATTTTGCCTTTGAGCGCGCCGACAAGAACGATACCAGGATTGGGATTTACACCGGGTTCGACATCATGGATGACAGCCTGCGCGGCTTGCCCAAGTTCGATAAGTTCCTGTCTGTACCCGGCGCCCCGAACGTTGGGAAGTCGACCATTTTTGACAACCTGGCCTGGCGCATTGCCGAGGACGCGCGGAACAAAGACGTCATGGTTGTTTTCCATACGGCCGACGATTCTCTCTATGAACGGCACAGCCGGATCCTGGGCTCGCGCTTCAACCTGCCCAGCGAACTGTTCGAGACGCCCAAGTTCTATCTGAATAATCCGGATAAAGCGAAAGAGAAAGGTGTCGATGACTTCGAGCAGGTGCTGTCGCGGGCGCGGCAATGGCTGCGGCGTTTGTTCGAAGAAGAGCGGCTGATCGTCGCCGACATCAACGGCATCGCACCAACGTTTCCGGCGCTTGGCCGCTACGTGACCGACGTCCGCAAGCGGTTCCCCGACAAGCACATCATCGTGATGGAGGACAACTTCCATCTGCTCGAGATGCCTGGTTTTGGTAAGGATTCGGGCGAGGCAAAAGTCGCGGCGGCTTCTCACTTCATGAAACAGCTCTGTACGGCCCAGCAGGTGACTGTGCTGGCTACCATGGAGCTGCCGAAGTCTTCGCTTGAGCGCGGCAAGCGGCCGTACTTCACCAACATCAAGGGAACCAGCGCGGTCCCCTATGACGTCAACGCCAACTGGGGCATTCACAATGACCTGGCTGCGCTTGGGGATGAAGCCGAGATCTATTGGGAAGACAACGAGCACCAGCGGCAAGTTGAGGTTGGCGGCGTCGAGATGATGGAAAGCGTACGTATGCCGATTCTGGAAGTCATCGTCGACAAGAACAAGATCTCAGGATTTAAGGGGACGTTATTCTTCAAGATGTGGCCGCTCAGCGGGCGGCTGGAGGAATGTTCGAAGCAGGAATCGGATGCATTTTGTACGATTCTAAACGGGCCGCCCAATCCAAGCTCCAGTCACCTTCCTGAGCATGCCTACAACCGGGATTCGCTCTGCCGCAAGCGGGAAGCCAGCGAGTGGACGGCTCGCCCAGAAAACAACGAGCCCAGAGGGACGATCAGCTTGGCCTGCGGGATCCCGGGAACCGGGCATACAAAGGCTAAACCAAGTTCTGTAACCACATCCAGATGCGTCGGACATCCCGGCTGGTCACCTTGCGGTTACCAGCCTCCGCCGCTGTTACAAAGGTCCCGTTCTCTACCGAATGTTATGAAATCCGGTTCGGGATGAAGCTACCATCAGGTATGGAATGGATAGCTAGCGCATCTGGTCAACCAACAAGATCTCGTTGCATATCTTCAATTCCGAGTTCTTTTTGGAGGTGCCCAAGCACCTCCTCTTGGACCGTTCATCAACGTGGCGCTGAGGAGAGATCCGTCTATCATTATTAGAGCAATGCGCAGTCCAGAGCCTTCTATGCCTGCCGGCCGGCATTTCCACGGGCATCAAAGCGAACGTCCTGTTCTTCGACGCGAAGACAGCCATCGGCGGCGCGCCCGAAGAATAAAGATCCGAGTACCTCCTATGAAGCAGTTAAGGGCAACTACATCACCTCTTTGCGGCCAGGCGATTCTCCCACGACCCATCCTTGATGGCCTTGGCCCAAGCCTTGTCACGGGCAGCATCCATAATCTTTGCAAATGTTTCGCCTTCCTCCTCGGCAATCGATTTCGGATCCTCTGGCATCATTCTCATACGGCTCCAGAAAAGTTTTGTCACGAGGCGTCCAACGAAGTCGAGGAGAAATGCCCGAGCGTCGGGGGTTGCATTCCAGAGATCTCGCCGCGAAATCGATCCGCGGCCCCGACGAACGTGCCGAAGGGCTTGGCGCACGAGTGGTCTCAAGTCCCGATCTGGAGGAACCCATTGACCGGCTTCCCCAAGGACCGCCTGGGTGAGTGTCAAGGTGCGGTCGACGGTCTTCTGAAAATAGGAGCGCCGACTTTCGTGCGGCACCGGTTTCAGACTAACCTGGATTCGTTTTAGGAATGCGAGCCAGCGTGTCCGCCACTGCTGGTAAGTGGCGGCCGATGCCGAGTGCAGCCAACTCCTCAAAGCACGTTTGCGAAAGTTTTCCAGCCGTTGCAGGAGCCGGGTGGGTTTCAGGTTCTCGGGCCATGAGAATGGAATCCGTGCGGGCTGAGCCTTCCGGCCGAGGCAGCGCAGTCCAAACTGCAAAGCGGCGATTGCCAAGGCGTCGCCGTGAATGCGGTGCGTTGCGGACTTTTGATCAGCCGCCAGACGCCGCAGCCGCTCAGCGACTTTCATAAGCCCTTGCCACAGCTCGAAGTCAGAACTCCGCAGGCTGAGGTCGTGCGCGTGAAAACAGAGCACGTAGCAACCAAAGTTTAGGATTCGAATGTCCGCAGCGGTCAAGCGAAAGGACGTGGATGGACCGGATATGACCAGCCGGCTTGGTTTGGGATTTGGCATCGCGAACTCCAGGTGATCGTTGCGCGGATAGAAGAGGTTCAATGAAGCCGGAATTCCGCGTCAATCCGGCAGCGATTATTAGCAAGGTGGCACATCATAAACCCGTTTCCGACTGGAGACTCGGGTTCCGTCGTGTTCGGACCAGTTCCTGAGACCACGTATGTCTCGAAGAACAAGATCGTTGTTGAGATAGCTGTGGTTGAGTACGGTAGCAACACTGCCATGATGGCCGAGCCACACACGCGCGGAATACCGGGTGTAACAGGGCACTGGTAATTGGTTACGGCTACCCAGAACGGTCCCCAAGCAGCCAATAGAGACAGCTCGAATCCTCTTCTGTCGGCGCAGGCCGACCAGCGGGTCCGTCAATCGAGAAAATAGTGCCCATAGGTTGGAAATCGATCGAGACAGGACGGCCATGCTTTACATAGTGTAGGGACGCTTGGGGGTGGCTGGTGAATCTGCTCCCTCAGGATCGTGTTCAATGATGGTCGCGCGTCTTGCGCGCTGATGGAGTTGTTCTTCGTTTTCCCGCCACTGACGCAGCGTACACCTCCCGGCGAGAACCGCATCGGCGTTGCGGCAAACGTCGACCAAGATCACCGGGATGTGGTCGCCGCAGTACTCCGACCAGTCCAGCAAGCTGCACAGCACGGGTTTGCAGCTCCGAAAGCTTGGCTTTTTTGACCGCTTCCCCTTGGGGGCATCCCGATAATCGTGAATCATGCTCGTGAGCTGACGGACACTGTATCCGACCCGGGCCGCGTACTGGGATATGAATTTGGTCCAGGACGGAACCTTGGAGCGATGCAGAAGGGACCTCATTCCGGCTGCCCTCCGCGACAAAAGGGACTGCATCCGCGACATGTACTCTACGGCTTCGGCGAACGAATGCCTCGCCTGGACCAGGCGAAGTTCCCGGTCATCGAGCTCTTGTTTCAGCAGGTTGTACTCAGCCCGAATCTGTTGAAAGTCAAGGAGGGCGTGCTTCCCTCCGGCCTGAGGCTTTTCCAGCCTGGGAACTGGCGCAAAATTTGCTGAGTTCGTGGGGGACATAATGGGCGGAACGGAGGGCTGGGAGCCTGTGATTGTTGCGGAAGTGTGCCTCATGGAAGTCTCCTGGTGGTGAAGCGATCTGCGGTTATGAAGTGGAAGCGGGCCATTTGGACTAAACGTAACCACTTGAAGAAAGAAACAACGACACATTCAGCATTGCACAAATTGGGAAAGGGCCAAACACTACCCAACAAATTGGCGGCGCGGGATAAAAACATTAATTGACCCATGAGGGGGGACCGGGGCGACAAAGCCGCACTGCATCAGGAAGCAGGGTGAGAGATTCGGCAACTTCTTGATCGCCCGGCAGAAACGATTCAGAGGTGGGTGAATCATTTAACTGAGACGTGAGCGACTGCTGGAAGAGCTGGAAGAGATCTGGTGCAGGGATGACATGGTCGTCGCCTAGGAAGGCAGCATATGTGCGAAGAGCATCCGGTCCGTGACGTCCTGCAGAGTTCAGATATCGCGCCGTCTCCTGCATGCCATAGAGGTCGCGCATGTAGCGGATGCCGATCCCTTTCGCGAATTTTAGTGGTTTCATACTAGACTTGTCCGGAAGATCTGGCAGACCGCAGATAAACTGGACCGGTTCAAATGGGTCAATAGTCGAAGCGGTTGCTAAGAAATCTCCGAGGGTGCTGATGCCCTCTGGCAACCGACCGCCGCCGAACTGCCGCTCGATCCTGGTCCAAGGCGTACGGTCATTGCCGCTGAAGGCCGCATACTGAAGAGAGAGACGATGGTTTGCTTGCCGGAGAAGGGGAGTGGCATTCTTTGGCTGCCGGCGAAGACGATACCGGGTCTGTGCGGCCTTGTCGTAAATACGGATGCAGTTAGGACGCCGGCCGTAATAGAGGGTTTCTACCCCACCAGGGAGAACACTGTGCGAAAAGTTTAGCGGCTGCGCGCCATAGTCCTCCTCCATCGTCTGCTTATACAGAACCCGCACGTGCTTCCAGAACCAGCTCACTGGGTAGTCACGCAGATCGACCGCGAGATCCAATCGCATGACTTGAAGATGCTCAGGATTGGAGCGGACAATCTTGGCGAGCTGAGATAGCAGTTCGGAGGAGTTGAACGACGCCGGGTCGTAAACGGTCAGCTTGTCATTATAGTGATAGCGGTCCCGGTGATGAAAGTGGAATGGGAGATCGAAGGGCCGGAGATCCACAGAATATTGATAGGGGAATGATTTTCGTGTGATGTGATGACGCCAGGTATCTTGGTACCGGGCCTGCAGGGCCCGGAATTCGGGTTGGAGGATAGTAGTGTTCGTCAATCGGAATTCGATTGCATCGACCATGGGGTCTCCAGAACTGTTTGCGCATTTTATGCGCGGGTTGCTGACTGATTAGTGTTGTTGTCTTGGGTGGTCATGCCTATCTGGCATCTTTCCTTCTAAAACCAGAGTGACACAGAAAAGCGGCGGACCAAATAGAGCGGCAATGCAGGCAGTTTTCAGAAAAGATCCGCAATCCATTCTGTCCGTGCGGCTCACAGAACTGGGCTCACGGCTGGGCAAGCGGCTTCGATTTTTCTTAGAAATGGGCCTTTTTCTGTGACAATCTTCCGGTCACTTGTGTCCGCAATCACAGCTACCGCTTTCGAAGTCCGTCAGAATCGACTCCTAGATTGATTTCGTTTCCGAAACTTTCAATCCTGAAAGTATTTTGGAGTGCACGCCATGCGCAAGCAGGTACTGGACGGAGTACTACGGGAGCTTGGATCGACGGCATCACTTTACGAGTTGTTGAATTCGCTGATCGAGAGGCTGGCCAAGAAACGGGGGCTCGACCTACTTCCTTCTGAACAAATCCGGATTCTAAGATGGGCGCAAGATCGTCCGTTGACAAACTGTGAATTACTGAAGAAGACTGGCTGGCTACCCCACACGCTTCGCAGAATACCAGTCCACTGCTCACAAGAAAGTTACTTTGCGAACGCGCAGGGAAAACGGACAAGAGGAGACGTACGTTTGAGATAACTCCTTCAGGACAAGAGACATTGAACGAGTTGGACTCGTTGGCGATGGAAGTATTGGCTGAATTCTGTCCTCGTCTCCAGGCTCGGGAGGCTGGCCGGCTCCTTGGCGCACTTCGTAATGCTAACAAAATGACCGAGCCCACCTTCAAGGACGACGAGGGAACACCTGTGGCGACGACTGAACAACTTCGTCTCTTTGAATAACGCACATCCGGCTCTGTCACAGGTCGCAGATCCATTCCGGTTCCAGGCCTGTCCTCGCTGTTTAGGAAATGGTTCCTCGGTTCTAAAGCATTTGCTTCGAAGCTGTGCTGGCCAGTTCCCACCTGCCTCTACCGCACAGTCCACCTCCAATTCCAGTTTGGCGCACAGTTTCTAGTTCGCATCGCTTTTTTTCCCGGGCATCCCTTTGGTCCACCGACCTACCGGGCGCAAGCTGGAAATGGACGCACTGGTTCTTGGTTTCAGTTATGCAACCGTTAACGGAATAGAAAGAACCGGCGCTATCCAAAATCAAACAGCAGTCTAGCGGCGGGCGAGTGTGCTGTCCCAAGTAGCAGACGATCAGAATCCGTTGCCGGAACGCAGTTCCATAGGAATGTCTTCCCTGTGGGACATCAAGGATGCTGCGACGTACCTGCGGATGTCACAATCGTGGGTCCGTCGCCATCTGCCCGAATTGCCGCATATCCGCCAAGGCCGTTCAATCCGCTTTGATCCCGACGACCTTAAGCGTACATTAACAAATCGGAAGTCGCTGCAACCGACTAGGAGGCTTATGCCAAATAATCGGTATCAGCGGGGAGGAGTTTATCTCCGAGGAAAGCACAACGACACATGGTATGGCACCTTTAGGATCGACACGCCTGAAGGTCGCCAACCCTTGAACCTGCGCCTCGGCACCAAGCGGGAACTGGTCACCAAGGCGGCTGCCCGACAAAAGTTGCAAGACATGATTGCTGCCCTTACACAGACCGATGCCGTTCCACTCACAGCCAAGTCGATGCGTTATTCAACTTTGGTGGAGAAGTGGAAGCATAGTGAAGGGCCAGCAATGAGCGAAAACACACTGAAGCACTACACCGACGCCCTGCGGGCCTACATTCTGCCGACTTGGAAGGATTACGGCATCGACAGCATTCAGCGCGAGGACATCACGAATTTCTTGAACTCACAGGCGGCTAAGTACAGTCGATCATCGATCAAGAGCATGAGACTAGTGCTGACCATGACGCTTGCGTGGGCTGAAAGGAACGGCTACATCGTGCGTCCGACAGGCTGGTTGGATGGGATCAGATTGCCCCGAAAAACTGGCGGTCGCAAAATCGTGCGAACAGAGTTGGAGCCCTCGCAGACCTCTGGCTTCATTCAGATTCTGAAAGAGCCTTACTCTACGCTGGTGATGTTGTTCGGTCTGTCCGGTCGGCGTCAAGAGGAAGCATTCGCAATCAAGCCAACCGATCTTGACAACGACAACCTGCTCCGCATTCGTAGGGTTATTGTCAATGGTCGTGTGGAGGAACTGGAAGAAGGCGAGCAGCAAGTGGTGCCGCTTGACCAGCCAGAGCACGCAGAGCTTGTCCTCCGGCTGCGTGCACTGGGAGAAGGTCATGAGTGGGTATTCCATTCACGCAAGGGAACACCCCTTAACCCCGGCAACGCTCGTCGCCGTCACCTTCATCCAGCCGCAAAAGCTCTCGGCATCAGGGTAGGTGGCTGGCATGATTTTCGCCACACCCTGATTCGGAAGATGCGGAGAGGCGGGGTGCATCCGGTCGTGGTCAGTGCGGTAGTGGGGCACAAGCGTGTCGAGTTAGCCCCTGAGGTCTACGACCGCGCAACTCTCGATGAAAAACGGAAAGCACTCGGTGTTGTAGGCAGAGAGTTGCTCCAATTGGTAGCAACTCAACCTCTGTGCAATGACCAACACCCGCAAACGCTTGTGGACGAAAGAGATGGTGAGCGCGGAAGGAATCGAACCTTCAACCTACTGATTAAGAGTCAGTTGCTCTGCCAATTGAGCTACGCGCCCACGACGGGGAATTCACTGGA